>WNFV01001335.1_pt1 | contig 65703 bp, 69 predicted proteins | sample 5400101 | NCBI WGS metagenome assembly WNFV01 (sample SAMN13153361, study PRJNA577476) | soil metagenome | isolation source: 115 cm soil or saprolite under grassland replicate 1 | place: USA:California | collected 2016-06-15
GCGCTCGTCCTGTTCGGGGTGTTCTTCCTCGTCCCGCTCGGGCTGATCGTCTGTTACAGCTTCTGGAAGACCGTCGACTACAACGTCGTCCACGACTGGACGTTCGACAACTACCACTACTTCTTCAGCGTCCCGACCTACGTGTCGACGTTCTGGGCGACAGTGTGGGTGTCCTTCGCGGCGACGGTGCTGGCACTCGTGCTGGCATTCCCCTTCGCCTACTGGCTTGCCCGCTACGTGCCCAAGCGCTATCAGAAGGTGTTGCTCATCCTCGTGATCCTGCCCTTCTGGACGAGCTACCTCCTACGCGTCTACTCCTGGCTGACGATCCTCGGCCCGGAAGGCGCCATGAATCGATTCCTCGCGTGGACCGGAGCGACATCAAGGCCGGTCTCGTTCTTTCTCTACGACCGGCCGGCGGTGATTCTCGTCCTCGTCTACCTGTACTTCCCGTTCGCCGCGCTGACGCTGTACGCCTCGCTGGAGCGCTTCGACTGGAACCAGTTCCGGGCCGCGATGGACCTGACACCGCAGCTCGTCGGCGGCGCAAAGGGAGTGATGATCGGAAACCTGATCGTCAACTTCTTTCAGGGCGCGCAGTACACGCGTGGCGCAGCTGCTGCCCTACTGATCGCCGCGCTGATCGTGATTCTCCTGGCGATCTTCCGCCGCTCCCTCGAAGTCGAGGACCCCTATGGCACGTGACCTCGACGTCGTCTCGCCCCGCGGCCGCCTGATCCGCGGCACGCTGAGCATGTGGGCGGTACTGATCTACGTGTTCCTCTTCGCCCCGATCGTGCTGCTGGTGGTCTTCAGCTTCAACGCCAACCGGTACGGGACCTTCCCCATCACCGGCTGGACGACGAAGTGGTACGGGCAGGTCTTTCACGACTACCAGATTCGCGATGCGCTGCAGACAACGATCCGCATCGCGTTGGAGGTCACCGTTCTGAGCACGATCGTCGGCACCGCGGCGGCGTTCCCGCTCGTCCGTTCCCGCTTGCGTTTCCGGAGTGGCATTCGGATCGCCATGGTCTTGCCGATCATGATCCCGGGCCTTCTGATCGGCGTGAGTCTGCTCGTCCTGTTCACGAGCGTGTTTCACCAGACCCTTTCCCCGACGACGGCCGTGATCGGCCAGAGCGTGTACACGACACCGTTCGTCCTGCTGCTCGTGGCTTCCCGCCTCCAGGGCTTCGATGCCAGCCTCGAGCGCGCGGCGAGCGACCTCGGTGCGAACACCTTCAACCGTCTGCGCTACGTGGTGCTCCCTCTGCTTGCTCCGGCGATTCTCGCCGGAGCGTTGTTCGCCTTCACGCTCTCCCTCGACGAGTTCATCATCACGCTGTTCCTGATCGGCAGCCACAACACGCTGCCCATCTACATCTACACGCAGGTGAAGTTTGGGATCACGCCTGAGGTGAACGCGCTCGCTGCGTTGCTGCTCGCCGCGTCCCTCTGCCTGATGGCACTGGCGTTCTTCCTACCGGGCATCGTCCGCCGCGCGCTGCACCTCGTGCCGCGCCGCGGGACGGCGACCTAGCTTCCTACTGCGACGAAACCGCGCTCCGAACGGTCGCGGTGCGGAGAGCCGTCACAGGACTTAGTGGCTCTGAGCCACTAAGTCGCCGGGGCCGGCTTTGAGAAACATCCGCGTCAGTACGTCCATGTCCAGCCGGGCCTGGTTCGGAGGCGTCCGGCACTCGGTCCCGTTCACAACGCAGTCATGGAAGTGGGCAAGCTCGCGCGCGAAGCTCTCCTCGTAGGACTCGAACCCCTCGGTGACGCGCGCGCCGTCCTTCGCCCGCGAGACCTCGTACACCGTCGGCGACTGCTTGAGCCACGGCGACGGGAAGGTCAGCGAGTGCACTTCCTCGGCGAAGAAAAAGGACACGGACTCGCGGTACTCGTACACGTCGAGCAGTTGGATCCAGGCGCAGTCCCAGCGCGCGCCGTTCGAAAGGCGAATGGCTCCGGTGACTGCCTGCCCTTCGTTCCACCAGTCGCCGTCGATCACCTCGGCCGGCAGCGGCTCTCCGAGTCGTTCGAGCAAACCGTGCACGAGGTTCACGTCGTGGACGAGGCTCCCCAGGAATGCTCCCTCGAAGGCGGTGATCACCGCCGGGCTGTCCGCGCCGACCGCCTCTCGCACCTGCCTGCGCATCTGCTCGCGCCCCGACTCGAGGATCTCGGCGGGGATGTCGGAGCCGCGGACGATGTCGTCAGGCCCGAAGTACGGACCGAACTCGGGGTCGTGAACGACAACGCTGATGTAACGCAACGAGTCGGCGGACTCCGGAAGTCCTTCGCGCATCCGTTCCCACGCCCGATCGAAGCGCTTCATGTACCCCACCTGGACGACCTTTCCCGTGCGGCGGTGAGCTTCGATGATGCGGTCGGCGTCCGCAAGCGTGATGCACATGGGCTTCTCGACGAAGACGTGCAGGCCTTGCTCGAGGGCGTCGAGTGTCACCTGAGTGTGTGTCTGCGCGGGCGAGCAGATCACGACCGCGTCGAGCTTCGTCCCCTCGAGCAGCCCGTGGTGATCCTCGTACGTGGCCTCGAGGTTGTACCGGCGCTGCAACGCGTCGCGGACGGTGGCGCTCGGGTCGGCGACGGCGACTAGCTCGAAGAGCGAGCTCAGATGCGTGAGAAAGTGGAGGTGCATGGCCTGAGCGACGAGACCGCCGCCGACGACGCCGATGCGCAGCCTCATGGGCCGCCCTGTGGTCTATGAGGAGCGGAAGGGGCGTAAGGAGAAACCGGGAGGTTTCCCCCTTTCTTCTCCCTGAAGAAGGGAGCTCGTGAGGGAAACATGTTTTCCCTCACGGGAGCGAGCCGAAGGCGAGCGACCTCATGCGAGGACCTGCTTGGCCACCTTTTCGAAGGCGAACGCGATCTCGTCGAGATCCTGCTCCTCGCAGAGCGGGGAGACGTCCACGTGGATGGAGCGCTCGAGCAACTCGAGCGTGCGCGGGCAGTCCGGCGCGTCTGCGCCGGCGGCCTCGAGCGCAGCGAGGACGGGAGCCCAGAACGGGTAGACGTGAAGATCGGGGGTGGCCGGCGAATAGATCTGCATTGCGAGCACGCCTTCCGCGTTTAGCGCAGCGACCGCATCGGCGGCGCGTGCCGCGTTTTCGGCGAATGCGATCAGCGCGATTCCCGCGTCCCCCTCATCGCAGTTGGCGCGCCGGAGTGTCAACCCCGGGAGACCGTTGATCTCTGCGCTGAGGCGCGCATGGTTCGCCCGCATTCGCTCCAGCAAGCCATCGAGCCTCGTGAGCTGGACCCGCGCCATCGCACCGGTCAGCTCTGAAGCGCGGAAGTTGTAGCCGGCGAACTTGGGCAGCCCCGTACCACGCCGGACCGAGTTGGCGCAGTCGTGCACGTCGAGCGCGAGATCCAGCAAGTCGTCACGGTCGGTGATCATCACGCCACCCTCGCCCGTCGTGATGATCTTGTTGAACTGCAGGCTGAACGCGCCCGCGTCGCCGAAGGTGCCCAGACGGCGGCCGTGGTAGGTGGCGCCGGCGGCCTGGCAGACGTCCTCGATCAGCACGAGATCGTGCTGCTTCGCGATCGCTCCGAGCTCTTCCATCGCGGAGGGCGCCCCGCGCATGTGCACAGGAAGGATCGCGCGGGTCCGCGGCGTGATCCGTCGTTCGACCTCGGCCGGATCGAGCGTCAGCGACTCGTCCACCTCGGCGAGAACGGGAAGAGCTCGTGTAGCGAGCACGGCGTTCGGCGTCGCATTCCACGTGTACGCCGGCACGATTACCTCATCGCCCTCGCCGACCCCCGCGCCGATCAGCGCGCAGATGAGCGCCGAGGAGCCGGCGTTGACGCAGAGCGCGTGCTTCGAGCCCATGTGCTCCGCGAACTCGCGCTCGAAGAAGAGCACTTCGCCGGGTCCCTCGCCGACCCCGTAGTAGCGGAACAGGTTCTTGCTCTCGATCACGCGGCGCAGCGCCTCGAGCTCCTCCTGCCCCACCTCCATCCCGCCGGGAAACATCGGCGCGTCCGGCCGGGTTCGGGCGGGAGCGCCCCCGTCCCGTGCGAGAGTCAAGTCAGTCTGGGCACGCATGGGCGTCGTCATACCGGCCGCCCATTCTGGACATGAAATCGTTTGCGAGCAAGCTGAGAAGCCGCTCGAGGCGACTTAGTGGCACAGAGCCACTAAGTGACTATCCCCGAAGGTGCGATCACCTCTTCCGGTGGACGTCTCTGATGTTTTAGGGTCGGCTGGGCGCGACCGAATCGATGGCGATTCGACGCCTTACCTGGCTCTTTCATACACGTGGGAGGTTTGTCGATGTCCTGGAAGCTGAAGGGCAGCTATGTGGAAACGTGCTCGTGCGATCTGATTTGCCCGTGTAACGCTTCATTCGACCGGGGCGCGACCTACGACTTCTGTCGCGTGGTACTCGTCTTCAACATTCGCGAAGGCGAGATTGAAGGCACTGATATCGGCGGGCTCAAGGTCGCAGCAATCGCGGACACGCCGAAGGTGATGACGGACGGGAACTGGCGCCTCGGGATGTTCATCGACGAGCGCGCGACGGACGAGCAGGCAGACAAGCTCACACAGGTCTTTGGCGGCCAACTTGGCGGGCCGATGGCTGCGTTGGCACCGCTGGTCGGGGAGATGCTCGGGGTTGAGCGGGCGGCGATCGAAGTGCAAGACGACGGCGTGCGCCACAGCGTTCGGGTCGGGGACTCGATCGATTTCGAGATCGAGGACATCGTGCCCTTCGGTATCGAGACCGGGGAGCCGGTCCGCTTCGCCGGGATGTTCCACCCGGTTGCGTCTGACCTGACGATCGCAGAGGCGACCCGCTCGCGAATCAACGCTTTCGGGATCGAGTACGAAGGCAAGGCAGGTCTCTCGACCTCCGAGTTCTCTTGGGCGGCTTGAAGAGGTGATCGCGCCGGCGCAGGAACGTGCTCCGGGCACGGGTCTCGCGCCGGCTTTTGCGGCGGCACGCGCGCGGCTCGCCCTGGTCACTCTGCTCTTCGCCCTCGCCGGTACCGGCTGGTGGTGGACGGCCGACCAGATGCGCGGAATGGACGATGGTCCCTGGACGGGTCTCGGAACGCTCAGTTGGTTCCTGGGCGTCTGGGTCGTGATGATGGCCGCAATGATGTTCCCTTCGGTCTCACCGACGGTCGCGCTGTACTCACGTATGAGCAGCGAGGGGTCGCCTCTTTCACCGCTCTTCTTTGCGGCGGGCTATCTCGTCACGTGGACCGGCGCCGGCTTGCTCGCTTTTTCGATTGCGGTCGGCGGCCGTCGGGTGGCGGGCGATGTGCTTGCGTGGGATCGCGCAGGCCGATGGGTGGGAGGCGGAACTCTCGTCCTCGCAGCGATATATGAGCTGACACCTTTGAAGGACGTCTGCCTGGGGAAGTGCCGGAGCCCTCTGGGCCTCCTGCTCGGCTCTTGGAGAGACGGATGGGCGGGTGCGGTCCGGATGGGCGTGAGGAACGGTGCCTGGTGTGTCGGCTGCTGCTGGGCATTGATGGCGTCGCTCTTCGCACTCGGGGTTATGAGCATCACCTGGATGGCCGTGGTCGCCGGCCTGATCGCGGTCGAGAAGACCGTTCCGTGGCGCCGCGTAGCGACCTACGGGACAGCAGCAATTCTTCTCGTGCTCGGCGTGTTCCTGTTCACGGCACCCGACGCGCTCCCGGGTCTCACGACCCCCGGGGCAATCCGATACACCAACAGATGAAACCAATGAGCGGGTGACAAGAGCCCGCGCGAGGCCGAGCCGCTAGGTCGAGGCTCGAGCCCGCTCGTACGCCGCGCGTGCCGCCTTGACGGCTTCGACCTCCGAGACCTCGGCGACGGGCACATCCCACCAGCTCTCGTAGCCCGGGACTCCCTCGTAGCGATCGACCTCGATCGCGAGCACGACCGTCGCGTCCTCGCCCTTCGCAGCCTCCAGCCCGCTTCGAAGCTCGTCGATCGTTCGGCACCGAATCACCTTGGCGCCAAGCGACTCTGCATTCGCAGCAAGGTCGACCGGAAGCACGGGTGCCGGCGAACTGTCGCTGTCCACGCCGAGCGAGCCGTTTTGCCGATAGCGATACTGCGTCCCGAAGCCGTCCGTGCCGAGCGAGCGGGAGAGGCTCCCGATCGAGTTGAAGCCGTGATTGTCGACGAGCACGATCGTCAGCTTCAGGCCTTCCTGGATCGACGTGACGATCTCGCTCGAGAGCATCAGATAGGAGCCGTCGCCGACCATGACGTACACCTCGCGCTCCGGCGCGGCGAGCTTCACGCCCAGTCCGCCGGCGATCTCGTAGCCCATGCACGAGTAGCCGTACTCGACGTGGTACCCCTTCGGATCCTGCGTGCGCCAGAGCTTGTGCAGGTCGCCGGGCATCGATCCGGCAGCGCAGACGACGACGTCGGTGGAGCGCGCCGCGTCGTTGACGGCGCCGATCACTTCGCTCTGAGCAGGCAGCGGCTGATGGTCGAGCCTGTACAACCGCATCACCTCTTCGTCCCACTCCCTGCTCAGCCGGGCTGCCAGCTCGCGGTACTCCGGCTCGACCTGATGATCCTCGAGCGCAGCTGCGAGGCGCTCCAGCGTGACGCGCGCGTCGGCGACGAGCGCAATTCCGTCCAGCTTCGCAGCGTCGAAGTCGGCGACATTCACGTTCACGAATCGCACGTCCGAATTCCGGAAGGAGGTCTTCGAGGCGGTCGTGAAATCGGACCAGCGCGTGCCGATGCCGATGACGACGTCGGCGTCAGCAGCGATCCGGTTGGCCGCGAACGTGCCGGTTACGCCGACGGCGCCAAGCGACGCGGGATGGTCATACGGAAGCGAGCCCTTTCCCGCCTGCGTCTCCGCGACCGGAATTCCGGTCTGTTCGACGAACGCGCGAAGAGCGCCGGTCGCCTCCGAGTAGATGACGCCGCCGCCTGCGACGATCAAAGGGCGCTTCGCGCTCCGAATGAGCGCGACAGCGTCGGCCAGCAGACTCGCATCGGGCTCAGGCCGGGTTACGTGCCAGACACGGTGCACCAGAAACTCGTCCGGGTAGTCGTACGCCTCAGCCTGCACGTCCTGCGGGAAGGCAAGCGTCACTGCGCCGGTCTCCGCCTGGTTGACAAGTACGCGGAGCGCCGACAGAGCCGCAGGGATGAGCTGTTCGGGGCGCTCGATCCGGTCGAAGTAACGCGACACCGGCTGTAGCGAGTCGTTGACGGAGACGTCGCCACGTGAAGGCACCTCGAGCTGCTGCAGAACCGGGTCCGGCCGCCGAGATGCGAAGACGTCGCCGGGCAACAGCAGCACGGGCAGGCGATTCACCGTCGCGAGGGCAGCTCCCGTGACGAGGTTCGTCGCACCCGGGCCGATCGAGGTCGTGCACGCGAGCGTTGCGAGGCGATTCCTCATCCGCGCGAAGCCGACAGCGGTATGGACCATCGCCTGCTCGTTTCGGGCCTGGTAATAGGTGAGTAGATCCGGGTGCTGGTAAAGCGCCTGCCCGATCCCGGCGACATTGCCGTGCCCGAAGATGCCGAAGCACCCCTCGAAGAAACGCTGCTCGACCCCGTCACGCTCCACGTGTTGTGCAGCGAGAAAACGGACAAGAGCCTGGGCGGCGGTGATTCGAGGCACGGGATAACTCTGTCAAAAAAGGTACGGTCGCCCCATGGCGGTCACGGTCCGCACCCTCGAGAACTTCATCGGCGGCGACTGGGTCGCCTCAACCGGTGAGAGCGTCCGCGCCGTCGTCTCCCCCGTCACTGGCGACACGCTCGCCGAGGCGCCGAATGCGAGCGCCGAGGATATTGGCCGCGCGGTGGCGGCGGCCAGGGCGACACAGCCGGGCCGTGGTGCTCGACGTCGGAGGCCTCGACTAAAGCTTGGTCGATGGGTGAGCGACTCGCAGTCGGCGTAGTCGGGCTCGGCAGGATCGGCACGCACCACGTACAGACCCTCCTCGGCCTCGAGGGTGTCTCGGTGTCGGTAACCGACGCCGACCCTCAGCGCGCCCGGCGAGTCTCAGACGAGCTCAGCGTCCGGGCTGTCGCGACGCCCGAAGAGTTGCTAGAGGTGGGCGTGGATGCGCTCGTGATCGCAACGTCGACGCCGAGCCACGCGCCGCTTCTCCAGTTGGCCGCCGCGTCAGCGGCGGCAGCGTTCTGCGAGAAGCCGGTCGCGCTGGACCTGGCGACCCTCGATCGTGTCCGGGAAACGGTCGACCGCGCCGGCATCGTCGTCCAGGTGGGTTTCCAGCGGCGCTTCGATGCGGGCTACCGAGCGGCGCGCGAAGCGGTTGCGACGGGCGGGGTCGGGAAGATCCTCGTGATGCGTGCCGCGACGCACGACCCTGTTCCACCCCCCGCGGAGTACATCGCCGCCTCCGGCGGCATCTTCTGCGACCTGCACATTCACGACTTCGACGCGGTCCGCTTCGTCAGCGGCGAAGAGGTCACCCAGGTCTACGCGGACGGCGCCGGCCTGGACGCGCCGTGGGTAGGCGAACTGGACGACGTCGACGTTGCGGCGGCCATCCTGCAGCTGTCGGGCGACGGCCTCGTGATCGTCTCCGGGACGCGTCGCGATCCGCTCGGCTACGACGTGCGGCTCGAGGTCTTCGGAACCGGCGACAGCATCGTGGTCGGTCAGGACGCCCGCAGCCCGATTCGTTCAGTGGAGCCCGAAGCGAAGCCGCCAAGGGCCGCGTATCGGGACTTCTGGGATCGGTTCGAGCCTGCGTACCGAAATGAGCTGGCCGCCTTCGTCGAGACGGTCCGTACCGGCGCGCCGAGCCCCTGCTCGCTGGAAGAGGCTCGTTCGGCGCTGGCTATCGCCCTCGCGGCCGAGCTTTCGCGGGGGGAGCGCCGTCCCGTCTCGATCGAGGAGGTGGAACTAGCGCAGGCACCCCCAAACAGTTGAGAATCGCCTCAGCTACCCAACCGGGAAGGAGAGGTATGGACAAGGATTTCATCGACGAGGAGCTCACCCAGCTCACGACGCGCAAGGGATTGTTCATCAAGGGAGGCGCCGCAGCAGCGGGCCTAACCGTGCTGGGCACGCCGGCGGCAGCGGCGTTTGCTGCCAGCAGCGCAACGAAGATCAAGGTGGCTGTCGTCACGCACGGCGACACCGGGTCCTTTTGGTCGGTCTTCAAGAAAGGCGTCGATCAGGCCGCGAAGGATCTGAAGTCGCGGGGAGTGAGCGTGACCCAGGTCTACGCAAATAACGACGTGGCGAAGCAGGTCGCCGGAATCAATGCCGCGGTCGCTGCGGGCGCAAAGGTGATCGCGACCTCGGTGCCGGACGCAAGCGCACTCAAGGACCCGCTGCGCAAAGCCTCAGCAAAGGGCATCGAGATCATCACGGTGAACTCGGGGCTCGGCGCATTCGACTCTCTGCCGACCTACGAGGTGCACGTCGGGCAGACAGAGGACGTCGCAGGGAAGGGCGCCGGCAAGCAGTTCAAGAAGGCCGGCGCGAAGAAGGTGCTGATCGTCATCCACGAGGCGAGCAACTCCGGGCTCCAGCAGCGTGCCTCGGGCGTCAAGTCGGTCATGGGCGCGAGCAACGTCAAGATCCTGACCATCCCGAATGCGAAGTCCGACATCCCGGGAACGAAGGCCAAGGTGAAGGCGGCGTTCAACGCCGACAAGAGCCTCGACAGCTTTCTCGGGCTCGACCCCGACGTGACGATCCCCTGCCTGTCGTCGGTTCCTAGTAAGACGAAGGTGGGGACGTTCGACGTGGGCGGCTCGATCAAGCAGATCCAGGCCGGCAAGATGCTGTTCGCGATCGACCAGCAGCAGTACCTGCAGGGTTACCTGCCGGTCGCTTTCGCCGTCCTCTTCGTGACGAACCTCAACACGGTCGGCAACGGTGCGCCGGTGCTCACCGGCCCCGGCATCATCAACAAGGCGAATGCGGCGAAGGTCGCTGCACTCGCAAAGAAGGGCACTCGCTAGCTGATAGGGGCAGCCCTCGCGGGCTGCCCTATCTACCTGAAGACCGAAATGGCCGAGACCGCCGCCCCGAACGTCGCCCCGGACGAACGCCTCGTCCGGGTCGGGCCGCTCGCCCGGCTGCTCACACGCCCCGATATCGGAGCGTTCCTCGGTGCGGTCGCAGTCTTCCTCGCGTTCGGATACTTCGCCCGGTCGGTGAACTGGATCGGCGATCCCGGGATCGCGGCCGGCTGGACCGACCAGGCGGCGCAGTACGGGATCGTCGCCGTTCCGGTCGCCCTGCTGATGATCGGCGGCGAGTTCGACCTCTCCGCGGGTGTGATGATCGGGAGCTCGGGCCTGCTGCTCGGCTATCTCACGACGTTCCAGGACATGAATGTCTGGCCTGCGATGGTGCTCGTCCTGTTGTTCGGCCTCGTGATCGGGTTCATCAATGGTCTCGCCGTGGTCAAAACGAAGTTGCCGAGCTTCATCGTGACACTCGCGACCTTCTTCGTCTTACAAGGCGTCAATGCGGCCGGAACGCTGAAGCTGACGGGCCAGACTGCGATTCAGGACATCGACACGGCCAGCGGGTTCAACTCGGCTCGGAGGTTCTTCGCGGGCGACCTGACGCACTACGACTTCAAGGTCAAGGTGCTCTGGTGGATCGGGATCACGCTCATCGGGGCGTGGCTGCTGGCGAAGACTCGCTTCGGCAACTGGATCTATAGCGCCGGCGGAGAGCCCAACGCGGCGCGCAACGTCGGCGTGCCGGTCGCGCGCACGAAGATCACGCTGTTCATGATGACCTCCGGCGTCGCCGCGCTGATGGGCATCATCGAGGCTCTCGAGCTGCGCTCGATGCAGGCGAAAGAAGGCATCGGCCTCGAATTCATCTTCATCATCTGCGCTGTCGTCGGCGGCTGCCTCTTGACCGGTGGCTTCGGCTCGGTGATCGGCACCTTCTTCGGCGCTGCCATGCTCGGCATGGTCCAGCTCGGGATCATCGACGCGCAGTGGGACAGCAACTGGACCTTCACCTTCCAGGGCGGGATCCTCTTCGCCGCGGTGATGCTCAACACGTTGATACGAAGTCGCGCACAGAAAGCGAGATGACGGTGGCGCACCTCCTCGAAGCCGACCACCTCTCCAAGTACTACGGCAACATCGTGGCGCTGAACGACATCTCGGTACACGCAAATGCGGGCGAGGTCACTTGCATCCTCGGAGACAATGGTGCAGGGAAGTCCAGCTTCATCAAGATCCTCTCCGGGGTTCACCAGGCAGACGAGGGCCGGCTGCTCGTCGAGGGGGAGGAAGTGCACTTCGCCTCGCCGCGCGATGCGCGCGCGGCCGGAATCGCGACTGTCTATCAAGACCTCGCGATGGTGCCGCTGATGTCGATCTGGCGGAACTTCTTCCTCGGGGCCGAGCCGCGAAAGGGCTTCGGGCCTGTCCAGTGGTTCGACGCGGGCAAGGCCAAGGGCATCGTGCGCCGGGAGCTGAGGGAGATGGGCATCGACATCCGCGATCCTGACCAGCCGGTCGGCACGCTCTCGGGCGGAGAGCGCCAGTCGGTAGCGATCGCCCGCGCGGTCTACTTCGGCGCGCGTGTGCTCATCCTCGACGAGCCGACGTCGGCACTCGGCGTGAAGCAGGCGGGCGTCGTCCTCAAGTACATCTTGCAGGCACGAGAACGAGACGTCGCCGTCATCTTCATCACGCACAACCCGCACCACGCGTATCCCGTCGGCGATCGCTTCGTGATCCTGAACCGCGGCCAGAGCCTCGGCACGTTCGAGAAGTCGGAGATCGACCGGCAGGAGCTCGTGCGCCTGATGGCCGGCGGCAAGGAGCTCGCCGAGCTCGAGCACGAGCTCGAGGCGATCAAGCTCGAGGTCTGAGTTGAAACGCAAGATCGCCCCTGGCAGGATCGGACGAATGCGTTCCCTCGCCCGTTTCGTTCTCCTCACTCTCGTCTGGGTGCTTGTCGTCACGCTCCCGGCAGCTGCCGCACGTGCACCGACCTTCACCGCTCCAGTGCGCCTCGGCTTCCAGAACGGCGACGACTGGGAGCCGGCCGTTGCTGCCGATCGCTCCGATCACGTCTATGCCGCCTGGTCGCATTACGTCGGCTTTGGGGGCGCCGACACCGGCGATCCGGATCCCAGCTGCCCGACGTGTGCGAGCCCGCACACGGTCCTGCAGGTCTCGAGCGACGGTGGGACGACGTGGTCGTCCCCCCGGGCACTGTCGCCGTCGACGCAACGGCAGGATGATCCGCAGGTCGTCGTCGACGCCGCGGACGGCCGGACGATCTATGCCGCATTCATGCAGGACAATAAGTCGAGCGAGTACGTTGCGCGCTCGGACGATTTCGGACAGACGTGGCGCGCAGTGCTGGTCGAGCCTCTTCAGCGCGGCACCGACAAGGACATCCTCGCCGCCCGTGGCGGGCACGTTTACCTCGTCTACCACACGCAGCAAAAGATCTTTGTTTCCGTGTCGCACAACGGCGGCGAGACCTGGGAGACGCACAACCTCGTCGGCACGACGAACTCGGAGCTCGGCGTCTCCCTCCCGAGCGGCGGCGCGATCGACTCGAAAGGGAACGCCTACTTCGCGTGGAACGGCGCCAACAACCCCGGCCAGGCGAAAGGAACGAAGAACCTCTTTGTCACGCGCTCGACCGACGGCGGAGTGACCTGGACGACGTCCCTCGTCGACGTCTCGCAGCCGAGCTTCCGGTGCGGCTGCCCGGGCTGGGACTACTGGGGCTCACAGATGGCGCTCGGCATCGATGCGAAAGATCGGATCTACGTGCTCTGGGACGCAGCGCACTCGAGCTCTGGAATCCAGCGCCTGTACTTCTCCCGCTCGGTTGACGGCGCTGCGAGCTGGAGCCCTGCGGCAGACGTCTCGGTTGCGCCCAACGGATCGAACCATCTGTTCCCGGCCATCGCCGCACGCGATGACGGCGACGTGCGCATCGCCTGGATGGACGATCGGAACGGGTTCGACACCGGCTCCGAGGATCCGAACGGACGGTGGAACGTCTACTACCGCTCGTCGGCGGACGGAGGGACGTCGTGGTAGCGGAGGCGAAGCTCTCGCAATTCGTCGCCGGCTATTCATACAAGTACGCGACCCCGAAGGACGGTTTCGGGGAGCCTTACGGCGACTACTTCGAGCTGGACATCGACGGCGCCGGCCAGACGCACGCGATCTGGGGCGAAGGCCCGAGCTACGTCGGCCCCGGCAACGTCTGGTACGCGCGCGGTTCGTAGTTCCAGCGACTGGCCTCTAGTTGACGCTGGGTTCCACTGCGTCAGCAGTGAGCGCCTGCGTCGCCGCGGCCGCGGAGGCAGGACGGCCGAAGTGGAAACCCTGTGCACCGTGGCAGCCGAGCTCCCGCACGATGCCCTGCTGAGCAACGCGCTCGATCCCTTCGGCCACGAGTTGAAGCCCGAGCGCCTTACCCAGGCCGACGATTCCCTCGAGGAGCGCGAGATCCGCTGCGCCACTGTCGATCTTGGCGGTGAAGCTGCGGTCGATCTTCACGATGTCGACGGGAAGCCGCTGGAGATAAGCGAGCGACGCGTAGCCCGTCCCGAAGTCGTCGAGCGCGAGCTTGACACCTCGGTCCTTCAGCATTGCGAGCTGCTGCTCGGCGCGCTCACCGCTCGCGACGAGCACGCTCTCTGTCAACTCGAGCGTCAGCAGGTGGGGCGGCAGGTCAGCACGCTGCAGGGCATTGTCGACGTGGTCGAGGAACTCCGGGTGCTGGAGCTGCCGCGCCGAGACGTTGACGGCGATCTCGAGATCGCGGCCGAGCAGCTCGCGCACGCGCGAGCCGTAGAAGCACGCCTCGAGCATGACCCAGCGGCCGATCTGCACGATTAGCCCTGACTCCTCTGCGAGCGGGATGAAGTCGAGCGGCGCCACTTCCCCGAGCGTCGGGTGCTGCCACCGCAGCAGCGCCTCGAGCCCCACGACCTCGAAGGGATCGAGATTGACGACCGGCTGGTAGGCAAGCGTGAACTGCTTTTCCGCAATTGCCTCCCGTAGCTCGGCGATCCGCTTGAAACGGTTCAAGGCGGCCTGGTCGAGCGCGTCGTCGTAGAACGCGTAGTCCGCGTCCCCGTTCGACTTTGCGCGGTACATCGCCGCATCGGCCTGCTTCAGGAGCTCGGTGCCGGTGCTGCCGAGCGCGATGCCGATGCTCGCAGTCAGTGACAGGTGTCGCCCCGAGACATCGATCGGAGCAGTGATCTGCTCGAGCAGGCGCTCCGCGACGATGGCCGGCTCCGCCGGCTCGCGGACGGACGTCAGGAGGACGCCGAATTCGTCACCGCCGAGCCGCGCCACCGAATCGCCGGCCCGGATCACAGTCTTGAGCCGCGCACCCAGGATCGCAAGCACTTCGTCACCGACGCTGTGGCCGTACTGGTCGTTGATCTGCTTGAACTGGTCGAGGTCGATGAAGACCACCGCGGTACCCGGCTCGTTTTCGTTGCGGATCGAGACCGCGTGCTCGAGCTGCTCGTGGAAGAAGGCCCGGTTGGCAAGCCCCGTGAGCGGATCGAAGAGCGCCTGTAGCCGTAGCTGCTCCTGCAGCTCTCGCTCGGGGGTGATGTCGAGCAGGTAGCCCTGCAGGTAGAGCGGCTCGCCGTCGTCCCCGAGGACAACGACGCCGTCGTCGCGGACCCAGACCACGGCCTCGTCGCGTGCGATGAGGCGGTACTCGAGACTCAGCGGCTCGTGCGTCCGGTGGGTACGGACGTGCGCGGCGAGCACGCGGTCGCGGTCATCGGGATGCAGGGTGCGAATGAAGAGGTCGGGATCATCCCGCCACTCTTCGACCGTGTAGCCGAGCAGCGGCTCGATCCCGCCACTCGTGAAGATGTTGGAGCTGCCCTCGTCCAAAGCGTCGACGTAGACGACGAGCGGCAACTGCTCGACGAGCGTGCGGTAACGCCGTTCGATCTCTCGAGCCTCGTTCTCCACCGCGGCTGCGGTGGCTACGCGATCGACGCCGCAGTCCACCAGACCGAAATCGGGCCAAATGGGCTACGAGCCGTCACCCCAAAGGGTGATTCGCGCGGGACAGCGGACTGCCAATCGTGATGTCCGCGCCCACTCCGGACTGCAGGCACAGACGGCTCAGCCGGACGAGAGTGCCATCCAGCGGAGCGTGGCCATGAGGCTCACGATCGGCAGGAGGGCGAGCGGGAGAGCGAGTGCCATTGGAAACATCACTTCGCCCCCGTCCCGAAAATCACGCCGTAGAGCGCGAGGAGCAACGCCGCGGGGACGATGCCTGAGATCAAGAGTCGCTTCTTCATAACGCCCAGTCTCGAGCACTGGACGAGTCGCGTCTGTACGGCTCGCACCCCTCGCTTCGGCGGCCTGCAGGCGTATCGGTCCGTACGCCAATAGCGCTCGAACGCTAGTGGGACATCGTCCCCTTGACGTTGCCGACGTTCAGGAGACCGACCTGGCCGAGGTCGACGCTCGCGAAGGAATGGTTGACGAACGGGTAGAGCCCCGGCTGGTCGATCTTGACGTCGAACACGCCGCCGCCGCCGGCTGGAACCACCGCCGTCTGCACGTTCCGCTGAAACTGGGTCATGCCGGCGTTGACCCAAGCCCGGTTCAGGATCGTGCCGACGACGTGGAAGGCCGTATCGAAGCTCGGCCCGGCGTCGACGACCCAGAAACGCACGGTGTCACCGGGGTCTGCGGTCAACGGATGCGTCACATACTGGCCCGCATAGCCGTTCCAGCTGACCCAGTCCGGCTCCTGCCGCTGCGCCTTCGCCACGGCCAAACCCGCCGGCTTCGGGAATCCCGGTGAGCTCAGGTACCACTCGCTCGCAACAAGGACGTAGTTCTTGTCCGCAGGCGGAAGCGGTTTGCGTGGTTCGACGATGATTGCTCCGTACATGCCGTTGGCAATGTGTGCAAGCACCGGCTTCGTTCCGCAGTGGAACATGAAAGCACCGGCGTCGTTCGCGACAAACGAGTAGTGGATCGAGCCGCCCGGCTGCACGTCTTTGAATGCGACGTTCGGCGCGATGCGCGCGGCATGGAAGTCGACGGAGTGTGGAATCACGCCCTTGTTCGTAAGCGTCAACTCGACCTTCTGGCCCTGGCGCACGTGGATGAACGGCGCCGGCGCCCCACCGCTGAAAGCCCAGGCGCTGTACTTCACGCCGGGCGCGATCTCGATGGTCTTGTCGACGAGGACGAGCTTGACGTGAGCCACGGGCCCCGAAGGAGCGGGCGGCAGCGTCGCGTCCATCGCAACATGCTTCTTCGCGACTACGTCCGCGTTGCTCGGGGCTTGCCCGGCGAAGCTCTGCAAGCCACCGCCGCCGGACGTATCCATCCCTGCCACTGCAGAGCCACTGGACACCGCGGCCGCCGCCTTGTTGGCGTCGTTACGGGCGTCGTGAGCCGAGAAACCCATCCAAACGGCGACGAAGCCGAGGACGGGCACCAGCAACCCGAGCACTAGAGCCAGGGCAGCCCAGTAACCACCGTTGTCACTCCCACGCTGATGGCGAACCTTCGGGGGAGGGCTGTGGTCCTCTCCAGAGGTTCGCGTGGTTCCGTTGATTCCCTGGCGCTCGCGTGTGGCTGGCATGGCTGACGCTCTCCTTAATGGTTGTGCACCCACCGTAGGGAGCACCACCCAAGGGAGCATCAGTGATGATTCGCCGATCGGTTGCGGGTTTCCACGGAGCATGGAGTGGGCGATCAACGGTTCGGACGACGCTGCTCGCGCGGGGTCGGTAGCGGGCATGCTTCACACCGAGCAACTCGACCGGCTCGCGGGCTAAATGGCTTCTTCCTCCATGCGGGCGAGCCGGGTGTAGTAATCCGGAAACTCGTTCAGGTGTGCGAGTGCGATCTTGCCTGTGACCACTGGATCATCGCCGGTGACGTTCGTGGCCCCGTCCTGAAGCCCGTGCTCCAACTCCACGTCCATTCCCATGCGGAACTGCTCGACATCGAACGGCGCCTTCTCCCAGTCGATGCCGATCTGCTCGCCGACACGGCGTGCCTCGTCTTTGGTGAAGCTCGCCCGCTCGGTCATTAGTCGGTCATCCTCAGGGCGACTGCCGGACGGATTCGCGTCGCCGAAAGTGCCGGCGCGACCGTGGCAAGCAGCGATGCTCCTACGGTGGCCGCGAGCAAGATGCTGAGTTGCGCGATTGGGACCGCGAACTGAAGGTCGCCCATTGCGTCAGAGCGAGTGACGATCGTGTAGAGCGTCAGCAGCGCCAGCAGCACGCCGATCACCGTACCCTGCAGCGCGACGTATCCCGCCTCGATCGCGAAACTTCGGCCGACGGATTGCGCGGGAAAACCCAGCGCCCGGAGCGTTCCGATCTGGCGGCGCCGCTCGCGGACAGCCCGCACCATCACGACCGCGATCCCTGCGATTCCGACCAGCAGACCCATGGCGAGATATCCCTGGAAGAGCTGGAAGATCTGACGCGTCATTGTGAACGCTTCGTCCATGAGGGCAGCGATCGAGAAAGCCTCCGTGCCGTTGCTGATGAACTGGGTCTGGAGATGCGACGCGAACGCGTCAGCGTTCGTTCCGGGTGCAAGCGTTAAGTAGGTGCGGCTGGCGACCAGGCGATCGCCGAACAGCAGATGCGCACTGTCCCAGCCGTAGAGCATGCCGTTCGCGATCAAGCCGTCACTTGTGCTGAGCGCGGCCACTGTCACTTCATGCGAGGCTCCAGAGATCGGATCCTTGACGGTCAACTGGTCGCCGATCCTGACGTTGAATCCCGGCGGCCCGCCCGTCTGGAGGAACATCGGGTCGGCGATGATCAGGTCGGGATCGCTGAGAACCGCCGTCCAGGCCACGCGGTCGCTGACGTACCGCCCTCGATCCTCGAGCTTCGGGGGATGCATCCGGATGAGGCTTTCGTCGAACGCAGTAAGCGGCCAGGAATGCTCGTCGGCCGAGCCTTGAAGGGCAAAGCTGGCGTCGACCTGCGAGAGCGGCGCGATCATCCTGACGCCGGGAGTTCGCGAGAGATCGGCGATGTTGATGGGATTCGCAGCGCTCGACTTCACGTACACCTGGGCGCCCCCGGAAACATCCGCGCTGGCGGTGGTTACCTGACGGTCGATCATGTAGGAGATCGCGGTGATGAACGTCAGGATGAAGACGACGAGCGCGTACATCGAGACGGTCAGGCCGGTTCGGGAAGGCCGCGCAAGCGGATAGGCGAGCCCGAGCCGCAGCGAAAGCGCTCGACCCCCGAACCGACGTAGGCCTCTGCCAACTCGATCCAGTTGAAGGGTCGCAAGTGAGACGCCACCAGCGGTCATCACAATGCCCTGCGCGACGTACATCATGATCGAGGCGCCCTCGGCGGACTTCGGGAACACCGCGAACACGACCGCGCCCCAGAGCACGACGAGAGCAGCAATCACAGAGAACGAGGTCCGCGCGCGTATGAGGCGACCGAGCGCCGGAGCGAGACCGGCGAGCAGCAACGTCGGGCCCAGGAGCAACCCAAACGGCTCGTTCGACGGCATCGCACCGATCGTCCAGACTGCACCGAGGAGTGCGGCAGCAGCTCCGACGAACAACCAGCGGCGCTTCCGCCGAGCAGGCGGTTCGGCTATGTCGCGGATCGCGCGGATGATGTTCAGACGGCTCACGCGAACGCTCATCGTCACGATTGTCAAGATCGCGACCGCGAACGAGACCATGAAGGCCTGCCCGAGGCTCGCAGCCTTGAGCGTGAAGTAGAGGTCGAACCGGTTGTGCTCCGAACTGAACGCGCTCTGCGAAAGTGACACGAGAACCCGCCCGAGTCCGATTCCGACAAACGTGCCCAGCAACGAGGCCGCGAGCGCATAGAGAAAGCCCTCGGTGGCGAAAGCTCCGACGAGCGCACTGCGCCTCATTCCGACTGCACGCGCCATCCCGAGCTCCGACTTTCGCTCGGCAGCGAGCATCACGAACAGGTTGACCAACAGCAACAGACCGGCGAGGACGCCGAAGCTACCCATCGCCGTGAACATCTGTGTGAACCCCTTGCCCACCTGGTCGGCCACCTCGAGTACCTGCTGCTTGATCGGCGTGACCTCTGGATCCAGACCGCTCGCGGCCTGCCGAATCGCACTTTCGACCTCGTCGGTGAGCGGTGCCCCACTCTCGACGCCCCCGCGGTTGGAGACAGCCACGATCCAGACCGGTGGCGCGCCAGTCTGCACCCCTCCTCGCAGCAGTGTGCCGAACGTTGCCGGTGAGACGAGCACGTTCCGCGCCTCCTGCTGGTCGCCCGACGCGAAGCCGGCGACGCCGATGCGAGGCACGATGCGATCGACGGTCAGCGTCCGCGCCCTCCCGTAGGTATAGACGTCGATCTGCGCTCCGGGCCCGATATTGAGACCTTGCGCAAGGTCTGTCGTGATGGCGGCGTGGCCGGCCCCGGGCGTCACGCCCCGGATGCCGGTGGAAGCGGGATCGCCGCCGAAGGCGCGAGCGGACTCGAAATCGACTGCAACGACCTGGGAGTTCGGCACGCTCCGGAGCGTTTCCCCGCGGCCGGCCGTGGTAGCAGCGTCGAGTGTTGCAAGCTGCAGGACACCGTCGACCTTGGAAGACGGCAGCGAGCGAAGCCGGCCGGAGAGCGAGCGCCATTCCGGGGCATCCTGCGCAAGGACGAGCTCGTCGATCGGCCCGAGATGCTGCCGCGCCCCCTGTCGGATCGACGAGTCCATCGTGTCACCCACCACTGCGGAGCCCGTGATGATCGCCGCGCCCAGCAAAGAACCGAGCACGACGAGCAAGGCTTCGCGCGGGCGCCTCACGGCGTTCCGCAAGGCGAGGCGACGCAGGATCGGGCGTCTGGCGAGGATGAAGAGGAACGGGAGCGAGATCAGAAGCGAGATGAGAGCTGCAACCTTCAACTCAACACCAGCTCCCGCGCCTTCTCGTCTCGCTTCCGGCCGTTTGCGCCGAGTTGCTCGTCACCCACGAGGCGGCCGTCGCGCACGGTGATCAGCCTGTCGGAATGGGCCGCAACCGTCGGATCGTGCGTGACGAGGATGATGCTGAGACCCTCGGCGTGGAGCTCACCGAGCAGCTCCATGACTGCCGCGGCCATCTCCGAGTCGAGGTTGCCCGTGGGCTCGTCGGCCCAGACGATGCGCGGCTTTCCCGCCAGCGCCCGCGCGACGGCGACGCGTTGCTGCTCGCCACCGGAAAGCTCCATCGGCCGGCGGTCGAGCCTGTGACCGAGTCCCACTCTGGTGAGTGTCTCGCGCGCGCGAATGTGAGCGTCATGCTCGCGTACACCGGCTAGGAGCAGCGGTAGCTCGACGTTTTCCGTTGCTGTGAAGACCGGGATCAGATTGAAGGCCTGGAAGATGAAGCCCATCTCCTTGGCGCGGTGCTTCGTGCGCGCCTTGTCGGAGAGCTCGTGGATGCTGAGGTCGTCGACCAGCACCCGGCCGCCGTCGATCTCGTCGAGGCCGGAAACGCAATTGAGAAGTGTCGTCTTCCCGGATCCGGACGGCCCCATCACGGCGACGAACTCACCCTGTGGTACGACCAGGTCGAGCCCGTGCAGTGCGACGACCGAGTCCGCTCCGGACCGGTACACCTTCCGTACGCCTTCGGCGACGAGGATTGGTTTGCGTTGGGTTTCATTGGTGCTCATCGTCCGTCCTCCCAGTGAAGCCTCGAAGTGATCCCGACCACGCCGGGAACTCGGTCGACGAAAGCCTCGATCAGGCGCGCCTGCTCTTTGTTTTCGACCTTGCCGGTGAGGGTGACGATGCCTTTCCGGACCGCGACGTCATAGGTGCTGCGCCGCAGCCAATACGAGCGGACGAGTGGGTCTGCATCGATCTCCTCGCGAATCTGCTCGTCGGGCCGCGCGAATGCGCGGACAAGGTCGTGACGCGTGACGATTCCGACCAGTTGGCCATGATCGACGACCGGGAGCCGCGAGACCCCCTCGTCTAGCATCACGGTCGCTGCGTCGGAGACGCTCCGCGCAGGCCCGATGGTGAACGGCGGCGCGGTCATCGCCTCGCGCGCGGTCCGCGCATCGATCTTGAGCGTGAGGTCGCCCTCGTCCATCAGCCAGGCGAGCACGCCTCGGCTCAGGCCGTCCGACGGCCGCTCCTTGAAGAGGATGTCTCGCTCGGAGACGACGCCGACGACCCGCCCGCCTTCGACCACGGGAACACCCGAGATGCGCATCTCTACGAGCAGCGCGGCGAGATCCCTGAGGTCGGTGTCAGGCGCGACGGTCGTGACGTCTTGGGTCATGACGTCTCTGACTCTCATCTCGCGCTCCTTTCGCGCTCGAATGCGCTTTGACCCTGCACTCTGACCCTCTGGAAAAGCGGCAACATCGGGGTCGCGACCGAACGGGAGTGTGGTCTTCTACGGATCTCGATCCGCACGGAGACTCAGCGGAGGGCCGGCACAGATCTCGCGCGGCCCTCCACGTTCCTACCTCACTCCCAGCCCGAGGCGGCCGCTGTGTCGCTCGGCCGTAGGGCCCTCCGGTCTTCGGATACGCGCGCCCGAGGTTCGCGAACACGAGTGCGAGCAGCATCGCGCCGATGCCCGTGAAGACAAGCGCAACGATCGAGGCCGGCCCGGCCTCACCGGAGAGGACGGCCGGCAGCGTGAAGATCCCGGAGCCGACCATGTTGCCGACGACCAGTGCGGTCGCCATCCAGAGGCCGATCGAGCGCTTGAGGCGAGGCTTCGCCCTCGGCGCCCTCGGCACCGTGTCGGTCAGCGCCGACATGATTCCTCCTTCCTCAGACGCCGGAGGCGTCCGGGTTCACCGCAATCCGGTGCTCGATCGGCACCTTCCGCGGGGTCTTACGCCCACCGTTAGTGCGTGGCGCGTGCAGCTCCAACGCACCGTGCGTGTAGGCGGCGGTGACGCGATCCGTGTCGACGTCGGCCGGGAGCTGAAAACGCTCCTCGAGCCGCTCGTGCAAGCGGAACGGGCCGTCCTCGATCGCGGTCTCCGTCTGGTCGCCGTGCACTGTCACGAAGCGACCGGCGATCTCGACCTCGAGCTCCTCCTGCGCGAAGCCCGGAACGGCGAGATGCACGACGTACTCGTTCGCCGATTGTTCAACGCTCGCCTCGGGCGGCAGGACCGGAGCGAGGCCCATCGTGCGCATGGCAGTCATGGCACTCCTCCTTTGTTGCCGTCTCGATCCTCGCCCGGTAGACCGCAATTCGCATCGGTGGTGCTGCCGATCCCCGATTCGGGGGAACTACGGACGAAGGCGGCGTAGTGTCAGAGTCCCGTTGGACTAGCTGGTTCCGACACCGGCCTTTGCGGCGACCCTCGCCGGAACGGCCAGCACCGGGCACGGTGCCACGTGCAGAAGCCGCTGCGTGACGCTGCCGAGCAACATGCCGGCAACGCGGCCGTGACCCCGAGTTCCCACGACGATCAAATCAGCGTCGGCCTCTTTGGCGACGTCCGCGATGAGATCCGCGGGGTCAGTGTTGAGCCCGCTGACGACATGGAAACTCGCGTTGACGCCCGACCCGACGAGATCGTTGACCTTCGAGGCGAGCTCGCTCTGCAGGCCCGCCTCGTCCGCGAGCAAAGGGGCGCCCCCGGCGCGACCGCCGAGCCGCTCGTTCGCATGCACCACGAGGAGCCTCCCGTTGGCTTCGGCCGTCAGTTCGAGGGCCGTCGGAAGGGCACGGTCCGCGTCCTCGGATCCGTCCGTTGCCCAGATAATCGTCTTGAACATGACGATCTCCTTTCTCGTTGCTTTCCTTTCCGGTCTCAGTCTCCGGCGGGTGCCCGCCCGTGCCATCGGTGGCGGGACCGATCCTGGGTACGGCGTTCTACGGAGCCGCCTTAACCGTCGCTCAGGCAACTGAAGCGACAAGGCGGCGGGCAACTGCCGATCCCGCCGCCCGTAGCTGGAACCTCATCCGTCAGGCGAGTGTTTTGCCTGCCGCACGCGGCGCCCGCGGCCGCGGCCACGTAAGCCGTGGTTCGATCGCGACGACGCCTGGGACGCGTTGAGCGAAATGGATGATCTGCTGAGCCACTCCTTCATTGTCGACACGCCCCCAGAGGGTGACGCAACCATCGTCGACCTTTACCTTCACCCGGGTCGGGTTGACCCAGAGCGTCTTGAGGATGACCTCCTCGCGGATCTCACGCTCGATCAGTTCGTCCTTACGGGTGAAGGCGCGAACGAGATCCGCTCGGGTGACGATTCCGACGAGCTGCTCCGCGTCAACCACCGGGAGCCGGTCGATGCTCAGCTCAAGCATCAACTCGGCGGCCTCGGCCACCAGCTTTCCGGACCCGATCGTGACGGCCGGCGAGGTCATCGCGTCGCCGACGGTGCGTGCTGAGAGCTTCGCTGCAGGCGGGTCCTCACCGTAATGGACGACCCAGTCCACAAGTCCTTGGCGCTCTGGCGCACTTCGCTCCTTGAAGAGGATGTCGGTCTCTGAGATCACACCCACGACGCGCTCGCCCTCGACGACAGGCATGCCGGAGATTCCGTACTCGAGCAAATGGGTGGCGGCGAGTCGCAGGGGCATGTCACGCGGTGCAGTGAAGACCTTCGTCGTCATGACATCGCTGACTTTCATCGGTTTCTCCTTTCGCTTTGGTTCGAGTTTGTCCCGGCCCCGGAGGACCGCCATCGGAGAGCCCACGGACCGGCGATGCGGCTTTTCCGCAGTGCGTCAGTGCTCGCGGCCCGGGACGAAGCGGTCATCCGTGGCGGCAAGCCCAGCGATCGCGATCGCACTGCCTGCGAGCGTGATGCCTACGATTCCGAAGGTCCGCGCCGAGAGCGCGAAGAACTCCCGCGCCCAGGGGAAGAGCAGAACCAGGACATAGAGCGAGCCCATCAGCACACAGAGCATCGTGACGGCGACGCCGCGGCGCCCCGCGGACGCCTCGAGGGCGAGCACCAGGTAGAGCCACACGACGAGCAGCACCGTGGCGGCTACTGTTCGGGACTCTCGGAGCGGCAAATCCGCGACGTTGAGTGCGAAGAAGTAGCTCGCCACAACAACGAGCCCCGCCGCAGTGCCGCCGGAATGCTAAAACGCACGGTTTCGCGCAGAAAGCCTCTGGGCTCGTATGGCCCGCTACTCGCAGCGAGAGCTAGGAAGAAAGCGGGAATGCCGATGGTCAACGACGCGACAAGCGTCAAGTGACGCGGAAGCAAAGGATAGGCCGTCGGCGTCAACCCGATCGAAAGAATGAGGAAGGTCGCGAACGCGGACTTTGTCAAGAACAGCTTCGCGACACGCTGCAGGTTGCGAAGCACCTTTCGTCCCTCCCGCCGCCCGCGCCCGCAATGCGACCGCCTCGACGATCGGGGGCGCGCGCTCCAGCATCTCCGCCCGCACGTCGACGACGAGCGGCAGCGGCGCGTATCCGAGCCCCGTGTAAGGAGCGTCCCACACGGTCATGACGAGCAAAGGTGCATGGGTTTCAGTGGCCAGCTCGATTGCTCGCTGCACGGCCGGCTCTGCGCTGGCAGAGCCGTTTGTAGCCAGGACTATGGGCCTCATTTGGCACCTCCTTCTTCTCTCAAAGGCTCGCGCGGGCTGCGCATCCGGGCGTCGGCTGAACCGCGCTGCGGCTTTACCGCAGCGGCGTCGCTACCAGCTCTTCAGCCGCGCAATCGGGGGCGGGGCGCCGATTCGCGCGCGCGCGTCGACGACGACGCAGCCGTCAGGGCGGGCGATCACGGGATTCAGGTCGAGCTCCGCCACTTCGGGCAGATCGTCGGCAAGACGCGCGACCCGTAAGACGACGTCGGCGATCGCCCGGGCATCAGCAGGTGGAGCACCACGGAAGCCCCGCACGAGCAGTCCGGCCTTTCCGCTCTGCACGAGCTCGTCCGCGTCGGTGTCGGTCAAGGGCGCCAGTCGGAATCCGGCGTCTCCGATCAGCTCGGCCATCGTGCCGCCCGGGCCGAGGGCGACCAGCGGCCCGAACACGGGATCCTGGAATGCCCCCACCAACATCTCGGCACCACCACGCAAGAACGGCTGCACGAGCACCGGTAGCCCAATCCGAGTTGCCGCCGCGCTCACCGCGCCAGGATCACGCAGGTCGAGTGCGACTCCTCCCTGTTCAGTCTTGTGCACACCGGCGGCGGCCGTCTTCACGACGACGGGATACCCGAGCTCGTCCGCAGCGGCAAGGGTCTCCTCGAGCGTGGCCGCGACTCGCTCCGCAACGACCGGAAGCCCGTACGCCGCCAGCAACCGCCGAACCTCGCCTGGAGCGAGCCACCGCTCCCCGGCTTCGTCCACGACCACTCGCGCGGCCGCGAGGTCGATGCCGTCGAGTGTGGGCACACGTCCTTGCGGACGCCGTAACCACTCGGCGCGCTCGGCGGCACGCCCAAGCGCACGCGCGGCAGACTCCGGATAATCGAACGCAGCGACGGGCGCCGAGAGCAGCTGCGGAGGAGTCCCCGTTTGACTGATCACACAGGCAAGCACCGGCTTGCCTTCGGTTGCCTCGGCCTCGGCAGCCCGAGCGATCGCTGCGGCCACCTCGTCCGCTCCGGCCACGACGGGTGGGACGAACAGAACGATGACCGCGTCGACACCGGGGTCGCGCAGAAGCGCGGGCAGGACGCTCTCGTAGGTCGTGCCTACCGCCGAGCCGAGCATGTCCACCGGGTTGCTCACGCTGGCTTCCGAAGGCAAGACCGCGCGCAGCGCGGCGACGGTCTCGTCCGCGAGCGGCGAGAGCGAGAGGCCGGCTGCCTCGCACGCGTCGGCGCACAGAATGCCCAAACCGCCGGCGTTGGTAAGCACCGCGACCCGGCGACCGCGTGGCAGGGGCTGCCCATCGAGCAGGGCGGTCACGTCGAACAGCTCCTCGAGGGTGTCGACCCGAATGACGCCCGCCTGGTGAAACAGCGCATCTACGGCGGCCTCGGAGCCGGCGAGCGCGGCGGTGTGCGAGCTCGCAGCCCTCGCGCCGGCGGCGGTCCGCCCTGCCTTCATCGCGACGATCGGCTTCGTCCGCGCGACGCGCCGCGCGACGCGCGCAAACTTGCGCGGGTTGCCGAAGGACTCGAGATACAACAGCACGACGTCGGTGTTCGGGTCCTCTTCCCAGTACTCGAGCAGGTCGTTCGAGGAGACATCCGCTTTGTTGCCGATGGACACGAAGGCGGAGAGCCCCAGGCTCTTTTCGGCCGCCCGCTCCAGCAGGGCGAGTCCGAGCGCGCCACTCTGCGACGAAAAACCGATCTTGCCGGGTGGAAGCGAACGCGGGCCGAACGTGGCATTCAGTCGAACGTCGGCCACAGCGATGCCGAGACAGTTCGGACCGAGCAGTCGGGCTCCATGAGAGCGAACCAGCTCGAGCAGTAGATCCTGGCGCGCTTCACCTTCGGGACCGATCTCGGCAAAGCCTGCAGAGATAACGCATAGAGCTCGGACGCCTGAGGCGAGCGCCTCTTCCGCCGCCTCGAGCACCCTACCGCCGGGCAGGCACACCACTGCGAGATCGACAACCTCTCCGATCTCGGCGATGCTCCGGTAAGCATGAACACCTGCGACTGGCTCGCCCGACCGGTTGACCGGATAGGCGACACCGCGAAACTCACCGCGTAGCACGTTGCGGAAGAGCTCACCGCCGATCGAACCGGCACGCGATGACGCGCCGACGACGGCGACCGTGGCGGGCTTGAAGAACGGATCAAGCGAAGCGGCGACTGCAATGTGGTCTCGTTCGTCGATGCGCGTGCGCAGGGCCTCGGTCGCATCGAGCTTCAGCCGCACTTCGGAGATACCCGATTCGAAGACGCGGCTCTGCTCGAAACCTGCGTCCCTGAAGACCCCGAGCATCTTTGTGTTGTCGCCCACCACTTCGGCGAGGAACTCCTCGATGCCGACGCCGGCGGCAAGCGAGGCGAGACGCTCGAGCAAGCGCGTCGCTATGCCGCGCCGCTGGAACTCGTCGGCCACCGCGAAGGCAACTTCGGCGGTGTGCGCATCGCGCAGGCGCACATAGCTCGCCAGCGCGACGACGAGATCGTCCTTCGTGCCGATGAGCGCGCCCCGTTCGCCCCAGTCAGGTTCGAGCACGGGGTCGACGAGACGCTTGTCCACGCTCGGATGCCCGTGGAAGCGGAGATAGAGGCTCCGGTCGGAGAGCCCGCGGAAGAAGTCGAGCAGCGAATCGGCATCCGCCGCTCCGGGCGGACGGAATCGCATCGTCGAGCCGTCGCGGAGGACGACGTCCGCCACGGCCGGTGTAGCTGCATCCATGAGAGGAGAGGTTGCCACTCTGGCCAAGCTTCGGCCAGCCGGAGCGTCATAACACCCGGCCGCGGCCGCAGCCCGATTGCGGATTGACCGCAACGCTATCCGGCCCCGCCCCGATGCCGACGACTCGCGCCGGGAGGATTCTCTGGTCAGCTTCGAAGAAAGGAGACTGCCGTGGACGACTCAGACAGCATCGATCGCGTCCTCATCGCCACGGACGGCTCACCAGGATCGCTGGTGGCCGCAGAGGAAGGCGTCCGGCTCGCCAAGAAACTCGGCGCTGGCGTCACCTTCGTCGCGGTCGCACACCCGCCACTGCCCATACTGGGCGATCCGTACTACCAACGCGCGCTGAGTGAGAATCTTGGCGCGATGCGGACAGCGCTCGCCAAGACGACTCCCTATGCCGAGGAACGGCACGTGACGTATGACACCGAGTTGCTCGAGGGATCGCCCGCAGAGGCTGTCCTGGAGATCGCAAGGAGCCGCGACGTCGATCTGATCGTCGTCGGCTCTCGCGGGCTCGGGGCGGTCAAGGGCGCCCTGCTCGGCAGCGTCTCGTTGGAGATCGTCCATCACGCGGACCGCCCCGTGCTTGTGGCGAGGTCGATCGACCACGAGAGGCTGGGTCAGTCAAGCCGGTTCGCAGTCTGAGGCGAGAAGATTTCGCGCAGCGCGCGCCGCGACCAGCTCTTCACGTGCGCGCACGACAAGAATGCGCACCGGTGACCTGTCCTTCGCGACGTCGCAGTCGGGCGCGGCGTTCTCATTCTTCTCGATGTCGAGGTCGACACCGAGGAAACCAAGACGAGCTGACAGCCGCTGTCGCACGAGCGCCGACCCCTCACCGATCCCCGCCGTGAACGCAAGGGCATCGAGCCCTCCGGCCGACGCAGCCATGGCCGCCACGGCGGCTGCGAGGCGATGCACCATGACCTCGACGGCTAGGTCGGCCGCGGCATCGCCGGAGCCCGCGCGGCGTTCGACGTCGATCATCCCGCCGTCGTCCCCGGCGAGCCCTTTGACGCCGGAGTCGAAGTTGAGCGCGTGATCGAGCGAGTCGACGTCGTGATATCCCTCGCGGAGCACGTACAGGAGTGCACCAGGATCGATCGATCCCGAGCGCGTCGTCATCGGGACACCTTCGAGCGGCGTGAAGCCCATCGTCGTATCCACAGACCGACCCGCGAGGACGGCGGTGACAGAGGATCCGCCTCCGAGATGGCAGACGACCAGACGGTCGACCGCGTGGCCCAAGAGCTCGGGGACACGTCGTGCGCACCATTCGACCGAGAGGCCCTGAAACCCGTACCGGCGAATGCCCCATTGCTCGCGCCAGGCCGGCGGCACTGCGTACTCGGCGGCTTCGGCCGGGATCGTTCGATGAAACGACGTGTCGAAGACCGCCACGTGCGGGACATCCGGAAGCGCCAACTGGGCGACGTCGATCGCCTCGAGTGCCGGCGCGTTGTGAAGAGGCGCGAGCGCGACGAGCTCACTGATCTGGTCGCGAACCTCCTTGTCGATCACCACAGGGTCCCGGAAGCGCGGGCCACCGTGGACGACCCGGTGCGCGACTGCATCGATTCCTTCGGGTACGTCAGCGAACGAGTCGACGCGAATGCTCTTCTGGTCCGCCTCCACAGCGTGGAGCTTCAGGCTCGTCGAGCCGGCGTTGACGACGAGGATCGCGCCCACCGCGCGGCTCAGCCGGGCCAGGTCCAGTCGCGGATCTCCGGTGGATCCTCTCCGTGCGCGCGACCGTACGCCCGGGCTCGCAGACGCGCATCCACCATCTCCTGGCGGAGATGGTCGGCCTTACCGACCAGCTCTGGCAGGCGGTCGATCACGTCGATAACGAGATGGAAGCGGTCGAGATCGTTGAGCATCACCATGTCGAACGGCGTCGTGGTTGTGCCCTCTTCCTTGTAGCCGCGCACGTGCATGTTGTCGTGGTTCTTGCGCCGATAGGTGAGACGGTGGATGAGCCACGGATAGCCGTGGTAGGCAAACACGATTGGGCGGTCGGTCGTGAACAGCGAGTCGAACTCGCTATCCGAGAGCCCGTGAGGATGCTCGGTCTCAGGCTGAAGCCGCATGAGATCGACGACGTTAACGACACGCACGCGCAAGTGGGGCAGCCGCTCGCGCAGGATGGCGGCTGCAGCGATGGTCTCGAGGGTCGGCACATCGCCGCAGCACCCGAGCACGACATCCGGCTCCGCATCGTTGTCGTTGGAAGCCCAGTCCCAGATGCCGATTCCGCGGGTGCAATGCAGAACCGCGTCCTCCATCGAAAGGAACTGGAGCGCCGGCTGTTTCCCGGCGACGATGACGTTCACGTAGTTACGGCTGCGCAAGCAGTGATCTGCCACTGACAGCAGCGTGTTCGCGTCAGGCGGTAGGTAGACGCGGATGATCTCCGCCTTCTTGTTGACGACGTGATCGATGAAGCCGGGATCCTGGTGCGAAAAGCCGTTGTGGTCCTGCCGCCAGACGTGTGAACTGAGCAGATAGTTGAGCGACGCGATCGGCCGCCGCCAGGGAATCCCGCGCGTGACCTTCAACCATTTCGCGTGTTGATTGAACATCGAATCCACGATGTGGATGAAAGCCTCGTAGCAATTGAAGAGCCCGTGCCGGCCGGTGAGCAAATAGCCCTCGAGCCAGCCCTGACACATGTGCTCGGAAAGGATCTCCATGACGCGCCCATCCGCCCCCAGACCTTCATCGGTCGCTTCGACCTCGGCCTGCCACCTTCGAGAAGTCACGGCGAACACGTCGCCGAGGCGGTTCGAAGCTGTCTCGTCAGGGCCGAAGAGCAAGAAGTTGTCCTGATTGGCGACGATCACGTCACGCAGGAACGCTCCGAGCACCCGGGTCGATTCCCTCACTTCGACCCCAGGCGTCTTCACGTCGACCGCGTACCGGCGGAAATCGGGCAGCTCGAGGTCGCGCAGCAGGAGTCCGCCGTTTGCGTGCGGATTCGCACTCATTCGGCGCTCCCCCGTGGGGGCAATGGCGGCGAGCTCCGAGCGCAGGCGGCCCTCATCATCGAAGAGCTCATTCGGCCGGTAGCTGCGCAGCCACTCCTCGAGCACACGAAGGTGATCCGGGTTCGTGCGCACATCGGTCATGGGTACCTGATGAGAACGCCAGGTCCCCTCCATCGGCAACCCGTCGATCTCGGCCGGTCCCGTCCAGCCTTTGGGCGAGCGCAGCACGATCATCGGCCAGGTTGGACGCGCTATCACACCGTCGACGCGTGCGCTCCGTTGAATCTCCTCGATTCGATCGAGCGCCTCATCTAGTAGTCCCGCGAAGCGCGCGTGCACGTCGGCGTGGTCGTCCTCGGCGTCGATCGAGATGAACAGCGGCTCGTATCCATAGCCGCGCATCAGCGCCTCGAGCTCGTGCTCCGGAATGCGGGCGAGGACAGTCGGGTTCGCGATCTTGTAGCCGTTGAGGTGCAGGATCGGCAGCACTGCCCCGTCGGTACGCGGATTCAGGAACTTGTTGGCGTGCCAGCTCGTCGCGAGCGGGCCGGTCTCCGCCTCGCCGTCCCCGACGACGCAGGCAACCAGCAGACCCGGGTTGTCGTACGCCGCTCCATAGGCATGGACGAGTGCGTAGCCCAGCTCGCCACCCTCGTGAATTGACCCCGGCGTCTCCGGAGCGACGTGGCTCGGGATGCCGCCGGGAAACGAGAACTGGCGAAACAACTCGCGCAGCCCATCCTCGTCGCAGCCGACATGTGAGTAGAGCTCGCTGTACGTCCCTTCGAGATAAGCGTTCGCGACCAGTCCCGGCCCGCCGTGCCCGGGTCCTGTCACATACAGAACGTCCAGGTCTCGCCGGCGAATGGTGCGGTTGAGATGGGCGTAGAGGAAGTTCAGGCCTGGGGTCGTCCCGAAATGACCGAGTAACCGGGGCTTTACGTGCTCGGGGGTGAGCGGCTCGCGAAGCAGCGGGTTGTCGAGCAGGTAGATCTGACCGACGGCGAGGTAGTTGGCGGCCCGCCAGTAGGCATCGAGCAGCTCGACGTCGGTCGAACTGAGCTGTTCGACCTCGGTCGGTGCGGGTCGGGTCTCTGTCATGTCAGTGACACGCTATTCGTTTTGAACCGGCGCGCGAGGAGTGCAGGGCGTCGGGCACGATCTGCGCGAGCACCATCCACATCATGGCGCCACCTGCGAAGCCAAGGCCGATGGGCAGCGCCTGACCGAACGCCTCGACAAACGCGAACGCCGGCAATGCGAGCAAGGGCTGGGGCAGGCTCGACACCACGCTCCAGCCGGCGGCGTGGAAGACAGTCACCCCCCGTGGCACGAGGACGAGGCTGATAGCAAGTCCCTCTGGGATGTTGTGGACGGCAATCGCGAACGCGGTCAAGAAGCCGATCGAGTCTCCGCCCCCGAATGCGACGCCCACACCGACACCTTCCGCGACAGAGTGCACCGTCATGACCGCGACGATGATCACCGCCGTCCGCGCCTGGGCGCCGCTCCCACCTGGCGAACCCCAGCGGAAGCGCGCCCAAGCCAGTGGCAAGGGCCGTGGCCAGCGCTGGGGCAGTGACCGCTAGGCCTCCTGCCTGGACAGCGCCGACCACGTCATCCCCTCAGCTCAGGCCGTGATCTCTTCGCGCGAGCCGTTCTTCGTGGAATGGATCTCCGCCTTCTCTGCCGGGACGACCAGCACCGGGCACGTCGCATGGTGGAGAACACCGGTGGAGACGCTCCCGAAGAGCGCTCGCTTCATCGCTCCCCAGCCGTGCGAGCCGATGACGAGGAACTGCGGAGCGAACCTTTCGGCCGCGTCGCAGATCGCCTCGACGGGGAAACCACGGAGGACGACCGAGCGTGTTTCGACGCCGGCCTCCTCGGCCCGCGCAGCCGCTTCGACGACGACCTTTGCGGCCTCCTCTTGGCCCAGCTTGGCTAGTTCTCCGTTCATCGGGACGGGCGCGAACCCCATCGCGCTCAAACCGGCGTACGCGACATCCCAGACGCTGACGATTACCAGCTCGGTGTCGAGCAGCCGAGCGATTTCGATTGCCGTTGCCGTCGCCTTCTCGGCAGTCGGCGAGCCGTCGGTTGCAAGCAGTACGGGCTTCATCACGTGCCTCCTTTCATCACAGCTCCAGGCCGATGCGACGCGCGAACTCGCGGTGGGCCGCGTCGGTTTCCGATCGATCTCGTGCCTGCTCGAGACGCGCACGCGCCTCGACCAGGTAGCCAGCCACGTCGGGCCTGCGAACGTCGGGGCCGAGCCGCTCAATCACGCAGCCTCCCTCGACGACGGCGCCGCCCTCCTCCCAGAACACGCATCGCTGCTGCGGGCACAGCTCCATGACGCCCGTTGCGAGGCGGAGCGTGCAGCGCTTTGGCTCGATCTGGCTCACGGTTTCAGTGTCTCGACGCGAGTCGCGGGCGCCATCCGCGCTGCGCCCGAATCTGGATGCGGCCTTCTACTGAAACGCGAACACGGCCAGGCCGACCGTGCAGAGGGCTACGACGCCGGTGAGGCCCACGAGGACACCGGTCTGGCGGCGGGTTGCGGCGTACTCACCCATGAGTGAGCGGTCCCGCGCGAGCACGATCATCAGGATGAGGAGGGGCAGGAGCAACACCGCATTCACCGCCTGCGTGAGGAAGAGGATCGGCACCAGCGGTACACCTGGCACCAACACGATCCCCGCGCCGATCGCCGTCACAGCGAAGTACGTGCCGTAGAAGACCGGCTCGTCACGGGGCCTCCCTTCGACCCGACCCTCGCGCCCCGTTGCTTCGCTGACCGAGTAGGCGGTGGAGAGTGGGAGCACTGCCGCCGCGAGCAACGCCGCGCCGAGGAGGCCGACTGCGAAGAGGGTCGAGGCGAAGCCGCCGGCCAGGGGTCGCAGCGCCACCGCCGCGTCTCTCGCATCGTGGATGGACTGGCCCTGTCTGTGCAATGTGGCGGCACAGGCAATGACGACGAAGAAGCCGATCACTCCGGTCAGCAAGGCCCCGCCGAAGACGTCGATCCGCTCGTACCGCAGATCCTTCGGCCCGAGACGCTTGTCGACGGCGTAGGACTGGATGAAGGCAAGCCCCCACGGTGCAAGCGTCGTCCCCAACGTTGCGGTGGCAACCAGCAAGGCGTGCCGGTCGAGCGGCAGTGACGGGACGACGAGCCCTCGCGCCGCCGCATTCCAGTCCGGGTGCGCAAGGACGCCGGAGACGATGTACGCGACGAACACCGCCGCAAGGGCGAGCAACACGTGCTCGACGCGCCGGAAGCTCCCCTTGACGACGAGGGTCGTCACCAGGACCGCGGCGAGCGGCACGCTGAGGTAGCGCGTCACCCCCGCCAGGTCGAGACTCGCCGCAATACCCGCGAACTCCGCAGCTGTCGTGCCGATGTTCGCAGCTACGAGCACCGCGGCCGCCGTCACCGCCGCGCGCGTGCCGTGTTGGGCGCGAATCAGCCCGGTGAGTCCTCGGCCGGTCACGACGCCAAGGCGGGCTCCGAGCTCGTGAAAAACGATGAGCGTCACCGTCGAGAGCAGCAACACCCACAGCAGGCGGTAACCGAAGTCGGCCCCCAGGATCGAGTATGTCGTGATCCCGGCGGGGTCGTCGTCAGAGAGACCCGCAAGGAGACCCGGACCGCAGACCGCACCGAAAGCGAATAGGCCTGGACGCCGGCGGACCCAGATTGCCGTCCTGTGAGGCAGCGTGCGAACGCGAGAAACGGTGGCCACGGAGAGCTGCTACTCGGTTCGGCGGCGAAGTGTCGCTGCGCCGAGCGACTCCGACATCCAGCGCTCCGAAGTGGCCAAGCCCTCCGCGGCGAGTTACGCGGTCCAATGCGTCGTACGCGTAGGTCAGAGGCAGGCAATAGCTTGCCACCTCGAGCGGCCGGCCCATCTCCCCGCGTGGGACGAACAGACCGCAGAGAAGCAATTGGGGAAACACGAACGCCGGCATGAACTGCACCGCTTGAAACTCGGTCCTTGCGAAAGCGCTCAGCAAGAGGCCGAGCGACATACCGAGCACCGCGTTCCCCACGGCAAGCAGCCCGACGGTCACCTGCGAGCCGTGCACGTCGAGCCCGAGCAGCCCAAGAGCGACCACTGACACGGCCGTCGCTTGCAGGGCTGCGACGAGGGCGAATGCAGCGCCGTAGCCGAGGAGCAGATCGAGCTTCGCGAGCGGAAGCGTCATCAGTCGCTCCAGCGTCCCCGTCGTACGTTCCCGGAGCATGGTGATCGACGCAACCAAGAACATCGCGATGAAGGGGAAGAGCCCGAGGAGCGGTCCGCCGATCCGGTCGAAGACGAAGGGACGATCGACGAAGACGTACTTCAGCAGGGTGACCAGAGCACACGGTACGACGAGAAGCAGCCCGAGTGTGCGTGGATCGCGGCGAAGCTGGGTGAGGACCCGGAACGCAGTTGCAGCGGCGGCTGCGTTCATACGTCGCCCTCGATCAGGCGCAGGAAAGCCTCTTCCATGTCGTCGGTGCCGGTCCGCCGGCGAATGTCGGAAAGCGGCCCGGACGCGAGCAGCCGTCCGCCGCGCAGAAGCAGGAGCTCATCACAGCGCTCGGCCTCCTCCATGACATGGCTCGAGACGAGAAGCGTGGCGCCCGCGGCAGCGAGCTCTCGAAAGGTCGCCCAGAGATCCCGGCGCAGAACCGGATCGAGACCGACCGTCGGCTCGTCCAAGACGAGCACCTCGGGCCGACCGAGGAGGGCGCTCGCAAGCGAAGCGCGAGCCCGCTGCCCGCCGGACAGCTCATTGACGACACGATCTGCGTCCGCACCGAGGTCGACCGTCTCCACCGCCTCATCGACACGCTGTCGCGGCGCACCGAGGATCCGCGCGAAGTAACGAAGATTCTCGCGCACCGTCAGATCGCCGTAGACAGAGGGCGCCTGCGTCGTGTACGCCACGCGGCGGCGCAAGGGCGGCGAGCCGGCCCGCTCGCCCAGCACGAGCACCTGGCCCGACTCCACCCGCTGCACACCGACGATGGCGCGCATGAGCGTCGACTTGCCGCTCCCACTCGGCCCCAGCAGACCGGTCACCAGGCCGCCGGTTATTGCAACGGACACATCTTCGAGGGCGACACGTCCGCTCCGGACGACTCGCAGCCGATCGACCACGATTGGCTCTTCGTGGGCCACCGCCCTCTTCTACCCCATGCGCCGGAGAGCGAGGTCGACCGATCAGCGGTTTCCCGTAAGCGTGCTCGGTTCGCTCCCGGATGCGGTCCCTGGGTCGGCCGCCCTAGGCTCGGTGTCGTGCGAACGGACGAGTTCCGTACGGGGGACCCACTCTTCACCGTCAACTCCGCGCTCACGGTCGTTTCTTGGAACCGCGCTGCAGAGCGATTGACCGGTGTACAGGCGGCGGACGCACGGGGACGACGCTGCTGGGAGGTGCTCGGCGGCCTCGGCGAAGCGGGGGACGTGGTCTGTCATCCCGGCTGTTCGAACGCGCGGCTCGCACAGGAGGGGTTCCCGGTGCCCTGCCAGGCGATGCTCATCCGCACCGATCGAGGTCGCCGGCGCGTCGCCCTGTCGACAGTGGCTCTCGGCGACGGTCGTCTGCTGCACGTGCTCACCGACGGTCCTCCCCGGCGAAACGCCGCGGTCGCACTGACACCACGCCAGCGCCAGACCCTCGAACTGATGTCCGACGGGCTGCAGGCCAAGGCGATCGCAATGCGCCTGCAGGTCACGGAGACGACGGTTCGCACGCACATCCGCGCGATCCTGCGCGAGTTGGACGCTCACTCGCAGCTCGAAGCGCTGGCCAAAGCCCGCGACCGCGGCCTCCTGCGCGTCTGATCGTCAACTTTGGCGAGGTAAGGGGCCCTTCGGCCCTGCGACCATGGCCGAGAGCGCAAAGGAGGTGTGTGATGCTCAAGCTGCACAAGAAGATCGTCGTGAAGGCGCCGGTCGAAAAGGTCTTCGGCTACGTCGCAAAGCCCGAGAACCTCCCACAGATCTGGCCCAGCCTTTACGAGGTGAGCAAGGTCGAGGCGATTCCCGCCGGCGGCCATCGCTTCAGGTGGCTCTACAACATGATCGGCACGCCGATCAAGGGAACGACCGAGACGTTCAAGTACGAGGATCGCAAGCTGATCTTCGACAAGGCGACTGGTGACGTCGAGGGAACCTTCAAGTGGACGTTCGCCGGCGAGAACGGGACCACCGAGGTCACTTTCGACGCGGAGTACGAGGAGATGGGCCTGCTCCCCAAGCAGGACCTGCTGTTCTTCGAGCGGCGAAACGACGTCGAGGCCGACACGATCCTGACGAATCTCAAGGCAAGACTCGAGGTCTAAGCGGTCGCATAGCGAGCCACCCGAAGGGGCCGCAGGGCCCCTTCGGTATTTGCGTCCTGAGCCGAGGCCGCGCACGCTCTTTGCGACAATTCGACAATTTGATTTCTCCAGAGAACACGGCGCATAATCGAGCGATGCGCCCCCGTTTCTTCACGGTGGGTTTCATAGCTGTAGGACTCATAGCGGTTGCTCTGGCCGGGTGCGGCAGCGGCGGCGACCGCGGCTCCAACCCCAGTGATCCACAGGTCGCGATGGGTGCGCACGTCTTCGTGCAGTTCGCGTGTTCGTCCTGTCATGGTGAACAAGGACAGGGCGGAGTTTCGCCCGACGTCCCCGCATTGAAAGACGTGGGTAAGTCGCTGACGGTCGCGCAGCTCAGCTCGATCATCAACCACGGGCTCGGTGAGTCGGCGAACCCGCAGAAGCCGTACATGCCCGTCTGGGGCCCGGTGATCTCGAAGAGCCAGGTCGCCGATCTCGTCGCGTACATACGCGACGGGCTGCCGAAGGTGCTTGATGCGACACCCGTTGCGGTTCCCCGCGATCAGGGAGCCGCCGTCGCCGGCGGCGCGCTCTACGTGCGGTACGGGTGCATCAATTGCCACGGCCCGAGCGGTCTCGGCGGAGTGCCCAATCCCCAGGCCGAGGACAAGACGATCCCGCCACTCTCAGGGCAAGACTTCCGCACGGAGTTCAACACCGACGCGAAGATCCTCTCCTTCATCCGCAGCGGCAGCGTGATTGGCAAGCCGCCGATCGCGAGCATGCCCCATTGGGGCGGGATCATCCCCAACCAGGACCTGGCTGCGCTCGTGGCGTACCTGAAGACCCTGCAATAGGGCCTTTAGACCAGAGCGGGACTCGCTGCCGCGGCAACCGCCGCTGCGACACGTTGCGCGACCTCGGCGTTGAAGACACTGGGCACGATGTAGTCGGCGCTCAGCTCTTCCGGCGGAATCACGCTCGCGATCGCCTCGGCCGCTGCGATCTTCATCGGCTCGGTGATGTCTGAAGCCCTCGCATCGAGTGCGCCCCGAAAGATGCCCGGAAACGCGAGCACGTTGTTGATCTGGTTCGGGTAGTCGGAGCGGCCGGTCGCGATCACGGCGGCGAGGTCTTCGATTTCCTCCGGAGAGATCTCGGGAGTCGGATTCGCCATGGCGAACACGATCGCATCTTCGGCCATGCGTGAGATGCCCTCGGCGGAGACTGCGCCAGGACCGGAGAGCCCGATATAGACGTCCGCGTCGTGGAGAACGTCGTCGCCACGTCCGCGTTCGAGATTTGGGTTCGTGAGCTCCGCATAGCTCGCCTTCATCGCCGACAGAGACGAATCGCCGCGCCACAGCGCGCCATGACGATCGACACCGATGACGTTCTCGACGCCCGCCGCCAGCAGGATCTTCGTCGTGGCGACGCCCGCGGCACCGACGCCCGTGATGATTACCTTGACGTCCTCGGGCCGCTTGCCCACGACTCGCAGCGCGTTTAGAAACGATGCGAGGACGACGACGGCCGTCCCGTGCTGGTCGTCGTGGAAGACCGGGATGTCGAGCTCCTCGCGCAGACGCTCTTCGATGGAGAAGCAGCGTGGCGCCGAGATGTCCTCCAGGTTGATCCCGCCGAAGACCGGGGCGATGGCGCGAACGGCCGCGACGATCTCGTCCTCGTCTTTCGTTGCGAGGCAGATTGGCCAGGCATCCACCCCGCCGAACTCCTTGAAGAGAAGCGCCTTGCCCTCCATCACCGGGAGCGCGGCCTCCGGGCCGATGTCACCGAGACCGAGCACTGCCGTCCCGTCCGTGACGACTGCCACGGTGTTCTTCTTGATCGTCAGATTCCAGACGAGCTGCGGGTCTTGCGCGATCGCCATGGAGACGCGCGCGACCCCGGGTGTATAAGCCATCGACAGGTCATCGCGTGTCTTCAGAGGTGTCTTGCCGACGACCTCGATCTTTCCACCCAGATGCATGAGGAACGTCCGATCGGAGACGTAGTCGACATCGACGCCGGGGACATCGCGCGCCGCGGCGACGATGCGGTCGATGTGATCGGCGTCAGCAGCTAGAACCGTGACGTCGCGGACCTTCGTGCCACGCTCGACACGGACGAGGTCGATCGCGCCGAGCAGGCCGCCGGCATCCCCGATGGCTCGTGCAAGGTCGGCGAACGCACCCGGTCGGTCGTCCAGGCGGGCCCGGAGCGTCGCGCTGAACGAAGCGGATGGATGCGTCACGCCGTTTCTCGACTACCCATCGAACACCGGCCACGCCGGTCGCTCGAGAAGCGGCAGATACAGCTGCTCCTCCTTCGAGAAGTGCACCGTAATGATTGCGTAGAGGCCGTATAGGAGCTCCTGCAAACGGTCCACGTCCGTGTCGTCGGTTAGGGCCAACTCGAGCGCACGCACGCGAATCGCGATGTGATCGTGCCTCATCGTGTGGGTCGCCTCGGGGTTTCCCAGCACCTTGCCGACGGCCGCATAGAGCCACTGCTCCTCCTCTTCCGCATGCGGAAGCAGGGTCTCGTGGAGGAAATCGAGGATACGTCCCACGATCGCATGCCGTTCCTCGGGTGATACGGCTGGAAGCTCGCGGGCGGCAAGCCGGATGTGCTCGACATCCTCGCGAAGCTTCGCATGATCCTCGCGCACGGCCTCTATTTCCTGGGTAGTCATCGGGTCCTCCTCACCTCGTTCCGCGTGCAAATCGGTGCACGTCACTCCTTCCATCGTGTTCAGGCTCGCGCAGCGGCGCGTCTCGCGCATCGGGAAGAAGCCGCAAACCGGCTGCGGAGGACTGCCAAGCCTCTCTCCGCGAGCTTTTGCTGACCGGCGATCAGTGATTGCCCCGATGGCGAATGGGCGGGCGCGCGGCAGGCTCTCGACGAAACCCGAGCACAAGGCTGGAAGGAGGCCCACATGATCACGGAGGTCATCCAAGAGCTCAACCGCCGGGGGCTCGACTACGAGCTGCTTCCCCACCCGAGGACACAGACCGCCCGGGCCGAGGCGAACGCCGTCGGCATTGCGGCGAATGCCGTGGCCAAGACAGTCGTGCTGACGACGGATCGCGGTTATGTTCGCGCCGTGGTGCCTGCATCGGAGCGGCTCGACCTCGGAAAGACACGCGACCTGCTCGACGACCGGCATTCTCGACTGGCGACCGAAGCGGAGCTCGGCGCGGCATACCCCGCGTTCGAACTCGGAGCCGTTCCGCCCTTCGGCGGACCGTCAGGAGACCGCGTAATCCTCGATCTCGGGCTGGCGAAGCTCGAGGAGGTCGTGCTCGAAGCGGGATCACACGATCAGTCGGTCAAGATGCGCACGAGGGATCTGCTGACGCTCTCGGGCGCGGAAGTCGCAGACATCTCCGTCTGACCACCCGCTAGCACGCCGAGCGCTGCGGCGGCTTCGAGATAGGAGTCGCCTCAGCGCAAGGAGTGTGCCCGCAGACCGACCGCCCTCCTCAGGCGGCTGCGGCCGCGTCCTGCTCACAGCGGAGACGAAGCGCGACCCACTCCGCATCGATCTGATCCTGAATCTGCCGTACGACCCCGCGCGCCTGGGGACGGAGCAGGTGTGCGAATCGAGCCTGTGGCCTCAGCCAATCCTCGATCGGCCGAACCCGCTCGGGGACGTACGTGAGGCGGTAGCGGCCGTCGACCACCTCGTACAGCGGCCAAAAGCACGTGTCGACCGCGGCGTTCAAGATCTCGAGCGACGCCCGGGGCTCGTGTCCCCAGCCGACCGGGCAGTTGGTGAGCACGTTCAAGAACGCCGGGCCATCGGCAGCTGCGGCGCGCTCGATCTTTTCGCTGAGATCGTGCCAGTGCACAGCGATCGCCTGAGCGACGTAAGGGACGTGGTGCGCGACCGCGATCGCGGTCATGTCCTTCCGCTGTTGTGCCTTGCCGAAGCTCGCCGCCCCTGCCGGGCTCGTCGTCGTGCTCGCTCCGAAGGGTGTCGCACCGGAGCGCTGGATCCCCGTGTTCATGTACGCCTCGTTGTCGTAGCAGACGAAGATGAAGCGATGACCGCGCTCGAGCGCTCCCGACAACGCTTGCAGGCCGATGTCGTAGGTGCCGCCGTCGCCGGCCAGCGCGACGAACGTGATCGGACCCTCCTGCGGCAATGCGTTCCGCTTGGCCAGTGCGCGATAGGCGGTCTCGACGCCGCTCGCCACAGCCGCGGCGTTCTCGAACGCGACGTGGACCCAGGGGACGTTCCACGCGGTGGTCGGGAACCTCGTCGTCGCGACCTCGAGACAGCCGGTCGCGCTGATGACGACAACCGGAGTGTCGATGCTGTCGACGATCGTCCGTACGACCATCGGCACGCCGCACCCCTGGCAGAGCGCATGACCACCGCGCAACGGGGGGCAGCCTGCCTCGTTGCGAACGAGTTGCTTCAGACGGGACATGGTTCCCTCCTCAGTCCCAGATAAAGAGGAACGGCAGCGCCGGCCGGGGCGCCGAAGACGTCGCGAATCTCCTCGGGATGCAGGTCGCGGCCGCCCAGCCCGTAGACGTAGCTCTGGAGCTCCACGCTCGTTCCGTGCAGCACGGCTGCCAGATCGGCGAACAGCGGCGGTAAACCTCCGGGCGAGTCGGCTCGGTCGAGTACGGCAACCTGCCTGACGGGCTCGAGCGCCGCACGCACGCGGTCGACCGGGAAGGGGCGGAACGACCGGATCTCGAGCAGGCCGACGCGCTCTCCTTCCGCACGGAGCTCGTCGACGACGTCTTTGACGGTCCCGCCCGTGGAGCCGAGGCAGACGATCGCGCGCTCGGCTTCGTCCAGTGCGTACGGCTCGATCACGTCGTACCGACGGCCGGAGACCGTCTCGAACTCTCCGGCTACGTCTTCGAACGCGCCGAGGGCGGCCGACATGGCTGCGACCTGCTGATGACGCACCTCGTAGTAGTAATCCGGCATCGCGAACGGCCCCTGCGTCGTCGGCGCGCTCAGATCGAGCAGGGGAAACGGAATGTGGTACCGACCGACGAATGTCTTGACGCGCCGATCGCCGAGCAACACGACAGGCTCGGCTGAGTGCGTGATGGTAAAGCCGTCCTGGCATACGAGGACCGGCAGCAGGACGTCCGGATGCTCGGCGATCCTCGGCGCCATCACCATCAGGTCGTACGCTTCCTGCGCGTTCTCGGCGAACAGCTGCACGACGCCGGAGTCGCGCACGAGCATGCTGTCGGAATGATCACAATGGATGTTGATCGGGCCGGAGAGAGCACGGTTCCCGACCGCCATCACGATCGGGGCGCGCATCGCGGCCGCGATGTAGACGACCTCGGCCATCAGTGCAAGACCCTGCGACGAGGTGGCGGTGATCGTGCGCGCTCCGGCCAGCGCCGCTCCGATCGCTGCGCTCATCGCGGAATGCTCGGATTCGACGTTGATGATCTCGCCGTGCACGCGGCCTGCCGCGGCGAACTTCGCAAAACCCTGGATCATCGGTGTCTGCGGCGTGATCGGGTACACGGGCACGACATCGGGGTCGATCTGGCGCATTGCTTCTGCAACGGCCTCGCCGCCCGTCAGCACGCGCGCTGCAACAGCCCTAGTTGCCATCGCGCACCATCCGGATAGCGCCGACGGGACAGACGACCTCGCAGAGCTCGCAGCCCTTGCAGACGTCGTGGTCGAAGCCGACGAAAGTCGTCCCGTCCAGCCGTATCGCGGAGTCGGGGCAGTAGAGCCAGCAGAGCAGGCAGTTGACGCACTTCGAGAGATCAACCTCAGGCTTCAGCCCCGTCCTCCAGCCGCCGGTCCGGGGTTGCTCGGAGTCGCCGGGACGCACGGCTCCCCCGACGGGCAGCTCGGTCCAGGACTTCAGCTCAGACATCGGTATCCCGTCATGACGGCCTTGCGCACTTCCTCGGGGGAGACCTTCTTGCCGAGCAGGTCGACAGCCGCATCCGCCACGTAGGACACGGGCGGCTCGCCGAGGGCAGCGGCCAGCGCCCCGACCATGATCAAGTTCGCGTACTTCGAGCCGCCCTGCTCCGCCATTCGCGACGCAGGAACGCAGGCCACGCGCCTGCCGGCCACCTTCGCCGGCGGGCGCTCCGCGTTGACGAGCATGAGCCCTTCGCGTGCGAGGCCTTCGGTCACGTCGACCTCGCTGAGGAGCGACGGCTCGAGGACGACGACGACGTCGGGCTTCGTCACCGAATCGTGCCGCCGGATCGGGCGGTCGTCCACGCGCGTGTAGGCCCGGAGCGGCGCACCGCGCCGCTCCGGGCCGTACTCCGGAAACGCCTGAACGCTCTTGCCGGCGCGCAGCGCCGCGGTTGCGTAGAGCTGCGATGCAGTCTTCGCACCTTGCCCCGCGCGCGCGTGCCAGCGAATCTCTCTCATCGCTGCCGACTCCCGACCCAAGCGTCGACACCGCGCGCTGCGATCTTTGCCCCGCGCACCGCCTCGACCACTGTGGCGCCACCGTTGGTCGCGTCGCCGGCGGAGAAATACTTGGGGTTCGTCGTCTGGCCGGTCTCCGGATCGACCTTGAGACGGCCGTCCTCGAGCTCGAGGCCCGCGATCAAGGCGAACAACTCGGCGCGGGGCCGCTGGCCGATCGCCTTCACGGCTGTGGACACTGGGAGGAGAAAGTCGGTTCCGGGCATCTCCTCCGGCTTGCGCCGACCGCTCGCATCCGGCTCGCCAAGTCGGCAGCGCCGACAGAGGACGCCCTCCAGCGTCGCGCTTCCGACGAATTGGAGCGGCACCGTCAGCCATTCGATCCACATTCCTTCCTCTAGTGCCTCGTCGACCTCATGCTTGTACGCCGGCATCTGCGCGCGCGTACGCCGATAGACGAGAGTCACCTCGACGGCACCGAGCCGAAGCGCTTCACGAGCGACGTCGATCGCAGTGTTTCCACCGCCGATCACGGCGACAGAGTTGCCGACGTCCGGCGGGCTCCCCGCCTTGATCGCCTCGATGAACGGCAACGAGTTCCAGACGCCCGGAAGCTCGTCACCGGGGTAGGTCACATCCGCATCCGGACCCATCCCGACGGCGAGAACGACGGCGTCGTTGAACGACTCGACGTACGCGAGAGCGTCGGGCGTGTCGATTCCAAGCCCGAGCTCGAACTTCACGCCAAGCCCTTGGAGTGCCCGCACCTCCTCTGGCAACGGCTCGCGCTGCTGTCGGTACGGCGCGATCGCAAAGCGCGCGAGTCCGCCCGGCTCGACTCGCTCGTCGTAGACGGTGACGTCGAATCCACGCGCCGCGAGCTCGCCTGCGCAGACGAGGCCGGCAGGGCCGGCGCCGATGACTGCGACGGGATACCAGTTTCGCGGACGGCTTCGACGCAGCGGAGCGCCGCCCGCGAGTGCGACATCCGTGGCAAATCGCTGCAACCTCCCGATCTCGATCGGTTTTCGCCCCTCGTGCCGGAGGACACACGCGCCCTCGCAAAGCATCTCGACGGGACAGACCCGCGCGCAGGTGCCGCCAAGCAGGTTCTCCGCAAAAATCGTGGCGGCTGCAGCGTCGGGGTCGTCGCGCGCAATTGCCGCCACGAACCCAGGCACGTCCACGGCCGCCGGGCAGGCAGTCACGCACGGCGCCTGGGCGTAGGGACCACCGCACTCGAGACACCGTTCCGCCTCGACGATCGCCTCGGTTCTCGTCAGCGGCGAGACGAGCTCCTCGAAGACCTGCTCCGAATATGGAGCGATAGTTGCCATCACCACCGAGTCTGGTCGCAGGCCCGCCCGCTCACATCGGGGCGCCTACGGACGGGTATCCGTGGAAAGGCGCAAATGTGCCTAGGACGCGGCGGCCCCGTCGAGGACTTCCCGTTTCCACGAGTACGTCGGCCGGGCGATCCTCGGATTGTCCTCGAGTAGCGGCCGCCACTCGTCCAGGGCGGCGAGAAGCGGCCAGTGGAACGGCTCGTCAACGAGGCCGTCGACGATCCACTCCACTTCGTGCCCCTCGAAAACGAACATGACCTCGTCCGCGGACAGATAGACGGTGTGCCGCTCCAGCCCACTTTCGGCCGGGTCGAAGGGCGGCCCCGCCGCGATCAGCTCTGCGGCGCGCGGCTCGGCACCGCTCTTCAGGCGAGCGACGATTGCGATCTGCTCCATGACTGCTCCTTCCATTCGTTCCCGCTCCGAATCAAGCGAACGGGCACGAGCAGGACAGGTATCCGTCCTCGCTCTAACAACTCGCGCACTACAGGTGCGCGCCCCCAGTCGATCTCTTGCGACCACCCGAGTGCGATCAGGTGAGCGTCCGTCCTCTCCGCAGCAGCGAGAACCTCTTCTTCAGGCCGCCCCACTCGCAGCTCGACGCTTACCTTGCCGATGCCCCACGGGCAGTAGCGGGCGACGAACTCGTCCGCCCAGGCACGAGCCTGGTGTTGCGGCTGATCGGTGAACGAGGGCAGGGTGGCCGCGTCGTGCACGTGCACGACGACGATCTCGAGGTCGGCGTCGTCAGCAAGCTCGATGATTCCTTTCGGTGCGAGCGACGTCGCGGTCGTTCCCTCGAGCGGAACGAGCACTCGGCGCAGCGCGGGTCTACGCACAGCATCAGGCGGCACGACAACCACCGGCTTCAGCAGCGACGTGATCACGTCGAGCGCGGTCGCTCCGACCGGACGTCCTCCGGTAGGCAGGCGGCGCGTCCCGACCACCAAAGCCGCGACGTCGTCGGCTGCAGCAGCGTCCACGAGCGCGGGCACCGTCGGCCCGGCGATCCTCTTCAGCTGCAGGCCCGCAGCCGCCGCCGCGTCACGAGCGACCCTGTCACCATCCTCTCCGACATGGACCGCCTCGACCTCCGCGCCGAAGAGTTGAGCAACATTGCCCGCGGTCGCGAGCACCGCTCTCGCGGCCGAGCTGTTGTCGAGCGCTGCGATCACCTTTCTCATTGCCCCACCTCCCTCCAGTCTTCTCCAGGGCGTTCGAAACGGCGGCCCAGCCAACCGCGAACGGAGACAGGCACCGCAGGGTCCGCGTCGACCTCGAGCGCGTCGTGTTCCATGCGGATGCGAACTGGATAACCGTGAAACTTCAAGCGCAGCTCGAGCGCGCCCCAGGCCTCGGGCAGATGCGGGTCTAGCTCCAGACCATGCGCAGAGGCCCGGACGCCGGCGAAGCCGAACACGAGTGCCTGCCAGATACCGCCCATCGTCGCCAGGTGCACTCCTCCTGCGGTGGTTCCCGTGAGGTCGTCGACATCGATCCGACATGCGAGCCGAAGCGCCTCCACCGCGGGCCCCAGCCTCCCTGCGCGCGCGAACAGTGCTGCGTGGATCGCCGGCGACAGCGAGCTGCCGTGTGCGGTGCGCGGCTCGTAGTACGCGAGGTTCGGCTCGAGCGACCCCTGCGCGACCTCCTCGGGCACGAGGTGGTGCAGCATCAGGACGTCGGCCTGCTTCAGCACCTGCGCGCCCAGGGTGCGCTCGTGTCCGAGCAGCAGGTCCGCGGCGATGGGGCGATGAACGAGGTCCGCGATCACAAGTGGTTCCAACCGATGGAAGCCCGCGAACTGCTCGTATACCTGTGTCTCCGAGTCGTAGCCGTCCACGAGCGCACTTGCGAGCTCGAGCCACATCTTTCGTTCCGCGTCAGGGACGAGACCGACCGCAACCTCGGCCGCGCGGCGGAGATTCCAGCGCGCCATGACGTTACTGAAGGCGTTGTCGTCCACGGGCTCGTGGTACTCGTCCGGCCCAATGACGCCGTAGATGTGCCCGTGCCCCGACCGGTCGAGCCGAATGCGCGAGACCCAGTACCGCGCGGTCTCGGTGAAGAGGTCCAGTCCCGGGCCGGTCGCGAATTCCGTGTCGCCGCTCCAGTCCACATAACAACCGGCCGCCCAGGCAATGTCGGCAACGATGTGCTCTTCGAGCTCACCCGTACGGATCGCGACGACCCTGCCCGCCTGGTCATGGGCGTGCGACGGTGTGACGTCGACTCCTGCGCCCGCGGATTCCCACGGAAACCGCGCGCCCGCGCGTCCGAGCGCCGCCGCGGCTGCGCGGGCCGCATCCAGACGGCGGAGCCGGTACTCGAGCATCGCGCGCGCGGCCGGCGGATTCGTCGCGGCGAGGAACGGCAGGACGAAGACGTCACCGTCCCAGAAGACGTGCCCGCGATAGGCCGGCCCGGTGAGGCCTCGTGCGCCGACTGCGGCCTCGCCGGTGTCGGCCGCGGAGCCCATCAGGTGAAAGAGCGCGAAGCGCACGAGGCGCTGCAGTTCGTCGTCGCCCTCGATTCGGATGTCTGCGGTCTCCCAGCGTTCGGCCCAGCGCCGACGATGTGCACCAAGCAAACCGTCGAAGCCAGTCTCTCGCGCTCCTTGCAGCCGCCGCAGCGCTACCTCCAGATCGGGTACTTCAGTCGGATCGGCAACGTAAGCCGCAAACCGGTCGAGGCGATCGCCCTCGAGGCACTCGCCGGCCGCGACCGCGAGGCCTCCGGCGCCGGCGCGCTGCCGCATCCACGTCGTTCCGTCCACCGTCCCCGTTTCGACCTGCGTTCCTTCTGCAGCCTCGCAGGATGCTCTCGAGGTCCGGCTGCCGGCCGAGGCGATGCCGCATGACACCTGCGTGCAGATCCAACTGCCGCTCGAACGCCGTAGCGTGTGGGAGCTCCCCGTCGAGGCGAGTCCAGACGGGGCAAGCGATCAGGTCGGTGTCGGGCCCCTCGCCCGCGTATAGGCCGGCGGCGAGCACCCGCGGCCGCGCAGCCGGATGCGAGCCGACCGGGCTGCCGCTCGTTCCGATCACGCCGTCCGAGATCGTCAGCAAAGAGGAGTGGACGCGCTCCAGTTCGGGATCGAATCCACGAACGGAAATCGTCCAGGCCTCGTCGCCGCCGGGCTCCGGGAGGTCCCCGCGGTGGCGGCGCTCCAGCTGGTCGCGCAGCAACGCGAGGAAGGCCTCCGGTCCGCCATCCAGCTCAACCACGCCGCGTGGGACGCCGGTCGGTTCACGCCCCACGGAGACGGCGACTGCGCGTGTTGCCTCGGTCGGCAGCAGGAACGAGTCGCTGCCGGGTAGTCCGCCGAGTGGGCCGAACTCGTCCCCCGCGACCAGCACCTGCGAGGGAGCGATTCCTCGCCGCCAGAGCTCGGCGAAGATCCAGCGTGCCGAATCCGCCTTGTCGGTGAGCCCGATCTCGACGTGCTTCGCGTCGGTGGTGACCTTTGGTTGGCGCAGCCCAGCGTCACGTGCGGCCTCCTCGGCGACGAGAACGGCCTCGCGCAAGCCGTCCAATCCGGCGTCTCGAAGCCGCCCCTCGACCGCCGCGAGCAGCTCGCTGATCTTCGCCTTAGGCGGATCAGCCCACTCGGGGTCCGGGATGACGTCGATCTTGCGCCGGTTGAGGCGCTGCGACACGATCGCGGCACGCACGCCGCGCGCGGCAAGCCGCGCCACCGTGGCACCGGCTGCGGCATCGAGCGCCGCCTCTTCCGCCTCGGCCGCGACGCGGCGGTGGAGCAGCTGCGGTCCTTGCTCGTCGACCACGAAGACCTCGGAGCCGCGGTTGAGACAGAGATATAGCCGGCCGGGGCCGAGGGGGCGCGCACGTAGCTGTCCGTCGACGTTACCGATGTGTGTTCCCGTCACGACGGCGAGGTCCATCCCGGCGGCGCACAGAGCTTCGATCGAGGCACGGACAGCGGACGTGTCGGCATTCCGATCCGAAACGGCAGTGCCGTCCCAGTCGAACACAATGGCCTCGAAACGCCGCGCCAGCTCGGGAGGGAGCGCCGGGTGAGCCAGAGGGCGCGTTGGTTCTTGCGCTGCAACGATCATCGAGATCTAACGCCCAAGCTCGCAGGTCGACGTCGCATCGACATCGGCGTCGCCGCGGAATACCCGTGCGGCGAACTACCGACGGGTCAGTGCGACACCTCGCGCGCATCCGTACGACTTGGTCAGGTCTTGCAGGCTGACGACATCGGTCACGCGTGCGTTCCCTCCCGAACGATCACGAGGGTGCAGGTCGCGTGATGAGCGCATTCCTGACTGACCGACCCGAGCAACAGCCCGGAGAACCCTCCCATGCCGCGCGAGCCGACCACCAGCATCGAGGCCTCCCTAGCCGCCTCGACGAGAGCGGGAGCCGCCTGCCCTTCGACCACCTTCTTCTCGATCTCGAGGCCTCCGTCACTCACACGCCCACCGGCTCCCGTACGCCGGTTTCGCGAACGACCATTACCGGCCCGTCCGCCTTGGCGAGCACCTCACGTGAGGTGCTGCCGAGCACGGCACTCTTGACACGGCCAAGGCCGCGGGATCCGATGACGATCAGCTCGGCGTCGATATCTCGCGCAAGTCGAACGATCTGCTTCGGCGCATACCCGATCAGCAGTTCTGTCTTCGCGGTGATGCCACGCGCTCGTGCCTGTTCGACGGCTTCGGAGAGGACGGCATCGGCCTCCGCACGAGGGATTCGCTCTGGCGCCTCATTGCCGTCCGTCTCGGGCGCAAGCTCGAGGAGCGACGTCACGTGCACGAAGACGACCTCCGCATGTTCCGTCGCGGCGAGCTCCAAGCCGGCGTCGATCGCCGTCAGGGCGGTGTCCGACCCGTCGGTTGCGATCAGAATCTTCTTCATTTCAGCCTCCTTTCGATCTTGAATCTGCTCCCCGCAACGGTTTCGCGCATCGGCGGAGACCACGACAGAAACTGCGGCTTCTCCACACTCAGGAGTTGCAGCAGCTGACGTCGGCGGCTTTCCCTGATTGAGGCGGTACGCGTGATCGCTGGACCCGGTATGGCCGGAGATCCGGCCTGGTCCCCGGACGGCCGCTGGATCGTCTTCTGGAGCGACCGGGCGAGCGATGAGGCGACGAAGGGAGCCCTCTATCTCACCACGGCGAACGGGGAGATCGTCGAGCGACTCACGCACGAGCCCGAGCTCTGGCACTTTGCGCCGAGCTGGCAGCCTCTGGGCCGGCGCACCGGCTGAGCCGTGTTCGCCACGGCCGGTCAATCAGTGATTGCACGGATGGCGAGCCGCCGCCCGAGTGCCAGGATTCCCGCGATCGGCCAAGCGCGCTGGGAGGATCATGGCGTTTAGAGTTGTAATCGCCGGTGCAGGAGTCGCGGCACTCGAGGCCGCCCTCGCATTGCGCGCGCTGGCGCAGGATCTGGTCTCGGTCGAGCTCGTCGCACCCGAGCAGGAGTTCGCCTACCGACCCCTCGCCGTGGCGGAGCCCTTCCGCGTCGGTGAGGTGCGGCGGTTCCCGCTTTCCAGGCTGGTCACCGCGACGGGCGCGGGGCTCAGACGGGGAACGGTCGCGCAGTTGGACCCGGACGAGAATGTTGCGCTGCTCGAAGACCGCCAGGCGCTCGACTTCGACGCCTTCGTGCTCGCCTTAGGGGCACGCCCGCGCGAAGCTGTGGCCGGTGCACTGACGTTCCGCGGACCGGAGGACGGTCCTGCGCTGTCGGCACTCCTCGACCGGGCAACCGAAGGCGACTTGCGCCGCATCGTCTTTGCCGTACCCGCGGCGACCACCTGGCCGCTCCCTTTGTACGAGCTCGCGCTCTTGACGGCCGGTTACCTCACGGATCACGGGACTCGGGGCGTGGACGTTCTCCTCGTGACTCCGGAAGAACGGCCGCTCGCTCTCTTTGGCTCCGAGGCGAGCGAGGCTCTTCAAGAGCTCCTCGAGATTCGTGGTATCGAGCTCCACTTCGACGCCGCTCCGATCGCGTGGCGCGACGGTCTGCTCGAAGTGGCGGGCCTGCCGCCGATCGACGCCGACGCAGTCGTCGCGCTGCCGCAACTCGTGGGGCCCGCACTGCCCGGCCTTCCGCACGATGGCGCCGGTTTCGTCCCGACAGACGCGCACGGACGGGTTCCCGGAACCGCCGCTGTCTACGCCGCGGGCGACTGCACCCAGTTCCCGCTGAAACAAGGCGGGATCGCGACACAGCAGGCAGACGCGGTCGCCGCCGCAATCGCCGCGGATGTCGGAGCCGGCGTCGAGTCTTCCCCGGTTCGCCCGGTGATCAGGGGCTTGCTGCTGACCGGCCTCGTGCCGCGTTATCTCCGGTCGGACACAAGCACAGGACGGTCGGTCGTGGATACCGAGCCCCTCTGGTGGCCCCCGGCGAAGATCGTCGGCCGCTACCTCACGCCTTTTCTTGCGACGCAGCTCGGGCTCGCCCCCTCTCTGACGGAGGCGAGCCGCGCCGCCGCAGTCGAGGTCGAGGTCGAGGTCGAGGTCGATCGACGTGACAGCGCCTCGTGGTCGGCTATCTAACGAGGAAGAACAGAGGAAGAACACAAGAAAGCACTCCCGCCGAAGCGGGAGTGCTTTCTGTTCGAGGAACTGAGCCGGCGCCTACGCGGAACGCACCGGGCGCCGGCCCGTCTTGTGCCGCGCCTAGCTCTGCGCGGCGATCCACTTGCGGTGCAGGGCCGCGAAGGCGAGAACGATGAAGCCGATCCCGCTCAGGAGCAGTGCGATCCCGACGACGATCCCGAACAGTCCGAGCCTGTCGGCCATGTAGGACGTGTTCAGCGCGGTCGTCAGCGCGGTCTCGGTCACCCAGAGATTCCGGGCGCCGTTGGCAACCGGCTGCTTCGTCGCCGTGTCCGTGAGTGCCCACTGCGGATTGTCCGTGCCGCCGCCGACCGCCAGCTCTGCCTTCGGCGCGTCTGGCTTGGCCTGGAAGCGACCCATCTGGGCGTAGGTGTAGCCACCCGACGCCTCGAGAGCGTGGATCCGCATGTAGCTCGCGAAGGCACGTGCCCTCGGCCCGCTGTTGATCTGCTTGCCGGCGACCGCGACCGTCGGAAGGTCGACGTTCGTCAACCCGGCTTCCTTGACCTCTTTCGCGATCAGCGCGGGAGTCATGTCGGCCGAACCGACGATCTTCTCCTGCTTGAGGCTGTCGGAAACCGTCGACCGGCCGTTGAAGCCCATGGCGATCGCGACGACGCCGAAAGCGATGAGAACGGCGCCTGCAGCGAAGCCGCCCCACTCGAAGAGCTTCCGAACCGTGTCGCTCCTCGTGCGGACTGCCTTTGCTACCCGGTTGTCAGCTGTGATGGTGCTCATGTGGTGCCTCCAATCCTTTTGTGGTGGTGGTTCCGGGGTTGGCCCCACTCAAGCCGACCCTGCCGGGCGCGCCATCCGCGTCAGACCGCCGATCTGGTGGGGCTCGACCGCTGACTCGCTGCGGGTTTCCCGCAGCGCTGACCCGGATTGATTGGGCCGAAAACGCGAAATCCCCGGCAATTCCGGCGTCCGAACCGCCGCTACCAGCCCGGGACAGCTTCTGCGACGATGGCCTGGTGCCTATGACTGAGGCCTCAGAACGTCTGCGAACGCTCGTGGAGACAGGCATCGCCATCACATCCGAGCTGTCCCTCGACGGCGTGCTCGAGCGAATCGTCGAGGCTGCGGCGCGCGTCACAGATGCCCAGTACGCCGCTCTCGGCGTGATCGATCCCGCAGGAAGCGGGCTGGAGCGCTTCGTGACCCATGGAATGACGGGCGAAGTCGAGCAGCGGATCGGCGATCCTCCGCACGGCCGCGGAATTCTCGGCGTGCTCATCACCGACGCCCGGAACCTTCGGCTGCACGACCTGTCGGAGCACCCGCGCTCCGTGGGCTTTCCGCCCGGCCACCCGACGATGAACACGTTTCTCGGCGTCCCGATCATTCTCCGAGGCGTGGCCTACGGAAACCTCTATCTCACGGAGAAAGACGGCGGTGGTGACTTCACCGACGAAGACGAGGAGCTGGTCTCGTTGCTCGCAGCGCAGGCCGCCGTCGCGGTCGAGAATGCGCGCCTGTACGAATCCGCCACGTCCTGGTCGCACCAGCTCGAATCGCTGAACGAGATCGGCGGTGCCCTCGTCGGCCAGCTCGAGCTCGAACCTTTGCTCGACCTCATCGCCACGCGCCTGCGTGCGCTGATCGGCGCACGCCTCGTCGCGATCGCGCTTCCTGCCGGCGAAGGACTGCAAATAGCGGCGGCGGACGGCGAAGGCGCGAGCGATCTTTCCGCAGTGAGCTACCTCGAGCACGATTCGAAGACGGGGCGCGTGCTGGGGCGAGGGCGAAGCGAGCGCATCGACTCGCTCCTGGAGGATCCGGAGGTGAACCAGGACATCGCTCGACGCCTCGGCGCATCGACCGGTCTTTACGTGCCGCTGCTCGCCCGGGAACGACCGATCGGCGTGCTCGTGGCTCACGACAAGATCGGCTCCGATCCCCGTTTCACGAGCGAAGACCTGCGACTCGCCGAGCAGTTCGCGAACCGAGCCGCGATTGCGGTTGATCTCTCGCGGCAGGTTGCACGTGACGCGCTCCGCCGAGTCGTCGCGGGGCAAGAGGTCGAGCGACGCCGGCTCGCGCGGGAGCTGCACGACGAGACGGGACAAGCGCTGACGTCGATCCTTCTCGGCCTACGCTCCGTGGAAGAGACGAAAAGTGCCGAAGAGATGCGCGCTGCGGCGAGCGACCTGCGCGAGCTGGTCGTCGCGACGCTGCAGGACGTGCGCCGCTTGGCGGTGCAGCTCAGGCCGAAGGTGCTCGACGACTTCGGCCTTGCCGCGGCGCTCGAGCGACTTGCACAGACGTTCTCCGAGACGACGGGGATGCAGGTAGACCTCGAGGCTCAACTTGGAGAGGAGCGGCTTCCGGCCGAGGTCGAGACCACCCTGTACCGCATCGTGCAGGAGGCGTTGACCAACATCGTCAAGCATGCCGAGGCGACACGAGTGAGCATCCTGCTGGTCCGGAAGGCCGCGACCGCCACGGTCGTGATCGAGGACGACGGTAGAGGGTTCGACACCGGCGACGTGCGGGCCGAGGGGTTGGGTCTCGTCGGCATGCGCGAGCGCGTCGAGCTCCACGACGGGCGGCTGACGGTCGAATCGACGCCAACCGCAGGCACGACGCTCGTCGCGGAGGTATCGCTGTGATCAAGATCGTGCTCGTCGACGACCACGCGGTCGTTCGCGCAGGCCTCCACCTCCTCCTCGACGCGCAGGAAGACATGGAAGTGATCGGCGAAGCCGGGAATTCGAAGGATGCGATCTTCCGAGCGCGCGCGCTCAAGCCGGACGTGATCCTGCTCGACGTGGTGATGCCGGGCGAGAGCGGAATCGAGGTTCTGCCCACGCTCCTGAAGGAGTCGCCGGCGACGAAAGTCCTCGTTCTCTCGATGCAGGACGACCCGAGCTACGTGCGCGAAGCCTTTGCGGCCGGTGCGAGCGGTTACGTGTTGAAGGAGGCGGCAGACGAGGAGGTCGTCTCGGCGGTGCGCGAGATCGCCGGCGGTGGCCACTATGTCCACCCCACTCTCGGCGCCCGAATGGTGGCAGCGGAAGCGCAGGAGCGCGCTGCAGCCGAAGCGGATCCTCTCTCCGAGCGTGAACGTGAGGTGCTACGCCTCTTGGCGCTCGGCCACACGAACCAGGAGATCGCCCAGGAGCTCTACATCTCCGTTCGCACCGCGGAGTCTCACAGGGCGCACATCATGCAGAAGCTACGGCTGGCCACGCGCGCCGAGCTGGTCCGGTACGCGCTGGCGCACGGACTGTTGACGGAGGAGGCCTCCTAGGCGCCCAGCCCGACGCCGAGCTTGCTCGACTCACGAGACCAGTAGAAGCGCTCGTGAGCGAGACGTGGCGGGCCCTCGATGAGCTTCTGCCACGGCCCGAAGGCCGCCGAGATCACCGGGTCGTCGACGATGTCGTTGACGATCCACTCGACCTCGGGCGCCTCGAAGAAGAAGATCACCTCGGTCGTGGTGAGATATGCGCCGTGGCGGTGGAAGCCGAGCTCTTCGGAGTCGAATGGCGGGCCCCCGGCCATGAGGGCCTCTGCCTCCTCATGCGCGCCTTCGCGCAAACGGGCGACGATCATCAAGCGGTTCATCGGGTCCCCTCCTTCGTCTCGCGTTCAGCTAAGGCTGACGCAGCCGAAAGGCACTGACATCAGGGGCGACCGCGAAGCCGGTTACGGGTTTCCCGCAGCCTTGCGCTCGAAGATGACGAGCACGCTGAGGTGCTCGTAGGCCGTGAAGCGATGCTCGGCGCCGGCCTCGACGAAGACGGCGGTGCCCTCGCTCACGGGGACTTGCTCTCCTTCTACCTCGAGGACGCCGCTGCCTTCGAGGACGATGTAGGGCTCGTCGTCCTCATGCGGCTGCTGCCGGTCAGGCTCCGGTGCCGCCAGGCTGTAGACCCCGACCTCGAGGCCCGGCGGATTCGTGGACGATCTCATACCCACCGCCGGCCCCACTGAGCCGTTCCTTGACGGCCCCTACCTCGAACGCGTGCATCCTCCGAACCTACTTCACGCGGATCGTCAGGCGCAGGAGATTGTCCTCGCCGACCGTCTTCATCGAGTCCGCCCAGGGGTAGTCCTCGCCCGCCCTGGTAGTGAAGCGGTACAGGCCTTTCGTCTTCAGCGTCACGGTCGCAGACGATGCCATCTTGCTCATGTACGCATGTGACAGCCGCGCTTTCGGACCAGCCGCCTGAATCAGCTTGTGCGGCATGACGTCGTTGTTCGTGATCCTCACGATCGTGCCAGGGCGAACGCTGATGGAGAGAGACGCCTTGAACGGCCCAGAGTTGAACGACCAAGTATGGCAACCGCGTGTCTGGTGCCTGATCGCGATCGTCGCCGAGCTGCCCGCCGGGGCCGCTGACACCACCACGAGGGCGGCCACTGCGAGAGATGCGAGCGCCGCGAGGCGAGCTGTGTGCTTCCGTTGCATCGTTTCCTCCTTCGATTCGCGTATTTGGCTCAGTCTCGGAGAGACCTCGGCGGCTGCCATCCGCACCTTGCCTCAGACCATCTGCGGGTTTTCCGCAGCGCGGTTGCGCAGGGCCGCGGATGCAGAGCGAGATCCGAACGGGCACGATTCGTCCATGCACAGGAGCAGCTATGCGGTCTGGTGGCGCGAAGGCAACGGCCAACGCAACGTCGGCAAGGTCGAGCTGGCGCGCCTGCATGCGCTTCTCTCGGGCAACGGCTCGCGGAGGTTGGCGGTGCCGCTGGACGACATCACCGGCGTCGAATATCGGCACGGCGAGCTGCGGATCGACCGAAGGGCTGCGACGCCTCTCTGGATCGGCAGCTTGGATGCGCCCGGCGCCCTCCTGGAACTNNAACTCACGAATTGGCTGGCCGCTTCAGGGCATCGGAAGTTCATCTCCTCGGCCGCGAGCTGATTCCTTCAAGCAAGACCGTCCAGCAAGCGCTGGACCGTCGTCAGGGAGAGCTTGAAAGTGAACGCGCCCGCTCTCGTCCGGGATGGGAAGGCTCTTCGACGCGGTCGCAGCGCTTCTCGGCGTGCGCGAGGAGGTGACGTACGAGGGACAGGCTGCGATCGAGCTGGAACAGCTTGCCGGGGAAGTCTCGGCGAAGCCGTACATGTGGACGTTCGGGGACGGGCCTGCACTCGTGGGCCGAGTGCAGGACGAGCTCGCCGAGGGGCGGTCGCGCACCGAGATCGCCGCTGCATTCCACGAGACGGTCGCGCTGGCCGCTGCGAGAGCATGCGCCGAGAGCGGCGGACTGGATACGGTCGCGCTCTCGGGCGGGACCTTTCAGAACCTGCGGCTGCTCGGTGCCACACGCCGCCACCTCGAGCGCATGGGCTTCCGCGTGCTTTCACATCGGAGCGTTCCACCGAACGACGGCGGGATCAGCTACGGCCAGGCTGCGGTCGCAGCAGCGCGGAGCGCGTGACGTCGATGTCAGCTCCAGCCGACGACGGCCCACCGGCGGCCGGCGAAGCGAAGCCAGAGCAGGCCGAGCCGCGCCGCGATCAGCACGTCGAGGGCGATCCAGATGCCGACGATGCCCCAGTCTTGAGCGAGAGCCGCGACGGCCAGCGCAATGAAAAGGGCGCTTGCCGCCAACATGGACCACATCAGGTACGACGTGTCGCCTGCGCCGATCAGGATCCCGTCGAGCGCGAAGGCAGCACCGGCAAGCGGCTGCATCAAGGCAAAGTACGGCCAGAGCTCCGCAGCCTCGTGTAGCACGACGGGGTCGCTCGTGAAGATGCGGGGCACAACGTGCGCGAGGGGCAGCAGCACGATCGCGAACGCCGCACCGACAAGAACCGACCACCCGATCATCCGCACAGCCGAGGCATGTGCACTGTCGGGATCACCCGCGCCGAGCATGCGACCGACGATCACCTGCCCCGCGATCGCAACCGAGTCCAGGACGAGCGCGAGAAAGAAGAAAAGCTGTGACGCGATCTGATGCGCCCCGAGCTGCGGATCGCCCATCCGCGCGCAGACCGACGCCGCCACGAGAAAGGACGCCAACAGCGCAGCCGTCCGCACGAAGATCTGCCGGCCGACGCGCATCATCGGGCGCATCGCTTGCAGGCTCGGCCGTTTCGAGCCTGCGTGGGGCCGCAGCAACTCCACGGCGAACACAACGCCCATCCCGGTCTGGGCGACTGCCGTTCCCGCGGCCGACCCGGCGATTCCCCAGTGGAAGCCGTACACGAACAGCACCTCGAGAACGGCGTTCGCGATGTTCGCGACGACCACGATCTCGAGGGGCCGCCGCATGTTCGAGACACCGCGCAGGTACCCCTGTCCCGCGAGCGCGACGAGAGCCGCCGGCAGTCCGATCGCCGCAATTCGAAAATAGGTAACCGCATAGTCGCCTGACTTGCCGTCCGCCCCGAGAGCCCGCAGGAGTGGACCTGCGAGCAACTCGCACGTGACCAGCAGGAGCAGGCCAATCCCGAGTGAGACCCACAGCGCCTGTGCCGCCAGCCGGGCCGCGCGCTCCTCCTCCCCGGCGCCGGAAGCGCGTGCGACGACTGCCGTGGTGCCGTACGTGAGGAAGTTGAAGATCGTGAATGCCCCGGCAAGAACCGTCCCCGCGAGCCCCAACGCTGCGAGCTGCGGCCGGCCGAGATGCCCGACGATCGCTGTGTCGACTAGGACGTAGAGCGGCTCCGCCGCCAGCGCGCCGAGTGCCGGTAGCGCGAGGCGGATGATCTCGCGGTCGTGTGTTGAGCGGAGGCGGTTCACGGCGCGGGCACGATAGTCGGCCCGGGGTGCCCAACGCGCTACGGTGCCGCCGTGAACCGGCCGGCGCTCGCTCTCGTGGGAGTTCTGCTGCTCGCGCTCGGCGGCGCAGTCGGCTTCATCATCTCGGACCGGACAGCGGACGGAGAGACGGCGACGGTAACCCGAACGGAGACCGTGGCCGAGACGCGCACCGGTGCCGAGGGAGACATCGGCGTGCCGGCCGCCGTCGAGACAAAGCGCGCCGAGATTTTGCGTGCCGACGATGTGACGGTCGGACCTCAGGGCTACCTGGGCTGGCGTGCCGGGATCCTTCCCGACGGCAGCTGGATCTACTTCGTGTCCGGCGATTAGCCGTGCACTCTCCTGGTCACATCTCGCAATCGCGGGTCGCGTGGATCGACACGGACGCGGGCGGCCGTATCCATTTCACTGCGGCTTTCCGTTGGGCGGAGGCGGCTGAGACAGGCTTGATGCGGTCACTAGGGCTGCTGGAAGACTGGGCGGATTACCCGCGCCGGGCTGTCGAGGCCGAGTACCTCGCCGTCCTGCGCTTTGAGGACGAGTTCGAGGTCGAGCTCGCTCCAGAAAAAGTCGGCACGAGCTCGATCACCTACGTTTGGGAGATCCGCCGGCCTGACGGTGAGGTCTGCATTCGCGGCCGGCATACGGCCGTAAACGTCGGCGCCGACGGCCGACCGGCGCCCCTCAGCGCGAAGGTGCGCAGCGCGCTCGCAGGAGCTCAGCCTTAGGAAGCCGTCGGGGAACGCGATCACGTCGTCCGACTCGGGTGCGGCACTGCTGAGACGTGGACATCTCTGGTGTGTTAGACATCTGCGGTCGGGATGAGCGTCCTTCGCCGCCCTCGAGGTTTCCCGCGCCGACGCCATCGGCCTGATGATGAGGATCCGTTGATCTTTGCCGGAAGTGCGAGCCCTCGCCTCACAGCGGCAGTTTGCCGTGAGCTAGATGTCGAGGTAGGCGCAAGCGAAGTTATCCGCTTCTCGGAGGGAACACTGTTCGTTCGTGTGCTCGAGAACGTTCGCGGCCGAAGCGTCTACCTCGTGCAGTCGACTGTTTTTCCGACCAATGCGAACTTCATGGAGTTGCTCTTCTGGATCGACGCGTTTTCGCGTGCGAGCGCTGACTCCGTCACGGTGGTGGTTCCGTACTTCAGTTACGCGAAGGGCGACAAGAAGGACGAGCCGCGAGTCTCGATCCGCGCGCGCGTCTGCGCCGATGCGATTGAGGCGGCTGGCGCAGATCGCGTAGTGACGCTCGATCTGCATGCGCCACAGATCCAAGGTTTCTTCCGCATACCCGTGGACGACCTTTACGCAATGCCCTATCTCTGCGCCGCGATCGAGCGTGCGAACTTGCGAGATCCCGTCGTCGTCTCACCCGATGCCGGCTTCGCCAAGCGCGCACGCAGATTCGCGCAGCGCCTCGGTGCACCGCTCGCAATCGCCGACAAGGTCCGCAAGGGTCACGGTGAGACTGCCGAGATGGTGGAGATCATCGGCGACGTCGCTGATCTCGACGCCGTTGTCGTCGACGACTTCACGATCAGCGCCGGTACGCTCGTGGAGGCTGCCGAGCAGCTCGTTGCACGCGGCGCACGCTCCGTCACGGCTGTCGTCACACACGGCGTCTTCGCGGAAGGATCGATGGACCGTCTGGACCGCAGTTCGATCGAGCGTTTGATCGTCACCGACTCGATCGAGACGCAGCCTGTTGAGCTGTCAGAAAAAGTGACATTGGTCTCGGTCGCACCGCTGTTCGCCGAAGCGATCGGCCGCATCCATCGACGCGAGAGCATCAGCGTCCTCTTCCAGGAGTGACGCCTGCGCAAAAACTAGGCGTGTCTATCAGCTGCGCGCCGTCTGCCAAGCGCCGGGGCGAACACCGACCTGATCGAGGATCGACTCCAGCAGGTGGAACGAGGAGAGAACGTGCGCATGTGCCAGCGCTCGAGCACCGTCCACGCTCTTTGCCGCGAGCGCGGCCTGGATGGCCCGGTGCTGCCGCTCGTTGTCTGCGTAGAGCTCGTCGATCGTCTCGTCTCCGGGCGCCCAGATCGCGGGCCCTGAGAACGTCCTTCTCGCGCTCTTCGCCATCTGTTCGATGAACGGCGCCTCGGCGACCCGGTAGATGACGTCGTGGAACCCGTGGTTCGCGCGCATCCACTCTGCGGTCAACGCACGTCGATCACCTCCGGGCTCGCGTGCGCGTATCGCTCGACTCAGTCGCGCAAAGCGCTTCTCGGCTTCTTCGAGCTCGTCGAGATCGGCCTTCGTGATCTTCGCCGCCGCGAGGCCGGTCGCGAGCGCCTCGAGCTCTGCGCGCACGAGGAACGCCTCCCACATGCCTTCGCGCGACAACGTCCGCACGCGCACCCCGCGATTCGGCTCGAACGACACGAGGCCGAGCGCGGCGAGCCTTTTCAGCGCCTCGCGGACGGGCGTGCGACTGACGCCGTACTGCTCGGAGAGCTTGTCCTGGCGTAGAACCTCACCCGGCGCAAGCTCGCCGGAGACGATCGCCTCCTCGATCTCGAGCGCGATGTCGTCGGCCTTGGTTCCGACGCTGTCCACTTCGCCAGAACTGTACGCCGAGGGCGAGTTCACACGCATTGCTCGTTGAACTGGGCTTCTTCCGTCGAACCATGGAGGGCGAGTGTCGAGGATTCGCCGCCGGAGACTGCTGCCGTCACTCGATCGAAGTAGCCGGCTCCGACTTCCTGCTGATGGCGCGTGGCTGTGTAGCCCTCAGGCTCGAGAGCGAACTCACGCTCCTGGAGCTCGACGTAGGCCGACATGCCGTTCGCCGCATAGCCGCGCGCAAGCTCGAACATCCCGGCGTTGAGGGAATGGAACCCGGCCAGCGTGATGAACTGGAACCGATACCCCATCGCGCCGAGTTCCTGCTGGAACGTCGCGATCTGCCCCCTGTCGAGATGCCGCTTCCAGTTGAACGACGGTGAGCAGTTATAGGCGAGGAGCTTGCCCGGGAAGTCCTTGTGGATTTCCTCGGCGAAGGCTCGCGCCTCACCCAGGTCCGGCGTCGAGGTCTCGAACCAGAGCACGTCTGCGTACGGCGCGTACGCAAGGGAGCGTGCGATTGCCGCGTCGAGGCCATCCTGAACGTGAAAGAAACCCTCTGTCGTGCGCTCACCGCTGAGAAACTCTGCGTCAGCCGGATCCACGTCGCTCGTCAGCAGGGAGGCACTCAACGCATCCGTGCGCGCGATGAGCACGGTCGGAACGCCGAGCACGTCTGCCGCCAGGCGCGCGGCCGTCAACGTGCGGACGAAGTGGCTCGTGGGGACGAGCACCTTGCCGCCAAGGTGTCCGCACTTCTTCTCGGAGGCGAGCTGGTCTTCGAAATGGACGCCGGCTGCGCCCGACTCGATCATCGACTTCATCAGCTCGAATGAATTGAGCGCTCCGCCGAATCCCGCCTCCGCGTCCGCGACGATCGGGGCGAGCCAGTCTGTTCCGTTGCGTCCTTCGGCCCAATCGATCTGGTCACAGCGCAGCAATGCGTTGTTCAGCCGGCGCACGACCGCAGGAACACTGTTCGCGGGATAGAGGCTCTGGTCGGGGTACGTGTGTCCGGCAAGGTTCGCGTCCGCGGCAACCTGCCAGCCCGACAGGTAGACCGCCTTCAACCCCGCTCTCACCATCTGAACGACTTGCCCGCCGCTGAGCGCACCGAGCGCCGCGACATAATCATCGTCCGCGAGCAGCTGCCAGAGTCGCTCTGCGCCGAGCCGCGCGAGCGTGTACTCAGGTGTGACGGAGCCGCGCAGACGGACGACGTCCTCGGCTTCGTAGGTCCGGAGGATCCCGGACCAGCGCGAGTCCTCGGCCCAGCGCTGTGCGAGCTCGGCCGCTTCGGATTGGATTCGAGCCTCAATCACGATCGTGGTCCCGCTCGCAGAACTCGGGGCATGTGCATTCCGCGGTCTCCGCCGTGCACAAGACGTAGTTCTCCCGCGGCTCGTGAACAAGAGCGAGGAAGGGATGCTCCGCGACGACCGCGGGCAGGTTCGGGTGGAGAGCTGGATCGGCGGCCATGTTCGGATCCTTTCGGATTCGCCGGAAGTGGTTTCGGATCCTACATAGGTTCTATATGGCTTGTCAATGCCGAATAAACGTCTTTTCGGATCCCACACACATATCTTCGGATCCGATAACGCTCCCTAAGTCCTTGGCCAACCTACTTAGGAGGCCGCCTGCAACACGAAGCTCGTCAGCGTGTCCAGGTATCCGTCGGGGAGCCGACGCGCGTCGCCGACCTGTATGCGGTGGTCTGCGCCAGGGAATACCGCGACTCTGAGCAGTTCGGGCGCTACCGCTCCCCGATAGACGGTCACGCTCTCCTCGACGGGCACGAGTCGGTCGTCGGCGCCGAAAAGCGCGAGGACGGGAACCTGGATTCGCTCGAGCGCTGGGCGCGGGTCATAGTCGAAATTGCGGAGGGCAAAGTTCCAGAGTTCCTCGTCCTCCGGGAACAGGATCAGCTCGCGGTTCCGATAGAGCGCCGGAAGGTGCTCGCTGTCGAGTTGCCTCCTGATGTCGTCATAGGTCGCGCCTTTGCGCAGCGCCTCGATCAGCTCGTCGTAAGGTTCGAGCGCCTCAAGCATCTCGCTGTCACTGACTCCGCCGTCGGCTAGATATGTGCGGTGGGAATAACGCTCCTGCACGGCGGGCGTAACGCCGGGGCCGGCGTTGGCGACTACGAAGGCGACCTCCGGCCTTCGGCTGGCGGCCTCGACAACGACCCAGCCTCCTTGGCTATGCCCGAAGAGGCCAACGGGTCTGGGCACGGCCGAATCGGACAGGAGCGCGACAACGCAAGCAAGCAGGTCCTCTGCTTGCTCGATGATTCCCGCGTCCTGCCAGCGTCCGGTCGAACCACCGACCCCCCGCTTGTCGAACGAGCACACCGCCAAGCCCGCTTCGAGCAAGTGCTCGCGAATCGGGGGAAAGTAGACGTCGTTGTCGCGGTCAGAGGGCCCGGACCCCGGATGCATGAGCACCGTTCCCGCAACGGACGTCCGAGGCATCCAGGCGGAACCCACGAGCGAAACATCGCCGCTTCGGACAGTGACCTCTCGTGGGGTGACAGCTGCGCGCACGCCTAATGCAGATCGGAGCCGTCAGCCTGCCTCGCCGGCCACCAGCCGCTCGTAGGCGGGGAGCGTCAGGAACTCGGCGAACTCGTCGGCAAGCGCCACTTCCTCGAAGACGTCCGCGGCGGCCTCGTACCCCGGGCCGAGCTTCTCGAGCTCCTCGCGCTGGAGCTCGACCACCTGTTCGCGGCTGACACGGCCGTGGCGGACCCACTGCCAGATTTGCGAGCGGCTGATCTCGGCCGTCGCCGCGTCCTCCATCAGGTTGTTGATCGCCGCCGCGCCGACACCGTTCAGCCAGGAGGCGATGTACTGGATGCCGACGGAGACGTTGAGGCGGACCCCTTCCTCGGTGACCTCGCCGGGTGTGGCGGCGACGTCCAGCAGGTCACGGGCGGCGACCGAGACCTCGTCGCGCTGCCTGTTGACCTGATTCGGTCGCTCGCCGAGCACATCGTCGAACACGCGCATCGCAACCGAGACGAGATCGGGGTGTGCGACCCAGGTTCCGTCGAAGCCGTCGCCGGCCTCGCGCAGCTTGTCCTCGCGTACCTTCGTGAGCGCGATCTCGTTGACCTCGGGGTCGCGACGGCTCGGGATGAACGCGGCCATTCCGCCGATCGCATGTGCGCCGCGGCGGTGGCACGTCTTGACGAGCAGCTCTGTGTAGGCACGCATGAACGGCACACTCATCGTCACCAGCGGACGGTCTGGGAGCACGAACTCCGGCCGATCGTTGAACTTCTTGATGATCGAGAACATGTAGTCCCAGCGGCCGGCGTTCAGGCCGGCGGAATGTTCACGCAACTCGTAGAGGATCTCGTCCATCTCGAACGCGGCCAGGATCGTCTCGATGAGGACGGTGGCACGGATCGTCCCGCGCGGAATCGACAGTTGGTCCTGCGCGAAAAGAAAGACGTCGTTCCACAGCCGCGCTTCGACGTGAGACTCGAGCTTGGGCAGGTAGAAGTACGGACCCGATCCTGCGTCGAGTTGGCGCTGACCGCAGTGGAACAGGTAGAGGCCGAAGTCGAATAGGGCGGCCGAGACAGGCTGGCCGTCGACCAGCAGGTGGCTCTCGTGCAGATGCCAGCCGCGCGGCCGGACCAGCAGCGTTGCGATCTCGTCCTGCAGGCGGTACTGCTTCGCCCCGGTGTCCAGCGAGATCGTGCGGTCAACGGCATCGATCAGGTTCGCCTGGCCTTCGACACAGTTCCGCCAGGTCGGCGCGTTCGAATCCTCGAAATCGGCCATGAACATCCGGGCGCCCGAGTTCAGGGCGTTGATCACCATCTTCCGGTCGACCGGACCCGTGATCTCGACCCGCCGATCGAGCAGATCGCGCGGCGCCTGCGCAACGCGCCAATCCGGGCCCTCTCGCACGGCGCTCGTCTCAGCCAGGAAGTCCGGCAGCTCCCCGGCGGCGATCCGCTCTTGCCGTTCCGCCCGCGCTGCGAGGAGCTCTAATCGAGTCGGGCCGAACTCGCGCTGCAGGTCGGCGACGAACGCGAGTGCCTCGGGCGTCAGGATCCGCGCCCCGGCCTCGCCTGCGTCACCGAGAACTTGTGAAGTCTGGCGCTGCTGCATGGCATAGCGTTCGTATCATGCGCGGCGCACCGACGCAGCGGCTCTACGTCGAGGAGCACGGCGAAGGCGAGCCGCTGCTGTTGATCGAAGGCCTCGGCCAGTCGATGTGGGCATGGCGCGAGCAGGTTCCCGTCTTCGCGCGCCACTACCGGACGATCGCATTCGATGCGCGTGGTACCGGTCGCTCGCACGTCCCGGACGAGCCATACGGCATCGATGAGCTCGCGCAGGACGCTGCAAACATCCTCGACGAACGCTCCGCCTACGTCGTGGGCTTATCGATGGGTGGCTACACAGCGCTCACGCTCGCGCTCGCGCGACCGGAGCTCGTCCGGTCGCTCGTGCTCGTCGGTACCGGCGCCGGCGGGCCCGACCGCGTGCCGCGCCCGCAAGCCGTTCGCGATGCATACGCGGCGGCCATCGGTTTGCCGTTCGACGCTTACGGACGCACGACAATGCCGATGACGTTCGCGCCGGGATGGACAGAACGGAACCCCGCCCGATTCGAGGAGATCCTGGCAGCACGCAGGGAGCATCCGACGCCTGACGTCACGCTCGATGCGCACCTGCAGGCCTGCTATGGGTTCTACAACGCAGCGTGCGAGGTGGAACGAATCGACACGCCTGCGCTCGTCGTGCACGGTGACGCCGACGTGGTCGTCCCGGTCGAAAATGGGCGCATGCTGGCATCGCGGCTGCCGAACGCGCGCTATGTCGAGCTCTCGGGGCGCGGGCACAACGTCCCGCTCGAGGATCCCGCAACGTTCAACCGGCTCGTGCTGGAGTTCCTCACCGAGTAAACGTCGTCCGCGCTCGGGACTTAGTGGCTCTGAGCCACTAAGAACTCGTTTCTAAATGAACCGGCGCTCTCCCTGGGCTGCCGAGTCAACCCAGGAGAGCGAACCGAACAGCAGCTACTTCGCGGGCCGGAACGCGACTTGGATCTGGATCGCCACGCCGGGTGGTGCCTTGAAGCCGAGGATTTCGCTGGTGCTGTAGTGACCCGGCACCGCCGAAAACCCGGTGTCAAGGTCCGTGAAGTCCTCCGTCGTCTTCGTCCCGCGGAAATAATCGGTTTCTTCGCCGCTCGCGTAGAAGGTCTGCGCTCCCGCCGAGCCAGGTGCGATGAACCAGCTCTCGATCTCGATCGAGCCGTGGCCCGCACCGGCCCCGCCGCCCCCCACGGTGTGGAAGCAGAAGGCGAGCTCGGCATCGCCCCAGGTCTGCGTCCCGTCGGCCGAGCGGTCGAACTCGACCCAACCCCAGGAGCCCCCGAGCCCCTCCTCGCAGATGGTCGGGTCCGGGTTGTTGCAGTTGAAGGAAAACCCGATCTGCCACATGTCGTGGGTAGCACCA
>WNFV01000312.1_pt1 | contig 65272 bp, 56 predicted proteins | sample 5400101 | NCBI WGS metagenome assembly WNFV01 (sample SAMN13153361, study PRJNA577476) | soil metagenome | isolation source: 115 cm soil or saprolite under grassland replicate 1 | place: USA:California | collected 2016-06-15
CCGGTTCGAGCAGGGCGACCGGCCGCGCCGGTTTGCGCAAGATGATCGGCCACGCCGGCTCGATGATCAGGACCGGCCGCGCCGCTTCGAGCAGGGCGACCGGCCGCGCCGCTTCGAGCAGGGCGACCGGCCGCGCCGCTTCGAGCAGGGCGACCGGCCGCGCCGGTCCGACGACCGACCCCGGCGGATCGATGACACCGACCGGCCGCGGCGCTTCGGGCAGGATGACCGGCCGCGCCGGTTCGGCGACCAGGACAAGCCCCGGCGTTCCGAGCAGGGCGACCGGTCGGTCCCGGGGGAGCGCCCGCGCCGGTTCGAGCAGGGCGACCGGCCGAGGCGGTTCGAACCCGGTGATCGGCCGCGCCGCTTCGAGGAGCGGTCCGTGCCCGGCGGCGACCGGACCGGGCGCTCCGAGCGCCCGCGCGGGCCGCAACACGAGGACCGGCCCGGGCGACCGGGCGGCGACCGGCCGTGGCGGGACCGGGGGGACGACGCCCGGCCGGGTGCCCGGCGCTCGCCGGGCTACCGCCCCGGCGACCGCCCCGGCGACCGCCCCGACGGAGACCGGCCGGCGCGCGAACGGGAGGCGCAGCGGGAGGTCCGCGACACCGGCCCCGAGGTGCCCGAGGACATCAAGGCCGAGGAGCTCGACGGCGAGGTCCGGGCGGAGCTGCGGTCGCTGGCCCGGCCGACGGCCGAGCGGGTGGCGCGGCATCTGGTCGCCGCGGGGCGGGTGGTCGACGAAGACCCCGCGCTGGCCCTGGCCCACGCGACCGCCGCGCGGCGGTTGGCCCCGCGGGTCGCGGCGGTACGGGAGGCCGCCGGGATCGCGGCGTACCAGGCCGGGGACTGGCCGGCGGCCATCGCCGAGCTGCGGGCGTACCACCGGATGACCGGGCGGCAGACATACCTGGCGGCGCTGGCCGACTGTGAGCGGGCGCTCGGGCGCCCTGCCAAGGCGATCGACATCTTCCGCTCGGCGGACCGGGCCCAGCTCGACCCGGCCGAGACGATCGAGCTGCTGGTCGTCGCCGCGGGCGCACGGCGCGACCTGGGCCAGGAGGAGGCCGCGGTGGCCATGCTCCAGGTCCGTGAGCTCGGGCAGGACGCGCCCTGGTCGGCCCGGCTGCGGTACGCGTACGCCGACGCGCTGCTGGGCATCGGCCGCGCTGAAGAGGCCCGGGAGTGGTTCGCGCGCGCGGTCGAGGCGGACGACGAAGGTACGACCGACGCGGCGGAGCGGCTGCTCGAACTCGACGGGGTCCAGCTCGACGACGACGAGGACCAAGGCGACGAGGACCAAGGCGGCGAGGACGAAGGCGGCGAGGACGAAGGCGGCGAGGACGAAGGCGGCGAGGACGAAGGCGGCGAGGACGAAGGCGGCGAGGACGAAGGCGGCGAGGACGAGGGCGTCGAGGAACCCGAGTGAACACGGCGACGGCGCTGGCCGACGGGTACGACCTGGTCATCCTCGACCTCGACGGAGTGGTGTACCTCGGCACCGAGCCGGTACCGGGTGCCGTCGACGCCGTCAACCGGCTGCGCGAACGGGGTACCGCACTGGTGTTCGCGACCAACAACGCGGCGCGCCGGCCGGACGAGGTCGCCACGGCGCTGGGCGGCCTCGGCATCCCGGCCGGCCCGGACGAGGTACTCACCTCGCCGCAGGCGGCCGCCGCGCTGCTCGCGGACCGGTTGGCACCGGGCAGCGCGGTCCTGGTGGTCGGGACCGACGCGCTGTCCACCGAGGTGGCCGGGGTCGGGCTGACGCCGGTGTCGCGCGCGGGCGAACGGCCGGCGGCGGTGGTGCAGGGGTACGGGCCCCGGGTCGGCTGGCCTGAGCTGGCCGAGGCCTGCGTCGCCATCCGGAGCGGTGCGCTCTGGGTCGCGACGAACCGGGACCGTACCCTTCCGTCGCCGCGCGGGCCGCTGCCCGGCAACGGGGCGCTGATCGCAGTGTTGACCACCGCGCTGGGCCGGGAACCCGACGAGGTGGTCGGCAAGCCGGCGCCGACGCTGTTCCGGCGGGCCGCGCAGCGCGCCGGGGCGAGCCGGCCGCTGGTCGTGGGGGACCGGCTGGACACCGACATCGAGGGTGCGGTGCGCGCGGGGATGGACAGCCTGCTCGTCCTCACCGGTGTCACGACGCCCGCCGAGCTGTTCGCGGCGCCGCCGGACCGGCGGCCCACGCACGTCGCACCGGACCTGACCGCACTGTTCACTGTGGACAGTGGCCCGGACGGCTGGCGGGTACGGCACCGGGGGACGGTGCTGGAGCTGGCTGGTACCGGTACGCCTGCGGGGGCTTTGACGGCCCTGTGCGCCGCCGCCTGGGCGGGTGGCGCGCCCACCGCGGTGGTCCCCGGCTCTGATCGGGCGGCGGCGGTCCTAGAGCAGCTTGCGTAGCTTGAGCAGGTCGAACGGGTTGGCGTGGATGGCGATCCGGCCGGAGCTCCATGCCTTGGTGAGGTGCAGGTCGCCCTTGACGAGCGCGAGCAGGTCGTCGCTGTTGGCGGTGAGCCGGATCTTCGCCTTCGGGTCGTCGCCCTCGCCGATGTCGACCAGCCGGCCGCCGGTGATCCGGCCGTGGAAGGACACGCCGAGGTCGGCAACCGTGCACGCGAGCGGGCGGTCGAGGTCGACCGGTTTGTTGCCCTCCGCCACGTGCGCGTCCAACTTCGCCGCGAGCGCGTCCAGCGCCGCGCGGCACTCCTCGACCGTCGCCATCGCCTCTCCAGTCCGATCAGGTGCCCGCGTCGGGACGGTACCGCACCTGCGCTTGTCGCGCGCCTTGTAGCGTGGTCACCTAGGTCCGGGTCCCCGGACCCCCGATACGGCAACGAGGTGCGAAGCATATGGTGCGGCGGGAGGAGATCCGCGCGATGCAGGACGCGTGGCGGGCATACCTGGACCTGGCGCTCGGGCTGACCGAGACGTCGCGCAAGAAGGCGACGAAGGTCGCCAAGAAGCTGGTCGGCCGGGGTGGCGCGACCGCTGAGCAGCTGCAGTCGGTGGCCGAGGACCTGGTCAGCACCAGCCTGGCCAACCGCGAGGCGCTGACCCGGCTGGTCCGCTACGAGCTGGAGCGGGCGCTGGGCCGGGTCGGGCTGGCCACGGCGGAAGAAGTGAACGCGTTGACCGCCCGGGTGCGGGAGCTGGAGGAGCAGCTGGCGGAGGCCCGGGAAGGCGCCGCGCCCGCGCCCGCACCGGTGCGGAAGGTGGTCAAGAAGGCGGCCACGCCCGTCGTGCGGGCCGACTCGACGCCGGTCGTCCCGGCCCCGGTCACCCCGGCGCCGCCGGAGGTCCTGGCCACACCCGAGATCGGCGGTGAGGCCGTGGCCAGCGCTCCGGCGGTCAAGAAGGTCGCCGCCAAGAAGGTCGCCGCGACGGCGGCCGCCACCGCGGTTCCGGCGAAGAAGGCCGTGGCGAAGAAGGCCGTGGCGGAGAAGACGGTGGCCAAGAAGACGGTGGCCAAGAGGACGGTCGCGAAGAAGGCGCAGGGGTGACGGCTCCGCTGGACGCGACCGGCGAGCCGGCGGCAGCCGACCCGGCGACCGAGGCCGCGCCCGACGGGGCGCCGGCGGCCGGCGCTGCCTCCGACGGGGCGCCGGCGGCCGGCGCTGCGTCCCACGGGGTCCCGGCGGCCGGCGCTGCGCCCGCCGGAGCGCCGGCGACCGGGCAGCCCGCGGTCGACGCCGCCCTCGCGGCGTTGGACGACGCGGCCGACCTGCCGCCGGCCGAGCAGGTGGCGGCATACGAGGACGCGCACCGGGCGCTGTCCCAGACCCTCTCGACTATCGACCAGGGCTGATGGTTCGGCGTACCCGGCTGGACGCCGAGCTGGTCCGGCGCGGTCTGGCCCGGTCCCGGGAGGACGCGGTCGCGCTGATCGAGGCGGGTCTGGTCGAGGTACGGGGTACGGCCGCGCGCAAGCCGGCGGCGATGGTCGATCCAGCCGAGCCGGTGCGGGTACGCGACGACGGTGCCGAGCGGTACGCCTCGCGGGGCGGGTACAAGCTGGCCGGCGCGCTGGCCGAGTTCGGGCCGGCCGGGTTGGTGGTCGCCGGGCGGCGGTGCCTGGACGCGGGCGCGTCCACCGGCGGGTTCACCGACGTCCTGCTGCGCGCCGGGGCGGCCGAGGTGGTCGCGGTGGACGTGGGGTACGGGCAGTTGGCGTGGGAGTTGCGTACCGACCCGCGGGTGCGGGTACACGACCGGACGAACGTACGCACGCTGACGCCGGAGGCGATCGGTGGGCCGGCCGACCTGACCGTGGCCGACCTGTCGTTCATCTCGTTGCGCCTGGTGCTGCCCGCGCTCGCCGAGTGCACCGCGCCGGAGGGTGACCTGGTACCGATGGTCAAGCCGCAGTTCGAGGTGGGCCGGGAGCGGGTCGGCCCGGGCGGGGTGGTCCGCGACCCGGTGCTGCGCGCGCAGGCGGTGGCGTCGGTCGCGGCGGCCGCCGAGGCGCTGGGGTTCGGCGTGGCCGGGCTGGTCCGCAGCCCGCTGTCCGGACCGGCCGGCAATGTGGAGTTCTTCCTGTGGCTGCGCCGGGGAGCGGCCGTGGTCGACGCCGGGCGGCTCCATAGCATGGTCGCGGGCACTGATGGGGAGGCCGGCAGGTGACGCGCGAGGCTCTGCTTGTGACGCACACCGGGCGGCGGGGCAACACCGCCCACGCCCGTACCGTGGCCCGGGACCTGATGGACGCCGGGTTCGGGGTGCGAGTGGTCGCCGAGGAGGCGACCGAGCTGGACCTGCACGGGGTGGTGCCGGTCCGGGGGCCGGCGGCCGCCGAGGGTGTGGAGATCGTGTTCGCGCTGGGCGGCGACGGTACCTTCCTGCGCGCGGCCGAGCTGGCCCGCCCCGCCAAGGCGCCGCTGCTCGGCATCAACCTCGGGAAGGTGGGGTTCCTCGCCGAGGCGGACACCGCCGACCTCGACCAGGCGGTGCGCGACGTGGTGGCCGGTACGTACTCGGTCGACGAGCGGCTGACCGTGGACGTCGTGATCGAACCGGTCGGCCGGGCGCCGATCCGGTCCTGGGCGCTCAACGAGCTGACCGTGGAGAAGCGCGAACGCGAACGCATGCTGGAGCTGCTCGTCGACGTGGACGGGCGGCCGCTGTCCCGGTACGGCTGCGACGGCGTGGTCTGCGCGACGCCGACGGGCTCGACCGCGTACGCGTTCTCCGCCGGCGGGCCGGTGGTGTGGCCCGAGGTGGAAGCGCTGTTGCTGGTACCGATCAGCGCACACACGCTCTTCAGCCGGGCGTTGGTGACCGCGCCGACCTCGACGATCCGGATCACCGTCGACCCCTACACCTCCTCGGCCGTGGTGTGCTGCGACGGCCGCCGGGTGTTCGACGTGGGACCGGGCGCGGTGGTGACGGTGGGCCGGGGGGAGCCGCCGGTCCGGGTGGTGCGGTTACGGCCCAGCCCGTTCACCGACCGGCTGGTCGCCAAGTTCGCCCTGCCGGTCGACGGCTGGCGGGGCGGCGCGCGGTAGGCGCGGTCCGCGGCGCCGGCCACCGCCGGCCACCGCGGGGCACCGCCGGCCACCGCGGGGCGGCGCGCTGGCGGGTGTCATACCGCGCGACTACCCTCGGGGCCGTGCTGGAGGAGCTGCGCATCACCGGGCTCGGCGTCATCGTGGACACGACCCTCCTGCTCGCCGGGGGGATGAACGTCATCACGGGCGAGACCGGCGCGGGCAAGACCATGGTGGTCACCGGGCTCGGGCTCCTGTTCGGCGGCCGGGCCGACGCGGCGCGGGTACGGGCGGAGCCGGGACGCGCGGTCGTGGAAGGGCGGCTGCGGCTGGCCGGGCCGGTCGCGGCGAGCGTTGCCGAGCGGGTGGTCGACGCCGGTTCCGAGCCCGACGAGGACGGTAGCGTACTGCTCGCCCGCACGGTCAACGCGGAGGGCCGCTCGCGGGCCCATGTCGGCGGTCGGGCGGTACCGGTGTCGGTCCTCGGCGAGCTGGGCGAGCAGGTGGTCGCCGTGCACGGCCAGTCCGACCAGCTCCGGCTGCTGCGGCCGGTCGAGCAGCGGGCGGCGCTGGACCGCTTCGCCGGACCCGAGCACGACAAGCTGCTCGCGCAGCTACGCGAGCGGTACACCCAGTGGCGGGCGGTCAGCGACGACCTCGACGACCGGCGCCGGCACGCCCGCGAGCGTAGCCAGGAGGCCGACCTGCTGCGCCTGGGGCTGGACGAGATCACCCGGGTGGACCCCCAGCCGGGCGAGGACGATGCGCTGCGTGCCGAGGCGCAGCGGCTGGAGCACGCCGAAGGGCTGCGCACGGCGGCGCACACCGCGCACGCGGCGCTCGCCGGTACCGGTGACGGGGTGGCCGAGACCCCTGACGCGACCGGGCTGATCGCGTTGGCCCGGCGCACCCTGGAGACCCAGTCCGCATTGGACGCTACGCTGGGCGAGCTGGCCGGGCGGCTGACCGAGGCCGCCACGCTGATCGGTGACGTCACGGTGGAGCTGAGCGCATACCTGGAGTCGCTGGATGCCGACCCGGCCCGGCTGCAGGAGCTGCACGAGCGGCGGGCGGCGCTGCGCGCGCTGACCCGCAAGTACGCCGAGGACGTCGACGGCGTGATCGCCTGGGCGCAGCGGGCCCAGAGCCGGCTGGCCGAGCTGGACACCTCCGACGAGCTGCTGGAGGAGCTGGACCGGGAGCGGGTCCGGCTGGCCGGGGAGGTGGCCGAGCTGTGCGGTCGGGTCCGGGCCGCGCGCCGGGAGGCCGGCGGCCGGTTCGCCGAGGCGGTCACCGCGGAGCTGACCGGACTGGCCATGCCGCACGCCCGGATCGAGGTGGTGGTCACCCCGCGCCCGGCCGGCCGGGGCGAGCCGGTACTGACGGTCGCGGGCGCCGAGTGCGGGGTGGGTCCCGACGGCGCCGACGACGTCGAGCTCAAGCTGACGGCGCACCCGGGGGCACCGGCGCTGCCGCTGCAGAAGGGCGCCTCGGGCGGTGAGCTGTCCCGGGTGATGCTCGCGATCGAGGTGGTGTTCGCCGGTGCCGGTGGCCCGCCCACGCTGGTCTTCGACGAGGTGGACGCGGGTGTCGGCGGACAGGCGGCGGTGGAGATCGGGCGCCGGCTGGCCCGGCTGGCTCGCGCCCATCAGGTACTGGTGGTGACGCATCTGCCCCAGGTGGCGGCATTCGCCGACCGGCACCTGGTCGTCGCCAAGGACACCGGCGGCGCGGTCACCACGAGCGGGGTACGTGTGGTGGAGGACACCGAGCGAGCGCGGGAGCTGGCCCGGATGCTCGCCGGCCTGCCCGACTCGGATCTGGGCATCGCGCACGCGGAGGAGCTGCTCGCCGTGGCGGCACAGGAGAAGACCGGATAGCGGCGGGCCGGCGGGGTACGCATGTCGCGTCCAACCGGCGAGCCCGGCCGTGTCAGGATGGGTCACGATGCGTCTACCAGTCTTGCGCCGGTCCCGGAGCGCCGAACCGGGTGTGGTCACCGGCACCGTACGGCTCGACCGGCGTACCAAACGCCTGGTCGGGCGGCTACGGCCGGGTGACATCGCGGTCATCGACCACGTCGATCTGGATCGCGTCGCCGCCGACTCGCTCGTCGCGGTCGGTGTCGCCGCAGTGCTCAACGCCAAGCCGTCGATCTCCGGCCGGTACCCCAACCTCGGCCCCGAGGTGCTGGTGCAGGCCGGCATCCCGCTGATCGACGACCTGGGCGAGGTGCTATTCGAGCGGCTGCGCGAGGGCGAGGTCGTGCGGATCGAGGCGGACACCGTCTACCTCGGCGGCGAGGCGGTCGCCAGCGGGGTCCGGCAGGACGCCGGTACGGTCGCCAAGGCGATGGCCGACGCCCGGGAGGGGCTTTCCGTCCAGTTGGAGGCGTTCGCCGCCAACACGATGGAGTACCTGCTCCAGGAGCGCGACCTGCTCCTCGACGGTGTCGGCGTGCCGGACGTGGAGACCAAGATCGCAGGTCGGCACGTGCTCATCGTGGTCCGCGGGTACGACTACCTGGCCGACCTGGAGGTGCTGCGGCCCTACATCCGCGAGTTCAAGCCGGTGCTCATCGGCGTGGACGGCGGGGCGGACGCGCTGGTGGAGGCCGGTTACGGACCCGACATCATCATCGGCGACATGGACTCGGTCAGCGACGACGTGCTGGGCTGCGGCGCCGAGGTGATCGTGCACGCCTACCCCGACGGCCGCGCGCCCGGCCTGGCCCGGGTCAACCAGCTCGAGATCAGCGCCACCACCTTCCCGGCCGCGGCGACCAGCGAGGACATCGCGATGCTGCTCGCCGACGAGAAGGGCGCGGAGCTGATCGTGGCGGTGGGTACCCACAACAACCTCGGTGAGTTCCTCGACAAGGGACGTAGCGGGATGGCCTCGACGTTCCTGACCCGGCTTAAGATCAGCAACAAGATCGTCGACGCGAAGGGGGTCAGCCGGCTTTACCGGCAGAACATCTCCGGCTCGTCACTGCTCCTGCTCGTGCTGTCCGCCATCGCGGCGATGACCTCGGCGATCGCGGTGTCCACGGTGGGCAAGGCCTACCTCGGCCTGGCAGCCGAGTGGTGGGACAACTTCCTCTTCCACGTGCAACGGCTGTTCTGATAGGGCACGGTAGTGATCAACTTCCGGTACCACGTCGTCTCGCTGACGGCGGTCTTCCTCGCGCTGGCCATCGGCCTGGTGGTCGGCACGGCCGCGCTCAACAACCCGCTCTCGGACGCCCTGAAGAACCGGGTCGACGCGCTGAGCAAGCAGAACCAGGGGTACCGCGATCGGATCAACCAGCTGGAGACCCAGGCCGGCAAGCAGGAGAGGTTCACCCAAGAGGCCGCCCCGATCATGCTCCCCGGCACGCTGACCGGCCGGCGGGTCCTGGTCGTGTCCATGCAGCAGGCCGGCCCGTCGGTCGCCAAGGTGCTGGACATGCTGCGCCTGGCCGGGGCGAAGGTGGCCGGCCAGGTGGAGATCCAGGACAAGTTCCTGGACCCGGCGAGCAAGGCATCGCTGCTCGACGTCGCCAACGCCGCGCTCCCGGCCGGCATCACCGGGGTACCGCCCAACAGCAACGGCGTGGAGACCTCCAGCTTCCTGCTCGCCGCCGTGCTGGTCGCGCACCGGCCGCCGCTGACGCTGTCCGCCGGCGCGGTCAAGACGGTCGTGACGGATTACAAGGAGGGCAACTTCATCGTCCCCACCGGTGATCTCTCGGAGCCGGCCGAGGCGGTGGTGGTGGTGGCCGGGGCGGCGTACAACGACGCCGACGCGGACGCCAAGAACGCCAATGTGGTCACGATGGTCGAGCAGTTCGCCATGGTGGGGCGGCCGATCGTGGCCGCCGCCAGCGGCGCGGCCGGGCCGGGCAACGTGATCAGCACGATCCGGGGCGAGCAGGGCCTCGCGCGCACGATCGCGACCGTGGACAACGTGTCCACGTGGGACGGGCAGGTGGCGGTACCGCTGGCGCTCGCGGAGTACCTCAGCACGACCAAGCCCGGCCACTACGGCGTCGCCGCCGGCGCCGCCAGCATGCTGCCCAAGCAGAAGCCCCAGGCATGAGGCTGTCCAGGATCGCGCTGGTCGCCGTCGGTGCCCTGGCCGCGCGGGCGGCTCTGGCGGGGGTACGGGCGCCGGTCGGGCTGGACCGGACCAACTTCCGGGGCCGCACCGTCAACCTGGCCGGTGGCCCCGCGCTGGCCGTTGCCGCCTCGGCCAGCGCCGCCCTCGGCGCCGACGACCCGCGCGGCGCCGGTGCCGCGCTGGTCGCCGGGCTCGGAGCGGGCAGCGTGGGGTTCTACGACGACCTGGTCGGCGGGCGGCCGGAGCACCAGGCCAAGGGCTTCCGGGGGCACCTGGGCGCACTGCGGGAGGGGCGGGTCACCAGTGGGCTGGCCAAGATCGTCGGGGTCGGCGCGGCCGGCCTCGCCGCCTCGGCACTGCTCCCGGCCCGGCGGCGCGGCGGCCTGGTCCACACCCTGCTCGGTGCCGGGGTCATCGCCGGTACCGCCAACCTGGTCAACCTGCTGGACCTACGGCCCGGCCGGGCGCTGAAGGCCGGCCTGCTACTCGGCGCGCCGCTCGCGGTCGGGCCCGCCGGCGGGGTGGCCGCCGGGCCGGTCGGCGCTTGTACCGCCCTGCTGCCCGACGACCTCGGCGAGAAGATCATGCTCGGGGACGCGGGCGCCAACGCGCTGGGCGCCGTGCTCGGCGTCGCGCTGGCCGCGCGCACCGGCACGGTTGGGCGGGCGGTTCTGCTCGCCGCGATCGCCGGGCTCACCGCGACCAGCGAGAAGGTCAGCTTCACCAAGGTCATCGAGAGCACGCCCGGCCTGCGCGAGCTCGACGCGCTCGGCCGGCGACCCGCCTGATCGTGAGCGCAGCGGAGCCGGGGCGCGGCGGGCGGCGATGGTCAGGCCTCCCGGCGGCGCAGCGGAGCGAACCAGGAGAAACAGTGACGGCCGAGCGCGCCGCGGCCCGGCCCGTGGTCACCCGGATCGCCCGGGCGGCCGCGCTGATCGCGGTCCTCACGCTGCTCAGCCGGGTCGCCGGGTTCGCCCGCACGCTGGTGCTCGGCGAGACGGTCGGCTACACCCACCTTGCCGACATGTACCAGACGGCGAACGGCATCCCCAACATCGCCTTCGAGATCGTGGCGGGCGGGGCGCTGGCCGCCCTGGTGGTCCCGCTGCTCGCCGGTGACCTGGATCGGGAGGACCGGGCGGCGGTCGGGGCCACCGCCTCGGCGCTGCTGGGCTGGGTACTGGTCGTGCTGGTACCGGTGGCCGCGCTGGTGGCGCTGCTCGCCGACCCGTTGATGGCCCTGCTCGCCCCGGGGCGGTCCGCGGCGGAGCAGGCGGTCGGGGCCGGCATGCTGCGCGTGTTCGCCCCGCAGCTGCCGCTGTACGGGGTGGGCATCGTGCTCACCGGCGTCCTGCAGGCGCACCGGCGCTTCGCCTGGCCGGTACTGGCGCCACTGCTGTCCAGCCTGACGGTGATCGCGGCCTACCTGACGTACCGCGCGATCTCCCCGCACCGCCCGGACATCCCCCACGTCAGTCGGGCCGGGCAGCTCACCCTGGCGGTCGGCACCACGCTCGGCGTGGTCGTGCTGTCGCTGTGCCTGGTACCGGCGGTGCGCCGGCTGGGGCTGCCGTGGCGCCCGACGCTGCGGCTGGCCGGGGGACATTCCCGCACGCTGCGGGGCCTGGTGTGGGTCGGGGTGCTCACCGTGGCGGCCCAGCAGGTCACCACCGCCCTGACCATCGCGCTGGTCAACTGGCGCACCGGCGGCGGCGCGCTCTTCCAGTTCACCCAGGCGCAGACGGTGTACCTGCTGCCCTGGGCGGTACTGGCCGTCCCGGTCGCCACCTCGGCGTACCCCGCCCTGGCCAGCGCGTCGGCCGCCGGGGACCTGGACCGGTTCCGGGCCACCCTGGCCCGCGCCACCCGGGGGGTGCTCCTGCTGTCGAGCCTCGGCGCCGCCGCGCTGGCCGCCCTGGCCTGGCCGGCCGCCTGGGTCTACGCGAAGGTGGCGCACAGCCCGTCCCAGGCGCCCGGGCTGGCGGCGGGCATCGCCGCGTTCGCCCCGGGACTGCTGGGGTACGGGCTGTTCGCGTTGCACTCGCGGGCCCTGTACGCCCACCGACAGCACCGCGCCGCCGCCGTGGCTGCCGTGCTCGGGTGGGGCGCGGTCGCGGTGCTGTCCGTCGGGCTCGCGCTGACCCTGCCCGTGGGTGTGCGGGTGGCGGCGGTCGCGGCGGCGAACTCCGCCGGGATGCTCGTGCTCGGGGTGATACTGCTGGTGTTCGTGGCGCGCCGCTGCGGTACCGGTGCGCTGGCCGGGGTGGGCCGGGCCGGCGGGGCCGCGCTGCTCGCCGGTACCCTGGCAACGCTGGCCGGGATCGCGGTCCGGGCCGCCGTCCCCGCCGCCACAGGGTGGGCCGGGGTGATCGGCACGGCCGCGCTCTCCGGCGTCGTCGTGGCGCTGGTGTTCGCCGGCGTCGCCGTCCTGGTGGACCGGCCCGACCTGGGCGTCCTGCTGGCTCGGCGGAAAGGGGGCAAGACGTGAGTTCGCGCGTCGCGCTGGTCCTGGCCGGCAGCACCGGGGGGATCGGCCGGCACGTCGCCTCACTCGCCGCCGGCCTCACCCGGCATGGTTGCCACGTCACGGTTATCGGTCCCGCCGCGACCGGGCGGCATTTCGACTTCGGCGCCGAGTTCGTGCCGGTGCCGGTGCCGGCCGGGCCGCGGGCGGTACCCGCCCTGCGGCGCGCGCTGGCCGCCGCCGCGCCCGACGTGGTGCACGCCCACGGGCTGCGCGCCGGTCTGGTCGCCGGTTGGAGCCGGCTGCCCGGGGTGCCGCTCGTGGTGACCTGGCACAACACCGTGCTCGCCGCCGGGCTGCGCGGCCGGCTGCACCGGATGCTGGAGCGCCGGGTCGCCCGGCTCACCGACATCACCCTGGGCGCGTCGGCCGACCTCGTGTCCCGCGCGGTCGCCGCCGGCGGGCGGGACGTGCGCCTCGGCGAGGTCGCCGCGCCCGAGCTGCCGCCCCCGTCGCACCCGGCCGAGCAGGTTCGCGAGGAGCTGGGCGTGGCACCCGGGCAGCCGCTGGTGCTGTCCGTGGGGCGGCTGCACCCCCAGAAGGGGTACCACGTCCTGATCGCCGCCGCCGCGCGCTGGCGGACCCGAACCCCGGCACCGGTCGTGGCCATCGCCGGCACCGGCCCGGCCTACCTGCGCCTGGCCGAGCTCGCCTCGTCGGCCCGCGCGCCGGTCATCCTGCTCGGGCACCGCGATGACGTGCCCGACCTGCTGGCCGCCGCCGACCTCGCGGTCGTGACGAGTGTCTGGGAGGCCCGGCAGCTCTTCGCGCAGGAGGCGCTGCGGGCCGGGGTACCCCTGGTGGCGACCGACACCGGCGGCCTGCCCGGCCTCGTCGGTGACGCCGCGGTGCTGGTACCCCCGGGCGATGTCGACGCCCTCGACGCCGCGGTGATGGCCCTGCTCGACGACCCCGCGCGCCGCGCCGAGCTGGCCGCCCGCGGCCGGAGCCGGGCCGCCACCTGGCCCACCGAGGAGCAGACCGTCGACCGGGTGCGGGCGGTCTACGCCGAGCTGACCGGCCAGCCCGCGGAGCGGTAGATGCTGCGCCGGCTCACTCCCTACCTGATCGCCGCCGCGGTCGCGCTGACCAGCACCCTCGGCCTGGTCTCCCGGCCGGCCACCGGCGCGCCGGCCGAGCACGTCGACTACGTGGTCATCGCCGGCGCGGCCGGGCTGCGCTGGGACGACGTGAACCCGGTCGACACCCCGACCATGTGGCGGCTGGCGCAACACGCCGCGGTCGGCGCGCTGTCGGTGACCTCGGCGCACACCCCGACCTGCCCGGCCGACGGCTGGCTCACGCTGGGCGCCGGCAACTTCGCGGTGCGCACCGACCCGACGCTGTCGGTCGGACCGGACTGCCCGCCCGACACGGTGCCGGTCCCGACCCAGGGCGGGACCGGCGCGATGCTGCCCGATCAGGAGACCGGGGTCAACCGGTGGAACCGCGACCAGTCGTACGGCGCCCAGCCGGGTGCGCTGGCCGAGGCGGTGCGCTGCACGGTCGCGGTCGGCCCGGGCGCGGCGATCGCGGCGGCCCGCGCCTCCGGGCGGGTCGACCGGTACCGGCCGGCGCTGCCGGACCAGCCGGAGCCGCTGCTGGCCAGCTGCATCCTGTCGATCGTCGACCTCGGCACCATCCGCGGCGACTCCCCACAGGTCCGCCAGGCCGCCGCGCGGCAGGCGGACCAGGTGCTGGCCCGGCTGCTCGCCGCGCGCCCGGACCGGTCGCTGGTCATCGTCGCCGGGCTGTCCGACACCGACCGCACCTCCCGGCTGCACGTGGCGATCGCCGACGGCCCGGGGTACCCGGCCGGCTGGCTCACCTCGTCGAGCACCTCACGGCCCGGGTACGTGAAGCTGACCGACCTCGCGCCGAGCGCGTTGACCGCGCTGGACCGGCCGCTCCCCACCAAGCTGTTCGCCGGACAGCCCGCGGGCTCCATCGCCGGGCGCCCGACCGACCTGGCCACGGCGGTGTCCCGGCTCTCCGACGCCGACCGTGAGGCGGGCGCGCAGCGCCGGGTCACCGGCTGGTTCCTGACCGTGCTGACCGCGAGCGAGCTGCTGCTGTTCGCCGCGATGGTGCCGTTCCTGCGCCGGGCCCGCCGGTACGCCGGCCCGCGCGGGCCCCGGCCGATGCCGCCGCGCCTCGTGCTGGCCCTGGAGGTGTTGCTGGTCGCGGCGTCGCTGACGCTGCCGGCGGCGCTGGTGGCCGACGCGGTGCCGTGGTGGCGCACCAGCGCCGCGGGGCCGCTGTTCAGCGTGGTCACGCTCGCGGTGGTCGGTGTGCTGACCGCCACCGTGATCATCGGGCCGTGGCGGCACGGCGCGCTCGGACCCCTCGGCACGGTCGCCGGGATCGTCGCCACGATCGTCGGCGTGGACGTGCTCACCGGCGCCCGGCTGCAGCTCAACGGCGTCGTCGGGTACTCGGCGCTGGAGGGCGGCCGGTACGCCGGCCTGGGCACCGTCGGGCTCGGCCTGCTGCTCGCCAGCATCCTGATGGTGGCCGGTTGGCTGGCGCAGCGCTCCCGGCGGCGCTGGCGACCGGTGGTGATCGCCGTCGTCGGCGGCATCGGCGTGGTCCTGGTCGGCAGCCCGTACCTGGGCGCCAACGCCGGGGGAGCGGTGTCGCTGACCGCCGGTACCTGTGTCGCTGCGGCGATCTCCACCGGCGGCTTCCTGACCTTCGCGCGGCTGGCCTGGGCGGTGCTCACCGGCCTCGCGGTGACCACCGGGTTCGCGCTGCTGGACCTGCTGCGCCCGCCGGGCGAGCGGGGCAGCCTCGGCCGGGTGCTGACCGAGGCGCAGGACGGCAACGGCGCGGCGGCGATCCACGGTACCGGCGTGGCCAACGCGGCGTCCGTGCTGAGCAGCCCGTTGACGCTGGTCGTGCTCGGCACCGGCCTGCTGCTCATGCTCGTCCTGCTGCGCCCGTGGGGCGGCCTGAAGCGGCTGTTCGGCCTCTACCCGGCAGTGCGGGCCACGCTGGTCGGCGTCGGGGTGGCCGGGCTGCTGGCCGGCCTCCTGGACGGCGCCGGCTTCGTGGTCGCCGGGGCGGCGGCGGCGACCGCCGTGCCGCTGGCCTGCCTGGGCGCGCTGCGGGTCCTCGACCACGCCGATGACCGCACGCCGGTGACCGGTACCCCCGTCGAGGAGCCGGCCGACGCGGCCGAGGCGGCCGACGCCCGGCTCGCCGAGACGACCAGCGACCTGCCGGCCCGGATATCGAAATCGGTGCGGCGGCGGATCCGTCCGGGGTGGCGCCGCCCCGGCCGGCGGCGCCCGGCGGTCGCGCCCGCGGCCGTCCCGGGAGCCGGCGTGGGCACCGTCACCTCGGGCCCGGACGGAGCCGGGCCACCGGCGGTGTGTCCACCCGCGGACCACGCCGGGGACGTGTTACCGTGAAATCCCGTGGATAGCGTGATCTTAGGTCGCGATTCCTGCAGCGCCGACACGATCCCCGGGAGCAGGCTTTGACCCCTTCGGCAAGGACGACCAGGCACATCTTCGTCACCGGGGGCGTCGCCTCCTCACTGGGCAAGGGGCTCACCGCCTCCAGTCTCGGTAACCTGCTCACCGCCCGCGGGCTGCGCGTGGTGATGCAGAAGCTCGACCCGTACCTCAATGTCGACCCGGGGACGATGAACCCGTTCCAGCACGGTGAGGTCTTCGTCACCGAGGACGGCGCGGAGACCGACCTCGACGTCGGGCACTACGAGCGCTTCCTCGACCGCGACCTGTCCAGCACCGCCAACGTCACCACCGGGCAGATCTACTCCGAGGTGATCGCCAAGGAGCGGCGCGGCGAGTACCTGGGCGACACCGTCCAGGTGATCCCGCACGTCACCAACGAGATCAAGGCACGGATCCGGGCGATGGCCGCGCCCGACGACGACGGCCGTACCCCCGACGTGGTGATCACCGAGGTGGGCGGCACGGTCGGCGACATCGAGTCGCTGCCGTTCCTGGAGGCGATCCGGCAGGTGCGCCACGACATCGGCCGGGACAACTGCTTCTACCTGCACGTCTCGCTGGTGCCCTACCTCGCCCCGTCCGGCGAGCTCAAGACCAAGCCGACCCAGCACTCGGTCGCCGCGCTGCGCAACATCGGTATCCAGCCCGACGCGATCGTCTGCCGCTCCGACCGCGAGATCCCCGAGAAGCTCACCAACAAGCTCGCCCTGTACTGCGACGTCGACCGCGAGGCGGTGGTCTCCGCCCCGGACGCGCCCAGCATCTACGACATCCCTAAGGTGCTGCACCGCGAGGGGCTGGACGCGTACGTGGTCCGCCGGCTGGGGCTGTCCTTCCGCGACGTCGACTGGACCCGCTGGGACGACCTGCTGGAGCGGGTACACCACCCCCGGCACACGGTCACCGTCGCGATCGTGGGCAAGTACGTCGACCTGCCCGACGCGTACCTGTCGGTGTCCGAGGCGGTCCGTGCGGCCGGGTTCGCCCACCGGGCCCGCATCGACGTGCGGTGGGTACCCAGCGACGAATGCGTGAGCCCGACCGGTGCGGCGCATGCGCTGTCCGGCGTGGACGGTGTGGTGATCCCGGGCGGGTTCGGCGTCCGCGGCATCGAGGGCAAGATCGGTGCCGCCCGGTACGCGCGCGAGCAGGGGGTACCGATCCTCGGCCTGTGCCTGGGCCTGCAGTGCATGACCATCGAGGTGGCCCGGCACCTGGCCGGCCTGCCCGGCGCCAACTCCCGCGAGTTCGACGAGCAGGCCGCGCACCCGGTGATCGCCACCATGGCCGACCAGGCCGACATCGTGGCCGGCCGGGGTGATCTCGGCGGGACCATGCGCCTGGGCGCCTATCCGGCCGTGCTGGCCCCCGGCTCACTGGTGGCCAAGGCCTACGGGTCGACCGAGGTGTCCGAGCGGCACCGCCACCGGTACGAGGTCAACAACGCCTACCGGGACAAGCTGACCAAGGCCGGGCTGCGCATCTCCGGTACCTCCCCGGACGGGCGGTTGGTCGAGTTCGTCGAGCTGGACCCGGAGCTGCATCCGTTCTTCGTGGCCACCCAGGCGCATCCGGAGCTCAAGAGCCGCCCGACCCGGCCGCACCCGCTGTTCGCCGCCTTCGTCGGCGCCGCGCTGGCCTACGCCGAGGCCGACCGGCTGCCGGTCGAACTGACCGGCCCGGTCGAGCCGGTCCAGCTCAGCGAGGCCGCCCGGCTCAGCGAAGCCGCCCGGTAAGCCGGTGGGTGAGCGAGCGGAGCGAGTGGGGGAGACGGTGACGCACGAGTACCGGGTCCGCGCCCGGCAGGAACGGTTCCGCGGCGAGGTGTTCGCCGTGTTCACCGACGAGGTCGCGATGCCCGGCGGCGAGCACGTCGACCGGGACTTCGTGGCCCACATCGGCGCGGTCGCCGTGGCCGCGGTCGACGACGCGGGCCAGGTGGTGCTGGTCCGCCAGTACCGCCCTGCCCTGCAGCGGGTCATGTGGGAGCTGCCCGCCGGGCTGATCGACGTCTCGGGGGAGGAGCTGGTCGCGGCGGCGGCGCGTGAGCTGGGCGAGGAGGTCGACCTGGCGGCGGCGCACTGGCAGCTGCTGCTCGACCTGCACAGCTCGCCCGGGTACTCCACCGAGGTCGTGCGGATCTACCTGGCGCGCGAGCTGTCCCCGGTACCGGACGAGCACCGGCACCAACGCCACCATGAGGAAGCGACGCTCACCGCGCACCGGGTACCGCTGGACGAGGCGGTGGCCATGGTGCTGCGCGGTGAGATCACCAACGCCACGGCCGTCTCCGGGGTGCTGGCCGCCGCCCGGGTCCGCGACGCCGGCTGGATCTCGGTCCGGCCGGTGGACGCGCCGCTGGAGCGCACGACCCCGGCCGACGTGGCGTAGCCCGGCTGATCGGGGCAGGCCCGACGCCGTCGTCCGCTGACCGGGAGTCACTCCGGGCGGTCAGCCAGCGACGGCGTCGGGCCGCGGCAGCGCCTGGCCCCGTGTCCGGCGTGCCGCTCATGCGCGATCGCCCCGAAACGTATCGACCGCGGCGATAAATAGTCGATAAGACGGCAGCGGGCGGCCCGGTACCTGGTGTCAGAATGTGCTGGTCGTGCACCGGCGACGGGGGAGGTCGCGGTGGAGGTGCGGGTACTGGGGCAGCTGGAGATCCGGTCCGGCGATCTCTTGCTGCCGCTCGGTACCCCCAAGCAGCGCACCGTGCTCGCGCTGCTGCTCGCCCGCGCCGGGCAGTACGTCTCGGTCGACGAGCTGGTCGACGAGGTGTGGAGCGAGGAACCCCCGGCCTCCGCGGGCGCCAACGTGCGCATGTACGCGGCCAACCTGCGCCGCCTCTTCGCCACCTACGCCGCGGAGCGGCTGGTGCTGGCCCGGCGCGGTGCCGGGTACGTGCTGCGGCTGGTCGAGGCCGAGCTGGACGCGAGCCGCTTCGTCCACCTGGTCCGCCAGGGCCGGGCGGCCGTCGCCGAAGGCGAGCCGGAGCCCGCGGTGCGGCGCTTCGCGGAGGCCGCCGCGCTGTGGCGCGGTCACGCCCTGGAGGACGTACCCCTCGGCTGGCGCCTGTCCGCCTGGTGCGCCTCGCTGGAGGAGCAGCGGACCGGCACGATCGAGGAGAGCGCCGAGGCCTACCTGAGCCTGGGCCGGTACGCCGAGGCGGTGGCGACGCTGCGCGCCCACCTGGCCACCCGGCCCGCCCGCGAGCCGGCCTACGCCACGCTGATCCTGGCGCTGTACCGGGCCGGTGACGTGACCGCCGCGCTGGACGCCTTCGTCGACGCGCGCAAGGCCCTGGCCGAGCACCTCGGCATCGAGCCGGGTGAGCAGCTCCAGCGCCTGCACCGGGCGGTGCTCAACCGGGACCCGCGGCTGCGTCAGGCGCCGCCGCGACCGGCGCCGGTCACCGCGGGGACGATCACCCGGCCGGTGCCCCGCGAGCTGCCGCCGGACAGCCCGACGTTCACCGGCCGCGAGGCCGAGCTGGCCCGGCTGCACGGATGGCTGGTCGCCGGCGGCGGAGCCGGTGTCCGGCCCGCCGGGGGCAGCGGGACCGGCGCCGGGCGGCCCGCCGGCCGCGGAGCCGGCGCCGGGCGGGCCGTCGTCGTCGCGGTGCACGGGCGCGCCGGGGTGGGCAAGTCGGCCCTGGCGGTCCGGGCGGCGCACCTGGCCGCCGCCGGGTACCCGGACGGGCAGATCTACGTCGACTTGCACGGCTCCACCCCGGGGGTCCGGCCGCGCACCGCCCACGAGGTGCTCGACCGGTGCCTGCGCGCGCTGGGGGTACCGGCCGCCGAGGTGCCGCCGGACGAGTCCGACGCCGCCGCCCGGTGGCGTACCGTGACCGCCGGCCGGCGGGTCCTGCTGCTGCTGGACAACGCGACCGACCCGGCGCAGGTCCTGTCCGCCCTGCCGGCGAGCGCGGGCTGCGCCGCGATCGTCACCAGCCGGCGGCTGCTGGCCACGCTGGACGCCGACGCCTTCCTCGAGCTCGACGGGCTCCCCGACGGGCCGGCCGCCGAGCTGCTCGGCCGCATCGCCCGCCGGACCGGTGAACCGGCGGAGCTGGCCACGATCGCCCAGCTCTGCGAGCACCTGCCGCTGGCGCTGCGCATCGCCGGCGCCCGCCTCGCGGCCCGGCCCGACCTGACCGCCGCCGAGCTGGCCGAACGGCTGCGCGACGAACGCGGGCGCCTCGACGAGCTGGGCATCGACGGGTATGCGGTGCGCGGCTGCATCCGGGTCGGGTACGACGGGCTGCGCGACAGCCCCGATCCGGTCGACCGGGCCGCGTACCCGGTGTTCCCGATCCTCGGCCTGCTGCCCGTGCCCGAGCTGCATGCGGTGACCGTGGCGGCCCTGCTCGGCGAGCCGGACACCGCCGGGGTGTCCGGGGCGCTGGACCGGCTCGTCGAGGTACGCCTGCTCGAAGAGGCGTCGCCGGGCCGGTACCGGCAGCACGACCTGGTCCGGCTCGTCGCCGGGGAGTGCGCCGCGCAGGCGCTGTCACCGCAGCAGCGCGACGCCGCCGTACGCCGGGCGCTGGACCACTACCTCGCGACGGCGCTGCTGGCCGACGGCGTCCTGCGGCCCGGACGGGGCGTCATGGGCGGCATCGACTTCACCGTGCCCGCGGACCTGCCGGTGGTCTCGATCGGTGCGCCGGCCGAGGCGGTGGCCTGGCTCGACGCCGAGCTGCCCAGCCTGCTGGCCGCCGCCGAGTACGCGGCCACCCACGACGACGACACCGCACTGTTCGGGCTGCGGCTTTGCCGGGTCCTGCAGTGGTCACTGGGCAAGCGCGCGGACTGGCCGGCGGAGCTGGCCGCCGCCCGTATCGCCGATCAGGCCGCCGCCCGCGCCGGCGGCGCCCGCGAGCAGGCGATCGCGGCGACCCTCGTCGGGCGCGCCCAGCTCCACCTGGGCCGGCGGGAACAGGCCGCCGAGCGGCTGGGCCAGGCGCTGGAGGTGTTCCGCGGGTCGGGCGACCGGCCGCAGGTGATGTCGCTGGTCTGCGACCTCGGCCAGGTGGCGCGGCTGTCCGGGGACTACCCGACCGCGCTGGAGTACTTCGCCGAGGCGCTGTTCCTGTGCCGCAGCACGTCGGCGGGCCTGGCCGAGGCGGTGGTGCTGGGCAACCTGGGCGACGTCTATATCGACATGCGCCACTGGGAAGACGCCCGGGGCTGCCTGGAGGAGAGCCTGGCGCTGCGCCGCGAGCGCGGCGACAGCGCCGGCGAGACGGTGGTCCTGCCCCGGCTGGGGTACCTGTGCTGCCAGCTCGGCGAGCTCGGCGCGGCGGTGGCCCACCTCGACGACGCGGTCGTCCGGTGCCAGGCCATCGGCAACCAGGTGGACCTGTGGTACGCGCTGATCGTGCGCTCCGAGACCCATCTGCGCATGGGCCGGTACCGCGCGGCGCTGGCCGACGCCCGGCACGCGGTCACCGCGTGCCGCGACACCGGCTGGGACTACGAGACCGCGGCCAGCCTGCGCCAGGTCGCCAAGGCGCTGCTCGCGCTGCGGCGCGCCGGCCCGGCCGCGGAGTACCAGGACCGGGCGGCCGCCGCGTTCGGCGCGCTCGCCGGCCGGCGCGACCCGGCGTTGGAGAACCTTCTCGCCGGCACCGGTTGAGCCGGTTCCCGGCATACACTCCCGGCGGGTGGCAACGGTGCCACCGCGAGGCACACAAGGGGTCAGAAGTGAAGGTCGCAATACCTCGGGAGGTCAAGAACCACGAGTACCGCGTGGCGATCACCCCGGCCGGCGTCCACGAGCTCGTCCGGCACAACCACGAGGTTTACGTCGAGGCCGGGGCCGGCCTCGGCTCATCGATCCCGGACGCCGACTTCGCCGCCGTCGGCGCCCGGATCCTGCCCGGGCCCGACGACGTGTGGGCCACCGGCGACCTGATCCTCAAGGTCAAGGAGCCGATCGCCGAGGAGTACCCGCGCATGCGCCCGGGCCAGGTGCTGTTCACCTACCTGCACCTCGCGGCCGCGCGGGAGTGCACCGACGCGCTGCTGGACCGGCGGGTCACCGGCGTCGCGTACGAGACCGTCGAGCTGCCGGACAACTCGCTGCCGCTGCTCGCGCCGATGTCCGAGGTGGCCGGCCGGCTGGCCCCGCAGGTCGGCGCGTACCACCTGATGCGCTCCGGCGGCGGCCGGGGCGTGCTCATGGGCGGCGTGTCCGGGGTGTACGCGGCCAAGGTCGTGGTCATCGGTGCCGGCGTGTCCGGCGTCAACGCCGCGGCGATCGCCCTCGGCATGCAGGCCGAGGTGCTGCTGCTGGACAAGAACATCAGCAAGCTGCGCCTGTCCGACTCGATCTACCAGGGGCACCTGCAGACGGTGGCGTCCAACGCCTACGAGATCGAGCGGGCGGTCATCGACGCCGACATGGTGATCGGCGCCGTCCTCGTCCCCGGCGCGAAGGCGCCCAAGCTGATCACCAACGAGCTGGTGTCCCGGATGAAGCCGGGCAGCGTCCTCGTCGACATCTCGATCGACCAGGGCGGCTGCTTCGAGGACTCCCGCCCGACCACCCACGACGACCCGGTCTACCGGGTCCACAACTCGCTGTTCTACTGCGTGGCCAACATGCCCGGCGCGGTACCGCACACCAGCACGTACGCGCTGACCAACGTCACCCTGCCCTACGCCCTGGAACTGGCCAACCGGGGTTGGCGGGAGGCGATGAGCCACGACAAGGCGCTGGCCCTGGGCCTGAACACCTACGACGGGCAGATCACCTACGGCCCGGTGGCGCAGGCGCACGACCTTCCCTATGTGAAAGTCGAGGAGGTGCTGGGCTGAACGCAGCCGGAGACGGGGTTTGGCGGAGGCGAGCACAGCCAACGGAGCGCGAGCTGACGTCGCCGGCCCGCGCGGTGCGCGCCTACCTGGACCACCTGACCGTGGAACGGGCGCTCGCCGCCAACACGCTGAGCTCGTACCGGCGCGACCTGAGCCGGTACGTCGAGGCGGTGGGCGTGGACGACCTCGCGCAGATCACCCCGGCGCGGGTCGCCGGCTACCTGGCCGGGCTTCGGGAGGGCGACGCCGAGCATCCGCCGCTCTCCCCGGCCAGCGCCGCCCGGGCGGTCAGCGCGGTGCGCGGGCTGCACCGGTTCGCGGTGCGCGAAGGGCTGGTCGACCACGATCCGGCCGGCGAGATCGCGCCGCCGACGCCGCCGCGCCGGCTGCCCAAGGCACTCGCGGTCGACGAGATCGAGGCGATCCTGCACGGGGTCCGGGGGGAGGGCCCGCTCGCCCTGCGCGACCGGGCGCTGCTGGAGTTCCTTTACGGTACCGGTGCCCGCATCTCCGAGGCGGTCGGCGCGGTGGTCGACGACCTCGACCTCGACGAGGGCACGGTCCTGTTGCACGGCAAGGGCGGGCGGTCCCGCCTGGTGCCGGTCGGCGGGTACGCACGGGACGCGGTGGGCGGCTACCTCGTGCGCGCCCGGCCGGGCCTGGTGCGCGCGGGTCACGGTACCCCCAAGGTTTTCCTGAATGCCCGGGGTGGGCCGCTGTCGCGGCAGAGCGCCTGGACGATCCTGCGTCGCGCCGCCGCCCACGCGGGCCTGGACCCGGCCCGCATCTCGCCGCACATCCTGCGCCACTCCTACGCGACCCACCTGCTCGACGGCGGCGCCGACGTGCGCGTGGTGCAGGAGCTGCTCGGCCACGCCTCGGTGACCACGACGCAGGTCTACACGATGGTCACGGTGGACAAGCTGCGGGAGGTGTACGCGACGGCGCACCCGCGGGCCCGCTAGGCCGCGCCGGCCCGGCGGTACCAGCGGCCGCTCGCCGGAGCGTGACGGCCGTGGCCTGGAAGTCCTTGACCAGCCACCAGTGCGCCGCCACGTCGCCGGCTTCTAGCGCTTGCCGAGGAGGGATACGGCCGCCTACTCCGGGGGTGCCTGCCGGGCCGCGGCCGCCAGGCGGGCGGTCAGCTCGGTGGTCAGCCGGCGAGCGACGGTGGCGGCCGGTCCCGCCCCGTCGGCCAGCCGGGCGTCGCGCTCCTCGGTCAACGAGTGGCCCCAGAGGCTGGCCGCGGCGGCGATCACCCGGATCGGCGCGATGCCGAGCTTGCGGGCCAGCCGCGTCTCGGCCTCGCCGGCGCCCGCCTCGGCCCGGCCCAGCACGCGGATGTCCACGTCACCCAGCCCGGCCCGGCGGATCTCGCGCAGCTTCTGCGCCGCCCGCGCGGCGACGTCGATGTGCGGCGCCGTGGCGACGACCGGTGCGGTGAACGGCGCCCCCAGCGGCAGCCCGGTCACCAGATCACGCAGGTACCGGGCCGGTACCGCGGCCCGCTCGTCCGGGGTGAGCGACACCGGCGCCTCGCCGGCGAGCAGGTCGGCAAGCGTGACCCGGGTGCCCAGCGCCGCCGTCAGCACCACCGGCAGCGCGAGCAGCTGCTCGGCCGTCAACGAGCGGGTACCCCGCTCCACCCCGCCCAGCCAGGCCGCGGTCCAGTCCAGGCCGGTGTCCGCGGCGGCTCGGGCGATCTCGTCGAGCCCGGCACTCCCGTCGGCGCGCAGCCGGTGCAGGTTGCGCGCGACCAGCGCGCGTAACGGCACGGCCGGGGGGGCGGTGAGCTCCGGCACGGTCGCGCCGTCAAGGGTCACGGAGATCACGGTAGTGATCCGACCACCGGGCGGACAACGGCCGACCGGCCGACCTCGCGCCCGCCGCGAAACCGCCCGCGATTGCACAGGTCAGGCGCAACACGCCGGGCCGGTCTACCGGGTCGGGCCGCCATCGTGGGCTACAGTCGGGCAACGCGCACTCCAAGACCCGCGCCGGAAGGGGAGTCCGCCAGCGGTGGGGAGCCCCCGCCGCCCGAGAAGGGCGTAAGAGGAGATGGCAGGCATCCAGCACCAGGCCGACACGTGGACCTCGGAGATGCGCGCCGAGCAGCAGTCCGCCCTCGGCGCTGAGCTCGGGCCGGCCGATCCGACGGCCTTCACGCAGCGGCGGCCGATTCCGCAACCGGTACCGCTGGACCGGCACGGGCCGGCGCGCATCATCGCGATGGCCAACCAGAAGGGTGGGGTCGGCAAGACCACCACCACCATCAACCTGGGCGCGGCCCTGGCCGAGTACGGGCGCCGGGTGCTGCTGGTCGACTTCGACCCGCAGGGGGCGCTGTCCGTCGGGCTCGGCGTCAACCCGCACAACCTCGACATGTCCATCTACAACCTGCTGATGGACAGCGACTGCACGATCGACGACATCCTCATCAAGACCGACGTGGCGGGGCTGCACCTGCTGCCGGCCAACATCGACCTGTCCGCCGCGGAGATCCAGCTGGTCACCGAGGTGGCCCGGGAGATGGCGCTGGCCCGGCTGCTGCGCCCCATCCGCAACGAGTACGACTTCGTCCTCATCGACTGCCAGCCGTCCCTGGGGTTGCTCGCGATCAACGCGTTGACCTGCGCCCACGGGGTGCTCGTCCCGTTGGAGTGCGAGTTCTTCAGCCTGCGCGGCGTGGCGCTGCTCCTCGACACCGTCGACAAGGTGCGCGAACGGCTCAACTTCGACCTGGAGCTCGAAGGCATCCTGGCGACCATGTACGACTCGCGCACCACGCACTGCCGGCAGGTGCTGCAGCGGGTCGTCGAGGCGTTCGGGGACAAGGTCTACCAGACCGTGATCACCAAGACCGTCAAGTTCCCCGAGTCGACGGTCGCCGGCAGCCCGATCACCTCGATGGATCCGGCCTCGTCCGGGGCGCGCAACTACCGCCAGCTCGCCCGCGAGGTCATCGCCGCCGCCGCCGAACGCCGGTAGGTTGTCCGTAAGCTACGGTCAGACCGTGACCGTGTCCGAGCCGCCCGCGCCGTCGAAGGCCGCCGTCGACGGCGCCACGCAGTCGCCGGTGCCGCCGGGGCCGCCCGTCGACGAGGCCGCCGGCGGCGGGTTCCGGGTCACGCTGGACAACTTCACCGGGCCGTTCGACCTGCTGCTGCAGCTCATCGGCAAGCACAAGCTCGACGTGACCGAAGTCGCGCTGCACCAGGTCACCGACGAGTTCATCGCCTACATCCGGGCCATGGGCGACGACTGGGACCTCGACGAGGCCAGCGAGTTCCTGGTCGTCGCGGCCACCCTGCTCGACCTCAAGGCGGCCCGGCTGCTGCCGGCCGCGGTCGTCGAGGACGAGGAGGACCTGGCGCTGCTGGAGGCGCGCGACCTGCTCTTCGCGCGGCTGCTGCAGTACAAGGCGTTCAAGGAGGCGGCCGCCCACTTGTCCCGGCTGGCCGAGCTGGGGGGCCGGCGCTGGCCGCGGGCGGTCACCCTCGAGCCGCGGTACGCCCAGGCGCTGCCCGACCTCGTGCTCAACATCGGCCCCGTCCGGGTCGCCCAGCTCGCCGCGAAGGCGCTGGCCCCGAAGGCACCGCCCACCGTGTCCATCGACCACGTGCACCTGGTCCGGGTGTCGGTCCGCGAGCACGCGGTCGCCCTGCGGGACAAGCTGCTCAAGGCCCGGGTGGCCACGTTCCGCGCGCTGTGCTCCGACTGCGGGTCGACGCTGGAGGTGGTGGCGCGGTTCCTCGCCCTGCTGGAGCTGTACCGCGAAGGCCTGATCGCCTTCGAGCAGGTGCAGGCGCTGGGGGAGCTGACCGTACGCTGGACCGGGCCCGACGAGCCCACGGGTGACCTGCTGGTCGATGAGTACGCCGGGGCACCGCCGGAGGAGCCGTCGTGACGTCGTGGGTGCGGTCGGCGGGAAGGTCGCGATCTGCCGGCGGATCCTGGAATGGACTGCACACTCGGCCGGGAAACACCGATCATGCCAGGGCTTGAGGGGGATGACGTGAGCGACGAGGCCGGACCGGACTCGCTGGCCGCACGCGCGGCGGCCTGGGTACCCCCCTGGGCCCGCGAACCCCATCCCCCGGAGGTCACGGAACCCGACGCCGAGCCGGTCGCCCGGGTCGGGCCGGACGCCTCCGATGAGCCGGACGCGTCGGACGAGCCCGCGGCGGCGCCGGTCGCCTCGGTCGAGCCGGAAGCCTCGGAGTCGCCGGTGGTCACGGAGGCCGAGCCGGCGGCGGAGGCCGGGGAAGCTCCGGTCGAGGCGGCGCCGGTCGCGGAGGTCGAGCCGGTCGCGGAGGCGGAGCCGGTCGCGGAGGCGGAGCCGGCTGGTGCGGCTGACGTGGCGCCGACCGGGGCGGAGCCGGTGGCTGAGGTGCTCTTCGACATGCCCGGCGCGGAGGCCGCACCCGTCGAGGCCCGACCGGCCATCGAGCTGCGGCCGGCGCTGGAGGCGATCCTCATGGTCGTCGACGAGCCGGTGACCGAGGTCACCCTGGCCCAGGTGCTGGAACAGCCGACCGACCGGGTCAGTGCCGAGCTCGCTGCGCTGGCCGAGGAGTACGCCGCCCAGGGCCGGGGTTTCGAGCTGCGTCGCGCGGCCGGCGGATGGCGCTTCTACACCCATCCCGACCAGGCCACATACGTGGAGCGCTTCGTGCTCGACGGCCAGTCGGTGCGGCTGACCCAGGCGGCGCTGGAGACCGTCGCGGTCGTGGCGTACAAGCAGCCGGTCACCCGGTCGCGGATCTCCGCGATCCGGGGGGTCAACTGCGACGGCGTCGTCCGTACCCTCATCACCCGTGGCCTGATCGAGGAGTGCGGCACCGAACCCGAGTCCGGCGCCCACCTGTACCGCACGACCGCAATGTTCCTGGAGAAGCTGGGCCTGGACTCGGTGGAGCAGCTTCCGCCGCTGGCCCCCTTCCTGCCCGACGACGTGGACGAGATCGCCGATGCCCAGCGCGGATGACGGCCCGGAACGGCTGCAGAAGGTACTGGCCGCCGCCGGTGTGGGGTCACGTCGGGCGTGTGAGGACCTGATCGTCGCCGGCCGGGTACGGGTCGGTGATCGGGTGGCCACGCTGGGCGACAAGGTGGACCCCGCCGAGGCGGAGATCTACGTCGACGGCGAGCGCGTGGTCACCGACGCCCGGCTGGTCTACCTGGCGATGAACAAGCCCCGCGGGGTCATGTCCACCATGGACGACGAGCGCGGCCGGGCCGCCCTGGCGGACTACCTGGAGCAGGTACCACAGCGGGTCTTCCACGTCGGCCGGCTGGACGCGGACAGCGAGGGCCTGTTGCTGCTGACCAACGACGGCGCGCTGGCCCACCGGCTGACCCATCCGTCTTTCGGGGTGGCCAAGACCTACCTCGCCGAGGTACCCGGCCCCGTCCGGCGCGGCCTCGGCAAGCAGCTGCTGGCCGGGGTGGAGCTCGACGACGGGCCGGCCCGGGTCGACGCGTTCCGTGTGGTGGACGCGGTACCCGGCCGGGCCCTGGTGGAGCTGGTCCTGCACGAAGGGCGCAAGCACATCGTCCGGCGCCTGCTGGCCGAGTGCGGGTACCCCGTCTCCCGCCTGGTGCGCACCGCGATCGGCCCGATCAAGCTCGGCGACCTCAAACCGGGCCGGACCCGCCGGCTCAACCGCGCTGAGATCGCCGCGCTGTTCAAGGCCGTCGCGGCGTGACCCGCCGCCGGTCCGGCGCGGCTCGCCGGGCATGATGGACGGGGTGCCGAGGACAGGGAGTGCGAGCGTGGATCGGTGTGTGGTGGCCGTCGACGGGCCGTCCGGCTCCGGCAAGTCGACCGCGTCGCGGCGCCTGGCCGCCGCGCTGGGCGCCCGGTACCTCGACACCGGCGCCATGTACCGCGCGGTGACGTGGGCGGTCCTGCACGCCGGCGCGGACCCGCACGACGCCGAGGCGGTTGCCAAGGTGGCCGCCGACGTGACGATCGCCATCGGTACCGACCCGGACCGCCCGAGCGTCCGGCTCGACGGGACCCCGGTGGACGCGGAGATCCGTAGCGCCGAGGTGACCGCCGCGGTCTCCGCCGTGGCCGCCGTCCCGGCCGTGCGCCGGCTGCTGGTCGCCCAGCAACGGCAGATCATCGCCGACACCGGGCGCATCGTGGTGGAAGGGCGCGACATCGGTACGGTGGTGGCCCCGGACGCCCGGCCCAAGGTCTACCTGACGGCGTCCGCGGACGCCCGCGCCCACCGGCGGAGCACGGAAGTGGCGGCCGACCTGGCCGCCACCGCGGCCGACCTGGCCCGACGCGACCAGCTCGACGCCACCCGCGTCACCGACCCGCTTGTCAAGGCCGCTGACGCGGTGGAGCTGGACACCACCGGCCTGTCCATCGACGAGGTGGTCGGGCGCCTGCTCGCGCTGGTCGGCACCGCGTGTGGCGAGGTGCCGGCGTGACGGATGAGCCGGAGGCCCTCGACGGCCCGGCGCCGGTCGTCGCTGTCGTGGGGCGGCCCAACGTCGGCAAGTCCACCCTCGTCAACCGGATCATCGGGCGGCGGCAGGCGGTCGTCGAGGACGTGCCGGGGGTGACCCGGGACCGGGTCGCCTACGACGCGTTGTGGTCCGGCCGGCGGTTCACGGTGGTGGACACCGGCGGCTGGGCACCCGACGCCAAGGACCGCGCGGCCGCGATCGCCGCCCAGGCCGAGGCCGCGGTCGCCACCGCCGACGTGGTGCTGTTCGTGGTCGACAGCACGGTGGGCGCGACGGACGTGGACGAGGCGGCGGTACGGATGCTGCGGCGCAGCGCCAAGCCGGTGCTCCTGGTCGCCAACAAGGTCGACAACGCCACCCAGGAGCTGGAGTCGACCGGCCTGTGGTCGCTGGGGCTGGGCCAGCCGTGGCCGGTCTCCGCGTTGCACGGCCGCGGGTCCGGCGACCTACTCGACGCGGTCCTCACCGTGATGCCCGAACCGCCGGAGACCATCGAACCCGCCCCGCACGGGCCGCACCGCGTGGCGCTCGTCGGCCGGCCCAACGTCGGCAAGTCCAGCCTGCTCAACAAGCTCGCCCGGGAGGAACGGGCGGTGGTCGACCCGGTCGCGGGCACCACCGTGGACCCGGTAGACAGCCTGGTCGACCTCGGCGGTGAGGTGTGGCAGTTCGTCGACACCGCCGGCCTGCGCAAGCGGGTCGGGCAGGCCAGCGGTACCGAGTACTACGCGTCCCTGCGGACCAACGCCGCCATCGATGCGGCCGAGGTGGTCGTGGTATTGCTGGACGCCAGCGAGCCGATCAGCGAACAGGACCAGCGGATCCTGTCGATGGTCAGCGACGCCGGGCGGGCGCTGGTCATCGCGTTCAACAAGTGGGACCTCATGGACCCGGACCGGCGGTACCGCCTCGACCGGGAGATCGACCGCGAGCTGCGCCGCATCCCGTGGGCGCTGCGGGTCAACGTGTCGGCCAAGACCGGCCGCGGGGTCGACAAGCTGCCCGGGGCGATGCGCACGGCGCTGAACAACTGGACCAAGCGGGTACCGACCGGGCAGCTCAACCAGTGGCTGAACGCGCTGGTCCAGGCGACGCCGCACCCCGTGCGGGGTGGGCGGGCGCCCCGGGTGCTCTTCGCCACCCAGGCGGGTACCGCCCCGCCGAGGTTCGTTCTGTTCACCACCGGACCGCTGGACGCGGGGTATGTCCGGTTCGTCGAGCGCAAGCTGCGGGAGGAGTTCGACTTCGCCGGCAGCCCGGTGATGGTGACCGTCAAGCCACGCAAACGCAACCCGGCCCGGGCGTCCCGCTGACCCGCACCCCGGTCTCCCAGGACACCTGAAGGGGTGTGCCGGGTGGGGCGCGCGGCGGCAGCGGGCCGGTCTGCGCTACGCTGTACCGGCCGTGTTACCGAGGCGATCGGTACGGCGGGACGTGGCGCAGCTTGGTAGCGCACTTGACTGGGGGTCAAGGGGTCGTGGGTTCAAATCCCGCCGTCCCGACAAAATCAAAGGGCCGTTGACCGGAGCATTCCTCCTGGTCAACGGCCCTTGGCGTCGGGTCACCTCACACCGTCCATGATCTACACGGCCCGCAGATGGGGACCACTTGGGGACCGTCTGACCGTGAGATGGGCGCTCAGCGCAGTCCCGGCCGCCTCGAACTCGCGCCGGTCCGGGTGCAGGTACCGCTGTGTCGTGGTGAGCGATCCGTGTCCGGCGATCTTCCGCAGGACGTGGACGGGTACGCCCGCGTCGGCCATCCAGGTCAGCCCGGTGTGGCGCAGATCGTGACGGCGCAGTTGGTCGTGCCCGAGCGCGATGACGACCTCATCCCAGTGCGTGGCATCGCGTAGTACGGCGGTGCTGATCCGGCCGCCCCGGGGGCCGGTGAACAGCCGGGTGCCCGGTTCGTTGGCCGTGTCCAGGCGCCGGCCGACCATCTCCCGTAGCTCGACGATGATCGGTACCGTGCGAGCGCGCTTGCCCTTGGTGCCCTTGTCGATCAGTCCACCAGGACCGGGGGTGGTCTGGCGGCGGACGGTCCACATCCAGGTGTCCCGGTCGATGTCCTCTTTGCGAACGCCGGAGACTTCGCCAATGCGGGCGGCGGTGCCGGCGGCGAAGGTGACCACGTCTCCCCATCCGGCGTAGCGGTCGGCGGAGCGGGCGACGAGCGCGGCGGCCAGGGCAACGAGCGCGTCCCAGTCAGGTAGAGCGAGGGAGCGGGGATCGTCCAGCTCGTCGGCGGCAAGCTGGTACTCCCGTTGCCAGCCGCTGACCCGGGCTACGTTTCGCTCCACGATGCCATCTCGCACGGCCTGCTCCAGAACACGAACGAGGATGGCCAGGCTGTTCTTGACGGTGGAGCGGCTGCACTCGTCGGCGATCCAGCCGTACACGGCTCGGTCGACCGCGCCGTTGGTGACCATCCGGACCGGGATGTGCCCGAGCGTCGGCACGACTCGTTTGCGCCAGCCGGCGAAGTACGGATCGAGTGTCTTGCGTTCCAGGCCCCGGGTGGCCAGGGTCATGACGCTGTCGCCGTACGCGGCCAGGCGCATGGTGGCGGCCCCGGGGTCTACCCCGCCCTTGGCGGCCCGGCGCATGTCGTCGATCCACGCCTGGGCGGCCTCGGTGGTCTCCGTGGACTTGGACACCGACCGGCGCTGCTTGGTCGCAGGGTCGATCCACCGGGCGCGAGCCCGGTACGGCTTGGGCCGGCCGTCACGGAACTCAACATCACAGGAGAGCGCGACGCCGATGGGCGGCCGTTGTGCTGTGCTCATGCGGCGGCCTCCGGGTCGACCCGGTGCCTGGCAAGCCAGGCTCGCACGTCGTCGATGTGGTACTTCGTCACACGCTCGGAAAACTGGACGAACGGCGGCCCCTGGACGGGCCGGGACGTCCGCCACCGGCGAACGGTGGACGGATCCACCCGCAGCAACCGGGCCAGTTCCTCGGTGGTGAGCAGGGTCGGCATTCCGGCAAGCCGATCGGTGGTTGCCGGGACAGCGGGTGGAACGAGGGGTATCACGTTGGTCATCTTTACTGGTCGGTCCTTTCGAGGTCAGGCGGCGAGTTGGAGGGGTGACGCTGGTGCGGTTGCCGGAACACGGTCGGGTGGTTGTGCTGGCCCGGGTCGTGCTCGGGCGAGTGCGGTTCGGCATCTCTGCCGGTTGGCGATGGATCGCATGATGCGGATCTGGAGCGAGGGAACGTCGGGGTCGTCGGGTCGGGCCAGCTGGTAGGTGTAGCGGCTCGGGTCGGCAGTGACGGCCTGGTCCTCGTCGTCGTTGAGGGCGCCGGACAGGACGGTGCGTAGCCAGGTTTGGTTGTCGGCGCGGTGGTCGGCGAGGGTTTTGCCGGACCATTGCCGGGAGATGAGTACGCGGCGGCCGGTGAAGCCCAACGTGCGGCGTTGGTGGACTTTGCCGGAACAGCCTCCGGGTACCAGGCCAGATTTGACCTTGTTAGGTTGCACGCCGTGGAGCAGCCAGTTGGCGCAGGTGGGGGAGCAGGGCAGCGTTGAGAGTTCGGCGTGAAGCCGGTCGAAGTGCGCCCGCTGCTCGGCTGAGTGGGGGTCGGCCTGCTCGGTGATGTCCTTGGTCACGTATTTGGTGACGTAGCGGATAGCGCGTTCGGCGTCTTTGGTGCCGGCGGCGATGCCTCGGGCGTCGATGCGGCCCAGCCGTAGCACGTAGGCCGGTTGCGCGTCCGGGTCGCAGAGCCGGTCGACGGCGGTGTCCCAGTGGGTCAGCGACTCGCGTGTTTTGGGATCCACATAGGACTGTTGGTCGTCGTCCCAGGCCGGTGGTTTGTCCACTGTGTACAGTGGCCGGTCGAAGGGGGGCCACCAGACTTGGTGGTAGGTGCCGGCTGCGACCTGGCGCAGTAGGGCGCGCGGGATGGTGCCGCGCATGGCGTAGTGGGCGTGCGGGGCGAGCCGCTTTTGCATCTCGACGGTACCGCCGTATTGCAGGTTCCAGCCGGCGGCGCGGCGTAGGTTCTGCCAGAGTCGGTCCAGGCCGGCGGCGAAGAAGATCGCGTCCAGGGCGGCGGCCCGGTAGTCGTAGTCGGCGGGGTTGAGGGGGACGCCGAGCAGCGGGTCGCGTTGGCCGTGCAGTGCGCCGCAGTCGCAGGGTTGGAGGTGGCCGCGTCGGGTGCGGGCGCCGGTGTGCACTGGGCCGTGCGAGGGCAGGGTGACGGTGAGCAGGGTGGAGGGCTGGTAGGTGCGGCCACGGTGGCCGGGGTAGACGGGTCCGACGGTGCGCACCTCGACAGGTCGGCGGGGCAGTTGCTCAGCGTCGGCACGACGGCGAGTGGACCGGACCCGGCGTGGCTTCCTTTCGTTCGCTGGTTTGTCCAGGTGGCCTCGGATGCGTTTGCCGGCGAGGAGCTCGTCCAGTTCGTCGATGGCGATGTCGAGGTCGGCGACCTGGTCCCATTGGGCGGCGCGTTCGGCTTGGTCGCGTTCGAAGGTGTAGGAGCAGCGCAGCGACACCATCGCCCGGATCTCGTCGTCTGGTGCGTCGGGTGGGGGTTGGGGTTCGTCGGCGAGGTGCCAGCCTTCGCGTAGCTGCTGGATGCGTAGCCGCCGGTTGCGTTCGGCGCAGGGTTTGCACTTGGAGGCCAGCCGGGCGCCGCAGGGCACGTCGACCAGGTCGGTGGCGCCGGTGTGCCGGTCGGTGCGGCGGATCACCAGGGGGCGGACGCAGACGCCGTGGTGTTCGGCCAGGCCCTTGAGCACGTCCCGGGCCAGCGGCATGGCCATCCGGTCGGCGCGTGAGCCCGGCCGGGGCGGGTCCGGCTGGTCGGCGGCCGTGTCGGGGTTGGTGTCGGCGTTCGAGACCGCACCCCGGAGTTCCCGGGGTGTGATCTCCAGCGTCGAGCTGGTCATGCCGCCCTGCCTTCGGCGGTAGGGGCGCAGAGGATGTGCCGGCCCTGGTCGGTCAGCACGGCGGCCAGCGGATGCCCGCAGGTGTGGCAGGGGCGGTTGGCGTAGCCGACGGGTGCAGGTGGTTGGCCAGTGGCGGCCGGGCCGAGGTGGGTGGTGGTGATGGACTGTTCGGTGACGATGACGCGGCAGGCCGGGCATTGCCGGTCAGCGGGTTCGTGGCGTCCACATCGGACGGTTGTGGTGGTGCCGCCGACGCGGATGGTGACCGGTGTCCGGCAGGGGCCGCCGTCGACGACGGCGAGGATCTGCCGCCGGCTGTGCACGACGTGTGGTGTCGGGTCGGCGGGGCAGGTGTGGGTGTGCTGGTGGATGTGGATCAGGTAGATGGTCACCGGGTCACCGCCTCGATTGGGGTGCCGTTGACCGGTATCGGCCCGGCCGGTGTGGTGGCGGTTGGGGCGGTTGGGTTGAGGGTGGCTAGCAGGGCGGTGGCGACGGGTTCGGTGACGGAGATGCGGCCGGCCAGCTCGGCGGCGGTGATGGGGTGGCCGGTGGTGACCTGGTGGTTGGTGGCGGCGAACCGGGCCGTGGGGATCAGGTGGGTGGGCACGTCGAGCGGCGTAGCGACGACGGCAGCTGGATGACCGGCCGGATCGGCGGTTGGGAGGTTCGGGTGGTGATCGCCGGGGCGGTGGTCGTCGGCGACCCGAGTGGGCGCGGTGGTCGACCGCGGGATGGTGGTGTCGGTGGTGGCGCGGATGCGGGCGGCGAGTTCGACCAGGCAGATGGAGGCGACGACGATGAGCCCGTCGACGGAGAACGGCATGAGGTAGGGGGAGGCGCCGGTTTCGCCGTAGCGGGCGACGACGCTTGCCATGTGCCAGTAGGACACCCAGGCGGCGATGCCGGCGATGGCGGCGGTGGCGGCGATGCGTGTGGCGGATAGCAGTCGGCTGCTGACCGGGACGCGGGAGATGAGTTCGACGGTGGCCAGCAACGCGAGGGGTGGCCAGGCGGAGATGGCTTGGCTGATGGGGTTGGGTCGGGCGTGCAGGATGTTGGCCGCGACGGAGGCGGCGACGCCGATGGTGAGGGTGGCGCGGACGGCCCAGCGGACGCGGTGCAGGTTGGTGGTCATAGGGTTGTCCTCCGGGTGGGGGTGGGCGTAGGCCGCCCGAAGCGGGTTCGGGCGGCGTACGCGTTGGTGGTGGTCATGGGGTTTGGTCGCCGATCGGGATGAGTCCGAGCAGGCCGTAGCAGCCTTGGCACAGGACGGGTCGGTAGCCCTGGTCGGCGCAGTGGTGGCTGAAGCTGCGCAGCGAGGATTCGGCGGGGAACAGGGCCAGGCCCGCGCAGCTGGGGCAGGCGTCGCGGACGCCGTTGGTGATGCACGTGGGGCAGGCCAGGTAGTAGGGGCCGATGAGGTGGTGGGTGCCGGTGGGCGTGTAGCCGTCGATGCAGTACCGGCAGGGTTGGGTGGCCGGTGGTGGGTGGAGGATGCGTCGGGTTCGCATGGCCGGTGTCCCTCCTGGTCGGTTAGTGGCGGTGGATGACGGTGACGGCGGTTTTGCATACTCGGCGGCCGGCGCGGGTGGCCATGGTCAGCAGTAGGCAGGCCAGTGGGACCGTTGCGGCGGCGGGTGTGGGCAGGGTGGCGACCAGGAGGTAGCCGGCGGCGGCCAGGATGGCGGTGGTGGTGGCGAGGACGGCCGTGGTGATGGTGATGCGGCGCCGCAGGGACCAGCGCCGGGCGGGGCGGCTGCTGCGGGTCGCGCCGGGCCGTAGCGGGGTGGCCGGGAATTGGATGGTGACCATGACACCGCGTGGGCTGGGTGTTGGGGTGCTGGCGTCGGTCAGGTCGCCGCGTGCGCGCAGCAGTTGGAGGATTTGGGCGACCTCGGGGAATGGGCCGTCGAGGGTGGCTCGGCGGCCGGGCAGGTGCAGGTAGTGGGTGTGCCGGATGCGGCCGGTGGTGCCGGGGCGGGCCGGCGGGAGCAGCTGCCCGGTGTAGGTTCGGTTGTCGGGTCGGTCCGGTGCCCGGTCGGCGGTGGTCGGGGTGGGCAGGTGGCGGGTGTGGATTTCTAGTGCGGTCATGGGTTTGTCTCCTGTTCGACGGCGGCGATGAGGGTCAGGCCGCGGCGCAGGTACCGGCAGGTGTCGCAGTTGGATTTGCGGCAGCGGTGGTGTGATTCGGCGATGGCGCGGATCAGCCCGCCGAGGTAGCCGGTGGCGTAGGCGTACTTGCCGGGCAGGTCGACCGGGCCGATGTCGGCGGTCATCTGGGCGATGTCGGCCCGACTCGGGGCCAGCCTCGGCCGGGCGGTGGTGGCGGCGGTCATCGGTGGCCTGCCGTGGTGGTCTCGTCGGCCGTCAACGGCCAGCAGGCGGGTTGGGTGCAGCGGGTGACGCCGCAGGCTTGGGCGAACGCCGCGCTATGCGAGCGGCAGACGGTGACCGGGACGGCCTCCTCGGCCGGTTCGTCGTCGTCGGGTTGGTGACCGGGGACCGGTCGGGTGGTGGTGGGCAGGCAGGCGCCGCTGTACAGCTCGTCGGTGTGCCGGTACCCGTCGGTGTCCACAGTGGTGACGGGGTAACGCTTGACACGGTGGGCGATACCGCCGGGGCCGAGTGGCCCCTCCACGGCGATTTGCAGGTAGGCCAGGACGCTGGCCGGGAACTTGACCGGCTCGACGGGAGCCGCGTTGGTCTTGCGGGTTCGGCTCTTGCCGGTTGGAGACTTGCCAGTCCGAGGCTTGCCAGCGGTGGTCTTGCCGGTGGTGGTGGTCATGAGGTTCCTCCGGGGTTGGTTCGGGGTTGGATGCCGCACAGGGGGCAGCGGCGGGAGGCGCCGCCCTGGTTCTTGAGGGCGCGTTCGGTGACGCGGGTGCCGGGCCAGGTGCGGGCGAGGGTCCAGCCGATGCCGTGGTGTTGGATGACCTGGAGAAGTCGGGCGCCGTCGCCGGTGATGTGGTCGGCGATGCGAGCGTGCAGGTCGTGAGTGAATCCGGTGTAGTGCTTGGCGTGTCGGTAAGGCCGGTCGAAGTGCAGCAGGTAGACCAGGCCGGTGAGGGAGAACCGCAGGCACAGGCAGCCGGGGATGCGGCAGGGTCCGGCGAGGTTGGTGCCGGTGCACTCGCCCTGTTCGGTGGTCAGGGGTTTGTGGGTGAAGGCGGTGTGGCGGCTGCGGTAGTGGCCGCAGGCGCACCGGGTGTGCCACGGCGCGGTCTGGTCTGCTGAGAGGCAGACCTCGGCGTGGATGCCGGCGATGGCGCGGTGGACCAGATCGGTTCGGGTCAGGTCGGTTGGGGCCGGGCCGGTTCGAGTGAGCGTTGTCATTGCCGGTTGCCTCCCCACCGTTCGTGGGCGGTTTGGCGGGTGATGCCGACGCGGGCGGCGATTTCGGTCCAGGAGTAGCCGTAGTCGCGCAGGCCGATGACGGCCGTGCGGATGGCGGCTTCAACGTCGTGGGAGAACGCGACGAGGTGGGTGAGGGCTTCGACGTCACCTGAGGCGACGCGGCGGCTGTAGGCGCGCAGGATGCGTCGGGCGAACGCGGCGTACTGGTCGTTCTCGACGATGTCGCGTCGCCGGTTTGGTGTCAGGTCGCGCCTGACGGTGTTCTTGCTCATCGGGCACCGCCGTAGACGCGGTCCCAGTCGTCGGCGGCGGCATGAAGGACGGCGGCGGCCTGGGTGGCGGTGCGGCCCGGTTGGTCGTTCCAGTCGGCCACGCGCTGGCCGGGGTCGGTGGATGCCAGGTAGGCGCCGTGGCAGAGGTGGTCGGCCAGCACGGCGGTGGTCTCGTCGACCAGGGCGATGGTGCCCGGGGCGTGGGGTGCGGTGGTGCCGCCGCAGGCGGCCATCTGGATGGCGCCCTGCACACAGGCGGGTGGGGTGAGCTGGGTGAGGTTGGCGAACATGTCGCCTCGGTGAAGGCCGTGCCGGTCGAGGTAGAGCGCGGCGCAGCGCAGTATGTCGGCCGGGGTCGGGTCGAGCCCGGGCGGTTTTTGGGTAGGGTGCATGGAGTCCACGTCCTTTCGTGGGTGGATGGGTTCGGGGTCAGCGACTGCTGCCAGGCGTGGGCTGGCCCCGAGTTCTGTGCCGGTTGCCGTAGTGGGCTTTAGGCCGCGAGGCGGATGGCGGGCCGGCTGGTGGGGGTGTGCAGTCCGCTGGTGCGGCGGGTCCAGGCGGCGTAGTCGGCGATGTGGTAGATGTCCGCGTCGGACAGGTAGGCGGCCTTGATGCGGCGGGGGATGCCGCCGTCGGCGATGAGGAACGCCTCGCCGGGGTTGGTGGGGGAGATGGTGTTGGCGTTGAAGCCCTGCCCGCCCCAGCCGTTGCCCAGGATGATGTCGGAGGAGTTGATGGTGGTGCAGCGAAACGCCGCGCGGTAGCCGAACAGGTCCCGCAGGGAGGCGGGGATGATGTCCCAGGAGGGGCGTTGGGTGGCGGCCACGACGGGCATGCCGCAGGCGCGGCCCAGCGCGACCAGGCCGCGCAGCAGGGTGGCGAACTCGTCCTGTTGGGCTTTGGTGCCCAGGACGGTGGAGTACATGGCTATTTCGTCGATGAGCACGACGATGGTGGTCAGCCGGTCGCCTGGCTCAACCTTGCGGCGGCGCCGGGCGAGGATCCAGTGGTAACGGTTGATGGCGACGGTCAGCAGCCGCCGTAGGACGTGGATGGCGTGGTCGATGTCGGGGCCGACGAACTCGTCGGCGATGTCCATCCAGGGGCCAAGCTCGACGAGTTTGGCGTCGAGGCAGACCATGCGGGTGCTCTCGGCCAGGGCGGCGTGCGCGGCGATGTTGTTGACCAGGCCGGATTTGCCGCCTCCGGGTTCGCCCGCGGTGAGTAGGTTGTGGTAGACGAGGTCCAGGGTGACGTGCTGGCCGTACTCGTCGATGCCGATGAACAGCGGGTCGAACATGGACAGCATCGGCGCGACCGGCACGGTGGCGATGGTTAGACCCGGCGGGTCGGTGTCCTCCTCTGATGCGAGTGTGGTGGTCATAGTGGGGTGCCTCCACGGCGTAGAGTCAGGTGGGGCGGGACTCGGCCGGTGAGAGCGGACGGGTCCCGCGCCACGCGGCTAGTCGGTTGGTGTGTAAGGGGATCGGCTGGCAAGCCGGTTGACGGCAGCCAGGTCGGCGGCCGGCAGGTCGACGATGCCGAGTTCGGCGAGGAAGTCGACCCAGACCGGTTCGATGCCGGGGGCGGCGGTCCACTCGTCGGTGGGCAGTGCGCCGGCCGCGTAGGCGGCGGTGCGCTCGGCCAGCTGCTGGAGCTGCTGGCGGGTGTACCAGACGGGGTTGGTGGTTTCGGCCGGATCGGTGGTCACGGTGCCGGTCACCTCGGCGTGGTAGATGCTCCAGTCGTGGCCGGGTCCCCAGGGGCCGTGCTGGCGGCGGCAGATGTTGCTGCGCCAGCGGCCGGTCAGCGGGGTCAGGTCGGTGACGGTCAGGCCGACCTCTTCGGCGACCTCGGCGATGGCGGCGACGTCCGCAGCGCCGAATTGATCGATGTGTCCGGCGACGGGTGCGATGCCGACCGGGGGTCGGACGCGCTGAATAAGCAGGTACCGGACCTGGTCGTCGGTGATGAGCACCCCGACGGACTTGTTGTCGCAGCGGGCGGTCACGCCGTCCGGGACCGGCGGCCAGTCGGCCGGGTCGGGGTAAGGGTTGGGGTGCCAGAACCTCGGCGCCGGGCACTCGCCCAGCTGCCAGGCGGCAACAGCCTGGTGCAGCTGCTGGTAAGCGATCCACAACGCGGCGGACAGTTCCGGCGCGGTGTCGGTCATCTCCAAAGCGGCGATGCTGGCCAGGCTGGACGCCAGACCGACCGTTGCGGGCAGGGACAATTCGGCGAACACCCTCCTGGTGTTCCAGTTACCGAGCACGACCTGACCGCCGGCGGTCCAGACAGAGACACGCGTCGGGTGCTTGTCCACAGTGGACTCGTCAGACATGGCGAAGAACTCCTTCAAGACGAACGCAGAGGATGGAGCGGGAACAGGTGTGGTCAGATCCACTGGTTGACGTCGTCGCTGTCGTCCCCGGCCGAAGCAGAGCCCGGCGCGGCCGGGGTCGGGGCGGGTTTACGCGACGACGACGCGGACCCGTTAGCCGATTTGGTGACCGGTGCGGGTTTGCCCCACAGGGTGGGGTCGGGTTCGATGACCTGGGGCAGATCCAGGGCGGTCGGCACCTCGGTGACCGGCCGCATCGGGGTAGGGGTGTTCGGGTCCACCAGGCCGGGCAATGGCGATTCGACCTCCGCCTTGAGCACGGGGCGGCGTTTGACGTCCACCCGCAGAAAACCGGCCTGAGAATCGGAGGCGCGTTCGATGGTGACCTGGTCGGCCCAGCACGCGACGGCGATCTTTTCCAGCCGGTTGGTCAGGTCGGCCATGGACAGGCCGGTACGCAGGAACAGCCACACCCGCTCCCCAACCGGGGTGGGCCTTGCCCACAGAATCAGCGGCAGGGATCCGGAGCGGCCACCGATGATGAACTGCGCGAAGCAGGTACGCAGCCGGTGCCGCACAATGAAACACCACGCGACGGCGGTGATGCGGCGGCGCAGCAACGGCACCGCGGCCGGTACGCCGACCAGGACGGCGACCACGGCCAGGCGCACGGGCAGGATGGTGCCCCGCGCCAGAGCGGCCCAGCCGTACACGGTGACGGCGGCGGCCGCGATCTCCGGGGTCCACCACCAGAGCATCCGGATGACCGGCCAGGCCCGCACGATGGCCCACGCGACAAGGCCGACCGCCACGCCCACGGCCAGGCCCAACAGCAGGGCCACGATCGGATGCAACCGGTCGGCCGCGACCGACATGGTCAGCAAGGTGACCACGATCGCGGTGACGTAGAACGCCACCCTGGCCTTGCGTGCCCACGCGAAGTGGACCTGGGCCTCGATCACGGTAATCGTGCCGCTACCCCGGCCCGAGCGTGGGCGGCTAAACTTGGACACGACTCGTCCTCCCTCCAATGGGATTGATGGGTTGATGGGAAGGCAGTGGGGTCGGCAGGTTTGGTGGCCAGTACCGACCCCACGCCACACCTACACAGGCCGAACGACACCGGGAACTGCCGTCGGCACATTCAGAACGAACTCGGAACCCGAAACCGCTTCGGTGGGTTCCTCACTGATCAGACAGCGGAACAGTCCGCTGAAGCATCAGCCACGACACCAGTGGCACAAGGCAGCAGCGCTGCCGGAACCTACTTGGCCGATACCGACCCGGCCGGCTTCAGCTCGGTCGCGCGGAACGCCACGCCGTTACGCCCGTTGGTCGCCCACGGGATGGCCTCCAACTGCAACGGGGCAACGAGCTGCCCCACCTTCACGCCCGGCTTCTCACCCGCCGTCGTGATGGTGATCACCTCGCCACCCGTCTCGTCCAGCACGAAGACCTGGGTCGACCACATCAGCCGGCCCGTCCCCCTCTCCGACCGCTGGTTACCGCTCTGGTCGTTCTTCGGCTCCGGGTCCTTCGACACCGTCACCTGCTTGCCCGTGGTGTCCACGTACAGCTTCACAACAACCTCCAGTTGTCCAGAGCACGTCCCCTATGGACGATCGCTCCTGATCTTGCAAGCCCTTGTGGCTCGCACGTACAGCGAACGTCGCCCACCGAGAAGCTGACAGCGTGACCGCGTTGACTAGGTGCCGGAAGGCTCTGGTCAACGCTTACGCTGGTAGCCATGACCGCGTTCGGCGAGATGTTGCGGCAGCTGCGGGAGGAGCGGGGGATCTCCCTGAGCGCCCTGGCGCTGTCGATCCACTACGACAAGGCATACGTGTCCCGGATCGAACGCGGGATCCAACCTCCCTCGGAGGAGGTGGCGCGGTTGTGCGACGCGACGCTCGACGCACGTGGCGATCTTGTCGCAGCGGCACATCTCGACATCGCGGCGCGGCGGGACGCACGGCCATGGCAGACCACCGATCTTTCTACGTCGGATTCAGGCCAGTGACGCGGCGCCGTGCACGCTTGAGGCCCTGGGGGCGACGGTCAGCCGCCTGTGCTGCGAATATCCGTACCGCAACGCCAACGAACTGGTCGCCGACGCCCGGGATTGGTTGCGTCACATCGCCCAGTTGTTGCGCAAACCGGTCGGGTTGCGACAGCACCGCGAGTTGCTCACGTCGGCGGGGTGGTTGGCCCTACTGATCGGGTGCCTGGAATACGACCTGGGCCTCCGTACTTCGGCGCAGGCGACGCAGGCCGCGGCCCGCCAGCTGGCGGAAGAAGCGGAGAACAACGAGATCCTGGCGTGGACCTATGAGATGGCGGCATGGTTCGCGCTGACGCAACGCCGCTACCGTGACACGATCAATGAAGCACGCAATGGCCAGGAGATCGGCCAGTCCCACCCGGTCGTGGTTCAGCTGGCGGCGCAGGAGGCCAAGGCTCTGGCCCGCTTGAAGGACAAGGACGGCGTTCGAAGCACTCTTGACCGCGGTCGGCAACTTCTCGACGGCTTTGCCGCGCCCGAGCGACCCGAACACCACTTCATGATCGACCGCAACAAGTGGCTTTACTACGCCATGGACGCCTACCGGCTGGCTGGGGACGACAGCCGCGCCGAGGAGTACGCGCGCTTGGTTCTCGCCGACAGCATCGGCCCGGACGGTGAGGAATACGCACCGATGCGAATCACCGAGACGCGGTTGACATTGGGCGTCGTGGCGGCACGACGCGGCGATCTGGAACAGGCGACCAGTCTCGGTCTGAGCGCTCTACGCGGAAGTCGCAAGTCCCTGCCTTCGCTGATGATGGTCGCGGGAGAGCTGGATGTCGAGCTTGACCGCCGCTACCCGAAGGAGCCTGCAACGAGCGAGTTCCGCGACGCGTTGCGCTTGGTTCGCTGACACTGATGCCACGGGCGACTCATCGCCTCGCAACATCGGCTCGCCTCGGTGCGCTGGCGCTGCTGTGGGGTTCCAGTTTCCTGCTCATCAAGCTCGCACTGCGGGGCTTCACGCCATATCAGATTGTGCTAGTTCAGCTGGCCCTGGGGGCTGCCGTCCTGATCGCGTCATCCTATGTGATCAGCGAACGACTCCCGCGCGGTCGTCAAGTCTGGATTCACCTTGCCGTGGCCGCACTACTGGCCAACGTGGCGCCGTATCTGTTGTTCGCCGTTGCCGAACGACGGATCGATTCGGCCGTCGCCGGCATGATCAACGCCATTACGCCGCTGTTCACGGTGGTCATTGCGGTCCTGGTCGGTCATGAAAGAAAGCCGACCAGACTCCAGATGGTCGGCTTGGTCGCGGGCATCACCGGTGTCGCAATCTTGCTTGCACCGTGGAGGTCGGGCACGCAATTCACCAGCTGGGGCGCCCTGGCCGCGATAGCGGCTTCACTGTGCTACGCCGTCAGCTACGTGTACATCGACCGCTTCCTCGCCGGTCGTGCACACTCGCCCGTGCCCCTCGCTGGCGCGCAACTGTTAGCCGCCAGCGGGCTCACGGTCATCGCGTTGCCATTCGTGCGCGGCTGGGCTGTGTCAGCGTGGCGCCTGGACGCCGTCCTCGCGCTACTCGGGTTAGGCATCCTTGCCACCGGTGTCGCATACGTCCTCAACTACCGGATCATCACCGACGACGGCGCGTCAGCCGCGTCCCTAGTTTCCTACTTGCTGCCGATAGTCGCTGTCATCCTCGGCGCTACTGTGCTGCACGAACGCCCAACCGCACACGCGATTATCGGTGTGATCATCACACTCGCCGGCGTAGTAATGGCTCGACACGGCGTCGGCCCCGGTACCTCCACAGGGCCAGTACTCCATCGTCCGGCTGACAAGCGCAGCGGTCGTCGTCCCGTCTGACGGTCGTAACGATCACCGTGCCAACGGCACTCAGCCCGACGATGTTGCCGAATTGTTCTCAGCATTCATCAAGGCGCCGCTGACGCGGCGCACCGCGGCGCCGGGCCGCCAGCGCGGACGCCCGCCAGGGCGGGCGGCCTTCCGGGATCAGTGATCGACCCCGCTTGCGCACGGGGTCGATCATGACCCGGGCCAAGCCCGCGCGGCCATGGCCCGCGCCCGCACCGGACAGCGGCGCAAACCACAGACCGACCAGTTCCGCGAGGACCAGCCCAACCGGGGCGAGTGCGGACTAGGGGCTCGACCGGCGGCGGCGCGCAGCCTGCGGGGCCACTCCTCCGGCGTCAAGGGTGCTGCGCATCGCTGCGCGACGGCCTCCGGCCGCCCTTGACGCCGGAGCCTCTGTGACCCCTCGGGCCGGCTCTTGCGGGCAGGCCACGGCCTGCCCGACTGACGCGCGCCACCGCCTCCCGGCGATTCGCCAAGGACACCCGCCATCAACGGCCTAGCGTCAGGACGGCCCTGACGTCGTTCCCACCGCCGACCGTGCGTCCCCATCTCGGCCACCGAGGCCGGGCAAGACTCCAGCCCAGGCGGGCTTCCATCAAGGTCGATCTTGGCGCCAGCTTCGGGGATCACGAGGGCATCCTCTCGCTCCGCTTCTATTGCGCCTTGTAGTCTGGCGAGCATGGTGAACGTTATGGACGTCGAGGCGCAGCTCAAAGCCGAACGCCGGAAGGTAGATGTCGCCACCCACAACTTCTCGGTTCGTGAGCTCGTGCGCATGATGTCCGATGGTGAATTGAACGTTGCCCCTGAGTACCAACGTAAATTCCGATGGACGCAAGCTGGCGAGTCAGCCTTTATCGAGTCTGTTTTCCTGGGCCTACCTATCCCGCCAATCTTTGTTGCGACAAACGTCGGCTTTCAATGGGAGGTCGTTGATGGATTGCAGCGACTATCTACGCTCATGCACTTTCTTGCAGACAATACCGAGGATCTATCTATTGTTAATCGACAAGAGTCTCTGATGTTGGTTGGACTTGAAAAGTTGTCTGAGCTGAACGGCAAAACAGCAAAGGACATACCCCGGGATCTTCAAGTTTATTTCGGTAGGCAACCGCTTCAGGTCGTTTCATTGACAGACAAGAGTGACCTACAGGTCCGCTTCGACGTTTTTGAGCGACTCAATAAGGGAGCGGTCGCTCTGTCTTCCCAAGAGGTTCGAGCCTGTGTCTATCGAGGCGAGTTCAACGGGTTTCTGGAGGAGCTGTCCGAGGATCCCAGCTTAAATGCACTACTAAAATTGCAGGATACAAAAAAACATGACGGAACCAAAGCGGAACAGGTACTTAAGTTCTTCGCATACAAAGGTCGCCGTGAACAATTTGACGGGCGCGTCGAGCATTTCCTCAATCAGTATATGGAGGAAGCAACCAAGACCTTCAACCTAGCCGCAGGAAAGAAGATCTTCCTCGCCACTGTTGCAGCGTTGCTAGATGTATGCGGCGGCCCTTTCCTTCGCTCGGATTACGGAGTCACGCCGCTTGTCCAGTTCGAGGCTTGCATGGTGGCGGTGGCCGATCTAATCGAGGCGGGTATACAGGTGGTTCAACCCCCTCCGGGCTGGCAAGACGATGTGGCACTCAAGCGAGACAGCATGGGAGGGTCCAACAGTCGAGCGGCCCTCATCCGCCGAATCGACCGAGCCAAGGTCCTCCTCAGTGCCGAAGCATGATGCCTTAATTCTAGACCTGCATTCCGCAATAGACCGGCTCCTCGATAGATTAGATGATCTTCGGTTTTACCTAATTGGAGCCGATACCTTGGCCCAGCAAGACGCCAAGCGCTGGGGCTTCGCATCGTTGGAGGCGCGTGGCGCGGCAGTCGTGGGTGCGTCTGCAGAACTAGAGGCAGCCACGCGTACGTTCATCCAACGCACCCATGATGAACTCAATGGTATGACGATTCCCATCAAGGACATTCGGCCGTCGTTAAGACAACTCGCTGCACACTCTGAATTTGAGAGCTTAAGAACAACAAATGACCATTCGAAATTGTGGGAAAGGAGATCCTACACCACAACGATGGATTCTTGTGCCAACCCGCTAAAGCTTCCGATCGTTCGAAAGACGGCCCAGCCGCCGCTTGACGGAAGAACGCTCCGACCGGAACATTTCTTTCGTTTGTGGGACGTTTACGGGCTACCAGGCGTCGCGTTTCCTAGTGTTGCTTGGGTCGGATCGCTTCAAAAGATTGCCCTTGCCCGTAATGATATTGCTCACGGCAACCTCCGGTTTAAGGACATATTTCTTCAACCGGGGCGCAATGCAAGGGAAATAGAGCGGTACTTGGACGATCTTAGCCTCTTTGCCATTCATCTAGTGGAACAATGGGAGGAATACCTTGAGAAAGAGTTATACTTAGCCGGCCCCTAGTATTCAGAAAACTCGCAGAAGGGTGCCGAGGCACCGCCGTAAATGGCGCCAACGTGTCGAGCGCCTTCGATGTTGACTAAGAGACTGGAACCTGATGGACGGTTCCGTTCATCGACGAATAGCTCGCTCGCACTCGACACGCCTCGTTTGTCCGATGGGGACCAATCGGGGACCACACGTGTTACCTCAGAGCGCACAGATGGCAGGAATGCGACCGGCGTTCTGGCTGGCATACCGCTAACGACGTGCACAAACGGCTAGCCCAACGTCCTGGGGGTCAAGGGGTCGTGGGTTCAAATCCCGCCGTCCCGACAGTGTGAGGGTTTCCGCAGGTCATCGGCCTACGGGAACCCTCTTTTCATAGCTTGGCATGAATGCCCGGTCTAGCACGCCGCTGTTGGACCACAAAACTCGGGCAGGTTGCCATGGCACTACTCGATCTTCAGAAGCTCACCGCTGGGCTGTCCCGGACCTGGACCGGATATCTCCGGGACTGGGACCGGTCACTGCGATCGGGGAACTACCCGGAGACCACCCGCTACAACTACCTCCTGGCCGCGGCACAGCTGGCGCGGTACCTGGGGGAGTACTCGCCGGACCCGGATGCAGACGAGGCCGCCGGTGATCCGTGCGGAGTGACCCGGGCGCACGTGGAGGCGTTCCAGGCGTGGATGGTGGTGACCCGGTCGGCGTCGACCGCGTTGAACAAGTACAAGTGCCTGCAACAGTTCTTTCGCTGGCTGCAGGGCGACGAGCAGGCCATCACCCGCTCACCCATGGAGCGGGTGCGGCCGCCGAAGACGCCGACGAAGCTGGTCCCGGTGCTGCGGGAGGTCGACACCGCCAAGGTGCCGGAGGCATGCCGGGGCAAGGGATTCGTGAGCCTGCGCGACGAGGCGCTGATCCGCTTGTATGCCAACACCGGCGCCCGGCTGTCGGAGGTCGGCAACCTGCTGGTGACCGACGTGGACATGAACACCGAGTCGGTGCACTTCCACGGCAAGGGAGCCAAGGACCGGCGGTCCGGTTCGGACCGAAGACGGCGCGGGCGTTGTCGCGGTACCTGCGGCGCGGGACAACCGCAAGGGCGCGTCACTGCCGAACCTGTGGCTGGCCGACCGGGGCGCGGCACCCTTAACCCCGAACGGAATCAAGATCCGTTTGAAGCGACTTGGCCAGGCCGCCGGGGTGGCCGACCTGCACGCGCACCGGTGGCGGCACAGCTTCGCCCACGAGTGGAAGCTGGCCGGCGCGGACACTGGCGACCTGATGCTGCTGCTGGGATGGGCGTCGGAGGACATGCCGCGCCGGTACGGCGCCAGCGCCGCCGCGGAGCGGGCCATGGCGACTCAGCAGCGCATCGGCATTGGTGAACGCGTGTAGCGGGACCGGTCGCGCCGGGGCCAGGTGTGTGTCGGTTGGGTGACTGTTGCCTCGGCAGGGTGTGCCGACCGTCCGCCCGACCCTGTTGGCGGTATGCTGCCGCGGGTCTTGCTGGGGAGGTCGGGCGCGATGACGCGGTATGCGATCGATGAGGCTCGCGGCGAGCTGACGGCGGTGTGGGAGACGGGGTACGGCGCGGTCGCGGCACGGGTCGCGCCGCTGCCCGACAGTGTTGCCGTCGGAGATCGACGGGCGTTGGCCGCCGAGCTGTCGGGCCTGTCCGAGGCGTTGTGGCGCTGCTACACCCCATCCGGCCACCGCGGCGGACAGCTTGGACGTCAACTCGGAGGGGTGGCGGCGGCAGCAGACCAGGGACGGGTTCGGATCGGTTGTGGAGCACATCCGCCGGCCGAACCTTCCCGACGAGCACGGCAGCCTCATCGTGAGCTACGACCCGGTGCAGGAACGGGCACACCGGGTGGGGCGATGCCTGCACCGCGCGGCAGACACGGATCTGACCGCCGCTGTGATCGGGGACGTGGAGGTGGAGCTGGACGCGGTGCAGCACGCGGAATTGGGTGACCTGTCCGGCCGGTCGGTGCAGGCGGTGCAGCTGACCCGGCAGGCGGCCTCGCCGGTGCAGGTTGCTGCGGCGGACCAGATGCTGGCAAGCGATCCACTGGGTAGCGACGAGCTGTTTCTGCAGCTTGACCCGACCTCGGCGTGTGTGGCCGCCGCGCATTGGTTGCAGGCGGCCGCGGAGGTTGTGGCGCGACGGTCGGGTATCGCAGTGACCAACGTGGTGATCGAATCGGACAACATCGAGGCGTTGCCGCACGCTACGCCGACCGCAGTCCTCGAACTGATGGACGAGGGCATGTCCCCCACCGACGCGGTGACCAGCCTGATTCGTGACGCCATGGCGGTGGCCGAGGGTGAGATTCCCGACGTCGACGACCTGCGCGACAGGATCGAGGAGGCCGAGGAGAACGCCGAGCGGTACGGACAAGGCGATCCGGACGCGGTCGCGGAACTCATGAAGATCCGTCTGACCCCGCTGGACCCTCGCCGGCCGGCGCGGGACATGCTGGAGGACCTGCTGTCCGGCATCCGCGGCTGCTGGCTGCTCTTCCAGGAGTACGCCGATATCCCCCAGTGACGGGCAGGACGAGGCCGGCGACAGCCAGCACGCCGATGACGACGACGATGAAGACGACGACGGCGGGATGTCGGATGACGAGCTGGACGATGCGATCGACACCGCATTCCGTGACGCGGTACAGGCGCGGGCGGCGGCCGACCGGTACCGCCTGGACCTGGAACCTCGACCAGCCACCGCACCGGCCATGGACGACCAGTCGGACGACAGCGATGACGAGCAGGAGGTGGACATCAACCTTGAAGCCGAGGATACCTGCGAACAGCTCGTGCAACTGGTGCTGGACAGCGAGCAGTGGGACATTCCCCGGGACATCATCCAGTCGGTAATGGAGATTGACGACGAGGAGGCCGCCGGTCGTATCGGCGCCTTGTTGATCGCTCGGGCAACGGGCTACCTGATCTCATTCAAGGAATCGGGCGCTACCCCACAGCAGCTCGATGCGGCGGTCAACTGGATCGGTAAGGGACACGGCGCCGAGCACGCGGGACCAGCCGGTGTAGTGGCCGCGCTGGCCGGCCACCCCGATAGCCAGAGGATCCTCACGCAGCGGTTGGGCGTTGCGGACGTCACCCTCGATCAGCTTGCCGAGTTCCTCGGTGGCGACTTCTTCCCCGCCATGATCTGGTTGTGCTCCGGCATGGTCGCCACCGTGGGCGGCGGGGATGTCGACTGGCTGCGCCAGCATCGGATCTCTGGAACCTGAGGCCCTGCTATAGCCGTCGGGTGTGACCGTGCACGATCAGATCAAGCTGGTCGTCTGGGGTGTCGTACACCGCGCGCGACGAGCGCGTTGGCGTGCCGTCCGTCGGGTTCCGTTCGATCGGCCTCGCTGAACCTCAGGAGACCCACTGGAAGACCGCAGCGGTCGTGAGACACATGAAACTGACCGGGGCGGAGATCGACGACGACCTGACGCTGCCGCTCACGTAGGCATAAGAGGATCTGCGGCGCCGGTACGGTGCCAGCGCTGCCGCAGCGCGGGTGATGGCACCCGTCAGCCGATCGGCATCGGCGAGCGCGTAGGACAGACCGGCGATTGTCCGTCGTAAATGTGGATCAAGATTCGTCGGTGGGGTGCGAGTCTAGGTCAGCGGGCTGCTGAGGGTGTTCGGCGAACCAGCGCAGCGCTTCGCGGATCGCCGCGGCCTGCAGCTGGCGCAGGCGCTTTCCGTCAGGGCCGTCGACCAGGACCAGTTCGACCCGGACGTTCAATGGTGGGGGAGGAGGCAGGGCGAAGGCAAAGCCGGAGTGATCATGGGCGAGAGGCGGCAAGGAGCGGAAGGATCCTGATCCGGTCGGCCGCGATGCGTTCTACCGTCCGTTTGATCTGGGTGTGGCCGGCCAGGCGGATGAGGCCGATCGCGAGGTTGCGGAACAGGGCCATGCCGTGGGCGGCTGCGCCGAGGTAGGCGTTTTGGTGGTCTTCGGCGAAGACGACGTCGCGTACCCAGTGGATTTTGTTCTCGATGCCGCAGTGTCGGCGTACCCAGGCGGCGACTGCTTCGGCGGTGGCTTCGGCCAGACTGGTGATGCCGTGAACGATCTCCTTGCTGATGCGCTGGCCGCACGGGTCGAACACGTCGCGGCGGATCCGGAAAACCTGCGCGGCGCCGGGGAAGTCGATCCCGGCCGCGTCGGTTGCCCAGATCTGGCGGTGCACGATCCGGCCCCTGCTGTGGTCGATGTCCAGATGGTGGTCAGGGTCGTTGGTAGCGGCCAGTTTCGCCATGACATTGTCCAGCAGGGATGGCTGGTTACCCTTCAGCGTGAAGACGTAGTCGGCCTCGCGTCGGCAGAGGTAAGCGGCGGTGTGGGTCTGGGTATGAGCTGCGTCCCCGGTCACCACCGCCCCGGTCAGGTCGACCGGGTCCAGCAGCGGTTCAACCTGGGTGACCTCGGTGGTGTCGTCCGGGACGCGGAGTTGGGCGATGACCACGGCGTGGTTGTGCAGCATCGCGGAGAACAGCTTCACGTTGTCGCCGGGATCTCCGGCGCCGGAGCGTCGCACGACCTTGCCGTCCATCGCCAGGCCCCACAGCCCGTCCGTGGCCGCATCACCAACGCCGTCGCCTCGCCGTGCCCGGCCAGCGACCCACTGGCACACCAACACGTCGGCGGCGTCAACGTCGATGTCTTCCACCACCCGGCGCAGCGTGGAAGCGCAGGGGGTCACCAGCTCACCGGTACGCGGGTCACGGCGGGTCCGCGCCGCCTGCAACAACAGGGCAGGCAGATCCGCGGCCCGGTCGCCGGCCTCACGGAAGTTGCGGGCCCCGGCAAAGACCGCGAAGACCATGACGGTCAGCACCGCGCCGATCTGATGACGCACACCGCGAGGCTGTCGCGGGTCCGGGATCCGCGCGAACAAGGCATGCAACTCCGCCACGTCAGCAAGACCGAGGTCCGCCTCTTCGCTGCTGGCAGGGGACATCGGGGCGTGCGAGACTGGCACGAGCGGCCTTTCATGCGCGGACGATGTTGGTGTAGGAACTGCACATCATCCACCGTGGAAGGTCGCTGCCTCTACGCGACCTGACCCACCCTCACGCGCACATCAGCGGCAACCCGTCAAGATCCACCGACTTTGCCTTCACCCTGGGGGAGGAGGCCGTCCTCGCCGTGCTCGCTCTGCTTCGGCTGGGCGCGACGAAGGGTCTACGCCATCGGACGGCCGCTCGGCCTCGCCGGGCTGCGCTCCAGTGTCGTCCATGTCCACTCGTCCTCCCTTGTGAGTGGCCCTTCCACCAGGATGCTGAGGAGCGCCACAAACCTCACGAACAGCGGGTGCGACGGCGCTCCGGTCGCGTGACACCGGGTGTCGCCGGATTCGCGCTGGTGGACCTTCAGCCCTTGCCGGTTGCGCAGATTCGAATCCCCGGGGGGATTCGAACCCACGCGTGTCCCCGGGGGGATTCGACCCACGCGTGTCCCCGGCGGGAGGCCCAGAACATCGCACACAAATGTTGAGCAGGCGCAACGTTCGCCGCTGGTGGTCGAGGAGCGAGTTACCCTGCACTCGAAGTAGGCCCTCGCTGCCGTAGCGCGCAACGGCCGCCGACGGCGGGATCGCGGCAGCCCTGGGACGAGGCGCGGCCCGCGACACCTCGTTCTCCTGGTCTCGCGGGCCGTACCGCGCCCTCAACAGGGCCGCGTCACTGCTGTACCTCCAAGTAGTCGAGGTTGGGTCCGCCGTTGGTGGTGGTAGCGGTGACCCGGATGGTGTTGGTACCGGCGGTGAGGGTGACGGTGGTGGTGGCGTTGGCCCAGGTGTCCCAGGAGCCGGTGGGCGGGAAGTCCAGAGTGCCTGTCGCCGTGCCGTTGACGGTGAGGCTCATCGGCCGGTTGACCGTGCTGCCGTTGGCGTACCGGAATGTCAGGGTGGCGCTGCCCGCGCTCGGCGCGGTGACGGTCCACTCGACGTAGGCGCCGGTCGCGTTGGTGGTGTTGCAGAAGCCGGTGCCGGAGAAGCCGGGGTGGTCGGAGTCGATGGTGCCCTGGCAGACCCCGTTCTCCGCCTCGTACCGGGTGGCGCCGGGGCCGACCGGCGGCAGCGGCGCCTGGGTCCAGTTCAGCAGCCCCTGGTAGGCCGACTCCAGGCCGGCGTTGGCGATGATGCTGGACGGCACCTGGCTGCCGCTGGTGATGGTCGTGTTGTTGGCGACGGTCACCCCGCCGCCGGTGGTGTAGCCGGCCGGGTTCTGGAAGTAGTTGTTCTCCACGTCGGTCGGGTCGTAGGTGGTGGTGGCCTCGGGCCGGTAGTCGTTGTGCCGGGACGCCCATGCCTGCGCGTTCGGGTTGTTGTAGACGGCGTTGCCGAGGATCGACTCGAACGTGCAGCCGTTGTCGGTGTAGATGACATGGTTGCTGCCGCCCACGTCGTGGATGACGTTGCCGGTGACGTGCTCGCCGTTGGACAGGGAGGTACCGGTGATGCCCTGGGTGTAGATGCCGCCGCCGTCGTGCAGCGTGGTCATGATGTCGAAGATCAGGTTGTTGGCGATCCGGTTGTCGTGGCTGAAGTTGTGCAGGGCCGACTGCTGCTCCTTGTCCGGCCAGCCGCCCCAGCCCTGCGAGATCGCGGTGTACGGGGTGTGGTTGATCTGGTTGTGGCTGATCGTGTCGTTCGCGGTGTACCCGCTGTCGATGGCGACGCCGCCGAGGTACTCGACCGGCGTGTTGAACACGTGGTTGTCGGTGATGGTGTTGTTGCTCGTCTGTGCCGAACCGGTCGCGGTCGGCATGTCCACGTTGCCGATCTGGATGCCGCTGCCGGACGTGTCGGTGACGACGTTGCCCTTGACCAGGTCGTGCTGCGAGCCGTCGCCGAGGGTCAGGCCGGCCGCACCGAGGTGCACGAAGGCGTCGTTGGTGAACTGGATGTACTGGTCATAGGTGAACGACACGTTGCCGGGGATCTGGGTCCACGCGGCGTACGGGCACGTGCCGAGCGTGTAGGTGGGCGGCGGTACCGTGCACAGGCCTTGCGACGCCGCGCCGTCCGAGCCGGTCACCTGGTAGTTGGCCTGGATCTCGGAGAAGCCGTCGGTCGAGCCCTGGCCGTGGAACTCCGGCCCCAGCCAGGTCGCGTAGGAGAACTGGATCCCGTTGAACACGATGTTGTGTACCGGTGCACTGGCGGTGCCGTTGCCGGTCACCAGCTTCTCCAGTACCGGAGCCTCCACGTCAGCGGCCGCCATGTTCTCGCCGGAGCGCGGCACGTAGTACAGCTTGCTGTCGCCCTGGTCGAGGAACCACTGTCCGGGCGTACTGCCGGACAGGAACTGGAACGCGTTCTCCACCTGCGTCGGCTGCTCGGTGATGCCCTTGCGGCCGACCAGGTTGTACGCCCGGCCGTCAGCGAAGCAGCAGGCCCGGTTGGTGGAGTTGTTCCAGCACGGCTGGGCCATGGTGACCGCGTCGCCGGAGAAGCCGGCCACCGGGCAGCGCGGTTCGGTCCAGGCGCCCAGGCCGCCCTGGTAGACGAACTCGAGCTGCGGCCTGGCCCCGCTCGGGTTGCGCCAGCCGGCCATCGTCGTGCCACCGCTGGCGTAGCCGGTGGAGTTCTGGCCGCCGAGGCTGTTGGGCAGGTTGCCGTGCGCGCGGGCCGCGCGCGTGCCGTCCACGTACAGCTGGCGGGTCCGCAGCCCCGCCGGGGCCTGCGCGACCCAGATCGGGCTACCGGAACTCACCTGCTGCCAGCCGGTGATCTGGACGGAACCGGCGAGCACCGGCCGGGCACCGGAGTCGGCCGTCCAGATCACGTTGTGCCCGTTGGTGCCCGAGTCGGCCGGGCCGAGGGCGAGCGGGCTCGGCATGCGGTAGAACCCGTCTTCGAGCACGACGGTGACGTCCGCGGTCATGTCCTGGTTCAACCCCTGCACCAGGGCCTGCGCCCGTTGCGGGGTCCGCACCGGCGCCGCCTGGCTGCCCGGGTTGCTGTCGTCCCCGGTGGGGGAGACGTAGACGTTGCCCGCGACGGCGGCGTGTGCCTGCGACGGCCCGAGCACAGCGCCGACCGTGGCGGTCAGTGCCAGGAGGCAGACAGCGATGAGGACCGGGCCGCGCCGGGGGAACCGACCTGTCAACGGCATGAGCATGGTGATGCCTTTCCCGTCGGGCCTAGCCCGCTACGTCGAGGTAGTCGAGGTTGGGTCCGCCGCCTGAAGTGGTGGCGGTTACCCGGATGGTGTTCGTTCCGGCGCTGAGCGGCACCGTGGCGGTGGCGTTGGCCCAGGTGTCCCAGGAGCTGGTGGGCGGGAAGTCCAGCGTGCCGGCGGACGTGCCGTTGACGGTGAGGGTCATCGGCCGGCTCGCCGTGGTGCCGTTGGCGTACCGGAAGGTCAGCGTGGCCGTGCCCGCCGAGACGACGTTGACCGTCCACTCCACGGACGCGCCGACCGCGTTGGTGGTGTTGCAGAACCCGGTTCCGGAGAAGCCGGTGTGGTCGGAGTCGATGGTGCCCTGGCACACCGCGTTCTCCGCCTCGTACCTGGTGGTCGACTGCTGCCGCTCCACCTCCAGGTAGTCGAGGTTGGGCGCGCCGCCCGTGGTGGTGGCGGTCACCCGGATGGTGTTGCTGCCGGCGGTCAGGTTCACCGTGGCGGTGGTGACGGCCCAGGTGTCCCAGCTACCGGTACCGTCGAAGGCCAGGCCGCTGCCGACCGCCGAGCCGTTGACGGAGAGGTCCGTCGGCCGGTTGCTGGTGGTGCCGTTGGCGTAGCGCAGCCGCAACGCGTAGCTGCCCGCCGCGGGGGCGTTCACCGTCCACTCGACATAGCCACCCACGACGTTGTCGGTGTTGGCGAAGCCGGTGCCGGTGAAGCCGATGTGGTTGGCGTCGACCGTACCCGGCGTGACGGTCGCGTTCTCGGCCTGGTACCGGACGATGGCGCCGGACGTGGGCCGGGCGCGGATCAGCCGGGTCTCCCCGGGGCGCAGCGTGGCGCTGTAGGAGTTGCTGATCGTACCGACGTCGGCGCCGGACCACAGGTCGGTGACCGCGGCGCTGCCCGAGAACCCGACCTGCGACCAGGTGACGCTCACCGTCGACGACGCTGACGTGTCGGTGTTGAACAGCGCGACGATGAAGTCACCGTTGTCCTCCCGCTTGCGCCAGACCTGGTTGGCACCGCTGTCGACGATGCGCGCGGCGGCGTACCCGTCCTGGTCGACGCCGATCAGCCGGTCGTTGGTCAGCATCGCCAGGTCGGTCGAGGTCAGGTTGGTCAGGTCGGTGCCGAGCAGCAGCGGGGCACCGGCCATCGCCCACAGCGTCATGGTGGACCGGCGCTGGTCGGCGGTCAGGCCCACCTGGTCACCGTTGCCGATCTCGAGGGAGTCCAGATCGTTCCAGCCTTCCGGGCCGGCCCACGGCTGCCAGGCCGAGGCCGAGGCGAACCGGGTGGTGACGCGCGACCAGGTGGTCAGCGGGTACCCGCTGCCGTTGGGTCCGGGACCGCAGTAGCACTCCACATCGCCCTGGGTGCGCCAACTGTTGGCCAGCCGCTGCCAGGTGGCCGCATCCGAGATCGGCAGGTTGTTGGACAGGGCGTAGTTGATCGGGCGGCCGGACCGGCGCAGTGCGCCCGCCCACGCCTCGACATCGGGGATGTCCGAGCTGCCCACCCCGTCGATCTTGAGGTAGTCGACTCCCCAGGACGCGAACTGCCGGGCCCAGGAGTCGACGTACGCCTGGGCTCCCGGCTTGCTGTAGTCGATGAAGTACATGTTCTTGCAGTTGTAGTTCTTCTCCAGCAGCGCGGTGTTGGCGATGTCGGCCGCGTGGAACGAGGTGCCCTCGATCGGCGTGTTGTGCAGCACCGCGTTCTTCGGGATACCCGGGGTCACGTAGAACCCGAACTTCAATCCCCGACCGTGCACGTAGTCGGCCACCGCCTTGATGCCGTTGGGGAACTTGGCCGGGTCGGCCACCCAGCGGCCGAAGCTGTCGACCACGAACCCGTTGCCGTCGCACAACTGCCAGAAGTCGTCCAGGTTGATGTAGACGTAGCCGTGGCCGGCCAGGCCGCTGCTCACCATCGCGTCGGCCTGCGCCTTGATCTTGGTCTCGTCCGGCCACCGGCGCACGAAACTCCAACTGCTCCAACCCATTGCCGGCTTGACCGACAGGCCGTTGTCCGTGGCGGCCGCGGGCGACGACGTCGCCACGACCGCGGCGCCGACGCTGACGAGCGACGCCGCCAGCACAGCTACCAGTCTCTGCCTCAACCGCGCGCGCATCCGGTCCTCCCGAGCGTTGGAGCCGTGCCCGGGAGTGGGGCTCCCGGGCACGGCGCGCCTGTCCTTACTGACCGAGGGTGACGTGCATGACCCTCGTGCTGCTGTTGTTCGGTGTGCTGTCCTTGTCGCCGTTGCTCGTGGTCAGCCAGATGCCGCCGTCCGGGGCCGGCTCGACCGTGCGCAGCCGGCCGTACGTGCCCTCGAAGTACTGGGTCACGTTGATCAAGCTGCTGCCGCTGATGACCAGGCGGTACATCCGTTCGCCGCGTAGGCAGGCGACGTAGACGACGTCGCGGACGACGGTCAGGCCGCTGCACGAGCCGTCGGCCACCGGGTAGGTGTGCTTCGGCGCGATCAGGCCCGACTGGCTGCAGCTACCCGTGCCGTCCGCGGTCCCTTCGCAGATCGGCCAGCCGTAGTTGCCGCCCTTCACGATGAGGTTGGTCTCGTCCATGATGCTGTTGCCGAACTCCTGCTCCCACAGCCGGCCTTGCGAGTCGAAAGCCAGGCCCTGCGGGTTGCGGTGCCCGTAGCTCCATACGGCGTTGCCGAACGGGTTGTCCGACGGGATGCTGCCGTCCGGGTGGATGCGCAGGACCTTGCCGTTGAGGCTGTTGCGGTTCTGCGCGTTGTCGCCGTTCTGCGCGTCGCCGGTGGAGGCGAACAGGAAGTTGCCGTCCGGGCTGAACCGCAGCCGGCCGCCGTCGTGGAACTTGTTGCGCAGGATCCCGGTCAGCAGGATCTGCTTGCTGCTGGTCTGGAGGCTGCCGTTCTCGTACTTGATCCGCACGATCCGGTTGTCCGACGAGGACGTGTGCATGATGTACAACCAGTGGTCGCTGGCGAAGCTCACCGGGTTGATCTCCAGGCCGAGCAGCCCGCCCTCGCCGTCGGTGCTCTGCACGTCCGGCACCGTGCCGATGTTGGTCTTCGCGCCGGTTGCCGGGTTGAGGTGGATGATGTCGTGCGCGTCGCGCCGGTTGTACAGGATGGTCCCGTCCGGAAGGGTGACCAGACCCCACGGGATGTCGGTGTCAGTGGTGACCGTGGTGACCTGGCACACCTCGTTGAGGCATTTCTCGCCCGTCGTCAGCGAGATCTGGTTGCTGTGCGGCGAGACGTTGCCGGACTTGTCCCGGGCGACCACGTAGTACGTGTAGGTGGTCTTCGCCTCTAGGCCGGCGTCGGTGAAGGTGGTCGCCGGTGGCGAGCCGGACACGGTGCCCGCCAGGCTGTTGTTGCGGAAGACGTCGTAGGCGGTGACGCCGATGTTGTCGGTGGACGCTCCCCAGTTCAGCGTGACGGTCGTGGACACGACGCTGCCGGTGAGGTTGGCCGGGGCGGTCGGTGGGTCGGAGTCCACCTGGCACGCCGGCGGCGTGACGTTGACGGTGTCGCTGGCCTGTGAGACGTTGCCGGCCGCGTCCCGGGCGTTGACGTACAGGCCCCAGGTCACCTGCGCGACCACGGTCAACGTCGTGGACAGCGTACGGGCGTCCACGGACTTGATGAACTGGCCGTCGTGGTAGATGTCGTAGGCGACGACGCCGGCGTTGTCGGTCGAGGCGTCCCAGGCAAAGGTGACGCTGTCGCAGGCCAGGTTGCTCGTGCGTGGGTTGCCGGGCACCGACGGTGGCGTGGTGTCGATCCCGATGTCCACGCCGAGGTAATCGAGGTTGGGGCCGCCGGTGGACGTGGTGGCCGTGGCCCGGATCGTGTTGCTGCCGGCCGCGAGCTGCGCTGTCGCGGTAGCGGTCTGCCAGGTGTCCCAGGAGCCGGTGCCGGGGAAGTCCAGGGTGCCCGCCGCCGCCCCGTTGACGGTGAGGGTCATCGGCCGGCTGGTGGTGCTGCCGTTGGCGTACCGGAAGGTGAGCGTGGCGGTACCGGCCGACGCGGTGTCGACCGTCCACTCCACGGACGCGCCGAGCGCGTTGGTGGTGTTGCAGAACCCGGTTCCGGAGAAGCCGGTGTGGTCGGAGTCGATCGTGCCCTGGCACACGGCGTTCTCCGCCTCGTACCGGGTCCCCGCCGGCTTCGCCGCCGCCACGTCCAGGTAGTCGAGGTTCGGGCCGCCGGCCGACGTGGTGGCGGTGACCCGGATCGTGTTGCTGCCGGCGTTGACCGGTGCGGTGACGGTGGCGTTGGCCCAGGTGTCCCAGGAGCCGGTGCCGGGGAAGTCCAGGGTGCCCGCGGCCGCCCCGTTGACGGTGAGGGTCATCGGCCGGCTGGTGGTGCTGCCGTTGGCGTACCGGAAGGTGAGCGTGGCGGTACCGGCCGACGCGGCGTTGACCGTCCACTCCACGGACGCGCCGACCGCGTTGGTGGTGTTGCAGAACCCGGTACCGGAGAAGCCGGTGTGGTCGGAGTCGATCGTGCCCTGGCACACGGCGTTCTCCGCCTCGTACCGGGTCGCCGCGGCGGCAGCCGGACCGGCCCCGGCCGTCACAACGGCTAACGGGACCGTGAGCACGGTCAGGAAAGCCAGGAGCGTACGCACCGCACGCCGCCTTGCTCGCATCGGTCGGGGCATCCGGACCTCCGTGGTTAGCGCACCGCGAGAACGCGGTGAGAGCCGGACGCCAGCGACCTCACTCGTGGTGGCGAGGATTCTAGCGCCGTCCGAACGGGCGATGGGCAGTGTGGTTCGAGACTATTTCCGGCAGGCAGAACAGATGCGCTGTGCAAACGATTGACGGAAGGTCCGACGAATCGTAGGTTCCGCATAGGTCGATACCACATCGCAAGACGCCAGCGACTGCTATCGACCGACGGTCGTATGGGCAATACGGGCACAGGCGACGACACACGCCTATCAGAGCTTAGGTACCCATAGACCCGATGTATTAGGCCGCCTCCCCCCGGGTGGCAGCGGGCGGCCCACGACTCCTACCCACGAACGAGGAGAGCGCCGCTCATGTATCCCCGCCTGGCGAAGAGAACGATCAGTACGCTGCTCGCGCTGGCCATTGGTGGCCTGGTCCTCGCCGTCTCGCCGACGAGCGCGTCGGCGGCGACGACGTTCAACGTGCGTGACTTCGGCGCCACCGGCGACGGCAGCACCAACGACACCCCGGCCATCAACCGGGCGATCGTGGCGGCCAACGCCGCCTCCGGTGGCGGGGTCGTGGAGTTCCCGGCCGGCACGTACCGGTCGGCCAACTCGATCCACATGTTGAGCAACGTGACGCTCGACCTCGCGTCGGGCGCCACCATCATGGGGTCGAGCGGGACCGGGTACGACCACGCGGAGTCCAACCCGTTCGACGCCTACCAGGACTACGGGCACAGCCACTTCCACGACGCGATGATCTGGGGCGACCGGCTCACGAACATCGGCTTCACCGGTGCCGGCACCATCGACGGCGGCGGGCACCTGATCACCGGTAACCCGGACACCGGCCAGGCTGACAAGATCATCTCGTTGACCCGGTGCTCGAACCTCACCTTCAACAACATCACTTTGCGGCGGGGTGGCCACTTCGCGGCACTGATCAACGGGTGCGACACGGTCACGGCGGATCACTTCAAGATCTTCACGTCGAGCGACCGGGACGCCTGGAACATCATCGGCACGACCAACGTGACCATCACCAACTCCGATATCAACGGCAACGACGACGCGATCGTGTTCAAGAGCGACTACGCCCTGGGCGCGTCGCTGCCCAACGGACATGTCCGGGTCAGCGACACCCACTCCTCGGCCGGCTGCTGCAACGCGCTGATGTTCGGGTCGGAGACCTGCGGTGACTTCACCGACTACGTCTTCGAGCGGATCAACATCACCGGTGCGAACAAGTCCGGGCTGGGCATGGTCTCGATGGACGGCGCGAACATCTCCGATGTGCACTACCGTGACATCACGGTCAGCAATGTGGCCTCACCGATCATGCAGAAGATCGGCACGCGACGACGGTGCGGCGACAATCCCGGCATCGGGCATATCAGCAACATCACGTACGACAACATTACGATCACCGGGAAGAGCAGCCCGCAGTACACCGCGACGCTGTGGGGCGAGTCCGGCAGCAACCACATCACCAACGTGACGTTCAACAACGTCAACATCACCGTGCCCGGCGGCAGCACTTCGACGAGCACCGCGGTGCCGAGCAACGACCCGAACAACTACAACCCGAACAGTATCGGCACCCGCCCCGCGTACGGCTGGTACATCCACAACGCCGACAACATCACGTTCACCAACAGCTCGGTGCGGTTCAACTCCAGCGACACCCGCCCGGCGGTCATCGCCAATACCGGCAGCACGGTCGACTTCGACCACTTCACCGCCCAGCGCAGCACCGGCACCACCGACATGCTGTTCCAGAGCATCAATGGGTACTGCGTGTCCAACAGCGCCAACACCTCCGGCGGAGCGCTCCGGGTCAGTGCCACCAGCGACTCCACCCAGGTGTGCACCCAGCCACCACCGCCACCGGCCGGTACCCGGTACGAGGCGGAGAACGCCACCTGTGACGGGACCATCGACTCGGATCACACCGGCTTCTCGGGTACCGGGTTCTGCAACACCACCAACGCGGTCGGCGCGTTCGTGGAGTGGACGGGGGTGAACTCGCCCGTCGCGGGTAGCGGGATGTTGACGTTCCGGTACGCCAACGGGACGACCGCGAGCCGGCCGATGAGCCTGACGGTGAACGGGGTGGCGGCGGGCACGCTGGACTTCCCGCCGACCGGGTCGTGGGACGCGTGGGCCAACGCCACCGTCGCGGCGCCGCTAAACGCCGGGGCGAACACCGTGCGGCTCACGGCCACCACCTCCGGCGGCGCCCCCAACCTCGACTACCTGGACGTGACGCCGCCGTCGACGACCACCCGGTACGAGGCGGAGAGCGGCAGCTGTGACGGGACCATCGACTCCGATCACACCGGCTTCTCCGGTACCGGGTTCTGCAACACCACCAATGCGATCGGCGCGTTCGTGGAGTGGACGGTCACCGCGGCGGCGGCGGGCCCGGCCACGCTGACGTTCCGGTACGCCAACGGCACCACCGCCGACCGGCCGATGAGCCTGACGGTGAACGGGGTGGCGGCGGGCACGCTGGACTTCCCGCCGACCGCCTCGTGGGACACCTGGGCCAACGCCACCGCCACGGCCACCCTGGCCGCGGGTACCAACACCGTCCGGCTCACCGCCACCACCTCCGGCGGCGCCCCCAACCTCGACTACCTCGAGGTCAGCTCATGATCCCGCAGCCGGCTGAGGAGCGGCGCATGGTACGACGTCGGGGCAACCGAACCTGGCAGATACTGCTGCTGGTGGGCGCGATGGTGCTCACGCTGGCGCCGGCGGCCACGTCGGCGTCAGCCGCCGAGACCCAGGCTGCTGCCAGCCTGTACGAGGCCGAAGACGCGACGATCTTCGAAGGGCAGGTGAACTCGGATCATCCGGGCTTCACCGGTACCGGGTTCGTCAACTACGACAACGTGGTCGGCAGCTATGTGGAGTCGGCGGTCAGCGTGCCGGCGGCCGGGAGCTACACGCTGACGTTCCGGTACGCCAACGGGACGACCACGAACCGGCCGATGGACATCGCGGTCAACGGCGGCGTGACGGCGCCGAACCTGGCCTTCAACCCGACCGGTACCTGGGACAACTGGACCAACCAGACCACCACCGTGGACCTCGTCGCGGGCACCAACACGATCCGGGCGACCGCGACCACCAGCAACGGCGGCCCCAACCTCGACTCGATGACCGTCGCGAGTGGGGGCGGCGGTGGCGGTACGGACTGGTCGACGGCCGTGGTCAACTCGACGATGACCCGGTACACGCCGGGCACGCTCGGTGGCTGGGGGTACACCCGGGGCCTGTACCTCTACGGGCAGTACCTGGTCTACCAGCGCACCCACAACCCCGCCTACCTGCAGTACATCAAGGACTGGGCGGACCGCTTCGTCAGCAGCGACGGGAGCATCAGCCAGAGCTTCAACAACCTCGACAGCATGGAGTCCGGCAACATCCTGCTGATCCTGTACCGGGAGACCGGGCAGTCGAAGTACCGCACCGCCGCGCAGAAGATCCGGGACCGGCTCAAGACCTACCCGCGTACCACCGACGGAGGCTTCTGGCACTCGACGAGCACGGACCGGCAGCATCAACTGTGGGGCGACGGCACGTTCATGGTGGTGCCGTTCCTGATCCGCTACGGCCAGATCGTCGGCGAGACCTCGTACACCCAGGACGAGGCGGCCAAGCAGCTCATCGTCTACGGCAGCCACCTGCAGACCTCACTCGGCATCCTGAAGCACGCCTACGACGAGGCCCGTGTGCAGAGCTGGGCCGACCCGGTGACCGGCCTGTCGCCGGAGTACTGGTGCCGCGCGGTCGGCTGGTACGGCATGGCCGAGATCGAGACCCTGGAGGCCCTGCCCGCGACCCACCCGCAGCGCGCCAAACTCATGACGATCCTGCAGAACCTGGTGGCCGGGTACGCGCGGTTCCAGGACCCGGCGACCGGGCGCTGGTTCCAGGTCGTGGACAAGGGATCCCGGTCGGACAACTGGACCGAGACCTCGTGCTCGGCCATGTACACCTTCGTCATCTCCCGCGCGGTCCAGCGCGGCTGGGTCGACGCCGGGTACGCCACCGTGGCCAGCAAGGGTTACCAGGGCGTGCTCGCGAAGGTCTCGATCGGCAGCAACGGCCTGACCAACATCACCGACATCTGCATCGGCACCAACGTCGGCGACTACAGCTACTACATCGACCGCACCCGGGCCACGAACGACTTCCACGGCCTGGGGGCGCGTGGTTACGGCACCTGGCCGATGCGGTCGACGATCGCTTCGCGGAGCAGCGCCACCGTCCGGGTTCCGAGGAACGCGTACGTGTTCGCGTCGAAGATGAGTGACTCATTGAGCGGTGGTCCGGTGTACCTGGGATCGCGGATCGAATCAGGGTACGGGCGGGTGATCTCCATCCCGTGCCGCCCGGCCCTGTCGGTCACGTCGTGTACCAGCGCGACCCCGGGCACCTTCGCCAGCGCCTGGTAGATCGCGGCCTTGACCGGCGGCGCGAGGTAACTGAACATCAGCAGCGAGGTGGCGACGTTGAAGATCATGTCATCCGAGTGGATCCGGGACCCCGGCGGTTGGCTGCGCAGCCAGGCCAACATCCCGTCCGGGTCGGTCGGCAGATCGGTCCGGTAGGACCCTGGCCATAGCTCGCACGGGTTGACGTGCTGGCAAGACGGAGGCGTGCGCGTCTCCTCTCCGCCGACGAAACGCACCATGTCGTCGTGGTGCCCATCGATCGAGTACCACGTCTGGCTCAGTGCCGATCCCCGGATCTCGATGAACAGGTACTGGTCCGGCCGGGGTGGGGTGAACGGATCCGCCTGCGCGGCCGCCGCCGCGAGCAGCAGCACACCGGCCGCGTCCACCGGTGCGCTCGCGTGGTGGTCCGGCAGCGACCGGTGCCGTTCCGGACCCGCCGCCGGCCGCCAGCCGTTCACCACGGTGAGTCCCGCCGTGAGGACGGCCGCGAGGCCACCGGCGATAGCCAGCCGCCAGGCCAACCGCGTCCGGCGTACCGGATGCCGGGCCGGCCGCGGCGACTCCGGAGCGTCCGGTTCCACCGCCAACCGGCTCAGCACCCGAACGCGCAGCCGGGCCGGGGGGGCTCCACCCGGCGGGTCGAGCTGGCTACCCAGACGTTCCAGCAGTTCCAGATCGTTCATCCCCGTACCTCCACATCTGCTGACCGAAGCTTGCGGCGGGCCCGATTGAGCCGGGACCGCACGGTGCCGACCGGAATCGACAGCACCTTGGCGACCTCCTCGTAGCTCAACTGGCCCCACGCGACGAGCAGCAGCACATCCCGATCCCGGGCCGGCAGCCGGGCCAGCGCGGTCGCCAGCGTCCGCCCGACCGCCTGGGCGCTGACGTATCCCGCGACCCGGTCGGCAAGATCATCGGTTGCCGGATCGACCTGAGACCGGGCCAGCGCCCGGTACCGAGCCCGCTCGGCGCGATGGTGCCCGGCGAGTTCCTTGCTGAGGATCCCGTACAGCCACGGCCGGGCCACCGGCTGTTCGGTGTCGTACCGGGCGCGGGCCCGGAAGGCGGCCAGGAACGTCTCGGCGACCACGTCCTCGGCCGCCTCCCGGCCGACCCGCCGGTAGGCGTAGCGGTACAGCTCGGGCGCGTAACGGTCGTACAGGACGGCGAACGCGTCCGTGTCCCGGCAGGACTCGGCGATCACCACCGCGTCCGGTCTATCCGATAGCACCGTCAACCGGTCTGCCTCCTCTCACGAGAGCCGTCACCGGTATCTCCGCGCTTGGCCCCGATCGGGTTCACGGCCGGGCGGCGGCGAGGATCCGGGCGAGCGCCGACCGACGTAGTGGCCGCGTCGCAGGTTCTGCATGAAGGCGTGTCAGGCGACGATGACGGGGGCTGCTCGTTCGGTGCGCAGGCCGCACATCGGCCGCAGCCGGTGCTTGAGCCGGCCGTGGTCGGCTTCGATGCGGCTGTTGGCATACCGTTCGACGTGATGCCGCGCGGACGAGACCAACCCGTCGAGCGCGGCAGGGTAGACCGCTGCGGCGTCGGTAACCACCTCGGTCGGCGGGCACTGTCGCATTAATGGAACGCACGTTCTGAGTGCCGGAAATCTTCGGCTGACGAACCGGCCAGGGCGTGAAGCCAGCGAGTAGTTGCGGGAGACGGCGTCCAATAGGAGAGTATTGCCCCGGTTCACCGAGCTGTCGAGTCTGATCTCACAGGAGGTCTTTCGGCTAGTCCCGTCGTTCGCACATGCGATTGAGTGACTTGCGTCGCGAGCGTCCGGCTGGTTCGTTGCTGATCTATGGGCGTATCGGATGAACCTCGGCGGGGAGCGCGGCGGCCTCGGGCGCAGATCGCCGGTGCCG
>WNFV01000279.1_pt1 | contig 65133 bp, 57 predicted proteins | sample 5400101 | NCBI WGS metagenome assembly WNFV01 (sample SAMN13153361, study PRJNA577476) | soil metagenome | isolation source: 115 cm soil or saprolite under grassland replicate 1 | place: USA:California | collected 2016-06-15
GCCGAGTTGACGGAGGAAGGTGCCGACCAGCAGATGGACAAGCTGGCGAAGAAGTACCTCGGCAAAGACGAATACCCATGGCGCAACCCGCAGGAGCAGCGCGTCAAGGTTCTGATCGAGCCCGACAAGGTGGACGCCAGCGGCTTCGACGAGTAGATCGCGGGGGAACCCATGGTTTCCCCGCGGGGCCCCTCCTTCTTGGCTCCCCAAGGCCGATGTTGAGTAGCGCTCCCGGCGAGACGCGGTCTCGCCTCCGCGCGCGGAGCGTCACTCGCCCAAGAACGATCTGGGCGGTTTCGTCGCGACGCGCGGGTGGTGGTGCTTAAGCATCCCCGCCCGCGTCAGTTCGCCTCCTGCTAAGGCCGCTTCGCGTGCCTTAGCCTCCGGCTTAGGTGGTACTGCTGGGCGATGTCGAGCTGATTTCAAACACTCCTTCCGTAGGATCGATCGCGTGAGCGTCGATCGGCCCACCGAGGTTGCGGCTGCGACAGAGCGCCTGCGTGCCGAGACGTCCGTCTCGGGTTTGCTCCGCACGGCGGCGCGGACGTTCGTCGAGCTCCTCGAGGTGCCGGCCTGCACCATCTCGCGCGTCATCGGCGATCTGCTCGTCGACCTGATCCAGCACCGGCACAGCGGAAAGCAGGACCGGCTCCGACACGGTTACCTGATCTCGGACTTTCCGCTCACGCGCGCCGTGATCGAGGAGCGGGAACCGCAGACGATCTTCCTCGACGACCCGAAGGCCGATCCCGCAGAGGCGGCGCTCCTACGCGAGCTCGGCTTCGGCTCGCTGCTGATGGCCGCGATCGAGGTACGCGACAGCGCCTGGGGTCTGGTCGAGGTCTACGGCGAGCAGGGCAGACAGTTCAACGACGAGGAGGTCGGCCTGGTTCGCGACCTCGCCGCCGAGGTCGGCGAGCTCGTCGCGCGCCTCGAGCAGTCGACGGGGTAGGGCATGCGCGTGACGATCTGCGACGTCGGGCCGCGCGACGGCCTGCAGAACGAGCCGGAGACGCTCGCTCCCGAGACACGCGCCGAGCTCGTCAACCGGCTCGCGGGAGCCGGGCTTCCGCGAGTCGAGGCCGCCAGCTTCGTTCGGGCGGACGCGGTGCCGCAGATGGCGGGGGCCGAGGACGTAGCCGCGGCGATCGAGCGGCGCGAGGGGACCGACTACGCCGGGCTGGTACTCAACGAGCAAGGCTACGAGCGGCTCGTCGCATCCGGTCTCGATCGCGTGAACTTCACGCTCGCTGCGACGGAGAGCTTCAGTCGGCGGAACGCGAACCAGTCGCTGGAGGAGGCCCAGACCGCCGCGGAGCGGGTGCTCGAGCGCTCGGAGCTACCGGTCACGCTCACGATCAGCGTCGCCTTCGGGTGTCCGTTCGAGGGTCGCGTCGATCCCGGAGTCGTCGCGGACATCGCCGGGCGCTTCACCCGCGCGGAGATCGTCCTCGCCGACACGATCGGCGTGGCGACGCCGCGACAGGTTCGTGAGCTGGTCGAGCGGACACATGCCCCCGGCGTACACCTGCACAACACGCGGAATACGGGCTACGCAAACGCGGTCGCGGCGCTCGAGGCCGGTGCGAGCTTGTTCGACGCGTCGTGCGGCGGGCTCGGCGGCTGTCCGTACGCGCCGCGGGCGACGGGGAACATCGCAACCGAAGATCTCGTCTACCTCTTCACGGGGGACGGGATCGAAACCGGCGTCGATCTCGACGCGCTCGTCGCGACGTCGGAATGGCTCGAAGGAGTCCTCGCCCGTCGACTCGAGGGGCAGGTCTACCGCGCCGGCGCCTGGGCGGGCACCTGAGCGGCCCTCCGGAACGATTCCAGCGCCAGGTCGATCTCCGCATCCTCTGTCTGCCAGTTCGAGACGGAGATGCGGATCGCGCGTCGGCCGTTCCACGTCGTGCCGCTCATCCAGACCTCGCCGCCTTCCTGCACGGTTCGGAGGACGCCGTCCGTGCGCTCGTCCGATTCGAAGCGGAAGAGAACCTGGTTGAGCACGACGTCGTTGAGCAGCTCGACTCCCTCCAGCTCGACGATCCCGTCGGCAAAGCGACGGGCACATGCGCACGTGCGCTCGACGAGCTCGGCGAGCCCGCTGCGCCCGAGCGACCGGAGCGCCGCATAGACCGCGAAGCCGCGCGCACGCCGTGAGAACTCCGGCACCCAGTCGACCTGGTCGCGAACGACGCGGGCCTCGTCCTGGATCAGGTACGACGCGCTGATCGTCATCGCTGCACGGTGCGCCTCCGCATCCGCGCAGAGAACGAGCGCGGAGTCGTAGGGGACGTTGAGCCACTTGTGCGCGTCGGTGATCCACGAGTCGGCGCGCTCGGCGCCGCGAACGAGGTGGCGGAGCTGCGGGCTCGCGGCCGCCCAGAGTCCGAAGGCGCCGTCGACGTGTAGCCAGGCCCCGTGCTCGCGGGCGGCATCGGCGATCTCTTCGAGGGGATCGAACGCGCCCGTATTGACCTCGCCCGCCTGCGCGCAGACGATCGAGGGACCGCCGCCGGCCAGCAGGGATTCGCGCAGCGCCGCGGCGTCCATCCGTCCTTGCGAATCTGCTCGGACGACCTCCGGTGCACCCAACCCGAGCAGGCGAAGGGCTCGGTCGATCGTCACATGACGCTTGTCGCCGACGAGGACGCGAACGGGCGGCGCGCCTGCGAGTCCGTCTCGGGAGACGTCCCAGCCCTGCCGGTCGAGCACGCGGAAGCGCGCGGCGGCGAGCGCCGTCACGCTGCCCATCTGCGTGCCGGTGACGAAGCCGATCGATGCGTGGCCCGGCAGCCCGAGGAGGTCGCAGACCCACTCGCGCACGACCTGCTCGACGACCGACGCCGACGGGCCACCGACGTAGAGCCCCGCGTTCTGGTCCCAGGCGGACGTGAGCCAGTCCGCAGCGAGCGCCGCCGGGAGCCCACCGCCGATCACGAAGCCGAAGTAGCGGCCACTCGGCATCGCGAACGAGCCCGGGCTCGGAGGCGCGCGCGAGCTGCTCGATCACCTCTCTGGGATCGGTCGGCTCGTCCGGCAACGGAGCCCGCAGCGACTCCTGCAGCTCGTCGACCGACACGTGTGGAAAGACCGGCCGCTCGTCCAGCGACTCGAGGAAGTCGGACGCGAGCTCCGCGGTCCGCTGCAGCAGCTCACGGAGATCCGTCACGCCTTCGACTGTACGCGCCGGATGATCTTCTCCGCCGCCAGCTCGTCGAGCTCTTCGTCGGTGTAGCCGAGCTCGCGCAGGATCTCGGTGCTGTGCTCGCCGAGCTGCGGTGGCGGGCGTCGGTGGACGAGGCGCTCGCCTTCGAACGAGAGCGGGAATGCGACGGTCGGCTCCGGCAGCGCCTGAATCAGGCCCAGGGCCGCCGTTTGTTCGTGCTCGGCCATCTGCCCGACGTCGTTGACCGGTGCGGCCGGGACGCCCGCCTGCTCGAGCCGGTCGAGGACGTCCTCGAGAGACTCGCCCGTGAGGCGCTCCTGGATCAGTGCGGCGAGCTCCTCTCGGTGCTTCAGGCGGTCCGGATTCGTGGCGAAGCGCGGAGCGGCGGCGAGCTCGGAAAGCCCGAGCGCAGCGCACAGTCGTCTGAACAGGCTGTCGTTCCCGGCGGCGATCATCAGCTCGCCGTCGCGGACGCGGAACACCTGGTAGGGCGCGATCAGCGGAAACGCCGTCCCGTGCCGGCCGGGCACCTCGCCGCTCGCAAGGTACGAGGTCACCTGGTACGGCAGCAGTCCGACGACCGTCTCGAACAGCGAGATGTCGACGGTGCGGCCGCCGCCGGCGTGCACGGCGGCAAGGATCCCGAGCGCCGCCCACAGCCCGGTGGTCTGATCGACGATCGACGCTCCGACACGCACGCCCGGTCGGTCGGGCTCTCCGGTCACGCTCACGATCCCGCCGAACGCCTGCAGCAGCGGGTCGTATCCCGCACGCTCTCGGAGCGGCCCGCGACTGCCGAAGGCTCCGATGTCGCAGTACACGAGCCGCGGATTCCGCGCGCGCAGCTCCTCCGGGCCGAACCCGAGCCGCTTGGCCGTCCCCGGCCGCAGGCTCTGGAGGAAGACGTCAGCCATGTCGGTCAGCCGCAGCAGCGCGTCGCGCCCGCGCTCGATGTCCAGCGCGAGCGACCGTTTGTTGAGGTTCGCCGCGTAGAACATCACGCTCGAGCCTTCCCAGAACGGCGGTCCCCAGGCGCGTGCCTCGTCGCCCCGCTCGGGATGCTCGACCTTGACCACGTCCGCGCCGAGCGCCCCGAGGATCTCCGTACAGTACGGCCCCGCCAGCGAGCTCGTCACGTCGACGACCCGCAGGCCTTCGAGCGGCAGGAACCCGGTGGCCATACGCGCGCGACCATACGAGACGGACGACAGGTGACGCTCGCCTTCCTGCAGAGCCTCATCGACCTGCTGACCGGGTCGTTGTGGACGTACCCGATCCTGCTCGGCATCTGCGCGGGCGATGCCGTGTTCCCCATCCTGCCGAGCGAGACGGCCGTGATCGTGTGCGGGCTCCAGGCAGCGCGCGGAGAGTTGTCGCTCGGTTGGGTGATCGCGTTCGCCGCCGCGGGTGCGTTCGTCGGCGACAACACGTCCTATGCCGGAGGACGATGGATAGGCCATCCCCTCGTGAAGCGCTTCTTCAGCGGCGAGCGTTCGCAGGAGCGGCTCGATTGGGCAAAGCGCTTCCTGAAGCAGCGCGGGAGCTACGTCCTGATCGTCGCCCGTTTCGTGCCCGGCGGCCGTACGGCGACGACCTTCACCTCTGGGCTGGTCAACCTGCGCTGGCCGACCCGGTTTGCGCCGTACATCTTCGTCGCCGCCATCCTCTGGGCGCTGTACGGCGCGCTGCTCGGCTACCTCGGTGGACGCGCGTTTCGCGACCAGCCGATCCTTGCGTTGCTGTTCGCGCTCGGCCTCGCCGGGCTGGTCGCCGGAGCGGCCGAGCTGGTGCGCTGGCTGCGCCGTCGGCGGTAGACCTCTTGGCTACGGTGCCTGCATGAACCGTCTGGCCCAGGAGACGAGCCCCTACCTTCTCCAGCACGCGGACAATCCCGTGGACTGGTACGCGTGGGGCGAGGAGGCGCTCGCTCGTGCGCGCGACGAGGACAAGCCGATCCTGCTCTCCGTCGGCTACGCGGCGTGTCACTGGTGCCACGTGATGGAGCACGAGTCGTTCGAGGACGAGACGACGGCCGCGCTGATGAACGAGCACTTCGTCTGCGTCAAGGTCGACCGGGAAGAGCGGCCCGACGTCGATTCCGTCTACATGGACGCGGTCGTCTCGCTCACCGGTCACGGCGGCTGGCCGATGACCGTCTTTCTGACTCCCGACGGCGAGCCGTTCTTCGGGGGGACCTACTACCCGCCCGAGTCACGGCACGGGCTGCCCGGCTTCAGGCAACTCCTGACCGCGGTCGCCGAGGCGTGGCGCGAACGCCGGGCAGACATCCAGCGCGACGCGGGCGCGATCACCGAGAGCCTGCGGCGAGCCGTCGAGCCCTCGCGCGAGCCGCTCACCTCGTCATTGCTCGGCGACGCCGTTCGCGCCCTGCGGCGACAGTTCGATCCGGAGTGGGGCGGCTTCGGGAACACACCGAAGTTCCCGCCCGCGTCCGTGCTGGAGTTTCTCCTGCGGCGCGGTGAGGTCGAACCGGCGGCGAAGACGCTCGACTCGATGGCGCTCGGCGGGATGTACGACCTCGTCGGCGGAGGCTTCCATCGCTATTCCGTCGACCGCGAGTGGCTCGTTCCGCACTTCGAGAAGATGCTGTACGACAACGCGCTGCTCGCCCCGGCCTATCTGCACGGCTGGCTCGTGACGGAGAGCGAGCGCTACAGGCAGGTTGCGGAGGAGACGCTCGACTACATGCTGCGTGAGCTGCGTCTGGCCGAGGGCGGCTTCGCATCCGCGCAGGACGCGGACACGGACGGCGTCGAAGGGTTGACGTACACCTGGAGCGATGACGACCACGTCCCGCGTGAGCTGTTGCATCCCTTCGAGCACGGGCGTTTCATCATTCGCGGCGACCTCGACCCGGAGACGCGGGCGCGGCTCTTCGAAGAGCGGGAGCAACGGCCGAAGCCGCTACGCGACGACAAGGCGATCGCATCGTGGAACGGACTCGCGCTGGCCGCGCTCGCGGAGGCCGCGCGCCGGTTCGAGCGTGCAGATCTCCTCGCCGCGGCTCGTGCGTGCGCTGAGTTCCTCCTCGGCCCGCTCTCGACCGCCGACGGGCGGCTCTTCCGCACGTGGCGTGTGGGCCAGGCGAAGCACGCCGGCGTGCTCGAGGACTATGCAGACGTTGCGAACGGGCTCTACGAGCTCCATGTCGCGACCGGCGAGTCACGCTGGTTGGAGGAGTCCCGCCGCCTCGCGCTGCTCGCGATCGAGCTCTTCGCGGACGACGAGCGCGGGGGGTTCTTTCTCACTCCCGCCGACGGCGAGCAGCTGGTCAGCCGCAAGAAGGATTTCGACGACCACCCGACGCCGTCGGGAAACTCGATGCTGGCCTTCGTCCTGCTCCGGCTCGCCCGGCTGTGGGGCGACCAGGAACTCGAGCGGCGGGCGACCGGCGTCTTTCGTCTCGTCGCCCGTCTCCTGCCGCAGGCGCCGTCCGCCTTCGGCCATGCGCTCTGCGCTCTCGACCTCCACTTCTCGCCGCCGCGCGAGATCGCGGTGGTCGGCCCGCCGGACGCCGAGGTCGCACGCGCGGCGCTGGCGGCGTTCGACCCGAACGCCGTGGTCGCCTTCGGGCCGAGCGAGGACGTCCCGCTGCTGCGGGGCAAGGATCTTGTCGACGGACGTCCCGCGGTCTACGTCTGCGAGAACTTCGCCTGCCAGGCCCCCGTGACGGAGGCGGCCGCGCTCAGACTCTGACCGGCGAAATGAAGAGGCCGCCGTGGGCGGCCTCTTCAAGCGGCTCACCGAACGATCCCGCTAGCCAGCGTGGCTACCGGCCGTCGCGTCGCACGAGGCGCCGCCGCCCGTCTGCTGCAAGACGGCCAAGATTGCGACGTTCACGTCGCAGAGGTTGACCGCGGCTGCGATCGGTACCTAGTCGGTGTTCGGCTACCGAGGAGATGCCGGTTCAAACACGGGAAACCGGCGGCGCAGAGAAACCGTCACTCAGGGCACGCCGAGAGGGCCGGGGGCGCTGCTCAACGGCCGTGACTAGCAGGTCGACAACCGCGGAGGGGCGCCCCCTGCGCGCAGTTAAACAGAGGAGGCGCTGCCGCGACTGTGACTTCCTAGCAGGTCGACAACCGCGGGGGCGCGCCCCCTCACATGAGCAGACCGGCGCCGAGGGCAAAACCCTGCACCGAGTTCACCGAGGGCACCGGACGACCCCCCTTGCGGAGAGTTGCCGCGTCGAGGGCGGCTGGCGGGCCAGAAGGTCGGGCACCGTCACGAGCCGCAGTCCGCGACGACGTGCCGCGCGTATGAGTGCGCGTGCCACCACAGGGGTCCACGGGTGAGGATCGTGAAGCAGGACGATCGCACCGGCCTTCAGCTCCGGTTTGACTGCGCGAACGACCGCCCTCGGCCGGGCACCGAGGCGGGAATCGCCGCCGTCGACGCTCCAGCGCACGTCGACGAGCCCGAGCGATCGCGCGATACGGTCGTTCGCTGCGGTCGCCTCCTCGTAGGGCGGCCGGAACACACGGGGCACGGAACCGACGGTTCGGCCGATGATCCGCTGGGTGCGTTCGAGCTCGGCTCGGACCGCGCCCGGAGCGAGCCCTCCGAGGTGGGGATGACTCCAGCTGTGATTGCCGAGAACGCCGACGCGGGTTGCCGCCCGCACCGCGTTGGGCCAGATGCCGACACGGCTGCCGACCACGAAGAACGTCGCCCGTGCGTGCTCCTGCCGCAGGACACGGACGAGCCGGAGCGTGTACGGGCTCGGCCCGTCGTCGAACGTCAGCGCGACGTTGCGACCGCGCAGGCCCGCGCAGTAGACGGGCTTGGCCGCGTACGTCAGCCGTTGGATCGTCGGCAGCTCGGAGATCGGAGGTAGCGCGAGCGCACCCGCGAGCACGACTGCGGCGAGGAGCACTACGAAACCTCGCGGACCTCGGCGTCCCGGATCGCCTCGATCAGGGCCTCGGTGGCGACGGGGAAGACGGCATGCGGCGTCCCGCCTGCGCACCAGACGGTCTCGAACCGTCGCAGGGACACATCCACGACCGTGCGCAGCGGCCGGTCGTGGCCCACGGGCGGCACGCCTCCGATCGAGAAGCCGGTCGCCTCTCGTACCTCGTCGCCCCGAGCTTGCCGGACGTCCGCGCCGAGCCTGGCCGGGTCGACGCGCCGGTCGCCGGCACAGAGACACAGGAGGGGTCCGGCGCCGTCGACGAAGACGAGCGACTTGACGATCTGGCCGACCTCGACGCCCACCGCCGCCGCTGCCTCGGCCGCAGTCCGCGTCGAGTCCGAGAGCTCACGCACCTCGACGTCGAGGCCGAGCTCGCCGAGACGGTCCTGGACCCGTTGGGCGGTTGGGTGAAGTCCCACTGAGCCTTAGGGTATGTCGCCCTTGCCCCTCCTCGAGGTCGACAACGTCACCAAGCGTTTCGGCGGCATCGTCGCGCTCGACGGCGTCTCCTTCGACGCCGAGCCGGGCGAGATCGTCGGGCTCATCGGTCCGAACGGCGCCGGCAAGACGACCGCCTTCAACATCATCACGCGGCTCTACACGCCGGACGAGGGCGACGTCCGCTTCGAGGGCGAGAGCCTGCTGAACACCTCGCCGAGCGACGTGATCCGTCGCGGCATCGCGCGCACGTTCCAGAACGTCGAGCTCTTTCGCGGCATGTCCGTGCTCGACAACGTTCGCGTCGGCGCCCACGCACGCCGAGGCGAGCAGAGTCCCGAGGACGTCCTGTACTACGTCAATCTCCACTCGTTTCGCCACCGCTCCGCGTCGGGGCTGTCGTACGGGACGCAGAAACGGGTCGAGCTCGCCCGTGCGCTCGTCTCCGGCCCGCGGCTCCTGCTCCTGGACGAGCCGGCCGGCGGGCTCAGCCATGACGAGGTCGACCTGCTCGGCTCGTTCATCAAACGGCTGCGTGACGACTACGAGCTGACGGTCCTCCTCGTCGAGCACCACATGGGCCTCGTCATGGGCATCGCCGACCGAGTGCACGTGCTCGATTTCGGGAAGAAGATCGCGGCAGGGACGCCGGCCGAGGTGCAGGGGAACGCCGCCGTCGTCGAGGCGTACCTCGGAGCGGAGAGTTGAGTCTGCTCGAGCTGAACGACGTGGAGGCGCGCTACGGCGCGGTCAAGGCGCTGCACGGCGTCACCCTTCAGGTCGGCGAGAGCGAGCTCGTGGCGGTGCTCGGCGCGAACGGAGCGGGGAAGACGACCACTCTCCGCGCAATCTCCGGCACCGTTCGGCGTGCCGGGGACATCGCGTTCGCCGGCAAGAAGCTGCCACGGCGCCCGGACAGAACGGCGCGCGCCGGTATCGCTCACGTTCCCGAGGGACGAGGAACCTTCAGCGAGCTCTCGGTGTGGGACAACCTCCGCCTCGGCGCGTACACCCGCCGTGGAGGCCTCAAGGAGGACGCGCAGCAGGTCTTCGAATTTTTCCCCGTCCTCGAAAGGCGACGCAACCAGCAGGCGGGGACGCTCTCGGGCGGCGAGCAGCAGATGCTCGCGCTCGGTCGGGCGATGATGGCGCGGCCGAAGCTGCTCCTTCTCGACGAGCCGTCCCTCGGGCTCGCGCCGCTCCTCGTCAAGGAGATCTTCGAGGCGCTCGAGCGGATGAAAGGCGAGAACGGGATGTCCGTCCTCGTGGTCGAGCAGAACGCCAATCTCGCGCTCGCGCACGCGTCGCGCGCGTACGTCCTCGAGGTCGGCCGCGTCGTCGTGACCGGAACGAGCGACGAGCTGCGAAGGAACGAATCCGTCCGTAAGTCGTACCTCGGGTACTGAGCGTGGTCGCGGCCTTCACATGGACGGAGTTCGCCCAGCAGATCGCCGCCGGCGTCCGTGAGGGCGCCATCTACGCGGGACTCGCGCTCGCGCTCGTGATCATCTATCGCTCCTCGCGCGTGATCAACTTCGCGCAGGGAGAGATGGCGACCTTCACGACGTTCGTCGCGTGGTCGCTGATGAATCACGGGCTTTCCTTCTGGGTGGCCTTTCCGATCGTGCTGGCGATCGCGTTCGCCGGTGGCGTCACGATCGAGACCGTGCTCATCCGGCCGATCGCGAATGCGAACGTCCTGACGATCGTGATCGTCACGTTGGGCCTCGCCCTGCTCCTCAACGGGCTGACGAGCGTCATCTGGGGCGGGGGGAACCGGCAGTTCCACGGGCCGTTCTCGACGCGCACGATCGACGTCGGGGGCGTGCCGATCAGCGTGCAGGACATCGGCATCGTCGTGGTGTCGCTCGCGCTGGTCGTGCTCCTGGGGCTGTTCTTCCGCTTCACGAAGCTGGGGCTCGCGCTGCGGGCATCCGCCTTGAATCCGGACTCTTCGCGTCTCGTCGGCGTGCGGGTCGGCTGGATGCTTGCGCTCGGCTGGGGCATCGCGGCCGTGCTCGGCGCGGTCGCGGGGATGATGATCGCGCCCGTCGTCTTCCTCGACCCCAACATGATGCAGACGATCCTGCTGTACGCCTTTGCGGCGGCGGTGCTCGGGGGCCTCGACAGTCCGGTCGGCGCCGTGGTCGGTGGGATCCTGCTCGGCGTCACGATCACGTTGCTCGGGCGCTACGTCGGGTTCATCGGATCGACGCTGAAGCTGCCCGCTGCGCTGCTGCTCATTCTCCTCTTGCTGCTCGTGCGTCCGGGCGGCCTCTTCGGACGAGTCGCGGTGAAACGCGTATGAAGCTGAAGCTGGGCCTCGAGATCTTCGGGTTCCTCCTGTTGGCGGCGATCGTCGCCGTGCTTCCGCGCTTCATCGGCGACTTCACCGCCTACGAGTTCGCGATCGTCGGCATGTACTTCATCACGCTGCTCGGTCTGTCCATCCTCACCGGCTACAGCGGGCAGATCTCGCTCGGCCACGGCGCGTTCATGGCGGTCGGGGGCTACACGACCGCGATCCTCACCGTCGACGGGATCTACGGCCATCAGATCCGCTCCCTCTGGACGATCCCGATCGCCGGTGTCGTGGCAGGCGTCGCCGGGCTGCTGGTCGGGATCCCAGCGCTCCGCCTGTCGGGCCTCTACCTCGCCCTGATCACGTTCGGGATCGCCGTCTCGTTCCCACAGCTTCCGAAGAAGTGGGACCACTTCTTCGGCGGAACCACCGGCAAGCTGCTGAACATCCTCAAGCCGCCGTTCGGGCTCGACACGACGGCGAACAACTGGCTGTACTACCTGACCTGGGGCATCGCGCTCGTGCTGCTCGTCGTCGCCTGGGCGCTCTTGCGTGGCAAACCGGGGCGCGCGTTGCAGGCGATCCGCGACAGCGAGATCGCCGCTGCGTCCTCGGGGGTGAACCTGGCGACGTACAAGACGGTCGCGTTCGGCATCTCGGCCTTCTACGCAGGGGTGGCCGGCTCGCTCTACGTCATCTCGAGGGCGTACATGAATCCGGACGTCTTTCCGATCATCCTGTCCGTCTACCTCGTCGCGGCACTCGCCGTGGGCGGGCTCGACTCGCTCGTGGGGCTGATCGCGGGCGCGGCTCTCATCTACGTCCTTCAGAACCGTGCGGACGACGTCACGCGCTGGCTCAACCATCTCCCGGCGCTCGACCTCGACCCCAAGCGTCCCGGAGTTCCCAGCGTCGTCTTCGGCGTGGTGCTGATCGTCGTGATGCTGATTTTGCCGACCGGGGCCGGAGGCCTCCTGCGCCGTCTCTTTGGGCCTCTAACAAGGCGGTTGTACAGTAGGTCCTAGGTGGGCGTGAGGACTCTTCTGCTCTGCGCTGTGGGCGCGATTGTCGTCGCCGCCTCGGCGGGCGCACGGCCGGTGGCAACGCCGGGCGTGACCGCGAACGAGATCCACCTCGGCTCGAGCGTGCCGCTGAGCGGCGAGGCCGCGATCGCAGGGAACGTCGCACGAGGGATCGAGGCGTACTTCAAGTACGTCAACGACAAGGGCGGCGTGTTCGGCCGCAAGATCAAGTTCACCTACCTCGACGACGGCTACGACCCGGGCCGCGCCGTCAACAACACGATCCGGCTCGTGCAGCAGGAGGGGGTGTTCGCGATGTTCTCGTCGCTCGGGACGAACAACAACCTGGCGGTGCGCAAGCTTCTCAACGACGCCAAGGTCCCTCAGCTCTTCGTCTCGTCCGGCGCGTCGACCTTCGGGCGCGACTACCAGAAGTACCCCTGGACGATCGGCTACATCCCGCCCTACTCCGAAGAGGGCGTGATCTACGGGCAGTACGTCGTCAAGAAGATCAAGAAGCCCAAGATCGCCGTCCTGTACCAGAACGATGATTACGGCCGCGACCTGCTCTCCGGGCTGCGGCGGGGGCTCGGTGGCAAGGCGAAGTCGATCGTCGCAAAGGTCGGCTACGACCCGACGTCGGCCGACGTGCAGCCGCAGGTGACGCAGCTCAAGGCGTCGAAGGCCAACGTCCTGATGATCTTCGCGTTCGGCAAGTTCTCGCTCCAGGCGTTCAACGCGGTGTCGCGTCTCGGCTGGAAGCCGCAGATCTTCGTCAACGATGTCTCTTCCGCCTCAGCGCTGATGGCGATCGTCCCGCAGAAGGCGGCGAACGGGTCGATCTCGATCGTGTTCGGCAAAGACCCGGCCGCGCCGATCTGGAAGAGGGACAGGGGCATCAAGCTCTTCCAGTCGATCCTGAAGAAGTACGGCAGCGACATCGGCGCCCGTGACCTCCAGGACGGCTACTACACCGCCGGAATGGCGACGGCCTACACGCTGGTGGACACGCTCAAGAAGGCCGGCAGGAATCTGACCCGCGAGGGCGTGATGCGCGCCGCGACGCATCTGACGGAGAAGGGCAACCCGTTCGTCCTGCCGGGAATCGTCATTCGCACGACGCCCTCCAGCCGCTTCCCGATCACGCAGGTGCGGCTCCAGCGCTGGACGAACAAGGCCTGGCATCCGTTCGGGAAGCTCATCTCGGCGAAGCCGGTCAACGCGTAGAGCTCATTTCGGAGTGACCACGCACTGACCGGGTGCGATGGGCGAGTGCGAGACAAGGACGCAGGGAGCGCCCATAGCCCAGCTATGGGCGCGACGCAGGATCGCGCCGCCCAGCGCGGCCGGGCAGCCCGTGCTTCATTTCGAAAGGGGCTCTAGGACGAGCTTCCGGCTCGAAGGGCCCGCTGCGGCGGGCCTTAACGTTCCGCTCACTTTGCGCCGATACCGTGGTGAAGTGTTGCGGCGCCCACAGAACGGCCTCTTCGACGAGCTTGCGCTGCGTGACCTCGGGACTCTGAGCCGCGGCTACGCGGTCGGGCTCGGCCTGCTCGTGGTGGTCGGCGCCGCGATCGGGGCGACGCGGATCGGCCGCGGCAGCATGAGCAGCGCCATGACGATCCTCACGCATGCACGGCCGGGCTGGCTTCTCGTCGCCGGGGTGGGCTTCGCAGTAGCACTGCTCTCATCTGCAGCAGCCTGGCGCGCCGGTCTTCGAGCGTGCGGGGGTAGGGCGTGCGCGACGCAGGTGTCGGCGCGGTACGCGATCGGCTCACTCGTCAACGCGGTAGCTCCGGCACATCTGGGGGGAGCCGTTCGGCTCGGCCTCCTGTCGCGCACGCTGCCCGGCGAGGATCGGCTCTGGCGAGCCGGAGGGGTGGGTGCATCTGTCGCCGCGGCGCGGACGCTCGCTCTCGCGGCACTGGTCATGGCCGCCGCAGCGGTGGGGAAAGTTCCATTCTGGCCGGCCCCACTCCTCGCATTCGCCGTTCTCTGCGTGCTCATCGTGTGCACGCGCTTCAGCGAGAGGGCCGTGGGCCGTCTCGGCAGCCTCTTGCAGATCTTTCGGACCTGCTCGCGCTCGCCGCGCGAAGGAGCGAGCATCGTCGGATGGATCGCGTGCTCGTTCGTCGCCCGTATCGCAGCCGCCTCCGCGGTCGCGATTGCGCTAGGCGTGCCTCGGTCGTTCTGGGTCGCTCTCGTGCTACTGGCCGCGATCGCGCTCTCCGGTGTCCTGCCGCTGACGCCCGGGAACTTCGGGGCGGGTGCCGGCGCGGCCACCCTCGCCTTGCACGGAGCAGGAGTTGGCGTCGCCCCGTCTCTGGCGCTCGGGCTTGCGTTTCAGGCGACCGAGACGTTCGTCGGAATGACGCTCGGGCTCGCCGGAGCTGCGGTGCTCGCGGCGCCGGGAACGCGCGTGCGCCGCTGGTCCTTTGCTGCCGCAGGAGCCGCCGCCGTACTCATGGCGGCGACACTCGGGCTCGCATCGGTCGACCTGGTCTGAGTCTCCGTAGTCTCGACCCAGCGGCGTAAGCTCCGGTCGATGGAGCTCCTCGACCGGCCGCTCGACGAGCTGTGCGCCGAAGCTCGGGAGCTTCGCGACGAAGGTCACGGGGGGATCGTCACGTTCTCGCCGAAGGTCTTCATCCCGCTGACGAAGCTCTGCCGCGACGTCTGTCACTACTGCACGTTCGCGCGTCCGCCACGGCGCGGCGAACGCGCCTACATGACGATCGACGAGGTCCTCGACCTCGCGCGCGCAGGAGCGGCGGCCGGCTGTCGCGAGGCGCTCTTCACGCTCGGCGACAAACCGGAGCTGCGCTACCGCGTTGCGTGCGAGGAGCTTGCCGACCTCGGCTGCGAGACGACGCTCGAGTACCTCGCGCGCGCGGCCGAGGCGGTCCTCGACGAGACCGGCCTGCTGCCGCACCTGAACCCCGGCGTGCTGACTCGCGACGATCTCCGCGAACTGCGCCCCCTGAGCGCGTCGATGGGGTTGATGCTGGAGACGACCTCGGAGCGGCTGTCCCTCCGCGGGGGTCCGCACTTCGGCTCGCCCGACAAGCTCCCAGCCGCGCGCCTCGCCACGATCGCCGCCGCGGGCGAGGAGCGCGTCCCGTTCACGACGGGGATCCTGATCGGGATCGGCGAGACGCGTGCGGAACGGATCGAGGCGCTCGTTGCGATCCGCAGGCTCGCCGATCGCTACGGGCACGTGCAGGAGGTGATCGTCCAGAACTTCCGTGCCAAGCCGGGCACGCGCATGGCGGACGCGGCGGAGCCGGCGCTCGACGAGCTGCTCTGGACGATCGCGGCCGCGCGCATCGTGCTTGGGCCGCGGGCGCACGTGCAGGCGCCGCCGAACCTCTCGTATGACGACTTCCCGCGCCTGCTCGACGCAGGCATCGACGACTGGGGCGGCGTCTCGCCGGTGACGATCGACCACGTGAACCCGGAAGCGCCGTGGCCGGAGCTCGAGCGGCTCCGCGAGGCGACCGAAGGCCGCGGCCTGGAGCTCGCGCCGCGCCTGCCCGTCTATCCGGAGTGGATCTCGGGCCGCTGGATCGACCCGCACGTGATGCCGGCGATCCTGCGCGCGTCCGACGCGCTGGGCCTCGCCCGTGAGGACGCGTGGTCACCCGGTGAGGACGTGCCCGTCCCCTTCGTCCCGCGCGGCGCCCTGCCGTTGGACACGCGTGACGAGCTGGGGGAGGAGGAGATCGTTCGCTTGTTTGGTGCCCGCGGACGCGAACGGGAGCGCGTTTTCGCAGCCGCCGACCTGCTCAGGCGTGAGGTCTGCGGCGACGAGGTGAGCTACGTCGTCACGCGGAACATCCAGTACACCAACGTCTGCTACTTCCGCTGCGGCTTCTGCGCCTTCTCGAAGGGGAAGCTCGCGGCGAACCTGCGCGGGGCGCCGTACCTCGTTCCGCACGAGGAGATCGTTCGCCGCTGCGAAGAGGCCTGGGAGCGAGGCGCGACCGAGGTCTGCCTTCAGGGCGGGATCCATCCCGCCTTCACCGGCGAGTACTACCTCTCCGTCGTGCGGGCGATCAAGGACGCCGTCCCCGAGCTCCACGTGCACGCCTTCTCCGCGCTCGAGGTCTGGCAGGGCGCCGCGACCGTCGGCGCGCCGCTCGAGGACTACCTCGTCGAGCTACGCGACGCGGGCCTCGGCTCGCTCCCCGGGACCGCCGCCGAGATCCTCGACGACGAGGTGCGCCGCGTCATCTGTCCCGACAAGGTCACGACCGCCCAGTGGCTCGAGGTCCACGACACCGCGCACCGTGTCGGACTGCGCTCGAACGTGACCATGATGTTCGGTCACGTCGACGGGCCACGAAACTGGGCGCGCCACTTGATACACGCGCGTGAGCAACAGCGTCGAAGCGGCGGCTTCACGGAGTTCGTCCCGCTGCCGTTCGTGCACATGGAGGCGCCGATGTGGCTGCGCGGCCAGGCGCGACCGGGCCCGACGTTCGGCGAGACGCTGCTCGTTCACGCGGTCGCCCGGCTCGCGCTCCATCCGTGGCTCACGAACGTGCAGGTCTCCTGGGTCAAGCTCGGGCCGGAGGGCGTCGGGGCGGCGCTGCGGGCGGGCGTGAACGACCTCGGCGGGACGTTGATGAACGAATCGATCTCGCGCTCGGCGGGGGCAGAGCACGGCCAGGAGTTCCCGCCGGAGCGGATGGAGGAGCTGATCCGCTCGCTCGGCCGTGTTCCGCGGCAGCGCACCACGCTCTACGGCGACGCTCCTGAGGAGCGGCGACTCGCGTCCTTCTGCGCCGCTCCGCTGGCGGAGCCGTGGAATCCGCCCGTGAAGGACGCACGTCTGGTCGCCCCGCCTCGCCTCGTGCGGCCGGGTTTCGCTACCGCTCGAAGCTGAGCAGGTCGTCGATCGACTCTCGGCGACGGATCAACTCCGCGTTCCCACCGGCGACCAGCACTGCCGCCGGGCGCGGCACCCCGTTGTAGTTCGAGGCCATCGCGAGGGTGTATGCGCCGGTCGCGGGGACGGCAAGGAGATCGTTCCGTTGCGGCGCGGGCAGCTCGACCGCGTCGATGAGGACGTCTCCGGATTCGCAGTGCTTGCCCGCGATCCGATACGTCCCCGCGACAGGGTCGTCGGCGCGGTTCGCGAGCAGCGCTTCGTACCGTGAGCCGTAGAGCTGGGGGCGGGTGTTGTCGGACATGCCCCCGTCGATCGCCGCGTACTCCACTCCGGCCGTGGCCTTGACGACGCCGATCCGGTAGAGCGTGACTCCCGCGCGGCCGACCAGCGAACGTCCCGGTTCGAGAATCACCCGCGCCGGCTCGGGCCACCGGTCGCGCAGGCGGCCGACGAGCGCGCCCGCGAACTTCTCCGGATCGGGAAACGTCTCCGCGAGGGTCTGCCTCACCCCGAGCCCGCCGCCGAGATCGAAGATCTGCGGCGTCCAGTCGAGCTCCTTCCTGCAACGGGCGGCGAGGTCGACCAGCCGGTCGACGGTGACCAGGCTCTCGTCCGGGCGCGACAGCTGCGAGCCGATGTGGGCGTGGAGACCGACGACCTCGAGCCCCGCCGCGGCTCCCGACCGGACCGCCTCGAGCGCATCGTCGGGCGCGAGCCCGAACTTCGACTCCGCATGGGCGGTCTGGATCGAGCGGTGCGTCTCCGCTTCGATTCCGGGCGTCATCCGAACGAGAACGCGGCGAGCGCCCGCACTCGCAGCGCGTGGAACCTCGTCGAGCGCGTCGAGAACGACGAGCGCGCCCGCGGCCGCGGCCGCCCGCAGCTCCTCGTCAGACTTGTTGTTGCCGTGGAAGACGAGCCGGTCGGCAGGCACCCCTGCGCGGAGTGCGAATTCGAGCTCGCCCCGAGTCGAGACGTCGGCGCCGAGCCCTTCGGCCGCAAGGAGCTTCAGCAGCGCGACGCTCGGAAATGCCTTCGTCCCGTAGACGATCAGTGCCTGGGGGTCCACGCGCGCGTACGCGCGCGCGAGAGCGAGGACCGTGGCCCGGCAGTAGACGACGAGCGGCGTGCCGAACTCGTCGGCGAGCGCGGACGCACGCACTCCGCCCACCACGAGCTCGCCGTCCTCGACGGCGGCCGTGTCGGGGAAGAGCTCGATCAGCCGCGTCGGCGTCCTCGTCTTAGTCGCTCCACCAGCCCTGCTCGACCTCTGCGTCTCCCGACCCCGTCCTCGGCGCGCCGATCACGATCAGCTCGGCGCCCTCCGGGCCCGCCTCGTACCCTCGCATGGCCTCCTTCGACACGCGGACGGCGGTGAACGGCTTCATCTCGACGATCTCCTCGTCCACCTTCATCCGAGCGCTCCCGTTGACGAGGATGTAGACCTCCTCCTGCGTCTTGTGCGTATGTCCCCACGGCACGCGCCAGCCCGGGCCGATCTTGAGGTAGGAGACACCGCAATGCTCGCACTCGAGCGGAACCTTCGCAGTCCGAAATTCGAGGTCGTTCTCGTCCAGCCCGAACTTCACCCCCTGGTTCTCGACCTCTTTCAGGTTCTGCACGGTGTATCCGGCCATCGCTCCTCCTTCGACAGGATGACGGAACGCTAACCCCTTGCTACAGTCAAAGCCGATGAAGGAGCTGCTTCTGTAGGGAAAGGGAGCCCCGCGGCGAACGCCGCGCCAGCTCCCCACGGCCTCTCGATCGAGAGGCTTTTTCGTTTCAGAGGACGGTCATGGACAGGTACGACCCGCAGGCAATCGAGTCGAAATGGCAACGGGCGTGGGAGGAGGCTCGGGCCTTCAACACGCCCAACAGCGGCTCCGGCGACGGACGCGATTTCTACCTGCTCGAGATGCTGCCCTATCCGTCGGGGACGCTGCACATGGGCCAGGTGCGCAACTACACGCAGGGCGACGTGCTGGCCCACTTCTACCGGCGAAACGGCCGGCGGGTCATGCGTCCGATGGGCTACGACTCCTTCGGCCTGAACGCGGAGAACGCGGCGATCCGCGAGGGCGGCCACCCGGGCCTGATCATCGAGCGGAACGTCCAGCGGATTCGGGAACAGATGAAGCGGATGGGCTGGGCGATCGACTGGGACCGCGAGATCGCCAGCCACGAGCCCGAGTACTACCGCTGGACGCAATGGCTCTTCCTGCAGTTCCTGAAGGCCGGCCAGGCGTTTCGGAAGGAAGCGCCGGTGAAGTGGTGTCCGAAGGACCAGACCGTCCTGGCCAACGAGCAGGTCATCGACGGGCGCTGCGAGCGCTGCGGCACAGAGGTCGAGGCAAAGATCCTGGAGCAGTGGTTCTTTCGCTACACGTCGTATGCGGATGCGCTGCTCGACGAGATGGAGCTGCTGGAGTCGTGGCCCGAGCGCGTGCTCGCAATGCAGCGGAACTGGATCGGGCGCTCGGAGGGCGCAGAGATCCTCTTTCGGATCGAAGAGCTCGACATCGACATTCCCGTCTTCACCACGCGCGCAGACACGCTCTTCGGGGCGACCTTCTTCGTGCTCGCACCGGAGCATCCGCTCGTACCGAAGCTCGTAGCGGGAACACCTCAGGAAGCCGAGGTGCTCGACTACGTCCGCCACTCGGCCGCCCGCACGTTTGCCGAGCGGGAGGAGAAGGAGAAGGACGGTGTGTCGACGGGTCGCTTCGCGACGAACCCCGTCAACGACGCACGCCTGCCGATCTGGGTGGCCGACTACGTCCTGATGGAGTACGGCTCCGGCGCGATCATGGCCGTGCCGGCTCACGACGAGCGCGACTACGAGTTCGCGCGCAAGTACGACCTGCCGGTCAAGCCGGTCATCGTTCCGGTCGACGGCAGCGAGCCCGAGCTGCCCTACGTCGCGAAGTCGGAGGAAGCGAAGCTGGCGGACTCCGCGCAGTTCTCCGGCCTGCCGGCGCCGGAAGGCGAGAAGCAGATCGTGGCCTCGCTCGGCGAACGAGGGCGTGGCCGCCCGGCGGTCAGCTACCGCCTGCGTGACTGGCTCATCTCGCGTCAGCGCTACTGGGGCTGTCCCATTCCCGTGATTCATTGCGAGCGCTGCGGCATCGTCGCGGTTCCGGAGGAGGAGCTCCCCGTGCTGCTGCCCCAGATCGACGATTACACGCCCAAGGGCAAATCCCCGCTCGCGGCTGCGGAGGACTGGATCCGGGTTCCGTGTCCGAGCTGCGGCGGGGAAGGCCGGCGCGAGGCCGACACGATGGACACCTTTGTCGACTCGTCCTGGTACTTCCTCCGCTACTGCGATCCCCACAACGCAGAGGCCCCGTTCGGCCGCGAGGCGATCGACGAGTGGCTTCCCGTCGACGAGTACATCGGCGGCGTGGAGCACGCGGTCATGCATCTGCTCTACGCGCGCTACTTCATCAAGGTTCTGAACGACCTCGGCCTGGTTGGGTTCCGCGAGCCCTTCGCGCGTCTGTTCAACCACGGCTGGGTCGACATGGGCGGCGCCAAGATGTCCAAGTCGAAGGGCAACGTGGTCAGCCCCGACGAGTTCGTCCGCGAGGTCGGAGCGGACGCCCTGCGTCTGTACATCCTGTTCATCGGTCCCGCTGATGCGCGCGTGGATTGGCAGGAAACGGGTCTCGAGGGGATGGCGCGCTTCCTGCGCCGTTTGTGGCGCGTCGCGCTCGAGGTGGCTGAGCTGCCCGACGCGCCTACCGCTGGACCTCTGGCGCACAAGGCCCACGAGACGATCGTGAAGGTCACCGACGACCTCGGCCGCCGTTACGCGTACAACACCGCGATCGCGGCCGTGATGGAGCTGGTGAACGACATCACCCGCGATCCCGGCGCGCCGGGCGCGCGGTTCGCCGTCGAGACCGCCGTCTCCCTGATCCAGCCGGCGGCGCCGCACATCGCGGAGGAGCTCTGGGAGCGTCTCGGGCATACACGTCTGTGGGCAGAGCCGTGGCCGGTCGCGGATCCGGAGATGTTGCAGCGCGAGACGTTTGAGCTCGTCGTGCAGGTCAACGGGAAGGTGCGGGACCGCCTTCAGGTTCCTGCCGATCTCCCGGAGGACGAGCTCGTCGCGCGCGCGAAGGAGTCGCCGAAGGTGCAGGCGCACTTGGACGGCGGCAAGATCAGGCAGACGATCGTCGTTCCGCGCAAGCTCGTCAACCTGGTCGTCAGCTAGCGCTCTTTCGGCACGAAGTCGTCACAGACACGTGACGATTTCGTTGTCACCATCGGCGACATGCCCGAGATCACTCTGGACCGCCGACGGATTGTTGCGGCAAGCATTGCGCTCTTGCTCGTGCTCGCTCTCGGAGGCCGGCTTCTGCTGCGGCCGGGGCGAGCTTCGGTGCCGCCGCCGGTGCGCGTCGCAGCGCCGGCGCACGCCGCTCCGGCCTCCCGGTTGTTCGTCCACGTCGTCGGTGCCGTTCGCCGTCCGGGTCTCTACCGGCTGCCGGAGGGTTCGCGCGTCGCCGACGCGGTCACGCGGGCCGGAGGTGCCACGCGCGAGGCGCAGCTCGAGCTCGTCAACCTGGCGGCACGGATCGCCGACGGCGAGCAGGTCGTCGTCCCGCGGCGCGGCGCGGCTGCCGCGGTCGGGGGTGCAGGCGGGGCGGCCGCGACGACCGGACCCGTGCATCTCAACACCGCAACGCTCGAACAGCTCGACACGCTTCCCGGTGTCGGTCCCGTCACCGCGCAGAAGATCCTCGACTACCGGCAGAAGCACGGCGCGTTCGGATCGGTCGACGAGCTGGACGCGATTCCCGGCATCGGCCCCGCACGGCTCGAGCAGGTCCGCGACCTGGTGGCGCCGTGAAAGCGGCCCTGTTGCAGCGGTATCCGCAGGCGCTGGCGGGCGCACTCTGCGTCGGCCTCGCGAGCGCGAACGCGGTCCGCGCAGGGACGGACGTGGTCTTGCTGCTCGCCGTAGGGCTCGCCCTGTCCTCGATCGCCGTCGACGGGCCCGCCCGGCTTGCCCTGCTCGGGAGTGCGCTGGCACTCACGGGCTGGTGGTGGGGCGGCGCGCGGCTGGACGCCCTCGACCTCAGCCCTCTTGGCGGGCGCGTCGACACGGCTGCCCGAAGCCGCGTCGTGGTCACCGGTCCCGCCCGGGGCAGCCGGTACGACATCCGTGCACCTGGGGTCGTGCTTCGCTTCGGCGACCTACGTCCGCACGAGCCGGTGCTGCTCGAGCTGCCGCGTGGACGGTCGCCGCCTCAGGGCGCACTCCTCGCTGCACTCGGACAGCTCACCTTGCCGCGCGGACCGAAGGACGGGTTCGACGAGCGGACGTGGCTACGGCGTCACGGCGTCCATCTCGTGCTCCGCGTCGACCGCTGGCGGATCGTCGGACGCCGCCGCGGGCTCGGCGGCCTTGCCGACGCGCTACGGCGGCGGCTACGGCGTTCCGTGGCGAGTGGCCTGACGGGTGAGCGAGCTGCGGTGCTCGAGGGCGTGGTGCTCGGCGAGGACAGCGGGCTCTCGGAGGAGCTTCGGCAGCGCTTTCGCGCCGCCGGGCTCTACCACCTGCTGGCCGTGTCCGGCCAGAACGTCGCGCTCGTCGCGGGTGGTGCGCTGATCCTCGCCTGGCTGCTCGGCGTACCGCGCCTGGTTGCGGAAGTGGGTGCGCTCGCCGCGATCCTCGCGTACGTGCTGGCAGTCGGTGCGCAGCCTTCCGTTGTTCGCGCGGGTGTGGCCGGCGCGCTCGGCTCTCTCGCCTGGCTCACCGCCCGGACTGCGGATCGCTGGCACCTTCTCCTGGTCGGCGCGATCGTCCTGCTTGCGTGGAATCCGTACGTGCTCCTCGACGCGGGCTTCCAGCTCTCGTTTGCGGCGGTGATCGCGATCTTCGTCCTCGTCCCGCGCTTCGGCCGTTTCCTCGAGGGCTATCCGCTCGGGCCGCTCCGTCTGGTCGTCGCAGTGTCCGCCGCGTGCGGGTTGGCGACCGCACCGATCGCCTGGCTGCACTTCCACTCGCTCCAGCTTCTGACGATCCCCGCGAACGCCCTCGCTGCACCCGCAGTCCTTCCGCTCCTGGGGCTGGCACTCGCGGGTGCCGCCGTCGCCCCGTTGTCCGGGAGCGCCGCCGCCGCGCTCGCATGGCTGAACGGCTGGTGCGCCGCCTACCTCGTCGCCGTCGCGCGTCTCATCGGCGGCCTCCCGATCGCACAGATCCGCTCGACCCGCATGCTGCTCGTGCTGCTCGCCGGCGCGCTCCTCCTCGCTGCCTATGCTTCCCCGCGGTGGCAAACGAGCTCGAACCCGTCTACCTGATCACCGGCGGGGATCGTCCGAAGATCCAGCGTGCCCTGCGGCGGCTTCGCGATCGCATCGGCGAGGACGCGGTCGAGCTGCTCTCGGCGCACGAGGCGAGCGGCGAGGACGCGGTTGCGGCCTCCAATTCGATGGGCCTGCTCGGCGGCGGCCGCCGGCTGGTGATCGTCGAGGACGTCGAACGCTGGAAGGCGCCCGACGTGAAAGCCGTGGCTGCGTATCTGGGCAGTCCCGCGCCGGACACCGTGCTCGCCCTCGTGGGCGCGGAGCTGAAGAAGGACTCCGCCCTCGGGAAAGCGTGCGCCAAGGCCGGGGACGTGCTCGTGTACGACGTCGCCAAGCGCCGCCTCCCCGAGTGGGTGACGACGCAGTTCAAGGAGCGCGGCGTCGAGATCGACGGGGACGCGGCGCGGCTCCTCGTCGAGGTCGTGGGCGAGGATCCGGAGGAACTTGCGACGGAGGTCGACAAGCTCGCTACCTGGGCCGGAGGAGAAGCGGTCGGAGTGCGCGAGGTCGAGCAGCTTGCGGCCGGCTGCGCGGAGATTCCGGGCTACGAGCTAACGGACGCCTGGGGCCGACGGGATCTCGCGGCTGCTCTGGTCTCCTGCGAAACGTTGCTGGAGCGCTCGGGCGATCCCGTCTCGCGCACCGTTCCCGCATTGGTCGGGCTGCTGGTGGGACACGTGGGGCGCGTGCGCGACTGTCAGATGTTTGCGGAGGAAGGCCTGAGCGCGCGCGAAGCGGCCGCCCGGCTCAAACGGCATCCGTTCTACGTCGAGAAGCTGTACGCGCAGGCGCGTAATTACGAACCGGATGAACTGCGCGGGGCGGTCGTACGGCTGGCCGCGCTCGACCACGCGGTCAAAGGGGGTTCGCGTCTTGCCGTCGATCTCGAGCTGGAACGCGCCCTGATCGACATCACGCGGCCGCGCGAGCCGGTTAGCGCTTAGCTGACACGAGCCGGGCGGCCTGAGCCTTCCGCCGAGCGGCCGTGTTGCGATGCAGCGCGCCGCGGGCAGCGGCACGGTCGAGCCAGCGCACGAGCTCGCGATGTTCCGCAGCGACGCGATTCTGGTCGCCGGACTGCACGGCCTGCTCGAGCCGCTTCGCCAGCGTCTTCGCCGTCGAGCGGTAGTGCAGATTCTCGAGCCGCTGCTTGGCGGCCGTGCGAACCCGCTTCTTCTGTTGCTGGATGTTCGGCATCGGCGTGAAAAGGCCCGCTGTGCGCGGGCGCGATGATGGTACCAAAGCGCCGCGGCGGCCAAACGGCGCCGTTCAGCGCCCTCCCTATACTCGCCGCGTGGACGAGCGCTCCGGCCGCCGGCTCGCGAGGTCGACGGCGATCTTCTCGCTCGCCACGGGCGTCTCGCGGATCCTCGGGCTCGTGCGCGAGGTCGTCGCGGCCTACTACTTCGGCGCCGCAGGGAAGATCAACGCCTTCACGGTCGCGTTTCAGGTGCCGAATCTCGTCCGCGCGCTCGTCGCGGATGCGGCGCTGTCGTCGGCGTTCGTCCCAGTCTTCACCGAGTTGCTGGAGAAGGGCGACCGCCGGCGCGCGTGGCGCGTCGCGTCGAGCCTTTTCTGGCTCGTCCTGCTCGTTCTCGGCGCGCTGACGGCGCTCTTCATCCTGCTGGCGCCCTGGATCCTGCGGCCGTTCGGCGATCCCGGCGGCGATCGCGCGCTTGCGGTCGGCCTCTCGCGCGTGTTGTTCCCGATCGTCGCCCTCCTCGGCGTCTCGGGGATCGTGGTCGGGATCCTCAACAGCTACGAGCACTTCGCGGTGCCGGCGCTGACACCGGTCTTCTGGAACGTCGCGATCATCGTGGGGCTCGTCATCGGCGTGCCGCGAGCCGAGTCGATCGACGCGAAGCTGTACGTCTACGCCGCGTCGATCGTGGTGGGGACGGTGATCCAGGTGCTGCTCCCGATGCCGTGGCTGCGCGGCCGTGACGATCGGTTGCGCGTGCTGATCGACTGGCGCGATCCCGCGGTCTGGCGCGTGCTCCGCCTGATGGTTCCCGTGACGCTCGGCCTCGGCCTGATCAACTTCAACCTGGTCGTCGACTCCGCCTTCGCGTCACGGCTGATCGACCCGACGCTGGCGCCGACGGCGATCGACAAGGCGTTCCGTCTCTACATGCTCCCGCAGGGGATGTTCTCGGTGGCGATCGCGACCGTCCTCTTTCCGTCGCTCGCCCGTCTTGCCGCGCGTGGCGACGAGGACGGATTCCGCAGAACGCTCGGGCTCGGCGTGCGCCAGATCGCCTTTCTGCTCATTCCCGCCGGAGCGGTGAGCGCGGTCCTCGCCGAGCCGATCACGCGGATCATCTACCAGCGCGGCGAATTCGAGCCTGCGCAGACGCCCGTCGTCGCCGCTGCGCTCGCGGCATTCTCGGCGGGCCTCTTTTTCAACGGGACGATGCTGCTGATGAACCGCGCCTTCTTCAGCCTGCAGTCGAACTGGATTCCAACGTCGGTCGCGCTCGCCGATTTGGCGCTGAACGCCGCACTGGACGCAGCCTTCTATCGCTTCGGCACCTGGGGCATTCCGCTGGCCACGTCGGTCGTGAACCTCGCCGGCAGCGCCGTCCTCCTCTTTTTGATGCGGCGCCGGCTGCGCCGCATCGAGTTCCGCGAGACCGCGGACTCAGTCCTCCGGATCGTCGTGGCGTCGGCGCTGCTCGCTGGCGTCTGCTACGGCACCTGGTACGGGCTCGATCGAGCGGCAGGGCGCTCCTTCGGCGGGCAGCTCCTGTCGGTCGGAAGCGCGCTCGCAGCCGGATTCGTCGTCTATCTCCTCGCCTGCCGGGCGCTGAACGTTCGTGAGCTCGGGCCGTTGCTAGCGTTGCGAAGCCGTCTCAAGCGCGCCTGACCATGACTCAAGACCGAATCCGCAACTTCTCGATCATCGCCCACATCGACCATGGGAAGTCGACGCTTGCCGATCGCATCCTCGAGCTGACGCATGCGGTCTCGAGTCGCGACATGCGCGAACAGGTGCTCGACTCGATGGAGCTCGAGCGCGAGCGCGGCATCACGATCAAGGCGCAGGCGGTGAGGGTCGAATGGAAAGACCACCAGTTCAACCTCATCGACACGCCGGGGCACGTCGACTTCACCTACGAGGTCTCGCGCTCGCTGCAGGCGTGCGAAGGGGCGCTCCTCGTGGTCGACGCCGCGCAGGGAACGCAGGCCCAGACGCTTGCGAACGCGTATCTCGCGATCGAGAACAACCTCGACATCGTCCCGGTCGTCAACAAGATCGACCTCCCGCAGGCCGATCCGGCCGCGGCCGCGGCAGAGCTGGCAGACCTGATCGGGGACGACGCGGATCATGTCCTCCGGATCTCCGCCAAGACGGGCGAGGGAGTCGAGGACGTCCTAGACGCGATCGTCGAGCGAGTTCCGCCACCTTCCGGCGATCTCGAAGCGCCGGCGCGCGCACTCATCTTCGACTCGTCGTACGACCAGTATCGAGGGGTCGTCGCCTTCGTGCGCGTTGTCGACGGACGCTTCACGAAGAGGGAACCTCTGCGGGCGATGGCGCTGGGAACGCGCTTCGAGGCTGAGGAGCTCGGCTTCTTCTCTCCCACGCGAAGCGAGACGGGCGTGCTCGAAGCCGGCGAGGTCGGCTATGTCATCACCGGCCTCAAGGACGTCTCGCGCCTCCGGGTCGGCGACACGATCACGTCCCAGACGCGCCCGGCCGCGGAGCCCCTACCCGGCTACAAGGACGTCAAGCCCATGGTTTTCTCCGGGCTGTTCCCGACCGACTCCGACGACTACCCCGAGCTGCGTGATGCGCTCGAAAGGCTGAAGCTGAACGACGCAGCGCTCTTCTACGAACCGGAGACCTCGAAGGCCCTCGGCTTCGGGTTTCGCTGCGGTTTCCTCGGGCTGCTGCACATGGAGATCGTCCGTGAGCGGCTGGAGCGCGAATTCGACCTGGATCTGATCGTGACCGCGCCGAATGTGGCCTACCGCGTGAAGCCGCCGACCGGTGACTGGGTCGAAGTCCACTCACCGAGCGATATGCCGAACGAGTTCGAGGAGGTCGAGGAGCCTTACATCAAGGCCTCGATCATCGTGCCGAAGGAATACGTCGGCGCGGTCATGGAGCTCAACAACGACCGGCGCGGCCGTTTCGACCACATGGAGTACCTCTCGGAGAACCGCGTTCATCTGACGTACGAGCTCCCGCTCGCCGAGATCGTGCTCGACTACTACGACCAGCTGAAATCGCGCACGCGCGGGTACGCGAGCTTCGACTACGACATCATCGGATTCAGGCCGGGCAAGCTGGTGCGTGTCGACGTGCTCGTCGCCGGGGAACCGGTCGATGCGCTGTCGCTCGTCATCCACCGTGACGCCGCCTACGATCGCGGCCGCGCACTGGTCGAACGCCTGCGCGAGGAGATTCCGCGCCAGCACTTCGACGTCGCGATCCAGGCGGCGATCGGCGCACGCGTGATCGCGCGCGAGACGGTGAAGGCCAGACGCAAGGACGTGCTCGCGAAGTGCTACGGCGGCGACATCACGCGCAAGCGCAAGCTGCTCGAGCGCCAGAAGGCCGGCAAGAAGCGGATGAAGCAGGTGGGGATGGTCGAGGTACCGCAGGAGGCGTTTCTCGCGGTGCTCAATCTGAACGGGGAGAAGAAGTCGTGACCGGCGGTGGCGTCCGGCACCTCTACGTGCATCTCCCGTTCTGCGCGCATCGGTGCGGCTACTGCGACTTCGTCACCGTGGTCGGCCGCGGCGCGCAACACGGTGGCTACGTCGATGCGCTGCTCGCCGAGCTGGCGCTGGAGCGCCGCTTGCTCGAGCCCGAGCCCGAGACGGTCTTTCTCGGCGGCGGCACGCCGACGTTCACGGAGCCGCGTGCCCTCGAGCGTTTGCTCGGAGGGTTGCCGCTTGGCGGTGAGGTCACGATCGAGGCGAATCCCGAGACGGTGACCCCGGAGCTTGCGCGTTCGCTGAGACGCAGCGGCGTCAACCGCGTCTCGCTCGGAGTGCAGAGCTTCCAGCCGCATCTGCTCCAGGTGCTCGAGCGTGTTGCCCAACCGGACACCGTCCGGGGCGCGTTCTACCATCTACGTGATGCCGGATTTGACAACATCTCCTTCGATCTCATCTACGGGATCCCCGGCCAGAGCCCCTCCGACCTCGACGCAGACCTCGGCGAAGCCGTCGAGCTCGGCCCGGAGCACCTCTCGTGTTACGAGCTCGAGGCAAAGCCGGGGACGCGCTTCACCCATGCTCACGGCGCCGAGCTGGAGCGCCAGAGCGAGGCGATGGAGTCCTATTTCGAGCTCGTCGTCGCGCGACTGACCTCCGCCGGCTACCGCTGGTACGAGACCGCGAACTTCTGTCGTGTGCCCGAGCGCGCAGGCGGGCGCGATCTCCGCGCGAGGCACAACCTCGCGTGCTGGCTCGGACGGGACTACCTGGGGCTCGGGGTGGGCGCGGTTTCGACAATCGAGGGACGCCGCTGGCGGAACACCCCGCGGCTTGCCGCATACGTCGAGGCACTCGCGCGCGGTGCGAGACCCGCCCGCGAGGTCGAGCCGCTGTCCGCCGACGTGCAACGGCGCGAGCGCGTGATGCTGGGACTGCGGCTCGACGAGCCGTTGCTCCTGGGCGATCTGGCCGAGGTCGTCGACGAGACGGCGCTCGCGCGGCTTCAGCGACTCGGACTCGTGCACAACGTCCCGGGCGGCGCGAACGGGCGCGCGCTGGCGCTCACGACACGCGGCCGCTTCCTCGGCGGCGGCGTGACCGCAGACCTGCTCGCGTAGCGGCGAGGATGCGCGGCTAAAATTCCTGCAAATGGCGTCTGATCGAACGGCCGGTCTCACCACGCGCCAGCGCGACCTGCTCGCACGCGTGGTCGAGGAGTTCGTCGCGACAGGACAGCCCGTCGGCTCCAGGCATCTCGTCGAGCAGGCAGGCCTGAGCGTCTCGCCCTCGACCGTGCGCAACGAGCTGGCCGAGCTCGAGGCGCGGGGTCTGCTCACGCATCCGCACACGTCGGCGGGACGAGTTCCCACCGATCAGGGATACCGGCTCTACGCGGACGAGCTGCTCGCGCGTCAGGATCCGCGTCCCGGGGCATTCCCGCTCGATCTCTTGGAGCTTCGGCGGGAGATCGACTCGGCGCTGGAGGCGACCGGGGAAGTGCTCTCGCGCGTCACCCACCTGCTGGCGCTCGTCTCGGCCCCGCCGCTCGAGACGACGACGGTTCGTCACGTCGAGGTGCTCCTGCTGAACCCGCGGACGGTGATGGCCGTCGTGATCACCTCGACCGGCGGTGTCGCGAAACGCGTCGTGACTTTCGGCGAGACGGTCGATCCGGGCCTCGCGAAGTGGGCGGGGGAGTACCTGAACGAGCGCGTGGCCGGTCTTCAGCTCGGAACGGCCCGCGTCCGGCGGGAGCTCGACGATCCGACCCTCTCGGCTGCGGAGCGGGACTTCCTGACGGCGCTGAAGCCGGCGTTCACGGATGTTCTCCAGGCGGAGCAGCGGCTGTATGTCGGCGGCACGGCCGGGCTGCTGGACGATGCGCGTGAGGACGAGCTCGACATCTACCGGCACGTCCTGGTCACGCTGGAGCGGCGCGCCGCGCTGCTCGAGATCCTCGGAGAAGCCCTCGACCCGCGCCGTGCCTTCGTGCGCCTCGGCGGGGAGCTCGAGCATCCTGCCTTCCAGGACGCCGCGCTGGTCGGAGCGACGTACGGGCTTACGAACCGGGTGCTCGGAGCCGTCGGGCTCCTTGGCCCGGTCCGGATGGACTACGACAAGGCGATCCGCTCCGTCCGCGGCGCCGCGCAGGAGCTGTCCCGCTTCGTCGAGGAGGTCTACGAGGACAACTGACGGCCTCGCTAGGCTAGATCGAGACCGAGATGGCGACGACTGAGCGCGACTACTACGAGCTTCTCGGCGTCCCGCGGGATGCGGCTCCCGACGAGATCAAGCGCGCCTTCCGCCGTCTCGCGCGCGAGCTGCACCCTGACGTCTCCGCCGAGCCCGACGCGGAGCATCGCTTCCGCGAGGTCGTCGAGGCCTACGAGGTGCTGTCCAACTCCGAGCGGCGCCAGCTGTACGACCGGTTCGGACATGCGGGGCTGCGCAGCGGCGGCTTCCAGCCGACGGCGTTCGACCTCGGCAGCCTCTCCGATCTCTTCTCGGCATTCTTCGGGGACGACCTCTTTGGCGTCGGCGGCCGCACGGGGCGCGGACGCGGCGCCGACATCGCGGCTCAGGTGGAGATCGAGCTCGTCGAGGTCGCAACCGGGACGAAGCGCGAGGTGCCGTTCGGGGTCGCAGTCCCGTGCGGCCGCTGCGGCGGCAACGGGGCCGAGCCGGACACAGCCATCCAGGCGTGTCCGAGCTGCGGCGGGAGCGGGCGCGTGCGGCAGATCTCGCGCAGCGTGTTCGGCGAGTTCGTCCGCACCGGAACCTGTCCGACCTGCAGCGGCTCCGGCCAGCTCATCGAGCACCCGTGTGAGCAGTGCCGCGGCGCCGGCCGGGTGATCGAGCAACGGACGCTCGAGGTGGAGATCCCGGCAGGGATCCACGACGGCCAGCGCATCCGCCTGAGCGGGGAAGGTCATGCCGGGACGCTCGGAGCGCGGGCCGGCGACGTCTACGTCGAGGTTCACGTCCGGCCCGACGAGCGGTTCGTGCGCGAGGGCAACGACATCTACACGACGGTCGACTTGACCGTGACGGAGGCGGCACTCGGAGCGACCGTCGCGGTGGCCACGCTGGAGGGCGACGTCGAGCTGACGTTCGAGCCCGGCACGCAGCCCGGCGAGATTCGCATCCTGCGAGGTCGCGGTCTGCCCGTTCTGCAGGGCTTCGGCCGCGGAAATCAGCGTGTGCTCGTGAACGTCACGGTGCCGAGACGTCTCACCGAAGAGCAGCGACGCCTGCTCGAGGAGTTCGAGCAGTTGTCGACCGAAGAGACCTACGAAACGGGTGAGGGGTTCTTCGACAAGCTGAAGAGCGCGTTCCGCTGAACCACATGCGCCGCGTCTCGGTCGCCGTTCCCGTCGAGCGCGCAGAGGAGGCGCGGGCGCAGATGCTCGAGCTCTTCCCTGCCGGCTTCGAGGAGGTCGACCGAGCGGACGGCATCGAGCTCGTCGCCTACACGGATGCCGGCGGGGAGGAGCGCTTGTGGCACGCGTTCGGCGGCGCGCGTGGAGAAGACGTGGCGGCGGACTGGCGCGAGCGCTGGAAGGAATTCCACCGCCCGGTCCGCGTCGGGCCTTTGTGGATCGGTCCCTCCTGGTACGAGCCGCCCGTCGATGCGACTCCGATCGTGATCGAGCCGGGCCGCGCATTCGGCACGGGCGCGCATCCGACCACGCAGCTGTGCATCGAGCTCCTGCTCGAGCTCGAGCACGGGAGCGTCCTCGACCTCGGCTGCGGCTCGGGCGTCCTCGCGATCGTCGCTGCGAAGCTCGGCTTCTCCCCGGTCGTCGCCCTCGACTCCGACGAGAGCGCCGTTTCCGCAACGGCGTCGAACGCCACCGCGAACGGCGTCGAGATCGAGGCACGCCGCGTCGACGTGCTCGCCGAAGAGCTGCCGGCGACGGACGTGGCGCTCGCGAACATCACGCGGGCGGCGCTCGAGGAGGTCGCCCCGCAACTCCGGTGCGAGCGGCTCGTGAGCTCCGGCTACCTCCCGACCGACCCGCAGCCGCTGCCGCCTTTCCACCATCTTCGCCGCATCACCCGCGGCGGCTGGGCGGCAGACTTGTACGAAGCCGCCGAGTAGCATCCCGGGCCGATGGCGACCTTCTCGGTCAGTTTTCTCGGTTGCAAGGTCTCGCACACCGACGCACACGAGGTCCGCGAGCGCCTGCTCGCAGACGGCCACGTGGAGCGGCCGCATGAGCTCGGCAGCGACGTGGCGGTCGTGAACACCTGCTGCGTGACGCACGAGGCGGTCCGGAAGTCGCGGCACGCGGCCGCCCGAGCCGCGCGCACGCACGGGCGCGTGTACGTCACCGGCTGCGCCGCGAATCTCGCCGCCGACGCGTTCTCCGGGCTTCCGGACAACGTCACCGTCGTGGCACGCCGGAGCGAAGAGACGCCCGCCTTCGTCGCGGGCGACGTGGGCGCGCTCGGCTGCGTCCGGGCGGATGCGCGCCTCGACCGTGTTCGCGCGTTCGTGAAGATCCAGGACGGCTGCAGCTTCTCCTGCAACTTCTGCGTGATCCCGCTCGTTCGCGGCGCCTCGCGCAGCCGCTCCGCGGCGGCGGTGCTGGACGAGGCTCGCCGGCGCGTCGCGCAGGGGCATCGGGAGATCGTCCTGACCGGGATCAACCTCGGCTGCTACCGGGACCGCGCGGCCGGATACACGTTGCCGCGACTCGTGCGCGAGGTGGGTTCGGTGCCCGGGCTCGCCCGGCTGCGGCTGTCCTCGATCGAGGTCAACCACGTTGACGCCGAGCTCGTCTCGGCCCTGCGCGAGACGCCCACCGTCAGTCGCCACCTGCACGTCCCCCTCCAGTCGGGCGACGACGACGTCCTGCGCGACATGGCCCGTCGCTACACCTCGGCCACGTACCTGCGGCGGCTCGAGCCGCTCGCGGACTTCAACCTCACAACGGACGCGATCGTGGGCTTTCCGACCGAGACGGAAGCCGCCTTCGAGCGCACGCTTGCCGTCGTCGAGGCGGCGGGCATCACGAAGGTGCACGTCTTCCCGTACTCGCCGCGCCCGGGGACCGTGACCGCTGGCGACGATTCGGTTCCGTCCGGGGTGAAGAAGGAGCGCAGCGCACGGCTTCGCGCCGCGTCGGCGGCCGCCTGCCTCGCCCGCTGGCGGGAGAAGATCGGTGCGGAGGACGTCGTCCTCGTCGACCGGCCCGGCCGTGGCTACGGCGACGACTATTCGCCGTGGCTCCTCGACGGCCCGATCGGTGAGCTCGTTCGCGTGCGCGGTGCGGCGGTCTCGGAGGAGGGGATTCTCGCTGCCTGACGATTGCCTCTTCTGCAAGCTCGTGCGCGAGGGCGACCATGTTGCGAAGGGCGACGGGTTCGTCGCGATCCGCGACCTCTATCCGAAGGCGGAGACGCATCTGCTCGTGCTCCCCGAGCGTCACGTCTCGAGCTTCCGCGAGGTGAGCGAGTTTCCGGCGGACGAGGCGAAGCGCATGCTCGACTTCGTCGCGGACACGGCGCGTGAAGCCGGGCTGACCGACTACCGCGTGCTCGTCAACGTCGGCGAGGGCGGCGGGCAGACCATCTTCCACCTCCACTGGCATATCCTCGGCGGCCGCATGCAGGGACTTCCGCAATGAGCCTGATCGCCCGCATGGAGGACGACCTGAAAGCGGCGACGCTCGCGCGCGACGCCGATCGCCGGGACGCCCTGCGGCTGATCCTCTCGAGTCTTCGGTCGGCGGAGAAGGAGCTTCAGCGCCCGCTCTCGGACGAAGAGGAGCTGCAGGTGCTCCAGCGCGAGCGCAAGCGACGCGTCGAGGCGGCCGAGGCCTTCCGCGGCGGCGGGCGCGACGAGCAGGCCGACGCCGAAGAGCGCGAGCTCTCCGTGCTCGAGGAGTTCATGCCCGAACCGCTTTCCGAGGACGAGCTCGAGGAAATCGTGGACGACGCGATCGCCGAGAACGGCGCGACGAGCATGCGCGACTTCGGACGTGTGATGGCCGACGTGATGCCCCAGGTGTCTGGCCGCGCCGACGGCTCGGTCGTGAGCCAGTTGGTCAAGGAGAAGTTGGCCTGACGCCCGGCTCGCGGGCCTACACTGAGCCCGTGCAGCAGGTGGAACAGACGCTCGACGTCTCCAACGACGTCGCGGCCGAGCTCGCCTCGATCGGCGACGGGATTCTCGACGCGCTCCGCGACCGGCTCGAGTGCACGATCCTCCTGCGCGGGAACCGGCTGACGATCGTGGGCGACGACGTCCACGTCGCCGAGGCGCGCGCGGTCGTCGACGAGCTGGTCGAGCTCGTGGAAACGGGGCAGGAGATCGGCCCCGCCACGGTCGACGCGGTCCTGAATGCAATCGACCAGGCCGAGAACGTGCAGGACGTCTTCGGCGACGTCGTCTGGCGTCACCGCGGGAAGCAGATCACGCCGAAGACCTTGACGCAGAAGCGCTACGTCGACGCGATCCGCCGCTGCACGGTCACCTTCGGGATCGGGCCGGCGGGCACCGGCAAGACCTATCTGGCCATGGCGCTCGCCGTCGCCGCGCTGCAGGAGCGTCAGGTCGCGCGCCTGATCCTCACCCGCCCGGCGGTGGAGGCGGGCGAGCGGCTCGGCTTCCTGCCCGGCGACATGCTGGCCAAGGTAGATCCCTACCTGCGCCCGCTCTTCGACGCGCTCTACGACATGCTCGACGCCGAGCGTCTGAACACTTACATGGAGCGCGGGACGATCGAGGTGGCGCCGCTCGCCTTCATGCGCGGTCGCACGCTCAACGACTCGTTCATCATTCTCGACGAGGCGCAGAACACGAGTCCCGAGCAGATGCAGATGTTCCTGACGCGGCTTGGATTCGGCTCGAAGGTCGTCGTCACCGGCGACGTGACACAGGTCGACCTGCCGCGCGAGCAAGCCTCAGGTCTCATCCACGTGCAGCAGATCCTCGGCTCCATCGACGGCATCGCGTTCATCCGCTTCGGTCACGAGGACGTCGTGCGCCACAAGCTCGTCCAGCGGATCGTCGAGGCCTACAAGCTGCATGCGGAGGAGACGGGCACGCAGCGGCGGAAGTAGCGGCATGGTCGAGGTCGAGGTGGCGAACCGATCCGGGGCCGACTTCGACCTGCGGACGGCGACCGCCCTCATCCGCGAAGTGCTCAGGGCCGAGGGCATCGTCGACGGCGAGCTCGGTCTTCAGCTCGTCGAGCCGGAGGAGATCCGAACGCTGAAGCGCGAGCACCTCGGCATGGACGAAGAGACCGACGCGCTCGCCTTCCCGATCGACGGCCGCGAGCCGCTGCCGGAGGGAATCCCGCGGCAGCTCGGCGACGTCGTCCTCTGTCCGGAGGTCGTGGGCGACGCCTGGCGTGCGGCTCTCGTGCACGCGGTGCTGCACCTGGTCGGGTACGACCACGGTCTGGAGATGGAAGCCCGCGAGCGCACGTACGCATGAGGCCGCGTCCCTCGATCATCGAGAGCTTCAACTTCGCGATCGAGGGGGTGATCCACGTGTTGCGGACGCACCGGAACATGCGGATCCACTTCGCCGTCGCGGTGGCCGTGCTCGTCATCGCGGCCGCAGTCGGAGTCTCGAAGATCGAGCTGATCGTCCTCCTGCTCTCGATCGCCTTCGTCCTCGTGGCCGAGATGATCAACACGGCCGTCGAAGGCACGATCGACGCCGCGACGACCGCCTTCGACCCGATGGCCAAGCTGGCGAAGGACATCGCCGCAGGCGCAGTGCTGATCGCCTCGGTGAACGCGGTCGCGGTCGGCTATCTCGTCTTCGCGGGCAAGGCGGCCGACAAGACGGCGCGCGTGCTGGACAAGGTGCGCAACGCTCCCGCCCAGCTCACCGTGATCGCGCTCGTCATCACGGTCATCGTCGTCATCGCGACGAAGGCCTGGACCGGGCGCGGAACGCCGCTCCGCGGGGGTCTGCCTTCGGGCCACGCGGCGATCGCCTTCGCCGGCTGGATGGCCGCCACCTACATCGTCGGGGACTCTCACCGCTTCGTCGTCAGCGCGCTCACGTTCATCATGGCCTTGCTCGTGGCACAGACCCGCGTCGAATCAGGCGTCCATTCGGCCCTCGAGGTCGCGTACGGCGGCGCGCTCGGTGCGCTGGTGACCCTCTCCGTCTTCCAGCTGTTGTGAGGCGTCGCTTGCGATGCCGACTTCAGGGCGTGCGGGCTTGCCCGCACGCCCGTCTGCGCCGTCGACCCGAAAGGCTCGGATCGGAGCTACGGCAGTGAGCCGCGACCTCTACGAGCGCGCCGTCGCGATCTCGCAGCGCGCGTATGCGCCCTACTCGAACTATCTCGTCGGCGCCGCGGTGCTCACCCGCGACGGCAAGATCTTCGAAGGGGTCAACGTGGAGAACGCTGCCTATCCGCTCGGCGTCTGCGCCGAGAAGTCTGCGCTCGTGAAGGCCGTCAGCGAGGGCTACGGGCCGGGCGACATCGAGGCGATCGGGATCACCGCGTCTCCCTGCGGGGGTTGCCGCCAGTGGCTCTACGAGTTCCGGATCGATCAGATCACGTTCCTGAACTCGGCCGGCGAGCTCGCCACGTACTCGGCGCCGGAGCTGCTGCCGGATACGTGGGATCTGCCCGCTTGAGATCGGGATTCGTCGCCGTCGCCGGCCGGCCGAACGTCGGCAAGTCGACGCTCGTGAACGCCGTCTGCGGCGGCAAGGTGGCGATCGTCTCGGACAAGCCGCAGACGACTCGACGGCGGATCTTCGGGATCGCGAACGGCGACGACTATCAGCTCGTGCTCGCCGACCTCCCCGGCTTCCAGCGACCGCTCGATCCCCTCACGGAGCACATGCAGAGGACGGTCGACGCGGCGTTCGAAGACGTCGAAGGCGTCGTCCTCGTCCTGTCCGCACGCGAGCGAATCGGCTCGGGGGACCGCTTCGTGGCGCGGCGCGTCTTCGGCCTGGGCGTCCCGGTCGTCATCGCCCTCAACAAGGTGGACCGGCTGAAACCCGCGCACGTCGCAACGCAGATGGACGCCGCCTCGAGGCTGGGCGATTTTCACGCCCTGCACCCGGTGAGCGCGAAGACGGGCGACGGCGTGGCGGCGCTGCGCGACGAGCTCGTCGCGCAGCTACCCGAGGGGCCGCGCTACTACCCGGTGGAGCAGCGCAGCGATCTTCCCGTCGAGGTGCAGGTGGCCGAGCTCGTGCGCGAGCAGGCGCTGCGGCTGACGAAGGAGGAGGTGCCGCACGCGATCACCGTTGAGGTGCAGGAGATCGGGGAACGTGTCGTCAGCGCCGACCTGCTCGTCGAGACCGAGTCGCAGAAGCAGATCGTCGTCGGAAAGGGAGGCTCGATGGTGCGGGAGATCGGCAGGGGCGCCCGGCCCGAGATCGAGCTGCTGCTCGGGCATCCGGTCTTTCTCGAGCTGCGGGTCAAGGTCAAGCCGCGCTGGCGCCGCGACGAAGCGCTGCTCGAGCGGCTCGGCCTCTGAGACAGCAATCGTCACGGTTTCGATGCCGTTCCGTTGCTGACACGCCACGGCGTGCCGACTAGCCTGACGGCTGGTGGGGCGGGGTAAGGGGCTCCCCGGTGACGCGTGTACCTACGACTCGAAAGAACGCCCGCGCGGCGCGAGCAGGATGCCGAGCAGGATCCCCGCCGCCAGGAGCTGGACGCGGGCGGAGACGCCGCCCGATCGATGCCAGCCGCGTAGGCGGTGGCTCGGGAACAGCTTCCGGCCGCCGGGTCGCGGCAGGCGGAGTAGGTGCTCGAGGTCGGGGGCGGATCCCGCCGCGGCGCCGACTGTGACCTCGTGGAGAGGCCCCCATCGAACTGCGAGCGCGGCGAGCGCAGCGATCCCCGACCGAATCTCGAACCGCCGGCTCGGAAGATCCTCGTGCGGCATGCGATCGCCGGCGAGGTGGCTGACCGCTCCAAGGACGACAGCCCACTTCCGCGACGGCGCGATCGCACCAACCGCCGCGCCGCAAGCGACGTGCAGCGACACGATCATGGGCGCACCATGGCCCGCGACCCTAATGCAGCCGCCCGGGGCTAGACTCATCCCCATGGCGCAAGCGCCCGTTCTGCCGCGCGGGTTCGAGCTGCCGCTCGAGCCCAGGCTGCCGCGTATCGGCTCCGTCGACGCGGTCGCGCTCGAGGAGCGGGCGGGCTCGCTCGCACGCCGCTCGATCAAGCGGGAGGCCAAGGTCTTCGCGCTCGAGCTCGCCGTGCGGATGATGGATCTGACGACGCTCGAGGGACAGGACACGCCCGGAAAGGTCGCGGCGCTCGCGTCGAAGGCGATCCGGCCCGACCCGAGCGATCCCGGTATTCCCTCGGTAGCCGCGATCTGCGTCTACCCCAACCTCGTTCCGGCGGCGGTCGCGCGGGTCGAGGGCTCGAGCGTCAAGGTCGCCTCCGTCGCCACCGCCTTCCCGTCCGGCCAGTCGCCGCTCGAGTCGAAGCTCGAGGAGGTGCGCTGGGTCGTCGCGCAGGGCGCGCACGAGGTCGACATGGTCATCGACCGGGGCGCGTTCCTCTCGGGCCGCTACGCGAAGGTCTACGACGAGATCGTGCGCGTGAAGGAAGCGTGCGGCGACGCGCACCTGAAGGTCATCCTCGAGGTCGCAGAGCTCGGCACATACGACAACGTTCGCCGCGCCTCGCTGCTCGCGATGGCCGCGGGCGCCGACTTCATCAAGACGTCCACCGGCAAGCTGCCCGGCGCCGCGACGCTGCCGGTCACCCTCTGCATGCTCGAGGCGATCCGCGACGTCCACGACGAAACCGGCCGCATGGTCGGGATGAAGCCGGCCGGAGGCATCCGCCAGGCGAAGCAGGCCGTCCAGTACCTCGTGCAGCTACACGAGACGCTCGGTCCCGGCTGGCTCACGCCAGACCTGTACCGCTTCGGCGCGTCTTCGCTCCTGAACGACGTCCTGATGCAGCTCCGGAAGGAGAAGACGGGCTCGTACCAAAGCCCTGACTACTTCACCCTTGACTGAGCTCGAGCGAAAGCACGACCGCGCACCGGTCCCCTCGGACTGGACGTACGCGTCCGCACCCGAGGCCCGCGACATCGTCACGCTTCAGGAGCGCTACGGCCATTACGTCGGCGGCGAATGGCTCGAGGCGCGCGAGACGTACACGACCATCTCGCCGGCAGACGAGGAGCAGCTCGCCGAGGTCGGCCAGGCCACCCCCGAAGAAGTGCAGGCTGCCGTCGCAGCCGCCCGCGAAGCCTTCGACAACGGCTGGTCCGGCATCTCGCCCGCGGAGCGCGCGAAGTATCTCTTCCGGATCGCCCGCATCCTGCAGGAACGCTCGCGCGAGTTCGCGGTGCTCGAGTCGCTCAACGGGGGAAAGCCGATCAAGGAGTCGCGCGACGTCGACCTCCCGCTCTCCGCGGCGCACTTCTTCTACTACGCAGGCTGGGCGGACAAGCTCGAGTACGCGTTCCCGAACCGGCGTCCGCGCCCGATCGGCGTCGCGGGTCAGATCATCCCCTGGAACTTCCCGCTCTTGATGCTGGCGTGGAAGATCGCGCCCGCGCTGGCGGCCGGCAACACGGTCGTGCTGAAGCCCGCGGAGACGACGCCGCTCTCGGCGCTCCTGTTCTGCGACGTGCTGCGCCAGGCGGAGCTGCCGCCCGGCGTCGTCAACATCGTCACCGGCGACGGTCGCACCGGCGCCGAGATCGTCAAGTCCGAGGGCGTCGACAAGATCGCCTTCACCGGCTCGACCGAGGTCGGCAAGGCGATCCAGCGCGAGCTCGCGGGCACCGGCAAGAAACTCACGCTCGAGCTCGGCGGGAAGGCCGCGAACATCATCTTCGACGACGCCGCGCTCGACCAGGCTGTCGAGGGGATCATCAACGGGATCTACTTCAACCAGGGGCACGTCTGTTGCGCGGGTTCGCGCCTGCTCGTGCAGGAGTCGATCTACGAGCCCGTCGTCGAGAAGCTGAAGCGGCGGCTGACCACGCTTCGGGTCGGCGATCCGCTGGACAAGAACACCGACGTCGGCGCGATCAACTCCAAGCAGCAGCTGGACAAGATCGAGGAGCTCGTCGCAGCGGGCGCCGAGGAGGGCGCGGAGATCTACCAGCCGCCGTGCCGCCTGCCGGAGAAGGGCTACTGGTTCGTGCCCACGGTCTTTACGAACGTCGCGCAGAGCTACCGCATCGCGCAGGAGGAGATCTTCGGGCCGGTGCTCTCGGTCCTCACCTTCCGCACGCCGGAGGAGGCCGTGGAGAAGGCGAACAACACGCCGTACGGCCTGAGCGCCGGCGTGTGGACGGAGAAAGGATCTCGGATCCTCTGGATGGCGGAGCGGCTGCGCGCAGGCGTCGTGTGGGCGAACACGTACAACCGTTTCGACCCGAGCTCGCCCTTCGGCGGCTACAAGGAGTCGGGCTTCGGCCGCGAAGGCGGGCGGCACGGGCTCGAGCCCTACCTCGACCTGGACGGAAGCGAGGCCTTCGGTGGCTAACCGCCTGCCGGTCAAGAAGACGTACAAGCTGTTCATCGGCGGCGGCTTCCCGCGCTCGGAATCCGGGCGCACCTACGAAGCGGAAGGGCAGAACGTCGCGCGCGCCTCGCGCAAGGACGTGCGCGACGCCGTCCGCGCCGCGCGCGGTGCGCTGCCGAAGTGGGCCGGGACGACCGCGTACAACCGCGGCCAGGTGCTCTACCGGCTTGCGGAGATGATCGAGGCGCGCACGGGCGAGTTCGCGGAGCTCTGCGGCGGGCGGCCCGAGGTCGAGCGCTCGGTCGATCGCATCGTCTGGTATGCGGGGTGGGCCGACAAGATCGCGCAGGTGCTCGGCTCCTCGAATCCGGTCGCGGGCCCGTACTTCAACTTCACCGTTCCGGAGCCGACCGGAGTCGTCGCCGTCATAGCGCCGGACGATCCACCGCTGCTCGGCCTCGTCTCTCGCCTTCTGCCTGCGCTGACCGGCGGGAACGTCGTCGTCGCGCTCGCGTCCGAGACCCGTCCGCTGGCGGCGATCGAGCTGGCCGAGGCGCTGGCGACCTCGGACGTCCCGGGCGGAGCGGTCAACCTCCTCACGGGCCACCGAGCCGAGCTCGCACCGTGGCTCGCCTCGCACATGGACGTGAACGCGCTCGATCTCACGGGTGCCGACGGTGGCTCGCCGGAGCTCGAGCGATCGGCTGCCGACAACGTGAAGCGCGTCGTGCGCGGCAAGCCGGATGCGCAGAGCCCGTGGGAGATCGCGTCGTTCCTCGAGCTGAAGACGGTCTGGCACCCCGTCGGCCAGTAGCCCCTAGCTCACCAGTCGGGAAACTGCTCGTCGCTCGTGGGTGAGTTCGTCAGGTCGACGGGATTCGATCCGTCGGCGCCCATCGTCCAGATGTCCTCGTTGAAGGTCTCGAAGTCGGACGTGTTCGTGAACACGATCATCGAGCCGTCCGGTGACCAGCGGGGCTGGAGGTTGTTCCCGAGGTCGTGGGTCAGCTGCTGGAGATGGTTCCCGCCGGGGTTGATCGTGTAGATGTCGCTGAGGTCGCACGTCGGGCAGACGTTGTTCGCGAACACGATCCTGCTTCCGTCGGGAGACCAGTCGGGAAAAGCCGCATGCAGGTCGTCCGGCGTCAGCGGCTTGGCCTGCGTGCCATCGGCGTGCATCACCCAGATCACGGATGGTCCAAGGAACGGCAGAGGCGCATCGGTATGGGTGAAGACGATCTTCTCGCCGTCCGGCGAGTAGCTGGGCTCTGCGTCGAATCCTGCGTCGTTCGTGAGTTGTCCGACGTCGCCGGTCCCATCCGCGGCCGCGGTGTAGACGTCGAACTGCGGACCGACGTTCGTCGTGTAGATGATCCGGCTCCCATCCGGCGACCACGCCGGAAAGGCGTCGCTCCCGAGGTCAGTGGTGATCCGCAGCAGACCGCTCCCGTCGGGATTGATGACGTATATGTCGCGGTTGCCGGCGATGCGCGTGCTGAAGGCGATCTGCGTGCGGTCGGGGGACCACGACGGCATCTGGTCCGAAGCCGGGCTGTTCGTCAGATCGGTCACGCCGGAGCCATCGGCGCTCATGCTGTAGATGTCGTAGTTGCCGCTTGCGTTGCCCATGAACGTGATGCTGCCTGCGCCGGTCGCGGCAGATCCCGCGAACGGGATGCCGGCCGCGACGGCGACGGCGCCCGCGAGCGTCAGAAGTCCAAGCAAAGGCCGCGTCACCTGTCCCTCCCCGTTGATTGCAAAGAGCGTGGCACAGCGTGCCCAAGTCTCAAGCTGCGCCGAGTAGGCTTTCGGGCGGCCGATGACGCACCGCCGCTTCAGCCAGGCGATCTCTGAGGGAGACGGGATCTCGGTGATCGTCGACGTCGCCGACGTCGACGCGGCTCGGGCCGCGGCCTCTCAGGGTGCGGAAGCGCTCGTTGTGCGCGGCTTGGTCGGCGATCTCCGCGCGGTCACGGAGCTGCCGATCCTCTGGCGGGCCACCGGCTCGCCGTCCGAGGCGGCACTCGCAGGTGCTGACGCTTGGCTCGTCGCCGTCGAGGATGCCGGCGAAGACCGGGACTGGCTCGCGCGGCAGCAAGCGGAGGCCGTGGAGCTCGGGCTCGATTGCGTGGTGGAGGTGCGGACAGAGGAGGAGCTCCAGCTCGCCTTGGAACGGCTCGACCCGGAGATCTTCCTCTTCTCGGTCGGACGGGAAGACGACGCCGATGCGCTCGGTCTGGCCCTCGAGCTCCTCCCGGACGTCCCCGCCGGCAAGCTGGCAGTGGCCGACGTACCCGTGTCGAGCCGCGAGCAGGTGATCGAGCTCGAACGGGCGGGAGTCGATGCGGTCATCGTCGGAGCGCGAGACGTCGCCGAGCTCGTCGGCGACTCGCCGCCCCAGGTCTAGGCTCCGCGCCGCGGCCAACCGCTGGGCGGAGACCCGGTGGGGCGGCCACGGGACGGCGCTGGTCGGGATCCTCGGCGCTGCCGCCGCGCTCCGCTTCGTCGGCATCGAGTACGGCCTCCCGTTCGGCAACCTGCTCAACCCAGACGAGCAGTCGATCGTGCCGCGTGCATGGAAGCTCGTGCACGGGGGCGGGGGCGACCCGCACTGGTTCGACTATCCGACGCTGCTGATGTACGTCAACGCGCCCTTTCAGGCCTGGCAGGACGAACCCTCGTACCTGACGGCGCGCGTGGTTGCGATCGTCCTTGGACTCGGGGCGATCGCAGCCTCGTGGTGGCTCGGCCGCCGTGCCTTCGGGACGCCGACGGCCGGCGCCGTGACGGCGGCGATCGTCGCGGTCTGCACCATTCACGTCGCGTATTCGCGCACCGCCGTGACCGACGTGCCGCTGACGCTGGGCGTTGCTGTGGCGCTCGCGTTGATGGTGAGGGGGAGGCTCGAGCTCGCCGGTGTCGCGGTCGGCCTCGCGATGGGCTTCAAGTACCCCGGGGTCTTCCTCGTCGTCCCGCTGGTCGTCTCGGGCTGGCGGCACTGGAGCAGGCTCGCCTCGGCGTTGGTGCTCGCGGTGGCGGCCTTTCTGGCCGCGAGCCCGTTCGTGCTCGTCCACCCCCACCAGGCCTGGCACGAGGCTCGGCACGTACAGCGGCTCGCGCAGGACGGCTGGCTCGGGTTCGAGCACGACCACGCGGCGCCGATCGCGTTCGTCGACCGCCTCTGGGAGGGGCTCGGCCCGGTCTTGATCGTCTGCGCGCTCGGTCTGATCGTTGCGCTGGCGCGGCGAACCCGTGTCGACCTGATCCTGGCGTTGTTCGTCCTCGCCTACTTCGTCGACCTGCTGACGCTTCGTGCGCACTTCGATCGCTACGTGCTTCCTCTCGTTCCACCGCTGGGCGCCCTCGCAGCGCGCTTCCGTTCGCTCGCACCTGTAACCCTGCTCCTGCTCGTCATCCCGCTGACCTGGTCGATTCGCGATGCAAAGGAGTTGACCCGCACCGACACGCGCGTGATCGCGCACCGCTGGGTCGAGCGGCACCTTCCGGCCGGAACGCACGTTGCCGCGGATCCTTCGACGCCGCACTTCGAGAAGCTGGACGTCCTGCGCCTCGAGCTACCCGGTCCGAAACGGGCGTTCGACGCGAACCGAAACGTCGCGCGGCTACGGCGGCAGGGCGTGCGCTTCGTGATCGTCACCGGCGCGGTGACCGACCGCGTGCTGGCGGCGCGATCCGCCTACCCGCGCGAAGCGGCGTTCTACGACGCGCTGCGGACACGCGCGAGGCTCGCGTTCCACCTCGAGCCGGGCGGTGGGCGCGCAGGCCCCTGGGTCTCGATTTACCGGCTTTAATGGAGCGGTGAAACGGCTCGGGGTCTTTATCGTCGCGGCGCTGGTGGTCGCCGGCTGCGGCGGGGCCGGAGCAGAGCGTCGCGTGGCTCTGTCCGGCGCTCGCGCGGCCGCGCCGAGCTGTCCGGCAGCGGCGCGGACCGGGTGGCAGCGTCTAGCCAACCGCATCGATGCTCCCGTCTACTGCCCGTCATGGATGCCGGATCCGCTCGACGGCGTGATCGGTAGCCGCTGGAACAACATCGACGAAGTGAGCCGCGATCGCAGCTACCTCATGAGCTGGGTCTGGCAGGAGACTGGTCCCGGGGCCGCGGGTGGGGAATTGCACGTGAACCTCCGTGGGTATCCGGACCGTATTCGCATACCGAGATGCGTGAACGCCGACTCGAAGAAGCGTGAGCTGATCCCATGCTTCAGCGACTCCGCCGGCCGGGTCCGCGCCGCCGGCGTCACCGCGACCGTCTACAACGTCAACCAGGACGCCGATCAGTGGCACGTGCTCTACGCCTGGCGCTACGCGGGCTCCCTCTACACCGTGAGCGAGCACGTCGCGCCGCCGTTGAACCACCGGAAGGTGCGGCGCAACCTCGATCGCATCCTGCGCGGCCTCGTCCTCGTCCAGCCGACCGAGCCGTAGCGTGGGGCTGACGCGGAGACAGGTGCTCGCGGGCGCGGCCGCGAGCGCGCTGGGGGCAGCAGGCATCTACGAGCTCGTCGACCAGCTCAGCGGTGAGGCACCGACGCGGCCGGCCGGAACGCCGCGTCCCTCCGAGCAGCACCTGCTCGATTCGGTTGCCGTGATCGTGGACAACGACGTCGAGGTCGTGATCCCGCCCCTGCATCACCAGCTCGTCACGGCGACAGTGCGCACGGACGATCTGCGCGCCGCGCAGCGCGAGCTGAACGATGCGCTCGGGGAGCTCGACCGACGCTACGAACCGACGCCGGCCGGTCTCGGGGTCACGGTCGGCTGGGGCCTTCCGTACTTCCAGCGTCGCGTGCCGGAAGCGTGGGCTGCGCATGCGCCGCGCGACCGGCGCGCGCGCAAGCTCGCGCTTCTTCCCGCCATTCGCTTTCCCAGCGACCCGGAGGAGACGGTGCTGGAGGAAAACGACGTCGCCGTCCTCCTCCGCAGCGACTCGAGCGATCACCTCGCGGACGCGGCACGGCTGCTCTTCGACGACCTCGCCGTCTTCGAGGTCACGAGCATCCGGAAAGGGTTCGTCGGCGGTGGCTTCGGCGGCCGGCGGAGCCTGCCGAAGAAGGTCGCGGTTGCGGCCGGCGTCCCCGGTGCCGACCTGATCCCCGACTCGGCCCAGCTCTTCCTCGGCTTCACGTCCACGCAAAAGGATGCGCTGGGCCCGCGACGCATCGTGAACTTCGAGACGCTCGGGCTCGTCGACCTCGGCCCGCGCTCGTACTTCCGCGAAGGAACGAGCATGCACGTCTCCCATCTCTTCGAGGATCTCGAGGCCTGGTACCTGAACTTTGATTTCCGGGAGCGTGTGGACACGGCCTTCCGCCCCGGCCTGAAAGTGCGCACGCGTGTCGAGACCGTGCGGCAAGGCCCGCGCGACATCGAGCACACGGCCGGCGTGAAGCGTGACTTCCACCGGCAGGGCCGCATTGGTCACGCCGCCTCGATTCAGACGAGCTCGCGCCTCGAGCACCAGCACGTGGCCGAGGACGGCACGGTCTATGAGCGCGGCACCGCGATCCCGCAGCGTGCGGATTTCAACACGCTCGACAGTCCGTTTGCGTGGAGCTCGCGGCCCGGCATCGACGACGTCCAGGCGGGGCCGCGTGCCGGACTGCACTTCGTCGTCTTCAACCCGACGAGTGACGATTTCCACCGCAACCGGCTCGCGATGGACGGCGTTCTGCCCGACGGCACCCGCTTGCCGCTCGCCGCGCGCGACCGCAACCAGGGCTTCAACGCCGTGCTGCGGACGACGCACCGGCAGAACTTCCTCGTGCCGCCGCGTCGCCACCGTTCGTTCCCGCTCGCCGAGCTTTGAAGTCCGAGCGAAAGCTGTGGCTTTCGCTCGGACTTGGGAACACCGCTTCGCGGTGAACGCGCACGGGCAAAGCCCGCGCGCTTTCATGCGTATCGCTGAGCGGCTGGTCGTGTTCGTGGGCGGTGGCGCTGACGCGTCCCCGCCCGCGTGAGTTCGCCTGCAGCTAGTGCGGCTTTCGCTCGCACTAGCTTCCGGCCTCGATGTTTGCGTGAGTCGGCTGGTTAGCCGAAAAAAGCCTTTGCGACGGCGTACCAGTCCTCCGGGACCGTCTTCAGCTCAGCCGTCGCGTCCTTCAGCGGCACGTCGACGATGCGGTCGCCGTGGAGTGCGGCCATGCTCCCGAACTTGCGCTGGGCGACGAGATCTGCGGCCTTGAGTCCGTAGCGGGTGGCAAGGACGCGGTCGCGTGCCGTGGGGGAGCCGCCGCGCTGCACATGACCCAGCACCGTCACGCGCGTCTCGTACCCGGTTCGCTCCTCGATCTCCCGCGCGAGCGCGGCGCCGACGCCCCGCTCTGACAGCCGCACGTGACCGAACTGATCCAGGTCCTCGGGTTCGCTCGCGCCCTCGAGCTCGTACCCCTCGGAGACGACGACGATCGAGAAGTCCTTGCCACGCTCGTGCCGGCGGCGGATGTCGTCGCAGGCCTCTTCGATCGAGATCGGCTGCTCGGGAATGAGGATCACGTCCGCCCCGCCGGCGATCCCGCTCATGACCGCGATCCAGCCCGTGTGCCGGCCCATCACCTCGACCACCATCACCCGGTTGTGCGACTCGGCCGTGGTGTGCAGCCGGTCGATCGCCTCGGTCGCGACCGAGACAGCCGTGTCGAAGCCGAACGTGTAGTCCGTGGCGGAGAGGTCGTTGTCGATCGTCTTCGGGACGCCGACGACGGGGAACTCGTGGTCCTCGTACAGCCGCGCCGCGACGCCGAGCGTGTCCTCGCCGCCGATTGCAACGAGGGCATCGAGGCCTTCCCCTGCGAAGTTCGCCAACACCTTCTCGACGCCGCCGTCGAGCTTGAAGGGATTCGTCCGCGTCGTGCCGATGATCGTCCCACCACGCGGCAAGAGGCCCGAGATCTCCCGCGGCCCGAGCGGCACGAAGAGGTCCTCGACGAGCCCTTTCCAGCCTTCGAGCACCCCGACGACCTCACCGCCGCTCGTCATCACGCGCCTGCTGGTCGCTCGGATGACGGCGTTCAGGCCAGGACAGTCTCCACCTCCCGTGAGCACTCCGACGCGCACCTGCGCATCCTACGAACGCCTGCCGCCGCGGCGGAGTGCCGAAGGTGGGACTTGAACCCACACGCCCCGAAGGGCACCGGATTTTGAGTCCGGCGCGTCTGCCAATTCCGCCACTTCGGCTCAGAGCCCACTGTATCGGCGGTTCGGGCTTGCATTAGGCCCTGAGATGCCCTGATACTTGGCCACTCGCGGCGCGGGCCCGGATGGCGCGTGCGGCGTGGCACCGGTATTGGCGACTGAGGAGGAAACGTGAGCAGAAGGCCATTGCTGGCAGCGCTGATCGGCCTCACCGCCGTGCTGGCGCTCCTCGCCGCGGGCTGCGGCGGAGGAGGCGGCGGCAAGAAGGGTGGGAACGCCAGGGCTCTGCCGGCCTCGTCATGTTCCGACATCTACTACGAAGGCGATGGAAATCCCGACTACGTCATCGCCTCCGACCTTCCGCTGCAGGGCTCCGGCCGCACGCAGACGGTCCAGATGACGGAAGCGATCAAGTTCATCCTGAAGCAGCACGACTTCAAGGCAGGCGATAACAAGATCGGCTACCAGTCGTGCGACGACGCAACTGCCCAGCAGGGGAAGTGGGCGTCGGAGAAGTGCTCCGCGAACGCGAACGCGTACGCGCAGAACAAGAGCGTCATCGGCGTGATCGGAACGTTCAATTCCGGTTGTGCGGAGATCGTCATCCCGGTCCTGAACCGCGCCCCCGACGGGCCGGTGGCGATGGTCAGCCCGGCGAACACGTACGTCGGACTCACGCACGGCGGTGCCGGAACCGCGGCGGGCGAGCCTGACAAGTACTACCCAACCGGAACCCGCAACTACATTCGCTTGGTTGCTGCGGATGACTTCCAGGGAGCTGCGGACGCAGTCCTCACGCAGCAGCTCGGCCTGAAGAACGTCTACATCCTGAACGACAAGGAAGCGTACGGTCAGGGCGTTGCCAACAACTTCCGGAACGCGGCAACACAGCTCGGGATCGGCATCGCAGGATTCTCGGCCTGGAACGGCAAGGCCTCGTCGTACACCGGACTCGCCACCAAGATCAAGCAGTCCGGCGCCGACAGCGTGTTCCTCGGCGGCCTCGTCTGCGAGAACGGCGGCAAGCTGATCAAGGACCTGCGCTCGGTGCTCGGAACCGGCGTGACGATCGTCGCTCCCGACGGTTTCACGCCGATCTCCGCCGTCGTCGACGGCGCAGGGAAGGCCGCTGAAGGCATCTACGTCAGCATCGCGGGCCAGCCGAACGAGAACCTCGGCCCGGCGGGCAAGAAGTTCGTCAAGGACTTCGGCGCCACGCAAACGGGCGGCCAGGTCGACCCGTACTCGGCGTACGCAGCACAGTCGGCCGACGTGTTGCTGACGGCGATCGAGAACTCCGACGGGACCCGCGCAGACGTTGCGACCCAGCTGTTCAAGACGAAGGTGGACGACGGGATCCTCGGCACGTTCGAGATCAACGAGAACGGCGACACGAACTCCAACCCGGTCACCATGTACCTGATCAAGGGCGGCAAGCAGACCACCTACAAGGTGATCACGCCCCCGGCGAACCTGGTCAAGAAGGCGTAGGCGAGAGGACAAGAAGGCGGAGGAGGGCCGCGCGGCTCTCCTCCGCCGCTCTACCACAGTGGCTACCGAGGCGCGCCGGCAGCAGATCTCCTGGCTCCGAGGTTTTCAGGGGGCTGGTGTCGTGCCTTGGCTCGGCGGCTCCCTTGTCGCGCTCCTCATCGCGTGGCTCGCGGTCAACCTCTACAAGGAGCCGTCGGACTTCGTCAGCGTGGGTCTCGAGGGACTAACGCTCGGCCTCGTCTACGGACTGGTCGCGCTCGGCTACTCGCTCGTCTACGGGATTCTCGAGCTGATCAACTTCGCGCACGGTGACGTGTTCATGCTTGGGAGCTGGATCTCCCTGAGCGTCGCGGCGCACCAGATCGGGCTCACCGAGTCGACCTCGGGCTTCGCGGTCGTGTGGGGCCTCGGTCTGACCCTGCTCGCCGCGATGGCGTTCTGCGGGATCCTGAACGCGGCGATCGAACGGGTCGCCTACAGGCCGCTGCGCAACGCCCCGCGCCTCGCGCCGCTGATCACCGCGATCGGGATGTCGTTCATCCTCCAGGACGTGGGGCTCAACCGGCTCGGCCCGGCGCCCGTGTCGGTGCCGAGCATCCTTCCGACCGGCGTTGTCTTCGAGATCGGGGGCAACAAGTACCGCTGGTCGAGCTTGATCGTGGCGCTCTCGGTGATTCCGGTCTTGATCCTGCTCGTCTGGCTCGTGCAGCGCACGCGTCAGGGCAAGGCGATGCGCGCGACGGCACAGGACCAGGAGGCGGCGGCGATGATGGGCATCAACGTCAACCGCACGATCTCGTTCACGTTCCTGATCGCGGGCGCGCTGGCCGGAGTGGCCGGCCTGCTCTACGCGCTCTACTCGACCAACATCCAGTTCGACCAGGGGTTCTCGCTCGGGTTGATCGCGTTCACAGCCGCCGTGCTCGGGGGAATCGGAAACCTTCCGGGTGCCGTGCTGGGAGCGCTCCTGATCGGGCTGATCCAGCAGTTCAACGAGGGACTGACCTGGAATGCGCCGGGCTCCGACTGGACCCAGTCGCTCGTCTTCGCGATCCTGATCCTCATCCTCGTCTTCCGCCCCGAGGGCCTGCTCGGCGAGCGCACGCCGGAGGGAGGATAAGTGGCCGAGTTCCGGAGGCCGGACTGGCATCGCTGGGGCGGCGCTCTCGGCGAGCCCCGTCGGCGCTGGCGTGCGATGGACGACCGCCAGCGCTTCCAGGTGGGCGTGCTCCTGCGAGCGATCTTCCTCGGCGTCCTCGTCTGGGTCGCCTGGCCGCTCGCGCTCCTCGTCGCGATCCTGTTCGCCGTCCAGTACGCGACGCCGTACGCGCCACCGCAGTTGGCGTGGGGCAAGCGCTTCGTGACTCCGACGATCGTCCTCGTCGTCGCCGTAACGTATCCGTTCTACAACGAGAGCCTGCCGACGATGCAGCTGTTCGGCGCGTTTCCCAGCATGGACACAGCCGTGATCATGGGTGTCTTCGTGATCATGGCCGTCGGGCTGAACATCGTCGTCGGCTACGCAGGACTCCTCGACCTCGGCTACGTGGCCTTCTACGCAATGGGCGCCTACACCGTCGCCTGGTTCGCCTCCGTCCAGTTCGCGCACCGCGACATCCGTTTCGGTGCGGTCGGCGTGAGTGAGTCCACCCCGGGGATCCACATCTCGATCTGGCTCCTGCTGATCCTCGCCGGCATCTTCACCGCGATCATCGGCGTTCTCATCGGCCTGCCAACGCTACGGCTGCGTGGCGACTACCTCGCGATCGTCACGCTCGGCTTCGGAGAGATCCTCCCGCAGGTCGCGCGCAACGGAGACAACCTCGGCGGCTTCAACCTCACGAACGGGCCGAACGGCATCACGCCCGTCGACTCGCCGGGCTTCGGCAGCCTCAGCTACCTGAGCGGCTCGGGGTCGTTCTTCACGAGCGGCCGGCTCTTCTTCTGGAGCGTCCTGGTCCTGGTGGCGATCACGGTCTTCTGCAGCCTCCGGCTGCGCGACTCGCGGCTCGGGCGCGCCTGGATCGCCATTCGCGAGGACGAGACCGCGGCGGCGGCAATGGGCGTGCCACTGATGCGGACGAAGACGTGGGCATACGCGACGGGCGCGTTCTTCGGCGGCATCGCGGGCGCCTACTTCGCGGCCTTCAAGAGCTCGACGTTCCCCAACGACTTCAACTTCAACATCTCCGCCTTCATCCTCTCGATGGTCATCCTCGGCGGGATGGGCAACGTCTGGGGTGTGATCTTCGGCGCCGCCTTCCTCGCCTACCTCAACCAGGAGGGACTCGCCAACATCGGGCACTCGCTCAACAACACGTTCGGCACGAACCTCGACGTGCCGCTCTATCAGTTCGGCATCTACGGGGCGATCATCGTGCTCGTCATGCTGATCCGGCCGGAGGGCCTGATCCCGAGCGCGAGACGGAGAGCCGAGTTCCACGAGGGAGTGTCGGACACGCCGCTCTACGACGAGACGCGATGACCGACGCAGGCCGCAACGGCGAAATCCTCGTCGCGGAGAAGGTGCGCAAGGAGTTCGGCGGGCTTGTCGCCACCGACGACGTCGACTTCACCATTCCGCGGGAGAAGGTCGTCAGCTTGATCGGGCCCAACGGCGCGGGCAAGACGACGTTCTTCAACATGCTCACGGGGGTCTACAGGCCGACCTCCGGCCGGATCCTCTTCGACGGCGAGGATGTGACCGGCAAACCGCCGCACACGATCACCGCGAAGGGGATCGGACGGACCTTCCAGAACATCCGCCTGTTCCAGAACATGACCGCGCTCGAGAACGTCCTCGTCGGCATGCACTGCAGACTCAAGGGCGGGATCCTGCGCTCGATCGTACGCACGCCGCGGATCCGCAAGGAGGAAGCCGCTGCGCGCGAGAAAGGGCGCGAGCTGCTGCAGTTCAGCGGACTGCGCAACAAGGACGACGAGATCGCGCGCAACCTGTCGTACGGCGACCAGCGACGGCTCGAGGTCGCCCGCGCGCTTGCCACTCAACCGAAGCTCCTTCTCCTCGACGAGCCGACGGCCGGGATGAACCCGCAGGAGACCGCAGATTTCACGGCGTTCGTCGATCGCCTGCGCACCGAGCAGGCGCTCACCGTCCTACTGATCGAGCACGACATGCGGGTCGTGATGAACATCTCCGACCGCGTGACGGTGCTCGACTACGGCGAGAAGATCGCGGAGGGAACGCCGCAAGAGGTGCAGCGCGACGCGCGGGTGATCGAGGCCTATCTCGGCAAGCAGGCGATCGAGGGCGGACAGTGAGCACCCCTGCGGAGAACATCCTCGAGCTCGAGGGCGTCCACACTTTCTACGGCTCGATCGAGGCGCTGAAAGGGATCTCGATCAACGTCGGCCAGGGGGAGATCGTGACCCTGATCGGGGCCAACGGCGCCGGCAAGTCGACGACGTTGCGCTCGATCAACGGCCTCAACAGCCCGCGCCGCGGCCGGATTCGATTCCAGGGGCGGGACATCACGCACGCGTCGGCGCACGACATCGTGGAACGCGGAATCTCGCAGTCGCCGGAGGGCCGGCGTCTGTTTCCGCGCATGACCGTGCTCGAGAACCTGGAGATGGGGACCTTCCAGCGCGCCGACCGGGGGAACCGCAAGGCCGTCAACCAGGACCTCGAGCGGGTCTACGAGCTCTTCCCGCGGCTGGCCGAACGGAAGGGCCAGAAGGCAGGAACCCTCTCCGGCGGCGAGCAGCAGATGGTCGCGATCGGGCGGGCGCTGATGGCGCGCCCGAAGTTGCTCCTGCTCGACGAGCCTTCGATGGGACTGGCACCGATCTTCGTCGAGCGAATCTTCGAGATCATCCGCGAGATCAACTCGCAGGGAACGCCGATCCTCCTCGTCGAGCAGAACGCGCTGATGGCGCTCGACGTCGCAAATCGGGGCTACGTCCTCGAGACGGGGAAGATCGCGCTCGCCGACGACGCCAAAAAACTGAAGCAAAACGAAGACGTCAAAAAGACGTATCTCGGCGCTACGTAGCGACCCGGATCGGGAAGTACGGCGGCGACAGGAGGAAACCGACCCGCGGCGGGCGGTCGGACCAGCCGCGGACCATTGTCAGGGCCGCGCCCGTCCCGTGGGTCGGGACGAAGCCGAGCTGGCGCGCGGCCGCATGGTCGCGACACCCTGCGATGAGGACGTGTCCGAGCCGTCCGATCGCCGGGAGACAACCGTCCCAGTCGACGAACGGAAGCAGCGGATGGCAGGAGCGCCCAGCCCGGTACGCGTCGACGGCCCGGGTGTCGCCTGCGGCTGCGCGTTCCGCCTGCGCCAGAGCAGATTTGTCCGGCCGGCCGGCGGTTCGCGTCGCCGCGAAGAACGCGCGGTATGGCTGCTGGGTCGGATGGCTGAAGTGACGCTGGAAGCGGTGCAGAAGGATCGCCGTACCGCCCTCGGCGACGGGGAACGAGTCCCGCCACAGCCTGAGAGCGAGTCCGAGGCCCAGGTAGGAGCCGAGCAGCGGATTCGGGCGCTCACGCGGGAGGTACGGCGTCGTGCGCGGGACGCCGACGCAGACCGCATCGAGCTCCCGGTCGAGTGTGATCCCTCGCAGCTCGACGCCGCGGAGCAGCGCCTCCGTGTGCGCGACCGAGGGCGGTCCGGCGAACGCGGCAGCGACCGTGCGCTCGAGCGGCAGCGAGCGCAGGACATAGGCGCGCAGCGCTCCCGGCAGCATCCGGAAGACATGCCGCAATGGGGAGCGCACGATTCGCTCGAGCGCCTGCGTCTCGTACGGATAGCCGCCGAGCGTTCCGCCCAGGCGCGGGTGGTTGAGAACCAGCGAGGCGCCGATCACGGGCACGCGCCGAACGAGCGCACGCTCGAGCTCCAGTCCGAGGCGCCAGCCCTGCGACGCCGACGTCTCGAGGAGGGAGTCGGCGCCGGCGGCGCGGAGAACCTCTGTGCCTGCCGCGCCGACCAGTGCCGCCGGACCTCCGTGCAACACGGTCTCCGCGGCGGTGACGACGACGACGACGTCCGTCTGCACGAGCGCGGGATGAACGCGCAGCGGCACGGACCCTGCGGCGCCTACGTCGACCAAGTCGTCCCGCTCGACGTCGTGCACTTCGACGTGTCCATGGAAGCGGCGTGCGAACTCCGGCGAGACGAGCGTCTCGAGCTGCTCGTGTCCGGCGCGCCGAGCGAGTCCGCCCGCGACCAGCAGCGTCTGATACCCACTCGGGATCCCGAGGCGCTCGAGCTCGGCCACCGCGGCCGCGATCGCGGCCTGGCGCGGGTCGCGTTCCGTACCGGGGAGCGGCAGCTGCGGCGGCTCGACCACGATCGTCGCCCGCGCGCCGCGCGAGACGAGCGCCTCGAGCGGTTCACCCGCGAGCGGGAAGCGAAGTGCGTCCCGGACGGCCGCTCCGACGTCCGCGACCGCGTCGGCCGGCGGCGGCGGCCGTAGCACGAGCGCGTCGTCGGCCGCGGTCACGACGACGAGCCGCGAGCCGGCGAGCATGGGCACTCGGAGCATCACCGGAGTCAACCAATACGATTGAGTGGATGTCGCCGAAGACGCTCACAGGAGCCGAGCTGGAGCTGGACGACGGCCCCGCGCGCGACGCCGAGCTTTTCCTCGTGGACGGAAACAACCTCGCCTACCGGGCCTTTTTCGCCCTTCCCGAGGAGCTCGCGACCACCGAGGGCTTCCCCACGAACGCGCTCCTCGGCTTCACGAACATGCTCTTCAAGCTCCTCTCGGACTACAAGCCGAAAGGTGTCGCGGTCGCGTGGGACACGCGCGCCGTGCACCGGCACGAGATCTCCGAGGAGTACAAGTCCGAGCGGCGGCCGATGCCGGATCTGCTCGGCGAGCAATTTCCCTTCTTCCGCCCGATCGTCGAGGCGTTCGGGTATCGCAACCTCGAGTTCGAGGGCTGGGAGGCGGACGACGTCATCGCGACGCTCGCGACTCGCGCAGACGACCTCGGCATCAGGACCTGCATCGTCTCGACCGACCGCGACGCGTTCCAGCTCGTCTCCGACAACGTCAGCTTGATGATGACGCCGCGCGGCGTCTCGGACGTGAACGTGTACACGCCGGAGCGCGTCGAAGCGCGGTACGGCATCCGGCCCGAGCAGATTCCCGACTTCATCGGGTTGAAGGGGGACACCTCGGACAACATTCCCGGCATCCCCGGGATCGGCGACAAGACAGCCGGTCAGCTCATCGCGCAGTACGGGTCGCTCGAGGAAGTGATCGAGCACGCGGACGAGCTCTCGCCAGCGCGGCGGAAGAACATCACGGAGCACGCGGAGCAGGCGCGCCAGTCGAAGGAGCTCGCCACGATGCGACGCGACCTCGACGTGGATTGCGATCCGGCCGAGCTCGTGCTCCTGCCACCGGACCGCTCGAAGCTGCGCGAGATGTTTCGGCGCTTCGAGTTCCGAAATCTGCTCGGACGCGTCGACATCCTCGACGAGGCCGTTCCCGCGCAGGCGATGCGCCGGCCGGGGACGGAGGTCGAGTGGCGTGAAGGCGAGCTTCCCGAGGTGGGGGGCCGCGCCGCGCTGGCGATCCGCGACGGCCGCTTCGCGCTGGCGGAGGAAGACGACGGCGTGATCGTGGGCGCGTGGGAGCCGGGACTCGAACGCCGTCTCGATCGAGCGGAGCTGATCGCGCACGACTTCAAGTCGCTCCCGCGTCTGACCATGGAGCCTGTCGAGGACACGATGCTCCTCGCGTATCTGATCGAGCCGGGCCGGGCAGGCTACGAGCTCGACGATCTCGCGGCGGAGTACGGCGTCGAGCCGATCCCGTCCCCGCCGACCGACGAGGAGACCGCCGCGCTCGTCCGGCATGCGGAGATCCCGCGCCGGCTGGCGCCGACGATGCTCGAACGCGTTCGCGAGCGCGGTGCGGAGGATCTGTATCGCACGATCGAGCTGCCGCTGACGGCCGTGCTCGCCGCGATGGAAGACGCGGGCGTGAAGATCGACACCTACCGGATGGGAGAGATCACCGCGCGGCTGGCCGATCGCCTCGAGGAGCTGGAAGCGAAGGCCTACGAGCTTGCGGGCGAGGAGTTCATGCTCGGCTCGACGCAGCAGGTCGCGCGGATCCTGTTCGAGAAGCTCGGGCTCACACCCGGCCGCAAGGGCAAGACCGGCTATTCGACGGACACGCGCGTGCTGCGCTCGATCCGCCACGAGCACGAGCTCGTCGAGGTGATCGAGGAGTGGCGCGAGTATTCGAAGCTGCTCAACACCTACCTCGGCCCGCTTCCCTCGCTGATCTCAGAGACCGACGGGCGGCTGCACACGCACTTCAACCAGACCGTTGCCTCGACCGGGCGTCTCTCGACCTCGAATCCGAACCTCCAGGCGATTCCGATCCGGACCGAGCTCGGGAAGGAGATCCGCTCGGCGTTCGTGGCGGAGGCCGGCCACCGGCTGCTGTCCGCGGACTATTCGCAGATCGAGCTGCGGATCCTCGCGCACGTATCGGGCGAGCCGAAGTTGCGCGAGGCCTTCGCGCGCGGCGACGACATCCACACGGCGACCGCCGCCGAGGTGCTCGGCAAGGAGCCCGTGGAGCTCACGACCGGCGATCGCTCGGTCGCGAAGATGATCAACTTCGGGATCGTCTACGGGATCTCGGCCTTCGGGCTCTCGGAAAACCTCGAGATTCCGAGAGAGGAAGCGCAGGCCTACATCGACGCGTACCTGGCGCGCTTCCCGCTCGTCCAGGACTTCATCCAGCGGACGATCGAGCAGGCGGCGCGCGACGGCTACGCGACGAGCCTGCTCGGGCGTCGCCGTCCCACCCCGGAGATCCGTGCCTCGAACCGTCAGACGCGTTCGCTCGGCGAGCGTCTGGCGGTCAACTTCGTCATGCAGGGATCGAACGCGGACATCATCAAGAAGGCGATGATCGCCATCCACCGCCGCCTCCGGGACGAAGGACGCGGCGCACGGCTCGTGCTCCAGGTCCACGACGAGCTGCTGCTGGAGGTTCCCGAGGCCGAGATCGGCCCTGTGAAGGAGCTCGTTCGCGGCGAGATGTGCAGCGCCTATCCCCTGGAGCCGCCGCTCGCGGTGGAGATCGGGGTCGGCGACGACTGGCACGAAGCCAAGAGCTAGACCAAGAACTAGGCCGTTCGGCCCATTGAGCGTGGACTGAGGGCGCGCTACCATCGGCGCGGGCCGGGGCCGAAAAGGCCACGTCGACTTAGGGGAGGACCGCTTTGACAGCCGCTCGTTTCCGCTCGGGCGCGTGTGTCGTGCTCGCGCTCGTCGCCGTGCTTGCAGGATCGATGCAGCAGGCCGGTGCAGTCAGCACGTCGCTCGTGATCAGCCAGGTCTACGGAGGCGGCGGCAACACCGGCGCACCGCTGAAGAACGACTTCATCGAAGTGTTCAACCGCAGCGGCTCGACGGTCGACCTGAGCGGCTGGTCGGTGCAGTACGCGTCGACGACCGGAACGTCGTGGCAGAAAACCGACCTCAGCGGCACGTTGCAGGCCGGTCAATACCTGCTGGTGCAGGAATCGGGCGGCACGAACGGCATCACCCCACCCGCGGCGGACGTCACAGGGACGATCCCGATGTCGGCCGGCGCCGGCAAGGTCGTCCTCCGCAACACGAACACGCTGATCGTGAGCGGGACGTCGTGCCCGACGGATTCCGTCGACGTGGTCGGCTACGGCAGCGGCACGAACTGCACCGAAGGGGGCCTCCCTACGGCAACGCTCAGCAACACGACCGCCGCGGTGCGTGCAAATTCAGGCTGCACCGACACCGACAACAATGCGGCGGACTTCAGCACCGGTGTCCCGGGCCCGCGCAACAGGGCGTCCGCGCTGGTGGCCTGCGACGGCACGCCGACGCCGACGTCACCGACGGTGAACGTCACCACGGCGCCGCCCGATCCCACGCCCGGCAGCAAGTTGACGATCACGGCGGCTGTCACCCCGGGAACGAATCCGGCGAGTACCGGCCTTTCCGTCAACTGTGACCTGAGCTGGGCGGGGCTCGGCTCCTCGTCGCCCCTGTTCGACGACGGCACGAACGGCGATACGACGGCCGGCGACCTGATTTTCAGCCGCCTCTTCACGATCCCGCCGGCAACGGTGCCCGGCTCGAGGATCGGCTCCTGCACGGTCTCTGACTCGGAGGGCCGTAGTGGTTCGGGGTCCTACACCGTCAACGTCGTGCCCGGCGTCGCCGACATCGCGCCCACGGTCAGCAGTCACACGCCTGACAGCGATGAGACCGGCGTTCCCGTCGATGCGAACATCGGAATCTCGTTCAGCGAGCCGGTGAGCGTGACCGGATCGTGGTATTCGATCTCGTGCGGGACCAGCGGCATGCATACGGCCGCCGTCAGCAGCGGAGCGTCCGGTTTCCTCCTCAACCCTGACGCCGACTTCGCGAACGCCGAGACCTGCACGGTCACGCTCGACGGCACCCTCATCAGTGATCAGGACACGATCGACCCTCCGGATACGGTCGCGGGGAATCCGAGCTGGAGCTTCACGACCGCCGGTGCGCCAACGCCTGGGCTTGTCGTCATCAGCCAGGTCTACGGCGGCGGCGGGAATAGCGGTGCGGTCTATCAGAACGACTTCATCGAGCTGTTCAACCGCGGCGCCACTCCGGCAAGTCTGAACGGCTGGTCCGTGCAGTACGCGTCGGCAGCCGGCACCGGAGCGTGGCTGAAGACGAATCTGACGAACGTCACACTTGCGCCGGGTCAGTACTACCTCGTGCAACAGGCGGCCGGCACCAACCTCGCGCCGCCTCTTCCGACTCCTGACGTCATCGGCACCACGAACATGTCCGGGACGGCAGGAAAGGTCGCGCTCGTCAACAACACGACCATCCTCTCCGGCATCTGTCCGACCGGGGCGATCGATCTCGTCGGCTACGGAGCTGCGAACTGCTCCGAAGGATCGAGTCCGACTGCGGCGCTGACGAACGCTACTGCCGCTCTGCGCAAGGGCGGCGGCTGCATCGACACCGACAACAACGCGGCCGACTTTGCCACCGGCACGCCGACCCCGCGCAATACGGCGGCGGCAACCCATGTCTGTGGTGGCGACGAGGCTCCCTTCATCTCGGCCCGCTCGCCCGGAAGCGGCGCGAGCGGAGTCGCCGCGGACGCGAACGTCACAGTCACCTTCAGCGAGGCCGTCGACGTCGCGGCGGGCTGGTACACGATCTCCTGCGTCACGAGCGGCGCGCACGCCGCTGCCGTCAGCGGCGGCGCGACGAGCTTCACGCTCGATCCGGACACGGACTTCGCCGCGGGCGAGTCGTGCACGGTCACGATCGTCGCGGCGCACGTCACGGATCAGGACACCGACGATCCGCCGGACAACATGGCAGCCGACGATTCGTGGAGCTTCACGATCGCGACGCCCCCGGTTGCGATCCACGACATCCAGGGCGCGTCGCACATCTCGCCGATGGCGGGCAGCGTGTCGAACGTCCCCGGAATCGTGACGGCGAAGCGCTCGAACGGCTTCTACATGCAGGATCCGAATCCGGACTCCAGCGACGCGACGTCGGAAGGCATCTTCGTCTTCACGTCTTCGCCCCCGACGGTCCAGGTCGGTGACGCTGTCCGCGTCAGCGGGAACGTGCAGGAATTTCGTCCGGGCGGCCCGACCGGCACGAACCTCACGACGACCGAGATCTCATCCCCAACGACGACGGTACTGTCGAGCGGGAACCCGCTTCCTGCGGCAATCGTCGCCGGCACCGGAGGCCGTGTCCCGCCTGCGGAGATCATCGAGGACGACGCTTCGGGCGACGTCGAGACGAGCGGCGTCTTCGATCCGGCCGCCGACGGCCTCGACTTCTGGGAAAGCCTCGAGGGAATGCGCGTCCAACTTGACAACGCCGTTGCCGTCGGCCCCACGAACTCGTTCGGCGAGACGCCGGTCGTCGGTGACGACGGCGCGAACGCGTCGCTGCGGACGGCCCGGGGCGGACTCGTAATCCGCCCGGGCGACTTCAACCCCGAACGGCTCGTCCTCGACGACACCATCACCGCCGGACTGCCTGCGGTGAACGTCGGAGACCACTACAACGGCTCGGTCGTGGGCGTCCTGGACTACAACTTCGGGCTGTTCATGCTCGAGGTGACGGCGATGCCGACCGTCGTTCACGACGGCGTCACGCCCGAGAGCACGACGGCGCCGGCTGCAAGCGAGGTGACGCTGGCGACGTTCAACTTCGAGAACCTCGATCCGACGGATCCGCCGGCGAAGTTCGCGCGGCTGGGTGGCATTCTCGTCAACAACCTCAAGTCCCCTGACATCGTCAGCGGCGAGGAGGTACAGGACAACACGGGCCCAACCGACAACGGCGTGGTCGATGCGAATGTGACGCTCGACACGCTCGTCTCAGCGATCCAGGCGGCCGGCGGTCCGACGTACGCATACCGCTACATCAACCCAGTCAACGACCAGGACGGCGGCGAGCCGGGCGGGAACATCCGCCAGGTCTTCCTGTTCCGGACCGACCGCGTCTCGTTCGTGGACCGGCCGGGTGGAGGGTCGACGACGGCGACAACGGTCGTGAACACTGCGGACGGGCCAGAGCTGTCGGCGAGCCCGGGTCGCATCGATCCGACGAACGCTGCCTTCACCACGAGCCGAAAGCCCCTCGTGGGCGAGTTCATGTTCGCTGGTCAGCACCTGTTCGTGATCGCAAATCACTTCAACTCCAAGGGCGGCGACCAGCCTCTGATGGGGCACTTCCAGCCGCCAACCCGGAGTTCCGAAGTCCAGCGGCACAACCAGGCTCAGGTCGTCCATGACTTCGTCGCCTCGATCTTGGGTGCGGACGCGAATGCGAAGGTCGTCGTCGCCGGCGACCTGAACGACTTCGAGTTTTCCGACACCGTGACGATCCTGAAGGCGGGCGTGCTTCACGACTTGATGGACACGCTGCCGCCCAACGAGCGCTACAGCTACGTCTTCGAAGGCAACTCGCAGACGCTCGATCACATCCTGCTGAGCGCCGGCCTCTTCTCGCAGCCGTTCGCTTACGACGTCGTCCACGTCAACTCGGAGTTCGCGGACCAGGCGTCCGACCACGAACCGTCGGTCGTGCGCATCGGCCTCAATGCGCCGCCGAGCGCGTCGGCGGGCGGTCCGTATACCGTCGACGAGGGCGGCAGCGTGACGGTGAGCGGCGCCGGGACCGACCCGGAGGGCGGCCCGTTGACGTACGCGTGGGATCTCGACGACAACGGAACGTTCGAGACGGCCGGCCAGAGCCCGACGTTCTCTGCGGCAGCCCTCGACGGTCCGGGCACACGGACGGTCACCGTCCGCGTGACGGATGACGCCGGGGCGACCGCGACCGATTCGACACAGGTCACGATCGCGAACGTGCCGCCGACGGCAACGTTCTCGGCGCCCGCCTCGACCTTCGCAGGGTCGCCGTTCACTCTCTCGCTCACCAACCCGAGCGATCCCTCCGCTGCCGACACCGCGGCCGGATTCGAGTACGCCTTCGACTGCGGCAGCGGCTACGGCCCGTTCGGCTCGTCGGCGACCGTTTCCTGCCCGACCGGCGACACCGGCACGCGGTCCGTCGGGGCACAGATCCGCGACAAGGACGGAGGCGTGACCGACTACCGCGGGGCGGTGAACGTCGTCGTCACATACGCCAGTCTCTGTGACCTGGTTCAGCGCGTCGTGACGAGCACGGAGGTCGCGACGGGGCTCTGCGACAAGCTGAACGCAGCATCCGCGGCGGCTGCGCGGGGCAACACGAGCGCCGAGCAAAACCAGCTCGCCGCTTTCCGCAGCCAGGTCGACGCCCAGACGGGGAAGTCGATCTCGGCCTCAGACGCCGAGCTCCTGAAGCTCCTCTCCACGCGCCTGTAGCCGCACATTCAGGCCTTTGAGCGCTGTCGTGGGCGCTCAAAGGCCCTGGCTATACTGACCGCCGCTCATGGCGACGGAACAAACCGAGCAGCGAATCGCAGGCGACGGCGTCTGGACCACGGGTCCGGACGGTGAGCTGATCCCGGATTACGAGTCCACGTTCCCGACGATCAACGAGGGCGAGGTCGTTCACGGCACGGTCGTCCGGGTGGACAAAGACGAGGTTCTCGTCGACATCGGCTACAAGTCGGAAGGCGTCATCCCCGTGGCCGAGCTCTCCATCCGGCGCTCGGTGAATCCCGCGGACGAGGTCTCGGTCGGCGACGAGATCGACGCGCTCGTGATGACGAAGGAAGACGCCGAGGGGCGGCTGATCCTCTCCAAGAAGCGCGCCCGCTTCGAACTGGCGTGGAAGGCGATCGAGAACGCGGCGGAGTCCGGCGAGCCGGTCAACGGCCGGGTGATCGAGGTGGTCAAGGGCGGGCTCATCCTCGACCTCGGCGTGCGCGGATTCCTGCCGGCCTCGCTCGTCGACATTCGCCGCGTGCAGGACCTCGACGAGTTCATGGGCAAAGAGCTTCGCTGCAAGGTGATCGAGCTCAATCGCTCCCGCAACAACGTCGTCCTCTCGCGGCGCGCCGTGCTCGAGGACGAGCGCAAGGAGATGCGCCAAGCGATCCTCGACCGGCTCAATCCGGGCGACGTTGTCGAAGGGCAGATCTCCAACATCGTCGACTTCGGCGCTTTCGTCGACCTCGACGGGATGGACGGCCTCATCCACATCTCCGAGCTCTCCTGGTCGCACGTGAACCATCCCTCCGAGGTGCTCGAGATCGGGCAGACGGTCAAGGTGAAGGTGCTCGACATCGACCGCGAGCGCCAACGCATCTCGCTCGGTTTGAAGCAGACGCAGTCGGACCCTTGGCAGCAGGTGCTCGAGCAGCACAAGGAAGGCGACGTCGTCGAGGGCAAGGTGACGAAGGTGGTCACGTTCGGCGCGTTCGTCGAGATCCTTCCGGGTGTCGAGGGACTCGTGCACATCTCCGAGCTCGCGCAGCACCACGTCGAGAATCCGCGGGAGGTGGTCGCTCAGGGGGACACCGTGCCGGTGCTCATCCTCGAGGTCGACGCGGAGCGGCGCCGCCTGTCGCTGTCGCTCAAGCGTGTCGATCCGGAGCGTCGTGCGGAGAGCGAGGCGCCGATCGAGGGCACTCCGCATCTCGACCTGTCCGAGGACGTGTTCGCGGATGCAGCAGCGGCGCCGCCGCTGCCACCAGAAGAGGATGCGTCACTCGAGTCGCCGCCAGGGGCCGACGAGGCCGTCGAGCGCGAGGCGGTGACAGCCGCTGACGAGGTCGATCCGGCGGTCGCCGACGAAGTCGCTCCTGCCGAGCCCGCTCCCGACGAGCACTAGCCGCCCAGTCGCCGTCGCCGTCACCGGCGGGATCGGCGCCGGGAAGAGCGAGGCTCTCGAGGCATTCGCGCGTCACGGCGCGGCCACGATCTCGAGCGACGAGATCGTCCATCGGTTGCTGCGGGAAGATCCGGACGTTCGCCGGGAGCTCGTGCAGCGCTTCGGGACGGACGTCGTCGGTCCTGACGGCATCGACCGTGCGGCGATTGCGCGCATCGTCTTCAACGACCCCGCCGAGCTCGGCTGGCTGGAGGAGCTCCTGCATCCCCGAGTCGTTCGCGAGCACTCGGCCCGGCAGGCGGAGCTCGCCGCTCGTCCCGATCCACCGCGCGTGACCGTCACCGAGGTGCCGCTCCTCTACGAGACGGGCGGCGACAGACGGTTCGACGTCGTCGTCGCGATCACCGCGCCCAAGCAGGTGCGAGCGCAGCGACGGCCGCTGCCGGACTCGCGCGAGACGCGTCTGCTCCCGGACGAGGACAAGATGCGCGCCGCGGATTACGCGTACGTCAACGACGGGACGCTCGAGGAGCTGGACGCCTTCGTCGCCGACGTGATGGCGCAACTGACGGCGTGAAACGCGTTCTTTCGGTCGTCGCGCTCGCCGGAGTGCTCCTCGCCGCGTTCGCCGTGCTCCAGGTCTCGAAGCCCGGCTGGTGGGAGCGGCTGTGGTATCCGCTGCCTTACCAGCAGATCGTCCGCGGCCATGCGCGGAACTACAGCCTGGATCCGGCGCTGCTCGCCGCAGTGATCTATCAGGAGTCGAAGTTCAAGGCGGATGCGCGCTCCGATTCGGGCGCGATCGGCCTCATGCAGCTCCTACCGGCGACGGCGAAGGGAATCGCGCTTCACACCGGAGGCACTCGGTTCCGGGTCGAGGATCTCTACGAGCCCGAGCTCAACGTCCGGTACGGCGCGTGGTACCTCCGCCACCTGCTGCGCAAGTACGGCGACGAGCAGACCGCGCTGGCCGCGTACAACGCGGGGCAGGACAACGTCGATCGCTGGCACCGAGCCGGACAGGGCATCCAGTTCTCGGAGACACGCGCCTACGTCAAACGAGTCGAGGAGCTGAAGAAGATCTATCGCCGCGCCTACGGCGCGGAGCTCGGGGCCTGAGGCGGGCAGCCGTTCTCGCTGCTCACGTCGTTCGCGATCGTGAACTGCTGCACCGATTCCGACTCGTTTCCGCGCATGTCATTCACCTGCACGCTCACCTCGTAGTTGCCGTTCGGATAGGAGCGCGTATCGATCAGGCCTCCGAGGCTGTAGAGGAAGCGTCCCGGCATGAAGTACTGCCGGTTCGAGAACCGTGGAGCGTTCTGGTAGCTCCCACGTGCGTAGACGTTCCAGAATCCCCGCACGAGCGGCAAGGTCGTGCGGAAGTCTGCAACCGGAATGCCGGGGACGTAAACCAGGCCCCCGATCTTCTCCAGCGACCACGTGACGAAGGCGGGCGAGACGGGGAAGCCTGCGAACGTTCCCGGTACGCGGAGCGGAGGAACGTCGTGCGCCGCCGCGACGATGGAGACCGTTCCGCAGAGATGCTCCGGCTCGAGAGGCACGAGCGAGTCGGCCGGGCGAGCGGCGATTGCGTCGACTTGCGGGACCGTCGTGTCGCGGTACGGCGCGATTCCTCCGCGCGCAAGAGGGTTCCAGACGTGGCGGCTACGGATCTCCGTCAGATGGACGTGCTCGAAGGCCTTCATGACGTAGCCGATCACGGTGCGGCGTGCGACGACGTGGTCGCCGTTCACGACCGTCGGGACGATGTGGAAGTACTGAAACGTACCGTGGCCTTTCGTCCGGACGGACACCGCGCTCCCGTCGATGAGCCTCGCCGTCCCGGAGACCACGGGGTACACGGGCGTGCCGTCAGGGGCCGAGATGTCGATGCCGTTGTGGAACTGGAACAGTCCCGGGCCCTGGAGGCCGTCGGTGAGAAGCGTGTTCCAGAAGCGCGTGCGCGGATCGCCGAAGTT
>WNFV01000837.1_pt1 | contig 65038 bp, 46 predicted proteins | sample 5400101 | NCBI WGS metagenome assembly WNFV01 (sample SAMN13153361, study PRJNA577476) | soil metagenome | isolation source: 115 cm soil or saprolite under grassland replicate 1 | place: USA:California | collected 2016-06-15
GCCGTTCGAACTCTTTCGCTGCGCGCCGGTCATACACACTCGTGGCATCTCTCCGATCAACAGGCGAGGCTTGGCGTCCTTGCGGCGGCGGGGTGACTGACCAGCAGACCGGCGCGACGGCCTCACTCCACGCCGTTTTTCCTGCGATCGCGCCGGTCCGACTCACGGCCCGCTGCGGGAGACGTCTACCCATTGCGACCATCGCGCGCGCGGGTGGTCGTACGATGTCCCGCCTCCAGCGTTCGCTCCGCCGCCGCGCTCAGCGACGGCAGGGACGGGAGCGCGTCTCGGCGCAGTGAGCCGTAGGAGACAGGCCGGCAGGCTGTCGAAAAACGCCGCGTAGTGAGGACCGCGGCGGTCTCGTGGCTACGGCTGGTCTGGTTGGACTGGCACGGACGCCACTCCTTCCTGTGCGCGGATGGTGCAGCAACCCTGACCGCCGCGGCCGGGAACGAGGGGCGAATCGAAGCGGCGTTTTTCCCGCCTCCGCTCGCCAGAAGGCCACGCGAGCTACGGCGAGGCACGCCGAAGCGGCCGCGCGAAAGTGGGCGGCCTGTCGACCACGGCTCGCAAGCGAGATGCGCTCCCGGCCCACACCGCTGATGCGGCCACCCGAAAGCGAACGCACCCCGACTACAGACAGCTGAAAACTGCTGTAAGGATATCCGGCGTCATTTCCCGCGGAGCCTCGCGACCGTTCCATCCACGCCGTTCGGCAGCTGCTCGTTCGCGAGCTGGTCGTCGTCTCGCACTGCATGTTTCAGCCGCGTGAGCTCATCCTTCAGCGTCGCCGTCAGCTTCTCCTGGCCGGGTTGGCCGTACAGGTTGTGCATCTCGAACGGATCGTTCACCAGGTCGAACAGCTCCCACTGATCCTTCTTCCAGAAGTAAATCAGCTTGTGCGTGCGGGTGCGGACGCCGTAGTGCGCCCGGGTGTTGTGATCGCCCGGATCGTGGTAGTAGCGGTAGTACATCGAGGTGCGCCAGTCGGCTGGCGTCCGGCCGCGCAGCACGGGCACGAGACTTCGGCCTTGCATGTCGGCCGGCACGGGCATTCCCGCCGCCTCGAGGAACGTCGCCGCGAAATCCACGTTCAGCGCGATGGCCTCGCTTCGGGTTCCGGCTTTGATGGCCGCGGGCCAGCGGACCAGGAACGGCATCCGCAGCGATTCCTCGTACATGAAACGCTTGTCGAACAAGCCGTGGTCGCCCAGGAAGAAGCCCTGGTCGCTCGTGTAGATGACGATCGTGTTCTTCGCGAGGCCGTTCCGGTTGAGGAAGTCGAGCACGCGGCCGACGCTGTCGTCAACGGATTGGACGGTCGCCAGATAGTCCTGCATGAGGCGTTGGTACTTCCAGCGGGTCAACGCTTCACCAGTGAGTGTGACCGGCTGACCGTCGCGCGTCGTCGTCACAGTGTCGGGCTTCGTCGTGAGCCACGCGGTGAGGGCCGCACCCTCGAGACCGGCGGGCGGCTGAAGCTTGAGATCGCGGCGCGTGAGATCCGCCGCCACGCGCTGCCGGTTTTCGTGCAGGGCATCCGTCCGCGTGTCGTATGAATCCCAGAACGTCGCCGGCTCCGGGATCCATCGATCCGCGAAATGCGGCCCGTGCGCGGCGTCGGGTTCCCACGGCCGATGCGGCGCTTTGTGATGGAGCATCAGGAAGAACGGTCGGTTCCGCGGCCGGTTCTTCATGAAGTCGATCGCCAGGTCGGTGATGACGTCGGTCGCATACCGCCCGGTGTACGTCTTTTCGTCGGTCGCGGTGTACAGGACTGGATTCATGTAGGCGCCCTGCCCAGGCAGGATTTCCCATCGATCGAAGCCGACAGGATCGCTGCCGAGGTGCCATTTCCCGATCATGCCCGTGTAGTAGCCGCCCGCCTGCAGGAGACGAGGCACCGTCGTGCGCGAGCTGTCGAAGCGGTTGAACATCGTCACGCCGTTCAGGTGCGAGTACTGACCGGTGAGGATCGCCGCGCGGCTGGGCGTGCAGATCGAGTTTGTCGCGAACACGCTCGTCAGGAGCGCTCCCTCGCGTGCCAGGCGGTCGATGTTGGGCGTCTGGTTCACGTGCGATCCGTACGCGCCAATCGCGTGCGCGGCGTGGTCGTCGGACATCATGAAGACAATGTTCGGATGGCCCTCGTCTTGAGCCGGCACGACGATGGCCACGGAGAGGACAATCGCCAACGTCAACACTCGCATGTCACCGCACCCCCTCGAGATCGTAGTCCACAGCGAACGGCCTTGCATCCAATTGTGTGAGACGGGTATCCTCTCGCGCACAGCGACGAACATGATCCCTCGCGTGGCCCTCTGTCTTGTGTTGACTGGCACGTCGGCGATTGCGCTGACGGGCCGCTATGATGGCGGCGTGCACGCGCAAGCCGACGAACGACCGCGACTGTCGGTCAAGCCCACCGATGACTTCGAGATTTCCGGAGCGGGTGAACATGCCGCCTGGCGGCAACTCGACTGGACCGCGCTGCGCCGGCGACAACCTGACGGCCACCCATACGAATCGCGATTCAAGATGCTCTACTCGACCACCGGCCTGTATTTCCTCATGGACGGCGCCGACCGGACACTCACCGCCAGCATGAACGAGGACTTCATGGACTTGTGGAAAGAGGACGTGTTCGAGGTGTTCCTCTGGACGGACGAACGCTTTCCTGTCTACTTCGAGTACGAGATTTCGCCCCTCGATCGCGAGCTGCCGATCCTCATTCCCAATTTCGGCGGACAGTTCCTGGGTTGGCGGCCCTGGCGCTATGAGCGCGATCGCCGGACGCGGAAAGCCACCAGCGTCATCGGAGGCCCGAAGCGCTCGCAGGCATCGATTGAGGGGTGGCGCGCGGAGTTCTTCATTCCGTACGCGTTGCTGACACCGTTGCAGAATGTTCCCCCCAAGCCGGGCACTGCGTGGCGCGCCAACTTCTACCGGATGGACCACGACGCGGGGAAGACGACGCAGTGGGAGTGGGCGCGCGTCGGCAACAGTTTCCACGAATATCAGAAGTTCGGCCATTTGGTGTTCGCGGATCGCTGAGAGCGTGTCGCGGAATTAAGCGCTCCACCGTGGTAGCGAGTCGCGGGGGCACATCGCAATGCACTCCAAGCGTTCACGGTCATCCCGGGAGGTCACAGATGTGGAGTCGAAGACGTTTTCTTGAAATCGCCTCCGGGTTGCCGATCGTGGGAGGCATCATCGACGCGACCACGACACCGGCAGCGGCGACCGCCGGCCGCGACTATTTTCGCGAGCTCGGCGTGCGTCCCTTCATCAACGCCGCCGGGACGTACACGGCCATGACGGCGTCGCTGATGCCGCCTGAAGTGCTGGACGCGATCAACTACGCGTCCAAACACTACGTCATGCTCGACGAGCTCCACGACAAGGTGGGCGCGCGCATCGCCACGCTGCTGCACTGTGAGGCCGCCATGGTGACGTCGGGCGCCGCCTCTGCCCTGACCCTCGGAACGGCAGCCGTGCTCACCGGCACGGATCGGCAGAAGATCGTCGACCTGCCCAACCTCGCCACGATGAAGAGCGAGGTCATCATTCAGAAATCCCATCGCTTCGGCTACGAGCACGCCGTCCGGAACTGCGGTGTGCGGCTCGTGGAAGTCGAGAGCCGGGAAGATCTGGATCGCGCCGTCAACGGCCAGACCGCGATGATGCTCTTCTACAACAACAACAATACGGAAGGACGGATCCAGGACGCGGAGTTCGTCGAGCTCGGAAAGAAACATGGAATTCCCACGTTGAATGACGCGGCCGCCGACGTGCCGCCAGTCGACAACCTGTGGAAGTACACCAGGATGGGTTTCGATCTCGTCGCGTTCTCTGGCGGCAAGGGCCTTCGCGGCCCGCAGAGCGCCGGCGTGCTGCTCGGCCGGAAGGATCTCATTGCAGCCGCCCGCTTGAACGCGCCCCCGAACGGCAACACCATCGGGCGCGGACTCAAGGTCAACAAGGAGGAGATGCTCGGGATGCTGGTAGCGCTGGAGCGGTACGTCGCGACCGATCACGCGGCGGACCGGCGCCAGTTCGACGCGCGGGCCGAGGCGATCCGCAGCGGCGTGGCGACCATCCCCGGCATCAAAGCCGAGATCTTCGTGCCTGAAGTGGCCAACCACGTTCCTCACGTTCGGATCTCATGGGACCGAACGGTCCGAGGAATCACGGCGACCGAGGCGGTGAACGCGCTGCGAGCCGGAGAGCCTTCCATCGGAACCCGGTCGGAGGGTGACGCCCTCGTGATCGGCGTCTGGATGATGCAACCAGGCGAAGAGAAGATCGTCGCGCGCCGCCTTCGCCAGGTGTTGGAAGCGCCTGCGGCCCCGCCTTCGCGCAGAGGTGCACGATGAGCTTCCGCCTTCGCGCTCGCGCTTCGGCGCGACAAGTCGGCGTGGCAGGCCTCGCGAAGTAGCGCGACGCCATGACTGCACGCTGGGCCTCGTGGATGGTCGCCTGGTGGCTCGCCTGGTCGCCGCAAGCACCCGCTCAGACAGGGCATCTGCATCGTTATGAAGCCGGCCGGATGTCGATGGCGTGCGAGTACGCCATCGAGGCGTACGGTCGCGATGCGGACGCATTGCCGCGCATCGTGGACGAAGCGTTCGATGAAGTCGACCGCATCGACCGGTTGATGAGTCACTACAAAGCGAACAGTCCTCTGTCACGCGTGAACCGAGAGGCTGCGCAGCATCCCGTCGCGGTCGAACCGGAGCTGTTCGACTTCATCGTCGATGCGATGCGATATCACCGCGATTCCGGCGGCGCGTTCGACATCACCGTCGGTCCGTTGATGAGGGCGTGGGGCTTCTTCCAGGGCGAAGGCCGCGTGCCCTCGGAGAACGAGCTCGCGGCCGCGCGGCGTCACGTCGGCGGCGCCCATGTGATGCTGAATCCGATTTCGAAGACGATCGGCTTCGATGAATCCGGCGTGGAACTGGATCTCGGAGGCATCGCGAAAGGCTACGCCGTCGATCGCGTCGTCGCATTGCTCAGACGGAGGCAGATCGCTGCCGCCCTGATCAGCGCCGGGGGCAGCACGATTTACGCGCTCGGTGCGCCGCCCGGCGCCGACGGATGGGAAGTCGAGCTCCAGGATCCGATCGATCCGCGAAAAATCGCGTTCGCCATCGAATTGAAGGACCGGGCGCTCTCCGTGGCCGGCAGCTCCGAGAAGGCGTTCGAGGCCGGTGGCGTCCGCTATTCACACATCATGGATCCGCGCACAGGCAGACCCGTGCAGGGGGTGCTGAGCGTTGCCGTGCTGACGAGCAGCGGAACGGCCGGCGACGCGCTCGACAACGCGTTCTTCGTCCTCGGCCCGGAGCGCAGCCGAGGCTATTTGAATCGACTTCATGACACCGAAGCGATGTTCTTTCTTCCAGCCTTCTCCGCCCTGAAATCCGAGCGAGCTTCGGCGGGGCGGCCCGACGCCAGCCGCGGGTGGACGGTTGTCCGTCAAAGCGCGCCGCAGTAACGGCATGCGTTCAAGGGCTGCGCTACTTTGTGTGCTCGCGTGCGCCCCGGTCGGCGCGCAGCGCGCGGCCGTCGACCTCGAGGCGCTGCCGTTCGCGCCGAGAACCTATGTCTGCTATCGCGCGCCATCGCGGCTGAACATCGACGGCAAGCTCGACGAACCGGCCTGGGCCGCGGCGTCCTGGTCGGATGCGTTCGTCGACATTGAAGGCGATCGTCGTCCGCGACCACGGTTCCGCACCCGCGTGAAGATGTCGTGGGACGACGAGTATTTCTACGTGGCAGCGGAGGCGACACGCACGCGTACTACGAGCTCGAAATGAACGCGCTCGGCACCGTCTGGGATCTGATGTTGCTGAAGCCGTACCGCGACGGTGGTCCGGCGATCAACGGCTGGGACATGGCGGGCCTGAGAATCGGCGTCGACGTTCGCGGCACGGTCAACAAACCAACCGATCGAGACGAGGGCTGGAGCGTCGAGATCGCGATGCCATGGAAGATTCTTCGCGAGGCGGCGGCAGATCACCGGCCGCCGAAGGCCGGCGATCGATGGCGCGTCAACTTCTCGCGGGTTCAGTGGCAGATGGACGTCACGGACGGCCGGTACGCCAAGCGACTCAAGCCCGGCACACAGGATCCACTACCGGAGAACAACTGGGTCTGGAGCCCGCAAAGCGCGATCAACATGCACCTGCCCGAGCGCTGGGGCTACGTCCAGTTCTCGAACGTGGCGGCCGGCAGCGGAACGGAAGCCTTCGTCGACGACCCGAACGAGCGCGTCAAGTGGGCGCTGCGGCGCCTCTATTATCGGCAGCGTCGCGCTCATGACGCGACCGGCGGTTACTCCGCGACCCTCGATGCGCTGCACGCCTCCGACATCCGCGTGGATGGCGTCGACTTCCGCCCCGTTCTCCACGCGACGCAATCGCTCTACGAGATCACCGCGAAGGGATTCGACGGGGCCGTCGTACACATCGCGCAGGACGGCCGCGTCTGGTTGACGCGCTGATGAGTCAGCGCGCCGGCGGTCTTCACGTTTCTGCCCGACCCGGCGATCGACGCGACCAACTCGCGCGCCGGCAGGCCTTGCTTCAGTGTCTGCTCCGGTGTTGAAACTGTGGGGATTCCCCTTAAAATCAAGCGAACCACCATGGTGCCTCGCCTCTCGCTGGCTCCGCTTCTGGTCATTGGCTGCATCACCGCGCCGATGAGCGCGGTTACTCCTGAAGACAGTGGCGTGAAACGCGGATTCACGCAAACCGTGCAGCCGTTCCTCGAGACGTACTGCACGAGCTGCCATGGCGGAGCCAGGCCGGCCGCACAATTGGATCTGCGGCAGTACTCCACGGTTGAGTCTGTCGTTCAGGATTTTTCGCGGTGGAATCGCGTCCTGGCCAGGCTCACCGCCAAGGAAATGCCCCCGAAGCAGGCGAACCAGCCGCCCGATCAGGCGCGACAGCAAGTGATCGACTGGATTCACACGGCCTGGGCCAGTGAAGCACGCGAGCACGACGGCGATCCCGGTGTGGTGCTCGCGCGGCGGCTCAGCAATGTCGAATACAACTACACGATCCGCGACCTGACGGGCATCGACATGCGTCCGGCCCGGGAGTTCCCCGTCGATCCCGCCAATCAGGCCGGATTCGACAACTCCGGCGAGTCGCTGGCGATGTCTCCGGCGCTGCTGAACAAGTATCTGCTGGCGGCGAGGGATGTGGCCGATCACATGTTCCTCAACGCGACCGGATTCGAGTTCGCGCCGCATGCGATGCTGGTCGAGACGGACCGCGACCGGTACTGCATCCAGCGGATCGTCGATTTCTACGATCGCCAGAACACCGACTACGCCGATTACTTCCGGGCCGCCTGGATCTACAAACACCGCGCCGCGCTCGGGAAACCGAAGGCGACGCTTGCTGACGTCGCCGCGCAGACCAACGTCAGCGCGAAGTATCTGACGACGATCTGGAAGACGCTGGAGACGAAGGAAGACGTCGGCCCGCTGGCGAAGCTGCAGGCGATGTGGCGCGCGCTTTCGGCGCCGAAGGCCGACCAGCCCGATCTCGCGCGCGATGGCGCGAATCAGATGCGCGATTTCGTCGTGCGCATGCGCAAGGACATATCACTCGTATTCGCAAGCCCGACGGTGAAGGGACTGAGCGTCCGCACGCAACCGCTCATGAACTGGAAGAGCCGCGAGTACGCGACGCACCGCCGCGATTTCGACCGTGCTGCGCTGCGTGTCGAGGGAGAGACGCCACCGGTCGAACCGGCGCTGCCGCTTGGTCGCGATGGAAAGGTTCTGGGTTACGGGCTCGTCGGCCTCGGCCCCAACGGCGAGGATTTGACCGCACTGAAAGCGCAGGCCCGCGCGTACGCGTCGCGGATGGAGAACGCCGATCTCGTCGTGCCCACCGGACACCGAGCCCGCTACGAGGCGGCGTTTGCGAAATTCAGCTCCGTGTTTCCCGACGCGTTCTACGTACGAGAGCGCGGCCGCTTCTATCCCGACGAGTCGGAAGACAAAGGCCGCTTACTGAGCGCCGGCTTCCACAACGTGATGGGGTACACACGCGACGACCTCCCGCTCAGCGAGCTGATGCTCGACGAAAGAAGTCAGAAGGAATTGGAAGCGCTCTGGGATCAATTCGAGTTCGTGGCGGACTACACCGCCCGGACCTACGTCCAGTTCTTCTTCAACCAGAGCGGGGAGGTTCTCGGCAACGGTGCCGAGTCGGGCACGCTGCGGCCGTCCGACAAGGAGGTCACGGCGGAAGCCGTCATCCTGAATTTCAAGACCTCGTATCTGGCCAAGGCCGCGGCCGACGACGCGAACAATCCTGTCGCCATGCAGGCGATCGCCGATCACTTCGACCGGGTCAACGCCACCCTTCGCGGAATAGAACGGGAACGGCTCGAGGCGGAGCCGCGCCAGCTGGACGCTCTGATGACGTTCGCGGCGCGCGCGTATCGCAGACCGCTCTCACCGGCCGAGCGCGCGGATCTGCTGAAGTTCTATCGCTCGCTGCGCGACACGAAGAATCTGACGCACGAAGAAGCGATGCGCGACGCGATCGTCAGCGTGTTGATGTCGCCCTATTTCTGTTATCGCCTCGACCTGACTGATGGCGCGCGCAAGCCCGCTTCGTCGGCTCCATCGCCTGTCGCGTCGCACAGAGCGAGCGGGGGCGCCGTGAACACCGTCCAGGGCAGTCCGCTCTCTGACTATGCCCTCGCGAGCCGCCTGAGCTACTTTCTGTGGTCCACCATGCCCGACGCCGAGCTTCTGGCGCGGGCGGCGGCCGGCGATCTACGGACGGACATCGTCCTCCGCGCGCAGATTCGCCGGATGCTGAAAGACGACCGCGCGCGCGGACTGGCCACCGAGTTCGGAGGCAACTGGCTGGATTTCCGGCGTTTCGAGGAAAGCAACACCGTGGATCGCGAGCGCTTTCCGGCCTTCACGAACGAGCTGCGAGAGGCGATGTTCGAGGAGCCGATCCGGTTCATCGGCGACGTGATTCGCAACGACCGTCCGGTGTTGAATCTTCTGTATGGCAGCTACACGTTCGTCAATCCCATCCTGGCCAGCCACTATGGGATGCCCGAGGTCGCGGGCGGGCCGGATCACTGGGTGCGCGTGGACCAGGCACGCGACTACCAGCGCGGCGGGCTGCTGCCAATGGCCGTATTCCTCACGCAGAACGCACCGGGGCTGCGCACGAGCCCGGTGAAGCGCGGGTACTGGGTGGCGCGACGCGTGCTCGGCGAGGTGATTCCTCCACCGCCTCCGGTCGTCCCACAACTGCCGAACGACGAGGCGAAACTGGACCTGCCCTTGCGGGACGTGCTGGCGCAGCACCGCAGCAATCCTGCGTGCGCCGGCTGTCATGCGCGGTTCGATGCGTTCGGACTGACGCTGGAAAACTATGGCCCGGTTGGCGAAACGCGGACGAAGGATCTGGCCGGACATCCGGTGGACACACAGGCCTCGTTCCCTGGGGGAAGTCAGGGGGACGGTCTGAGCGGCCTGCAGGCGTACATCCACGCGAACCGTGAAAAGGATTTTCTGGACAATTTCAGTCGTAAACTGCTGGTATACGCGCTGGGCCGGTCTCTGCTGCTCTCGGATGAGCCGCTCCTGCAGCGGATGAACAGCAGGCTCGCAGCGAGTGGATATCGCATCAGCGTGTTGATCGAAGGCATTGCGACCAGTCCGCAGTTCTTGAACAGGCGCACCGCGGACTCCACGAGCAGAAAGGCAGCGAACTAGATGGCTCAGGTTGATCGCCGAACAGTCCTTCGCGGTGTGGGCGTCACGATGTGCCTGCCGTGGCTGGATTCGTTATCCGCCTTCGCGGCGACACCCTCGAGCGCGGCGTTCCCGAAGCGATTCGCGGTGCTCTTCATGGGCAATGGCGTGAACGAGGATCAGTGGGGCGCTGAAGGATCGGGCGCGGACATGAAGCTCAGTAAGAGCTTGTCGCCGCTCGAGCCGTTGAAGAACAAGATCAATGTGATCAACGGCCTCTTCAACAAGAACTCCACCGGTCAGGGCATCCACCCCGCGCAGACCGGCAGCCTGCTGACCGGCGCGCCCATCACACGGGGCCCTATCGTCCACTCAGGCATCTCGGTGGACCAGATGATCGCCAGCCGCATTGGCCAGGACACGCTGCAGCCCAGCATCGTGTTGGCGTGCGAACAGCCGATGACGGGCTACCACGAAACCAACTTCTCGATGGCCTATAGCTCGCACATCTCCTGGCAGAGCGCCGAATCGCCCGTGCCGAACGAAGTCTACCCGGCGCTGGCGTTCGACACACTGTTCGAGAATCGCGGCAGCCTGCGCAACCTGAGCATCCTGGATCGCGTTCGGGACGCGGCGCAGACACTGAGCCGCCAGGTCAGCTCCACCGATCAACAGAAGCTGGATGAGTACATGACGAGCGTGCGCGAAGTGGAGACGCGCATCGAGGGGATGCGGAAGAATCAGGAAAAAGCCGAAGACCTCGCGAAGCTGAAGAATCGTCCCGTGCTCTCGATGGAGCGGCCGGCGAACGGCTTGCCCGAAGATTTCCGCGATCACGCGCGGCTGATGTGCGACATCATCGCGCTGGCGTTTCAGACGGACAAGACCCGCGTGGCGTCGCTGCTGCTGGCCCGCGATCTCTCGGCGCTCTATTACCCGTTCCTCGACGTCAAAGACGGGCACCATCTCGCCTCCCACAACAACCTCTCCGACGGCTACGAGCGCATCTCGCGCTTCCATCTGAGCCAGCTGGCGTACCTCGCGACGAAGCTGGACGCCATGCCCGAAGGCGACGGCACCGTGCTCGACAATTCCTGTCTGATGTTCCTGTCCAACCTGTGGGCAGGCAGAGTGCACAACAGCTCCCGGCTGCCAGTGGTGCTCGCCGGCGGTCTCGGCGGCACCCTCGAAACGGGGCGGTCGCTCGACTACCTGGACGCCGGCGATGAGAATCGCAAGATGTGCAGTCTGTACCTCGGGATCATGGACCGGATGGGAATCAAACTCGACCGGTTCGGTGACGCCGACACGCGCCTGGCAAATCTATAGTCACCTCACGCGGTTCCGAAAGCCCCGGGCGAAGACTCCCTGCCACGGAGTTGCTCGCAGAGCCACGACGAACGCGCTACTGACCTCAAGCAATCGTCACCACTTCCGCCCATTCGGCGAAACCACGTCATGGCATTCGTCCGGCTGTCGAACACGGCGACGAAGCCACGTCATGACCGTGACTCTAGCTCGCTGTTCCGCGAACGTAGGGACTCGAAGCCAACAAGACAGCCGGGCATGGGGAGACATTACAATGGCGTGGCATGCACAAGCCCAAGGTCTTTGTCACACGTCTCATCCCCGCCGCTGGACTGGAACAGGTGCGGGAGTATTGCGATGCCGACATTTGGACGGAACCGCTGCCACCGTCGGCCGACGTGCTGCGGCGGAAGGTGTCCGATTGCGAGGGATTGCTCTCGCTCTTGACCGAACGGATCGACGCGGCCTTGCTGGACGCCGCACCCCGTTTGCGGGTGGTCAGCAATTATGCTGTGGGCTTCAACAATATTGATATTCCGGCGGCCACCGCGCGGGGTATTGCCGTGGGAAATACTCCGGGTGTGCTGACCGACGCCACCGCCGACATGGCCTTTGCTCTGTTGATTTCGGCCGGCCGCCGCATCGTCGAGTCGGAGAAGTACGCCGTAGCCGGGCAGTGGAAGACCTGGGAGCCGATGGGGCACATCGGACAGGACATGGTCGGCCGCACGTTGGGTATCGTCGGCATGGGCCGCATCGGCTATGCGATGGCCCGCCGGTGTCACGGGGGCTGGGGCATGCGGGTCGTGTATCACGATCAGCGGGCCCACGAGCAGGCCGAGCGCGAATTGGGCGCCGAGCGCGTCGCCTTCGATCGGTTGCTGGCCGACTCGGACTTCATCTCCGCGCATGCCGATTTGAACGACACCACCCGGGGCATGTTCAACGCCGCCGCGTTTGCCAAGATGAAGCCTACGGCGGTGTTTGTGAACACGGCCCGAGGGCCGCTCGTGGTCGAGGCTGATCTGGCCGCGGCCTTGCGCAACGGCACCATCTTCGCCGCCGGGCTCGACGTCACCGATCCCGAACCGCCGCTTGCGGGCAATCCGCTCGTGGGGCTGCGCAACTGCATCGTGGCCCCGCATATTGCCAGCGCCACGGTCAGCAGTCGCAATGCGATGGCTGAGATCGCCGCCGACAATCTGATCGCCGGACTCAAGGGAGAGCCGCTGCGGGCGTGGGTGAATCCGGAAGTGGCGGCGACCCGGAGGAAGGTCGCTGACCTCGGCGACTAGTGCCGGCGACGTCGGCTCTATTTTCAATAAAATGATCGGACCGTGCGCTCGAGTGGGGGACGTCGGAGAAAGCGGCTGACGATACTTGGAGCCGTGTGCCTTGGCGTGGCTGGCTGTCGGGCGGCCGATCAGACGGTGACGCCCGCGCGCGCCGGGCCCTTTGAGTTGGACGTGGCCTTTCTCCGACAGCACACGAATGTACTGCTCCTGACCGACCCATCTGGAGCCGGGCAGGTCGCGTTGGGACCGGCATACCAGGGACGGGTCATGACGAGCACGACGGGCGGCAGCGATGCGCCGAGCTTCGGGTGGATTGGTCGGGCGGCGATTGCCTCAGGAAACCGGCAGGCCCACATGAACGTCTTCGGCGGTGAAGATCGTTTCTGGCTGGGCCCCGAAGGCGGCCAGTATGCGCTGTTCTTCAAGCCGGGCGACCCGTTCGATCTGGAGCATTGGCAGGTGCCGGAACCGCTCGATTGGGGCAACTGGGAGGTCGCGAGCCAGTCGGCGACCTCGGTGCGCTTCAACAAGCGGATGACGCTCATGAACTATTCCGGGACGCAGATGGATATCGACGTCGACCGTACGGTTCGTCTACTGTCCCGCGCCGATTTCCTCACGTTGCTGGGAGAGTCGCCTGGAAACGCAGTGCGCACGGTGGCGTTCGAATCGTCGAACACGATCACGAACGTTGGGCGCGCACCGTGGCGGCCGGAATCCGGGCTCGTCTCCGTGTGGATCCTGGGGATGTTCAATCCTTCATCGGAAACGACCATCGTCCTTCCCTTTGTGCCAGGCCCGGAGTCGACACTCGGTCCAATCGTCAACGACGCATACTTTGGAAAGGTGCCCGACGATCGGCTCGTAGTTAAAGATTCGGTCGTTTTCTTTCGGGGGGACGGGCAATATCGCAGCAAGATCGGATTGTCGCCACGGCGGGCACTCTCGATGGCTGGCAGTTACGACGGTTTGAAACACGTGTTGACGTTGGTGCAGTACACGCGTCCTGCCGATACCTTCAGCTACGTGAACTCGATGTGGGAGATTCAACGCGAGCCCTACAAGGGCGATGTGATCAACAGCTACAACGACGGCCCGCCAGCCGCCGGCCAGCCGCCTCTCGGCCCATTCTTTGAGCTCGAGACTTCCTCACCAGCGCTCAGCCTCTCTCCCGCACAGCGCTACACGCACGTTCACCGCACATTTCATTTCGTCGGTCCGGAGGCAGAGCTCGATCGCATCGCGCGCGCCACCGTCAAAGTCGGGCTCAACGAATTGACGAACACCTTCCTGACATCAACCAGCGCAAGGTGAAAGCCCAGGTCGCCCATGTCCGGCGCTCACAACGCGTGCTGCTGAAGATCGGTCTTGAACGGAAAGGCGAGCGTGCGTTTCCTCACCCGGACTACGCCTCGGAAGGGGCGATGGCGTGGTTCGAGCGCGACGCGGCTGATTGGGTGGCGGAGCGCGGTTCTGCATGATTCTCCACGCCGGTGGAGGCCGCAGCAGTCAACGATCGCCTTGGAATCGAGCCGAATGCCGCATGAGTACGAGGAGTACTCGAGACTTGGGGGCGGACGCGGAAAACGTCCGCCCTTAACGACTTATCGCGGCCTACCGGAATGGTCGCTTTCAGCCAGCCAGCCCCTGCCGCCGTGACGAGGCGCTCAAGCCTGTCGCGATTGCCTTCGCGCCACCAGCGCCGCCGCCGCCAGATCCCCCGTGACATTCATGACGGTGGAAAACGTGTCTGGAATGGCATCGGCGGCAATAAGCAGTCCGACGCCCTCGACCGGAAGCCCGACCGCCAGAAGCAAAGGCGTCAACATGATGAAGGCGCCACGAGGAACGCCAGGCGAGGCGAAGCCGAGAAAGACGGCTGCGAACGCGATCGTTGCGAGTTGCGGGGCGTGCAACGGGACGTTGTAGAACCATCCGACGAAAAGCGCACCCATCGTCCATGAGACGGGGCCTGAGATGTGGAACATCGCGGTCCCCAGAGGCAGGACGAAGCCGGTCACGTTCAGGGGCAGGGCGAGCCTCGTCTCCGCCGCTTCGATGAGGGCTGGCAAGGACGCAACCGATGAACTCGAACTGAAGGCGATAAGCTGAGCCGGCAAGGCCGCCTTCGCGAAACGCGCCATCGGAATCCCGGCGACCAGGGACACGACCGGATACAGAAATGCAGTACACACAAGCAACGCGCCCGAATACGCGACGATGTAGAACCCGATCGCTCCGACAAGCGCGGCGCCGGCATGAGCCGCGAGCGGCAATACGAGCGCAAGCACGCCAATAGGTGCAAGCCAGATGACGCCGCGCACCAGGGTCATCATGGCCTCCCCCAACGCGCGAAAGAACGCCAGCAGCATCACGCGCGTCGCGTCCGGACTGCGCGCAATCGCCAACGCCAACAGCAGGGCAAACAGGATGAACGGCACCATGTCGCCGTTGACCGCCGCGGCGATCGGGTTCGCGGGAAGAAGCGATCCAAACCACGATGCGAATGACTGCGCCTGTCCACCGCTGGTCAGCGCGCGTGCCGCTTCGACCGCGCCTGGCGGCAGCACCGGCCGTGCGCCATCTGGGAGGAGTGCAAAGACTGAGGGCGCGAGAGGCACAATGACCACCGCCATCCCCCCCAACAGGAGGATGAACGTCGCCAGTGTGTGCGCCCCAATTCGCCCGAGCACCTTCACATCTGCCGCTGACGCGATGCCGGTGATGATGAGCGAGAGGATCAACGGAATGACCGTCATCCGGATGGCATTGACCCAGAGCGTGCCGACAGGGGCAAGGCCGTCAGCCAGTCGGAGCCCTAGACTGCTTCCGGTCGACGCGATGGCCACTCCCACACCGACTGCGGCTCCGAGTGCGACGAGAACCCGGGTGCTTTCTTTCATTCAGCCAGTCTCCATGTGCTCAGCGTGATCGCGACATCGCGATTGAGCTTCGTGTCGCAGGCCTGTAGACCGAGCCCATGCCGTTTCGTCGATCTGCGCGGTGACTTCGCAGATGCCGAGGCGGGTTCCGGGTGGGAGGGCCAAAGGCTGCGTGATCATACGGGCAGGCGACAGCGCGACCGGGATTATTCCTGTGTGACGCCGGAGGGTTTAGCGGAGCCGAGCGACGGACGAAAGCAAAGGCTGGAGTTGTCGACCGACCTGGACCGGTTCGCTGGGCGCGTTCAATTCAACGTGCGGTCCTCAGATCGACGACCGCATACGTCGCGATGCGCGGAATGGTGAACTCGGTCGCTCCGCCCGAGACGACGCGGTCTTCCAACGCAAGACGTCCGGCACCCGCGACGTGAACCTCGCCGTCCCCGTAGCTTCCGCGCAGCCGAATGCGCAGCCCCTCGATCTCGCGGCCGCCGTAGTTGATCAGATGCAGCCTCGCCCGTCCGGCATCGGCCGTGAGCCGGCAGATGACGACCTCGCTTCCGTACACGCGGAGGCTCCGCCGCTCGTCCGTGAGCTGACCGCGGATCTTCTGCGCGAACGCGCTGGGATCCGTGGCGTCTTCGCGCGGGTACTCGGGCGTCCCGATCCTGATAGTGAGCGGAAATCGCGGCGACGGCGACTGGACAATCTCGAACAGGAGGTTACGCCGGGCGAGCAGATTCATCACCTCACCCGTGATCGCCGACCCATCGTCCACGATCGCGAAATCGGACAGAGCCGGAAGGTCGACGGGCGGCAACGCCGCGAGGAACGTCAGCATTCCACCAAAGCTTCCCAGGTCTGCAGGATCGATCTTGAACACCACGTCCGCGTCATACGCAAAGACTTCCGCGGCGGCGAGCGCGGCCTTTCCGGCCGGGACGTCGTAGACGTATTTCGTTCCCGGATGTCTCGTGAAGCGCCAGCCGCTTGCAACAATCCACGGGCTGCGGGTCGGCGAGGCGAGCCCCGCACGCGGCGTAATGCCCGGCGAGGGGAGCGCTTCGCGCGCGGCCAGCTCCGCCTCGGTGAGCGGGATCGCGGTGAAGCCCGCGGCGCGCCAGGAATCGACGCGCTCGGGCGCCACGCAGATCCGTTTGATGGCCGCCGCCTCGAGCGTCGCGCGGCTCTCGACGCCCTGCGTCCAATAGACGCAGGGAAAGGAGAGGGCGAGCACGAGCAGCGACGTCATATCGTGACATCTTGCACTTTGAGCTTCGCGCGATCGTGCACACCAAGGCCGAGCGTCGATGCGTACTCCACGTGGCCAGGTTCGCGGATGATGATGTTGACGTTGGGATCCGCATCCCGCGCCCGCCCGTCGTCAATCTTCAACGAGCTCGGCGATCGGTCCCAGATCGAGATCGCGCCATGCGCACGGCGTTCGTTCTCGATGATGTCGAGCAGCAGCCGATCGATCGCAACCGGATCGGTGCCGAACATGATCTGGCGGGGATAGAACACGTAGCGCGTCGTTCTCGCGAAGGGGCCGCCATGCCAGACCCCGCGCAAGCCATCCATGATCTGGAGCACGGTTCTGGAGCGCAGCGGCTCCATCGCAGCGAGCGTGCCGACGACGGAGTAGGTGTGGGATTTGCCGCGCGAGTGCGTACGCGCCACGTTCGAGAAGCTGCCGTACGCGATGTTCTTCAGGCACCCGGTCACGCCGGTGGCGCCATGATCCTTCATGTTCGGGATGTTGATGATCTTCGTCAGCCGGCGCGACACGAGCCGCATGATGTTCGACCGCGTGTCCTCTTCGCCGAAAAGATCCGCCTCGAGGTAGGTGGCGGGGTCGTAGCCGCTGTTGTCGACGTTCCGGTTGGCGCGCTCGGCCGCGACGATCTGCACGCCTGCCGGCAGGTGCGGCGCGTAGTTCACCTCGTCGAGCTGATTCTGAAACCGCTCGTACACGTAAATCTGTGACACCGGGACGCCGATTCCCATGAGTTGGCGAACCACGTCGGCCACGATCTCGTACGCGGACACACAGTGCGGATAGCCGCCGCAATTGACTTTGATGCCGACGCTGTCGGTGGGCTCGAAGAAGCGGCGCCACGCCTCGGAGGTGGTGCTGGCGCCGGTCAGCGTGCGCATACCCTGCGCCAGCATCTCGCGCACGACTGCGTCGTTGGCCTGCCCCGTGGAGGTATCGACGCATCTGTCCGACTTCACCGATACCACGTGTCCAGGGTAAGGACCGGGCATCCCGGGAGTCGCCGCAGGCGCGTACTTGGATTCGACACGGAGAGCTGGAAGTCCCGAGAAGTTCTGGAAGGGGCCGGTTCCGAGCGCGGCAGCCGCGCTGGGGATCCCGAGCGGGGCCGCCGCCAGCAGCCGGACGAACGATCTGCGATGCATAGGCACGCCTCCGAACGTCGCACGCGAGCGCAGTCGCGAGCAGCGCTTCATCCTACATGAATGCGCGCGCATTTCGTGGCTTATCCCGCTTGACTCTGGGCTACGGCTGCGCCATGGTTACGCAAAATCTGCCGTTAGGAGAACCCATGAGAACCGCGCGACTCTTGCTGTCGAACACGTTCCTTCTCCTTGCCATCGGCCTTCTGAGTCCGGCCAGCGCCTTTGCCCAGACCGGCGCGGGGTCGCTGACCGGCCTTGTCACCGATCAAAGCGGCGCCAGCGTCCCCGGTGCGACCGTCACCGCCACGAACCAGGCGACCAACGTGAACTACACCGCCGTGTCCAACGACGCCGGTAACTACACCGTGACCGCGCTGCCCGTCGGTGTCTATGTGGTCAAGGCGGAGCTGACCGGGTTCAAGACGGCGACGACGCCGCCGATCCAGGTGGAGGCGCTGCAGACCGTTCGGGTCGATTTCAAGATGGAGCTCGGCCGGCTCGAGGAAAGCGTTGTCGTCGTCGGCACATCGCCACTCCTGCAGACCGAAACGGCGACGGTTGGCGAGGTCATCTCGGGAACGACCGTCGAGAGGATGCCACTCAATGGGCGCAATACCGGGGCGCTGTCGCTCCTGCTGCCGGGAGTGGTGTCGCCCAATCCTGGCAGCTTCGCCGAGATCCGCAACTTCGGCGGCGGACGACCGTATGTGAACGGCAACCGCGAACAGACGAACAACTACATGATCGACGGTGTCGACATGAACGAGTCGATCGATAACCTCGTCGCGTACCAGCCCAGTCCGGACGCGATCGCCGAGATCAGCGTCGAGACGAACAACTACGCCGCCGATACGGGGAACGTGGCGGGCGCCGTCATCAGCAACGTGATCAAGTCGGGCTCGAACCTGGTGCGGGGCAACGTCTTCGAGTTCTATCGGAATAGCGCAATGGACGCGAACTCCTGGTCCAACAACCGCTCGGGCGCGGCCAAGCCTGAGCGACGGCAGGATATTTTCGGGGGGACGCTTGGCGGGCCGATCGTCAAGAGCAAGCTGTTTCTCTTCGGGGACTACCAGGGAACGCGGTTCGATGCGCCCGGGTTCGAGACGCTGTCTGTCGCGCCCGAGGCCTGGCGAAGGGGCGACCTATCGAGCGTCTCCCCGGTCATCCTCGACCCGGTGACCAGGCAGCCGTTTGCCGGTAATCAAGTCCCACTGGGGCGCATCAGCCCGATCGCCCGCGCGATCCTGTCCAATGCGTCGCTCTACCCGCTCCCGAACCGGACCGTGAGCGGCGGCATCATTGGTAACTTCGTGGGCGAGACGCTGACGACCATTCGGGCCCATCAGGCGGACGCGCGAATCGACTGGAATGCGTCGGGGAAGGATAAGATCTTCGGACGCTTCTCGTTCGCCGAGTACGAGTCCAAAAACGACAAGCGCGGGTTTCCACTGCTCCTCGGCAGCCGGACGGACGCGCCGTTTCGCAATCTGGCGGTGAATTGGAACCGTGCCATCAACTCGTCGCTGATCAATGAGGTCCTCGTAGGTTACAACCAGATCACCATCGTGACCGGGGCTCTGGATTGGGCGGGAATCGGAAATGCCAACGCGACGTTCGGGATTGGAGGCGGTCAACCCATCCCCGGTCTCAGCTCGATTCAGTGGGGCAGCTCGCTCACGACCGTCGGCACCTTAGCGGCCAACACCGACACGCTCGACAAGACATTTCAGGTCAACGAGAAGCTCACCTGGCTGAAAGGCCGTCAAGCCGTGAAGTTCGGCGGACAACTGCTCCACTACGTCCAGCAGCGGTTCTACGCCGGCAACAACGGACTCCTCGGCCTGTTCGGCTACGGCGGAACCTTCACAGGATTTGCGTTCTCCGATTTCCTCCTCGATCAGGTCACGAACAAAGGACGCGGAAGCGCCTCGGCGCCCTGGACGCACCTCCACAACCGGATCGCGCTGTTCGTCCAGGACGACTTCAAGGTGATCCCCGCGCTCACGCTCAACCTCGGGATGCGGTGGGCGTATACACAGCCTGTCGTCGAGAAGGACAACCGGCAATCAAATTTCAGCCTGACGACCGGGCAGCAGATCGCCGCCGCGGACGGCGATCGCGAGAGTCGATCGCTCTACAAGGCTTACATGAAGGGCTTCGAGCCGCGGCTCGGCGCCGCCTGGCGGCTGAACGATCGTTGGGTGCTGCGGGGCGGCTACGGCATCTCCCAATACATGGAGGGCACCGGAGCCAACCTGCGGCTGCCCTTGAATCCACCGTTCTTCTTCGAGTCGGACGTGCGCTACGACGCGACGACCGGTGGAGGTACGCTCGTTGCCGGCTTCGCCGACGTGAAGCCGCTCGACCAGCCTTCTGGCCAGGTGCGCGCGTGGGATCCGAATCTGCGGCCGCAGTTCACGCAACAGTGGAACGCCTTCGCCGAGTATCTGCTGACCGACTCGATGTCAGCCAACATCGGATACGTCGGCCACCACGCGACGCACCTCGTCACGCCCGTCGAGGGCAACCAGCCGCTGCCAGGCGTGGGCGATCCATCGACGTGGGCGCCGCTCCAGAATCGGCGTCCGCTCTTCGCGACGGCACCGCTCATCACCAACATCTCCACGACTGCATCGCGCGGCCACAGCGACTACAAGGCGCTACAGGTGAGCGTCCGCCAGCGCAGCTCGAAAGGCCTGGAGTACCTGGGCTCGTACACGCTCGGAGAAGTCCGCAGCAACAACCGGGGCTACTACGGTTCGGAAGGCGTGCAGGCCGAGGGCGCGTACTGGCAGAACGCTTACGAGCCGGAGTGGAATTATGGGCCGGCGTTTTTCGATGCCCGGCACAACTTCGTGCTCTCGGCGAACTACGAGCTGCCGGTCGGGCAGGGCCGCTCTGCCGCGGTGAACACCGTCCTCGGCGGTTGGAGAATCAGCGGCGCGTTCCAGGCGCGCACCGGCTTCCCGATCACGGTCATCGACAACCGAGGCTCCTCACTCCAGGCTGTGCGCGGGAATGAACGACCGAACTGCATCGGCAATCCTACTCCGAGCAATCGGACCATCGACCATTGGCTGGACATCAACGCCTTCGGACGTGCGCCTCAAGGTACCTGGGGCAACTGCGGCGTCGGCGTCGCGCGCGCGCCGGGCTTTCGCAATGTGAGCGCCGCTCTGTCGAAGCGCGTCAACGCGGGCGGTCAGCGTGGTGTCGAGTTCCGGATCGAGGCATTCAACCTGTTCAACACGCCGAACTTCAGTCCACCCGCGCGCGACATCTCCGTGCCGAACACCTTCGGTACGATCACGAACACCGTCATTGGCGGGCGGATCGTGGAGCTGGCGCTGAAGTTCTTTTTCTGAGGATCGACTTGCGGTCTTTTGAATTGCGGGCTTGTTGAAGGGGGTCAGAATGGCGCGTCGAGCTCTGTTGTCCCTGTGTTTCGGTTTGTGTCTCGCGACCAGCGCGTTCGCGCAGCTGGCTTCTCAAACCGCGCTCGTCGGTACGGTCACCGACAGCGACGGCCTGGCCGTACCCGGAGCCCAGATCACTGCGGTGAACACCGGCACCCGGGATACCTACGAAGCGACAACCAATGCCGAGGGCTACTACAACATTCAGTTCGTCCGCACCGGCACGTACGACATCGCGGTGACGCTGAGCGGCTTTCAGACGGTCAGGGTGACCGGCGTCGAAGTCGCCACCAACCAGGTGGTCCGTACAAACGTTGTCATGAAGGTCGGCCAGCTGAACGAATCGGTCACCGTCGTCGGCGCATCGCCGATCATCGACACCGACAGCGCCAGGATCTCGGAAACCATCCGCGCGCGTGCGATCGTCGAGCTGCCGCTCAGCGGGCGCAACGTCTGGAGCCTCGCGAGCACGACGCCCGGCGTGCTGGCCGGCAACAACAGCGACATCGGACTGAGCTTCAGGGGCGCAGGCCAGCGCGAGATCCAGAACAGCTTGTCGCTCGACGGCATCAACTCGTCGTCCAATCTGCTGGCCGCGACCAGCATGCGCCCGATCGCGGATGCCGTGACGGAGGTGCAGGTCCAGACAGGCAGCACCTCCGCAGAGTACGGCTCGTACCTCGGCGTGCACATCAACGTCGTGACCAAGAGCGGTACCAACGACATGCACGGTGCGCTGTTCCATTTCATTCAGGACGATGCGCTCGACAACCGCGGATACTTTGAGAACCGGGCGAATCCCAAGAATCCGCGAAAGCGCAACCAGGGCGGCGCCCAGGCGGACGGCCCTCTTATGATTCCGGGGCTGTACAACGGGCGCAACCGGACTTTCTTCATGGGCGCGTACGAAGGCGTCCGGGCCGAGGCCCTGTCGAGCCAGTTCGTCACGGTCCCGACGGCGCTGATGCGGCAGGGCAACTTCTCTGAAGTGAGTGCCATCGTCAGAGATCCAGTCACCAAGGTGCCATATCCGGGCAACATCATCCCGGCGTCGCAGCTGTCGCCGATCGCGATCAAACTCCTGCAGTACTACCCGGCGACGAACCGAACAGGCACCGCCAACAACGTGCAGGCGGACGCGGCCAACACGGACAACATCGACCAGGTCCTCGCGCGCGTCGATCAGAACATCGGCAACAAGGTCCGGCTGTATGGCCGCTACAACTGGTACGACAGCTACAACGCCAACATCGGCGCGATTCCCATCACCGGCATCACCCAGCCGCGGGTGAACAAGAACACGCTGTTCTCGTACACGCACACGCTGAAGCCGAATCTGTACAACGACTTTCGGATCGGCTATCACCGCCTCGACTTCGACACGCTGAATCAGTTCTCGGTCAACGGCGTGGCGTCGGCCGGATCGGATCTTGGCATTCCCGGATTCAACGGCGACGTCAAGTTCAAAAATCCCGGCCTGCCGAGCATCAACATCAGCAACTTCAGCGGGCTGAGCACGGGCGGGACGAATTGGTACCAGTTCGACACGACGTTCCAGATGTCGAACGTCGCGGCGTACAACCGCGAGGCGCACAACGTCCGGTTCGGATTCGACCTGCGGCGGTTGACGACCGGGCGGCGCGCGGCGAACGACCCGCGCGGGCGCTTCGACTTCACGGGCGACATCAGCGGTTACTCCGTCGCCGATTTCATGCTTGGATTGCCGCGGACGGTGATTCCTCCAACGGACCAGCTGCAGGGTCACGTTGGAGGCTGGCGCAACGGGTTCTTCGTCAACGATGTCTGGCAGGCGTCCCGAAACCTCACGCTGAGCCTGGGCCTGCGTTACGAGTTGAACACGCCTGTCCAGACATATGCGGGCTTCGCCTCGATGCTCGCTGAAGATCAGGAGACCATCATCCCGAGCACATTTCCATCGCCGGGCTTCAAGTTCCACAATCCGAATTACAAGGACATCGCCCCGCGGCTCGGCGCCACGTATCGTCTCGGCCCGAAGACCGTCGTGCGCGCCGGTTTCGGGATCTACTTCAACCCGAACCAGATGAATTCGTTCACGTTCCTGACGAACAATCCTCCATTGGCCGCCGTGTCCACGTTCACGAACGACAGTGCCAACCCCACGTTGTCGTTTACGAGCCCGACGGGCGTCGCGGGGCCGGCCGTCACGCCGGACATGATCTCACCCACGCGCGATCTCCCGCACGCGTCCAGCGGGAGCTGTCGACGAGCACCGCGCTCGACCTGCAATACGTCGGCTCGAACACCAGCCACCTGGATCGCAGCTTCTTCAATAACACGCCGCAGCCCGGGCCCGGCCCTGTGGATCCCCGCCGGCCCAGCCAGCGCTTCAAGAGCCGCCGCATGATTCAGAACGATCTGATCGCCGACTACGACGCCGTCAGCATCATCCTGCGCCGGCGGATGAGTCACGGCCTGCAGGGCGATGTGCACTACACCTGGTCGCGGACGCGCGACATGGCCACTCACTCCAACGGCGGCGGCCAGACGATGGACAACTACGACATCTGGCGGGACTACGGTCCGGCGATCTGGGACATCCCGCACCGGTTCGTCGCAAGCTACATCTACGATGTCCCGTTCTTGAAGGACTCGTCTCAGCCGATTCTGAAGTACGTGGTGGCCGGATGGCAGGTCGGGGGCATCACCACGATCCAGAGCGGGTCGCCCGTCAACATCACGCTGAGCACCGACCGGGCGAATATCGGCATCACAGGGCAGCAGCGTCCGGATCTCGTCGGTCCGGCGCCCAAGCTCAATTGCCAGCCGAACAGCGCGGGGACCACCCCCGTCGCGCTTCTCGAGTTGATCAACTGCTACGACGCGGCCGCATTCGCGCTGCCGGCGCAGTACACGTTCGGCAACGCGCCGCGCAACCTGCTGAGAGGGCCCAAATTCATGTCCACCGATCTGACGATGATGAAGAACATCCCGCTCGGCACGAGGCTGCGGGTCCAGATCCGCGCGGAGGTCTTCAATCTGTTCAACACCGTGAACTACAACAACCCGAATGCGTCGTTCGGGTCGGCGGGCTTCGGTCGCATCACCTCCGCCGGATCCATGCGACAGGGTCAGCTGGGTGCAAAGCTCATTTTCTGAGCCGCACAATCATGAATTACAGGAGTTGCGTATGAAGACATCGAATCGACGCAGTTTCATCCGTCGCGGCGTCACCGCGGCGGCGGCCGTCACGGCGGCTGCGATCCCGACGACGGTGGCCGCGCAGACTGAGAAGCCGGTCAAGAAAGTCCACTATCGAAACGGCCGCAAGCCGGAGAAAACGCCGCTGTTCAACGGAACCGTGTCCTACGGCAACCTGCTGTTCATCGCCGGCGTCGGCTACCACTCTGAAGGCGACATCAAGGTGCACACCAAAGCGGTGCTGGATCAGATCCAGCAGCAGCTCGAAAGCGCGGGATCGTCGATGGAGAAAATCCTCAAGTGCAACGTGTACCTGAACGACTTGAAGGACTACGCCGGTATGAACGAGATGTTCCAGGGCCGCTTCGGCGCCGAGCCTCCCGTGCGGACCACGATCGCAGCGGCCGGCGGCATTCCCGGCAACTCGCTGGTCGAGATCGATGTGATCGCTGTGATCTAGAGCACTATTCGATTGTGTATAGCGCAGCCTGAAAGCCGGCGACGGTTCGCCGGCCGAGAGACGTCGTTCGGCGCTGCGAGGAACGGCGCGCGGAAAACCGCGACCTCCGGCGTGCGCTGCCGGTGCCCGCGGCGATTCAGCTGATTCGAGCGAGATGCGCTCCCGGCCCCACACGCCGCCGATTCAACCACCGACGCGAACGCGTTCAAACTAAAGAGAACTGTCGCGGCAACGAAACACCTCACTTGGGAATGGTCCACGGGACGGCGTACGCGTAGAACACGACAATGAGGCCGACGATCGCGACAGCTAGGCTGCGGACTGAGGGCGCGCGCGGATTAGTACCGGTTGTAGATGGCGAGCGCCTTGAGCATTGACTTCTGCTCTTTGATGATCGAGACCATCTTGGTTTCCTTGTCGTCGTACTGCCGGAGCAGCGTCACCACCTCGGACATCTTGTCCACTGGCACCACGACGACTCCCGTGCGATCGCCCACGATCCAATCACCGGGTCTGACGAGCACGCCCGCGCAGGTGACCGGCACGTTCTTGGTGACGCTCACGTAGCGTCCCACCGACGTCGAAGGTGTGAGGCTGCGGCTGAAGACCGGGAAGCCGATCTCCTCGAGCTCTTCGACGTCGCGGGCGCCGCCGTCGATGACCGCGCCGGCCAGACCGCGAACTTTTCCTGTCGTGGCCATCAGGTTCCCGATACCCGCCGTCTCCAGGCCGTCCTCGAGGACGTATACCAGCACGCTTCCCGCCGGTGATTCGTCCAGGATTTCGAGCTGACGGTTCGGGTAGTCGCGCTGATCGCTTTTCAGCACGCGGCGCAGCACGGCGGTCGTCGCAGGGCCCATGATCTTGGCTTTGAAGACCGGCTTCATGTCGCGATACATGAACCCGCGCTGCCCCGTGGCTTCATCCACGGCGTCGGCGACGTTGCCGGTGCTGGCCTTCGTGAACTCGGCGACGATCTCCTGGCGCGTCGGGGCGCCGGCGGCGCGCGCCGCGGGTGGGGTTTGGGCGCGGCCGTGGCGCGCCAGGACGACGACTCCCAGAATGACGAAGCCGCACACGGCCGGCAGCAGTAGGCGATGACGCACGGTCCCTCCTGTGGTGAAAGCGGCTTCACCCTAGTTGAATACACCGTGAATTTCAAATCGGAACTGCGCTACTCTACGCGTGCACGTTCGCGAGAACAGAGGGACACCACATGCTGCAAGCGTTCAAAACCCAGTGGAAGCGCGGCGCCGATACGCTGAGCCGCCGCGAGTTGTTTCGACGATCGGCTCTGCTGACGCTGCCTGCGCTCTTCCGGGGAACGACGGCGGCGGCGGCCACCCCCGCGGCTGCCCCTGCGGCGGCGGAAGGCCTTCGCGTGGGCCAGGACATCTATCAGTCCATCGGCGTCCGCCCGCTCATCAATGCCCGCGGCACCTTCACCATCATCAGCGGCTCACGCATGTTGCCGGAGGTGCGCGCGGCGATCGACGCGGCGGCCCAGCACCATGTGCACCTGGATGAGCTGATGGCGGCCATTGGCGCGCGCCTGGCGGAATTGACGAAAGCGGAATGGGGGATGGTGTCGTCGGGATGCTCGGCCGCCCTGACGCATGCCACCGCCGCGTGCGTCGCCGGCGGGAACCCCGATCTCCACGTGCGGATTCCCAATCTGACGGGATTTCCGAAGGATGAAGTGATCATCCCCAGGCATTCGCGCAACGTGTACGACGCAGCGGTCCGCGCCGTCGGCGTGCGCGTCGTCGAAGTGGGGACCGGTGAGGAGCTCGACGCGGCCTTTGGTCCGCGTACCGCGATGGTCTACATCCTCGCCGGTCCGGCAGCAGACACGGGCCCGCTCAGCACGCGATCGATCGCGCAGATGGCCAGGCAGCGGCATGTTCCGGTGCTCGTCGACGCCGCCGCCGAGATCCTGACCGTGCCGAACGTGCACCTGGAGAACGGCGCGACGCTCGTCGCGTACAGCGGCGGGAAGTGCATACGCGGTCCGCAGAGCGCCGGGCTGCTCCTGGGACAGAAGGATCTCGTCCAGGCGGCGTGGGTGCACAGCGCGCCGCACCATGGCTTTGCCCGCTCGATGAAAGTGGGCAAGGAAGAAGCCATGGGGATGCTCATGGCCGTGGAAATGTGGATGAAGAGAGACCACAAGGCCGAATGGAGTCGATGGATGTCGTGGCTCGACTCCATCGCCAGGCACGTCTCCACGATCGACGGGGTGACGACGTCGATCGCGGAAACGACGGAGCTGTCCAACCGCACGCCCTCCCTTACGATTCGATGGGATCCGAAGCGGCTCGGCATCAGCGGAGCGGCCGTCGCGAAGCAACTCTTCGACAACGAGCCGCGAATCGCCACACCCGGCGGACGGGACCGGGATGGTCAGACCAGCATCTCCATTACCCCGTACATGATGGCCGCCGGCGAGGAAAAGATTGTGGCCGAGAGGATTCACGCCATCCTCTCGAATCCTCCAAAGCAGGACGCGCCCGCGCGAACGGGTCCTCCTGCCGTCGACGTGACCGGCCAATGGGATGTACACATCGAATATGCCGCGAACACGTCCAACCACACGCTCCATTTGAAGCAGGTGGACAATCGCATCGAAGGCACGCATCAAGGCGACTTCGTGTCACGCGATCTCGCCGGCACGATCGACGGGAGCAGCGTGCAGATTTCCAGCTCGTATACGGAGCGGCACGGCGATGCGTTGAGCTTTCGCTTCACCGGCACCGCCGCAGCTGACGGCATGTCCGGAACGCTCGACATGGGCGAATACCTGATGGCGAAGTGGAGTGCCAAGCGGCACAACTACGGGCGCGGGTAAACAGGGCAGGACAGGCGGGATGGGCAGGATGGGCGAAGGGCTGGCCATGAAAATCACATTCGGGTGTGCGGCCGCAACGTGCCTGGTTTTCTTCTCGATGGTCGATGTCGCGGCGCAGCAAAAGTACGATCTGCTGTTGAAGGGCGGCCACGTCGTCGATCCCAGGAACAGGATCAGCGCGGTTCGGGATGTCGCCATTGCCGACGGAAAGATAGCGGCGGTAGCGGCCGCCATCAATCCTGCCGATGCGCTCAAAGTCGTTGACGCGTCAGGTTACTTCGTGACCCCCGGGCTCGTGGACATCCATGTGCACGTCTACGCGGGCACGGGCGAACGCGGTTCCTACGCCGGCGACAACAGTCTCTATCCCGACGGCTTCACGTTGCGGTCCGGCGTGACGACGGTGGCGGATGCCGGATGCGCGGGCTGGAGAAACTTCGAGGACTTCAAGCAGCGCATCATCGATCGATCCAAAACCCGCGTGCTCGCGTTCCTCAACATCGTCGGCAACGGGATGCGAGGCGGAGCATTCGAACAGAATCTCGCCGACATGGAGGCAAAGCCGACGGCCGAGATGGCGCTCCGCCACAAAGGGTTGGTCGTCGGCGTCAAGACGGCGCACTACGAAGGGCCGGAGTGGACGCCGGTGGAGCGGGCGGTCGAAGCCGGCACGCTGGCGAACATTCCCGTCATGGTGGACTTCGGCAGCAATCGTCCCGAGCGCCCGATGAGCGAGCTCGTGACGAAAAAGCTGCGGCCGGGCGACATCTACACGCATGCGTACTCCGGGCTTCGCAACGAGCAGACCGAATCGGGCCGCGTCAATCCGGCGATGTGGGAGGCGCGGAAGCGCGGCGTGATCTTCGACGTCGGCCACGGCGGCGGGAGCTTCGCGTGGCGGATCGCCGCGCCGGCCGTGAAAGAGGGATTTCTTCCCGATTCGATTTCGACCGATCTCCACATCGGGAGCATGAACGCCGGGATGAAGGACATGCTCAACGTCATGGACAAGTTTCTCGCGATGGGGTTGCCCATGGACGATGTGATTCTGCGGTCCACGTGGAATCCGGCCAAAGAGATCAGGCGCGAAGACCTGGGCCACCTGTCTCCAGGCGCCGCGGCCGACGTCGCGGTGCTCCGGATCGAGAAGGGCACGTTCGGTTTCGTCGACATGTTTGGCGCGCGGCTGCGCGGCACGCAGAAGCTCACCTGCGAGTTGACGCTGCGCGATGGGAAGGTCGTTTACGATCTGAACGGGATGACGCGACCGGACTGGACGACGCTGCCTCGGGATTACAGACAAACCGGCGACGCGCGGTGGGACGGCGTGACGCCCGCGCCGGTTCGACGAAACCCGAGATAACCTCTCGTGGCTGTCGCCGCATGATCCGCATCTCGACGCTGACCGTTTGTCTCGCGCTCTTCGCGGCCGATCCCTTCGCACAGGCCACGTCCGCGCGCACAGGCGACTGGCCGACCTACGATGGCAACCACAGCGGCAATCGCTTCAGCCCGCTCGATCAGATCAACACCGGCAACGTGCAGCACCTCGCGCCCAAATGGATGTTCACGATTCAGGGCGCGCCGCGCGCGCTCGAGGTCACGCCCGTCGTCGTTGGCGGTGTGATGTACGTCACCTCCGTGAATGAAGCGTACGCGCTCGACGCGCGGAGCGGCCGCGAGATCTGGCACTACAGCCGTCCCCGCACGCCGGGCCTGGCCGGCGATGCCGCCAGCGGAATCAATCGCGGCGTGGCGGTGCTCGGCGACCGCGTGTTCATGGGCACCGACAACGCGCATCTGATCGCGCTCGATCGCGCGACGGGGAAGCTTCTCTGGGACGTCGAAATGGCCGACTCCCGTCAGAACTACGGGGCGACCGGCGCGCCGCTGGTCGTCAACGACCTGGTGATTTCCGGCGTTTCGGGCGGAGATGAAGGGATCCGCGGGTTCGTCGACGCGTACCGCGCTTCGACCGGCGCGCACGTCTGGCGGTTCTGGACGGTCCCCGCGCCGGGCGAGCCTGGTTCGGAAACCTGGATTGGGCGCGCGATCGACCACGGATGCGCCGCGACGTGGCTCACGGGCACCTACGATTCCGATGCGCGACTGCTGTATTGGCCGACGGGCAATCCGTGTCCCGACTACAACGGCGACGAGCGCAAGGGCGACAATCTGTACAGCGCGTCCGTGGTGGCGCTCGACCCCGAAACAGGGAAGCTGCGCTGGCATTACCAGTTCACACCGCACGACCTTCACGATTGGGACGCGAACGAGACGCCGGTGCTCGTCGACGCCCGGTTTCGCGGCGAGCCTCGCAAGCTGATGCTGCAGGCCAACCGCAACGGCTTCTTCTACGTGCTGGACCGGCTGACGGGCAAGGTGCTGCTGGCGGAACCGTTCGTCAAGAACGTGACCTGGGCGAGCGGCATCGGTTCCGACGGCCGGCCCAGGCTGTTGCCCGCCAATGAACCGACCGTGGAAGGGCAGCGTGTGTGCCCCGCGGTCGCAGGCGCGGCGAACTGGACGTCGACGGCGTTCAGCCCGGTCACGCAGCGATTCTATGTGTTCGGGGAAGAATCGTGCTCGATCTACACGAAGAACGATCGGTGGTGGGAAGCCGGCAAGTCGTTCTACGGCGGCACCACGCGCCGGGCGCCCGGCACCAGCGCGACAGGCAAGTCGCTCAAAGCGATCGACATTCAAACGGGCACAACCGCCTGGGAGATACCGGGGGTCGAAGGCGGAATTCTGGCAAGCGGTCTGATGGCCACCGCCGGCGGGCTGCTGTTCTATGGAGACGGCAGCGGCGCCTTTGTCGCGGCAGACGCGAAGGATGGAACCGTGCTCTGGCGCTTCAACGCCAACCAGCGGTGGAAGGCGGGGCCGATGACGTACACGGTGGACGGCCGCCAGTACATCGGCGTCGCGGCGGGGTCGATGATCCTCGCGTTCGGTTTGTGGTAACTCGCGATATCAGCAGCCGGCCACGAACCTACAGCTCACGAATCCGGATATTGCGGTACTTGACGAAGCCGACGAAGCCGCCGGCTTCTCCGGCCGGCGGCCACTGAAGGGTGATCGGGCCGGCCTCCTTCCATTTCGCCTCCGCCGGGTCCGTCGGATCATCGATGACGTCGCAGATCTTCGTGCCGTTCAGCGCGATGGTGATGTGTTGGCCCGTCACCCCGATTTGCAGGTGGTTCCAGTCTTCCTTCCGCCGGAGCCCTGGGAACTTTTCGTCGCCCTTGTCCAGCCAGAGCACGTTGCCTCTGATGGCCTCCGGAGTCACACGGTGGATGACGACGCCGATGAACTCACCCGCCTCGTGCCGCCCGATGTTTATCTGATAGCCGGTCCGCACGTAGACGCCGCTGTTGTACGCGTCGTGCTCGGCAAGCATGAAATCGAGCTCCAGCTCGAAGTTCTTGTACTGCTCGTTCGAGACGAGACTGCTGCCTCTCTGACCGGACTCGCCTTGTCCGCCCACGATTACGCCGTTCTCGACTTTCCACCTTGCGGTACCGGTCTGCGACCACCCAGTGAGATCCGCGCCGTTGAAGAGCTTCCGCCAGGTTGCGGTCGATTGAGCTGACAGTGCGGGTGGTGCAGCGGCGAGAGTCGCGAGCATGGACGCCAAACCCAGCAGACCAACCAAACCGCCGGCGAGTGCGACGTGAGACTTCATGTTGACACGCATTCTAATCCGGGTTTGTGAGACCATACGGCACATTCCCGGCCGTAGGGGGGACCGACTCGACGAAGGAGTGCGTGATGAAACGCCGCGAGTTTCTCATTGGTGCCGCCGCAGCCGCCGGCTTCGTCAGCAGCCGGAAAGGATGGGCACAGGTTCGTGACGAGGCGAAACGTCGTCGCGTCGCGATCATGAGCCTCTGCTTCAACAGCATCCTCAAGAATCCCTCGCAGCCGGACACTCCGGCCAGAACGCTCGACATCATGGACATTGGGCAGATGTTCGCGGACCGGTACGGCGTCCACAACGTCGAGATGCAGCACTCCCATTTCCCATCGACCGAACCGGCGTACCTGAAAGAGTTTCGTGACCGCCTGGCGAAGACGAAGTCGCAGGTCACGAACATCAATCTGGAATTCGGGCCGCAGAATATTTCGGCGGCGGATCCGGCGCTGCGTCAGCAGGCGGTCGATCGCACCAAAGAGTGGATCGATCATGCGGTCGCACTGGGTTGTCCCCGCATCATGGTGAACCAGGGCGCCCCGACTCCGGAGAACAAGGACGTCGCGATCGCCGCGCTGAAAGCCATGGGGGACTACGGCAAGTCCAGGAACATCATGGTGGCGATGGAGAATCGCGGCGGCGGCGGCGGTCGCCAGGGTACCGCCGCGCCGGGCTCAACGTCCGCTCCTCCGGCCAGTCCGGCCGTGCCTGCCTCTCCGGTGCCAGCGGCATGGGTGCTCCTCGTCGAGATCATCAAGGGCTCCGGGACCTACGCCAACTGCGATCTCGGCAACTTTCCCGATCAGGAAACGCAACACGCCGGCATCCGCGGGATGTTGCCCCTGACTGACGGCAACTGTCACGTCAAGTTGAACCCGGCACGGTACGACCTGCCCGCGGCCCTCGCGCTGGTCAGGCAGTTGGCCTACACAGGCCTCTATTCCATCGAGGCCGGTGGCGGAGGCGGCGCCGATCCGCACGCCGCGGTTCAAAGCATTTACGACGTGTTGCTCCCCAACGTGTGAGCTGAAGGTGCGACACATTTCAGCATCGGGAGCCTGCGCCTGTGTGCTGACAGCGCTCTCGCTCGTGGCCGCGTCGGCCCAGGTGACCCACGATCGCATGCTGCACGCCGATCGCGAGCCGCAGAACTGGCTCACGTATGGCGGAAGCTACTCGAGCCAGCGCTACAGCCTGCTCAACGACATCACGCGGGAGAACGTCAGGAGCCTGACGTTGAAGTGGGTCTGGCGGCCCAAGTACCTGGACAAGATGGAAACCACGCCGCTGGTCGTGGACGGCGTGCTGTATGCCGTCCAGAACAGCGAGGTGGTCGCCGTGGATGCGGCGACGGGCCGCAGCTTCTGGACGTTCCGCTATCGCGTGCCGCCCGAGTCGAACGCGTACCTGATGGTGGTGAAGGGTCTCGCCATTTCCGGCGACCGGCTGTTCTGGGCGACGTATGACGGTCATCTGATTGCCATCGACGCGACGGCCGGCACGGCGATTTGGAACAAAACGCTGCTGGACTACAAGAAGGGCCTCCAGCTGAACGTCGCCCCGCTCGTGATCAAAGACAAGGTGATCCTCGGTCCGTCGACCAACGAGTACGGCACCAATTGCTGGATCGCGGCCTACGACGTCCGCACCGGAGACGAGCTGTGGCGCTTCAAGACGGTTCCGGAGCCCGGAGAACGGGGTCATGAGACGTGGCCGGGAGACTCCTGGCAGCACGGAGGCGCGCCGATCTGGGTGACCGGATCGTACGATCCGGACACCAACCTGACCTTCTGGGGGACGGGCAATCCCAATCCAGGGTGGAATGGCGGCCCGCGGAATCCCGGAGACAATCTCTACTCCGATTCGGTTGTGGCGCTCGACGCGGATACCGGAACGTTGAAATGGCATTATCAGTTCACGCCCAACGACGAGTTCGACTGGGATGCGGTGCAGGTTCCGGTGCTTGCCGATCTCGACTGGCGAGGCAGGCCGCGCAAGGTGATGCTCTGGGCGAACCGTAATGGGTTCTTCTACGTGCTCGATCGGGTGACGGGCGAGTTTTTGTCGGGCAAGGCGTTCGTGAGGCAGAACTGGAACCTGGGTTTTGACGAGCACGGCAGGCCGATCAGAGCGCCGCGTGCGAGACCCAGTACGGAAGGCACGTATATCGAACCTGGCACGCAAGGCGGCACGAACTGGTATTCGCCCTCTTACAGTCCGCGTACCGGCCTCTTTTATGTGTCGGCCTGGGACAACTATTCCACGATCTCGAGACTGGCCCTCGTCGCGCCATGGAGCGAGGGGCGAAAGTACATGGGAAGGGCGCCAGCGGTTGCCGGAGGTGCCGGTAGTGCCGCCGCGCCGTTTCGCACGGAGGCCGAGGGCTACGGCGCGGTGCGCGCGATCGATCCGATGACCGGCGAAAAGAAGTGGGACTTCAAGATGGTCGATTACACCGAGAGCGGCGTCCTCACGACGGCGGCCGACCTGCTCTTCTCGGGCGGGCGAGAGGGTCACTTCTTCGCCCTGGATGCGCGCAACGGTGAGCTGCTGTGGAAAGTGAACCTGGGTGGCACCGTCGCCAGCGGCCCGATGACGTACGCCGTGGACGGCCGTCAATACGTGGCCGTGTCCGCGGATAACGCGCTCTACGTCTTCGGCCGGCCGGATTAGAGCGTTTTCCGTCGCGACGTTGGCGCGCGCGAGGTTCGTCGCCCTGCGTTCCGGTGCGCGCGTGGCCTCACCGTGGCGGCAGCGCAAAGGCAATGTACCCGCGCGGCGTCTCTGGCGACATGGCAGTCGCCGCGCCTCTCCGGCCGCCGCCGCCCGGCATCGATGAGATGACCACGTACTGGCGGCCCTTCGCCTCGTAGCTCACCGGGATGCCGCTCGCGCTTCCGGGCAGCGTGCCCGTCCACAGCACGTGCCCGTTGTCCTCGTCGTATGCCCGGACTTTGCGGTCGCCACCCGCCACGAACACGATCCCGGCTTTGGTTGCCACTAATCCGTTGCGCGCGCCGAGGCCGCCCGTGTTGGCCGGGCCGCCTGCCGCCATCGTGGCGAGATCATCGCCGATTGGAACCTGCCACTTGATCGTCCCGGTGTTCAAGTCGTACGCCGTCAGCGTCGTGTATGGCGGTTTGGTGGCTGATGCCATGACGCCGTACTCGGTCACGTAGCGAACAGGCGGCACGTCCACATCTGGCGGATACGGAATGTTTCCGCCGGTGCCGCCTATGCCACCGTACGTCGGCGCCGGCTCCGTGGCGGGAATTCGCGGCGGCAGCCGCACGCCACCCGACGCGACGACCGGTCCGGGAGGGAGAGGTCCAAGCATCGGGCCGGCACGACCGCCGCCAGGATTCGGATTCGTGAGATACGCCAGGACGGCGGTGAGCTCCGCGTCCGTGATGTTCGAGACAGGACGCATGGAGCCCTTTCCGCCTGTCACGATCGCGCGAATCGTGTCCTCGTCGATTCGGTTCGTAATGTCCACCAGCGGCAGCGCAAGTCCGCCGGGCACTCCCTGCAGGTTCGCCCCATGGCACGTCTGACAATGCTGCTGATACGCCTGCGTGCCCGCAGTGCCGGGTCGACTCGTCCGCGTCTTGACGTCTTCGAGTTTGAGAATCGCCACCTCGTTGACGTTGACCACGTACACGATGCCGGTCTTTGGATTGGCGGCGGTGGTGCCCCAATTCGATCCGCCCTGGTTGCCAGGCATCGAGATCGTGTCGATGAGCGCTGGAGGCGTGTAGATCCCTTCGTTGCGCGCCTTCGACACGCGCTCGCGCATCTTCCCGTACTCTTCCTGCGTCAGCAGCCACGGGTTGACGTCGTCGACGGTAAACGTCTGCCGCGCAAACGGCGGCGGCCTTGTGGGGAACGGCTGCGTCGGCCAGGCCTGCTCGCCGGGCACGTCGCTCTTCGGCACCGGTCCCTCTTCGATCGGCCACAGCGGCTCACCGGTTACGCGGTTGAAGACATACAGGAAGCCGGTCTTGCCGGCGTGCGCCACTGCGTCGATCCGACGGCCGTCGTGATCGACGGTGACCAGTTGGGGCGCCGACACATTGTCCAGGTCCCACAGATCGTGATGCACGGTCTGGAAGTGCCACAGGCGCTTGCCCGTGCGCGCATCGAGTGCGAGCAGACAGTTGGCGAACAGGTTCGTGCCGTGCCGATCGGCGCCATAGAAGTCGTAGGTGGCCGATCCGGTCGGGACGTACACGATGCCCCGCTCATCGTCCACCGACATCTCACCCCAGTTATTTGCGCCGCCGGCGTACTTGTAGGCGTCTTTGGGCCACGTGTCGTAACCGAATTCGCCGGGCTCCGGCACCGTGTGAAACTGCCAGACGCGCCTGCCCGTGACGATGTCGTACGCGCGGATGTCACCGGGCGGCGTCACAAACCCCTCGCCGGACGCCGATCCCATGATCAACAGGTTCTTCCACACCTTGCCGGGGGTCCTGGACTGCACGCGCCGGTCGGTGCCTTCGGCGCGTCTCAACCCCTCGCGCATGTCGACGATGCCGTTGGCGCCGAAGCTCCGGATCGACTCGCCGCTCTTCGCGTCGATCGCCTGCAGATAGCCGTCGACGGCAAAGATCAGCCGCTTGTCCTTCCCGTCCTCGCTTTGCCAGTAGTTCACGCCGCGACTGGTCATGCCGGTCAGGGCGTCGTGGATCCAGATCTCCTTGCCGGTCGTGGCGTCGAGCGCGACGAGCGCGTTGTTCCGTCCCGCCACGTACATCACGTCGTCGACGACGATCGGGCTGAAGCCCGTCGTGGCGTAGGGATAGAACCAAGCCACCTCGAGCCGGCTCACATTGGACTTTTTGATCTGATCGAGATCCGCGAACTTCGAGGCACTGGGCCCCCCGCCGAAGTCCCACCACCCCTTGTCGCGTTGCTGACTCTGCGCGGACAGCGCCACGGCAAGCGTGACGATCAACACGAGGGCGACGGCGACGAGATTCTTCATGATGCCGTGGCTCACCGCGCCAGTGTGAACGCGTACAGACAATCGCCGGCACCGACCACGAGAAATTGCCGGCCGTCGAGCATGAAGGTGACGGGCGCATTCGACGGGTTTGCCAGGAGTCCCGCGTGCCACAGCGGATCGCCCGTCGCCGGATCGTAGGCGACGAAGTTCCCCGCGCCGTCACCACCGAAGAGGAGATCGCCGGCCGTGCTGAGCAGCGACAGCCCGCCTTCGGTCACCGCGTGTCTCCAGCGGATCTTTCCCGTCCGGTAATCGATCGCCTTGAGGAAGCTCTCGCGGCCGCCTGCGCCGCCGGCCGCTCCGACCGCACCGCCGCCGTACCCTTCAGGCCGCTCGTCGGTGTCGGTGAGGTACTGCATGCCGTACGCCTGGGACGTGCCGACGTAGAGCAGTCCCGTTTTCGGGTTGAAGCTCGGCGGCGGCCAGTTCGTGGCCGAGCCGGGCGAGACCAGCACACCATCCACCGCCGCATCCTTCGCCGGGTTGTTGATCGGCTGACCCTTCGCGTTCACGCCGAGCGACCAGTTCATGAAATCGACGTACGGAACGGTCAGGACGCTCTTGCCGTTCGTGCGATCGATCAGGAAGTAGTACCCGTTGCGCGCCGCCTGCGCCACGAGCTTCCGCGGCCGGCCGTCAACCTGTCCGTCGATGAGCACTGGCACCTGCGCGCTGTCCCAATCGTGCGTGTCGTGCGGCGACGTCTGGAAGTACCAAATCATGTTCCCGTTGTCGGGGTTCAGCGCGACCAGCGAACAGGTGAAGAGGTTGTCCCCTCTGCGGCTCCGCGGCGCGAAAACAGGATTCGGATTCCCGGTGGGGACGTAGAGGAGGTTCAATTCGGGATCGTAAGTCGGCGGCAGCCACGTCATCCCTCCGCCGTGCGTCATCGAGTATTCGTCCGGCCAACTGTCGGATCCGGCGTCTCCGAGCTTCTGCGGCGTCGTGTACCACCGCCATTGGACATCGCCGGTCTCCGGATCGCGCGATTCCAGGAATCCCTGCACGTCGAGCGAGTCGCCGCCGATGCCGACGATGACGTGGTTCTTGATGACGATCGGCGCGGGGGTGCAGAAGTATTGCTGCCGGACGTCGGCAATCTCCTTGTGCCAGCGCTCCTTGCCGGTCGCGGCGTCGAGCGACACCAGGTAGCAGTCCGGCGTCTCGAAGAAGAGGTAGTTGCCGTACATCCCGACACCGCGATTGCCGATGTGGATGCCGCCGCGAGTCCGCCAGAAGTAGTGCCAGATCTCCTTGCCGGTACGCGCGTCGATGGCGTACGCGTGATCGGGCGCCGCGAAATAGAGCACCCCGTCGACCATCAGCGGCGTCGCCTTGATCGTCACGTTCGCGGACGGCCCACCCCAGTAGTACGGATCGCCGGCCCGATACTCGCCGCCGGCGTTCGAGCTCTCCTGTGCCGAGGCGCGATGGATCCACGCGAGCGACAGGGTTTTCACATTCGTCGCGTTGATCTGCGCAAGCGTGCTGTAGCGACGCCCCGAGTAGTCGCCGTAATGCGTCGGCCACGCGTCTACTGCAGGTTTGCCAAGCAGTGCGGGATCGAGGATCTGACCGAGCAGCACCACGGGCACAGTAAGGAAGGCCAAGAGAACCGTGGCGCAGGGCTTCAGCCGTGCCACTGTCGATTTCGCAATGTCGTTCATGGGACGCCTCGAGTCGGTTCATTTCAACGTCGCCAGGTACGCGGCCAGGTTGTGAATGTCCGCGTCCGAGTATTTCGGCAACAGATCGATGTGCCCCTGGAGCGGATCGATGACCTGTACTTTGGGCATGTTGCCCGTTCGCAGCCACGACTGCTGCTTGCCGGTGTCGTCGCGGATTGTGACGTCGAAGTCGGACAACCGCACCAGGACTCCGGAGAATGTGTCGCCGGACGCGAGCGTGACGGTGGCCCGGCGAGCGGTCCGCGACGGTGCGCCCGTCCCACCGCGTCCCCGTCCTCCGCCGCCGATGGTCCCGAAGGCGACGAGCGCCTGCAGCAGGGGACCGTCGTATCGCGAGCCGATCCCCTTCAAATTGCCCTCCGCTGCGTGACAGCGCGTACATCCGCCGGCGCCGTTGAAATAGGCCTCTCCCGCCTTCGCATTACCGGTCATGACGTACTGCAACTGGTAATTCGTTCGCTCGGCGGCGAACGTGATCTCACGGTGCAGGAAGGTCGCGATGTCGGACAGTTCCGGCGGCGTGAGCGGGATCGGAGGCTTGCTTTTGTCGGGATGACCGGCCCGCAGATGCGCGCCGATTTCCCTGCCGTTCGCGTCTTGAAGCACGAGCACGGAACGGATCAGATCCGGGCCAGAGAATCCTTGTCCGCCCCTTGCGTTGGCCCGGTGACACGAGCTGCATTTCTCGCCGAAAACGGCTCGGCCCCGCTCGACGACGGCGGTATCGAACGCGCGGAGCCGGTCGACACCGGTCATTGCGGATTGCGGATTGCGCGCTTCGACGCGCTCAGGACGCCCCGAGCTTGTCGACGGGCGGATTGCAGAGGGATCGGCCGAAGGCGGCTGCTGCGCGGCAGGTGATGCGGCCGTAAGGCAGATGCTCGCAAGGACGAGAACGATCACGCCGCGCATGAAAAGTACCCTCGATCCGGGAAAAAGGGAGGCCCCGACTTCTAGCATCCGTCCAAAGTGTTGTCAACGGGCGTCCACGATGATTCCACCGCCGGACGCGTTTTGTCATGCTATTCTCCCGCCACGTTTTTTGCGCACGCTGCAGATTCTGTTGCGGTTGGGATTCTGAAACTCAAGGTCTCCTCCGTGGTGAAGCGTTGGCGTCTTTAGGTGGTTTTCGGTAGAACAAGTCAGGAGAAGAGCGATGATCTATTCACGACGCGATCTCGGCAAGCTCGCATTGACAGGTCTTCCGGCTTCCTGGCTGCTCGCGAGGGTGTCGATCTCGGCACGCGCGAAGATCGATTCCAGGATCAAGGGCGTCCAGATTGGCGCGATCACGTACAGCTTCCGCACCATCCCGAATGCCGAGGACATCGTCAAGGCCTACGTGACGATGGGCCTGGGCGAGATGGAGCTGATGTCGAACCACGCCGAGGCGCTGGCGGGCGCGCCGAGCGGAAGTGGACGTGGCGGCGCGGGACGCGGGCGCGGCACGCCGACGCCGGAGCAGATGGCCGCGCGCGAAGCCGCCGCGAAGCTGCTGCACGACTGGCGCATGGCGGCGACGGAAGCGACGTTCAAGCCGGTCCGCAGGAAGATCGAGGACGCCGGCATCGGCCTCCAGCTGCTTTGCTACAACATGAACGTCCGTAACACGAAAGACGACGAGATCGAGTACGCGTTCATGATGGCGAAATGGCTCGGCGTCAAGGCCATTTCCACGTCGACGCAGGTGAGCATGGCGAAGCGGCTCGCGCCGTTCGCCGACAAGCACAAGATGCTGGTCGGCTTTCACGGCCACGCAAACACCACCGATCCCGATGAAGTGGCGACGCCGGAAAGCTTCGCGACGGTGATGGCCGCGTCGAAGTACCACGCGGCGAATCTGGACATCGGCCACTACACCGAGGCCGGCTACGACCCCGTGGCGTTCATCCAGCAGCACCACGCGCGCATCACGAACCTGCACCTCAAGGACAAGAAGAAGGCGACCAACGGCGGCGGCAACACACCGTGGGGTCAGGGCGACACGCCAATCAAGGAGATCCTGAAGCTGCTGCAGAAGAACAAGTGGGACATTCCCGCCAACATCGAGTTCGAGTACGACGGCGATCCGCTCGTCGAAATGCCGAAGTGCCTGCAGTACTGCAAAGAGGCGCTCATGTGAGACGCTCTGCGCGTTCCGCGTGTTCTGCGTGATCGTCGTTCCGGACCTCACATCGCCAGGAGCCATGCGGTCGCGGCCACGAGTGCGACGACCAGCACGAATCCTACCGTGAGCCCGAGCAGATCCTCGCGGAACGCCCGCCACCCTCGTCCCGCCGCGGCGTGGCGCAGATGCAGCACGTTGACGAGCAGCAGCGGACGAGCGACCGCGCCGGGCTCATCGCTCGAGGTGTGCAGCCGGCTGAAAAGCGACTCGATGCGTCCGGCCGGCTCGGGCTCCGTCAGCAGGCTGACGACGACGAGGGCCGCAATTCCGACGCACAGGGCGGTGAGGAACACATTCGGATCCCAGCGATCCAGGCGTTGGCCGGCCAGATAGTACAGCAGAAAATTCACGGCCAGCGCGCTCAGCAGGCTCGCCAGCGCACCCCACCGGTTCGCGCGCGGCCAGACGATGCCCCCCAGCACGCTGATGCCGACAAACGTTGCCAGCGTCTCGGTGAGCAGGAACGTGTACAGCACGCTCTGAATCAGGAACATGGCGTAAAGCACGCCGAGCATGGTGAGGGCCACGCCGCTGATGCGGCCAACCCACAGATAATGCCGGTCTCGCCGGTTCGGCACCAGATGCGGCCGATAGAGTCCTTCGGTGAACAACGCGCCGACGTGAACCATGTATGCCGAGCACGCCGACATGCTCGCCGCCAGAATCGACGCGACGAGCAGGCCAAGGGCGCCCGGGAACAACAGCTGCCGGCACGCAAACCCGAACGCACTCTCGGGATCGTCCAGAACACTCCGCCCTCCACTCTGCGCGACGATGGCGGCTACGATCAGGCCGACGAGCATCCATCCGACCGTGCAGACACGCTTCACGAGATTGCCGAACAGCATGCCGATGCGGCAGGTGCGCTCGTCACGGCCCGTGCCCACCGTGGCGAGCATGTGCGGCTGCGCCATGATGCCGACGAGCCCGTTGACGGTGAGCATCGCGATCACCCACGGGCCGATCCCCGATGGAGTGGACAGCGAGAAGCGGAACGGCGCCAGCGTGGTCTTCATGCCGCCGAGTCCGCCCACCTCGTGCCAGCCGAGCGGAATCAGCATGAACGACAGAACAATGATCAGGAGCCCTTGGAAGAGATCGGTCCGGGCCGACGCCACCAGGCCGCCGACGAAGCTGTAGAGAATGAACATCGCGGTCATGACGGCGACGATTTGATTCACTCCGGTGGTGGCACCTGTCGCCTGACTGATGACCTTACCAGCGCCCTTGAGCAACCCTCCCGTTTCGATGATGAAGAAGCACACGGCAAACACGATGTAAATCGCGCCCATCATCGGCCCGTACCGATCCTCGGTGACCTCCGCCATGGTCGTGCGCCGGACGCGCCGGAACAGCGGCGCCATGATCCAGTAGAGCGGGGTGACGAACAGATTCTTCCACTGGTACCAGATGGCGGAAGCGCCGGTGCTGTAGACGGCGCCTGCGAGCGCCACCGGCATCTCGGCGTGCGTGCCGACGCTGAAGCTCTGGGCGATCATCACCCACGGACCGAATCGTCGCTCGCCGAGAAAGTACTCGCCGCTGCGACGAACGCGGTAGCCGGCGACGAGCCCGATGCCCGTGATGACCAGGAAGTACACGACGAGCACCGCCCAATCGAGGAGTGCGATCGTCATGGGGTCCCGCCTTCGCTCGGACGAGAAACCGATCGAGCTTCGGCGCGGCAGGCCACGTCGCAAATCCGCAGGGCGCACGCCGTGGCGTCCCAGTCGGCGGTCACGGTACCAACCGTCGCCATGCCTAGATACGTCGCGGGGATCGTCGACGCCATCGGAACCACCGCATCGATCGACAGCCCCGTGAACCGCACGGTGTTGGCGATGGCGCGATCCAGCGTCAGACTGGATCCCGCGAGGTACGGCGTGCCCGGCAACGACACGCGGCCGTCCTCACCGAGCTGACAGTCGACGCCGCCTACGGTATATCGTCCCGGCGTGGATGCGGCGGCGGCTATGGCATCCGTCACGAGAATCGTCCGGCCCTGGCCCTTCGCGCGAATCATCGTCTTGACCGTTGCCGACGGAAGGTGATGACCATCGACGATCAGGCTCGCGAACACGCCATCGGCGGCGAGCAGTTCCCAGATCACGTTCGGGTGACGCGGCAGCATCTGCGGGCATCCGTTGCCCAGATGCGTCGCAAGCGTGGCACCGGCGTCGATCGCATCGCCGATCTGCTGTGGTGTCGCGGCCGTATGGCCGATTGCGACGCGCACGCCCGCGGCGACCAGGTATTCGATGAGCGGCATCGCGCCCGGCACTTCAGGCGCGAGCGTGACGAGGAGGATGTGGCCGCCGGCGGCGTGCTGGCGGCGGTTGAAGTCGTCGACGCTCGCCGGCGCGACGTGCGCTCGTGGATGGGCGCCGCGCGCGCCGTCATCGGGCGACACGTACGGACCTTCCATGTGGATTCCGGCGATTCCGGGATGCGAGAGGCGAGTCAGCACGCGTGCGCTCGCGGCGAACCGATCAAACGACGAGGTGATGAGGGTGGGCAGGCACCGGGTGACGCCGGTCTCGCGCATCCGCTCGAGTGCTTCGGCCGCGCGATCGGCCGTGAGATCCGGCGCGTTGAAATCGATTCCGCCGAAGCCGTTCACCTGCAGATCGAACAGGCCGGGCAGCACGAGTCTCATGCACTGAGGTCCGCGAGAATCTCGCCGCGGCTCGCCGGAGCCAGCAGCGCCGCCGAATCGCGATCGAGATAGACCGTGGCGTTCGCATGCGTCTGCAGAATCGAAGCTGGCGCCATCGGCGAGACCTCGCCGTCGATACAGGCCTTGACCGCCGGCGCCTTTCGCGCGTCAGGCACGATGCAGATGATCTCGCGCGACTTCAGAATCTGCCGCACCGACATGGAGATCGCCTGCGACGGAACCGCCGCAATAGACGCGAACCAGCCTTCGCCAACCTGTTGTCGCCGGCACGCCTCATCAAGGGTGACGATCAGGTAAGGCCGGTCCGTCTCGAAGTCGGCCGGGGGATCGTTGAACGCCAGGTGTCCGTTTTCGCCGATCCCGACAAACGCCACGTCAACTGGCGCCCGGCCGATCTCCTGCCCGACGTGCTCGGCGACGCGAGCCGCGTCATGCTCGCCATCGAGCAGGTGATAGCGGGTCATGCCGGTCTTGCGGACCAGCCGCTCGAGAAGGTATTTGCGGAAGCTTGCGGGGTGATCGATGGGCAGTCCGACGTACTCGTCGAGGTGGAACATCTCGACGCGCGTCCAGTCGATGTCGGGCGCGGCGGTGAGCGACTCGAGAAAATCGAACTGCGAGGCGCCGGTCGCCGCGACGATCCGCGCGCCCCCTCGCGCCCGGATCGCAACGCGCAGCGCCTGCGCGGCATGCCGCGCCGCCGCCACGCTCATCGTCAACCGATCGACATAGGTCTTCACCTGCATATGACGTCTCATTCCGGCAGTTCTGCAAAGGACGCGTGCAAATCCGCAATCCGCAATCCGCAATCCGCAATGTAAGATTCACCGCGGCGGCATGGCCGCGAACGTCTTTTCGATGTTCTCCAGCACGGCGAGCGTGGAGCGTGCGCCGGCCTGCAGATAGCGCTCGCCAATTTCTGCCGTCGACTGTCGAGCATCGCCCCACGTGCCCGACTTCGTGGCGGCGTAGACGGATCCCGGGGCGCTGAAAAAGAACGCCGTGTGGACCGGCGCCATGTTGACGGTGTACTCCGGAAACGGGGGGAACTCGGCATTCGCGCGCTCGAGATCGACCAGGTTCCCATTGATCGCAAGAACCGCCGATGTTTCCGCTGCGTTCGCGTGCAGCCCGTTCTTCAGCCCGGAGAACTCCGCGATTTCTTCCGCCGTCAGGCCGTCCCAGTAATTGATCGGAAATGCCTTGACGTCCTTCGGCATTCTATCGGCGGCGTCCGCGCACCCGTAGGCGATGGCGTACGTGTTGTCGTAGTGCCCGTTCAAGAAGATGATGCGTTTGAAGCCCGACGCCGCGAACGACGCGCAGAGGTCCGCGACGAGCGCCATGAACGTCGGAATGCGGATGTGCACGAGCCCGGTGAAGCCGACGTGCGGATACGACAGGGCGTAGTTGATCGGCGGCGCCACCACCGCGCCGATCTGCGGCGCGACGCGGCGCGCCACTTCCTGTGGGATGAGCACGTCGGTCAGGAGCGGCCCGTGCGGTCCGTGCTGCTCGGTCGCGCCGGTTGGAATGATGACGGTGTGGTGGGTCGTGAGAAATGCTTCGACTTCCGGATTCGTCATCTCGCCGAGGAAAACGGTATGTGGTTTCATGAGGATCTTTTAGCTCGGTTCGACATCATAGATGTAGATCGTCGACGTATCGTCCTCGGGCATGAAGTACCCCCGGAGGCCCGTGGTGGTCGGCTCGAGCCAGACGGGATTGTGCGTCATGTCCAGTCCGCCGGGCGTCCACAGCAACAAGGGCACCTGGTGAACTGGACGGCCGTCGCCGAGATCGACCAGGTCGATTCCGCCCAGGCGGAACGGTGATGCCTCGGCGGTCTGCCGCATCTCGGTGACGCCGGTGCAGAGCATCCGACGGCTGCCGGCATACTTGCAGTCCTGATAATCCAGATAGTGCGACGGATTGATCGTACGCAGCGCCTCCGGAGGCGCTGCGGCGTTCGTGACGCGTCCATCGTTGCCGAGCGTCCAGCGATAAAAACGCCGCGATCCCCAGCTCACTCCGTGAAGCGTGTTGTCGTCGGTGTTGTGGACGATGGCCCCGATGTGGTCGGCGAAGCGGAACATCTCGGTCGCCTTCATCGTCGCGGGATCGACACGGAAGACGATCGAGCGGCTGTCCGGCCGGTACTCGGCGACCGGCACCCAGATGTTCTTCCCGTCGTAGTCGATGCCGCCAGGATGATAGATGGCTCCCTCGCCAAGCCTGAGATCGGCGAGGAGCTTTCCGCCTGAATCGATCTTGAACAGATGCCCGACACCCTTGCCGGTATCGCGATCGTGTCCGTCAACCGCTCGTGGCAGGCGACTCGTGCGCACCGTGATCTCGACGGACGAGACGAAGAAGGTCTCTCCGATCTTCACCAGTCCCTGAGGATGGTGAGTCGTGAACCTGATCGGCACAGATGCCACGCGCTTCCACGAGGAGTCGCGCGTGAGTTTCATCACGCGCTCGGCCAGCGTGGCTCGGGTGTCGGCGGGGAAAGCTCGTACAGCCACGACGGCCGCCACCACCACCATCGCCGATCTCAACATGCTACGCACGAACCCTCCGCTCACTCGCCGTCACGCGGGCGAATCCGATAAGTGCGCCAGCGCCGTCGTTGCGAAGAGCGGCGCGCGCGGACCAAATACGGGCCCGTGGTCGCCGTACGGCACGATCCACAAGGCGGATCGCGGAATGCCGCGAAACAGCTCCATCGCCATCTCCACGGGATAGTACGGATCGCGATCGCCGTGCACGATGAGCGTGCGTGCGCCGATCGTGCCGAGCAGCGGCGGCGTGAAGGCCATGTCGTCGTAGCTCGTGGCGAAACGGAGCGTCATGTCGTACAGCGCCTGAATCTGCTCGTCGCCGTGCACGTGGCGCGTGCGCAGCGTCGCTCGCGCGGCGTCGGGCAGCGCTGCGAACGACTCCCTCGTGAAGTGCGCCATTGCCGCGCGCACCTGCGGCGGAAAGTACGGCGTCGCGCTGACGAGCACCATCGCGGTGATGCGGTCGGGCTGCGTGGTCGCCATGTGGAGCAGCGTCTTCGCGCCCATGCTCAGGCCGATCGCTTTCACGCGCGCGAGGCCGAGGTGATCGAGGAGCGCGAACACGTCGGCCGCGCATTGCCGGAACGTGAACACGCCCGATGGATTCGTCGAGCGGCCATGGCCCCGCAGATCCGGGACGATCGCGCGGTATCCCTCGGGATCTGTCGGGAAGACGTGCCGCCAGTCGGCGCCGATGCCCATGCCTCCGTGGAGGAGGAGCAACGGGTCGCCGTCGCCGCTCGCTTCGTAATACATGTCGAACCCGTTGACGTCGGCGGTTGGCATGTCGCAGAGGCTACCGCGACGGCGGCTGTTGATCCAACCGCGTAGTAGAATAGACAATCACGTTTAGAGAGAGGCCGCGCCGACCCGCGCGGCCTTTTTTTATCGGCGGGGCGAAAACCCCCGATCTTCCCTGCCGTTGGTCGCTGCAGCCAACCCACGGGGGGCCGGCGAATTGCTATCATGACTTCCGAACCATGCTGAGACGGGCGCTCCTCGCGTGTGGTCTGCTCGCCCTGAGTGCGCGCGGCTACCTGGTGTCGGCCCAGACGGCACCGGCCGTCAAGCTGGTACCTGCTCACGAACGGACGGTGAGCACCGAAGCGGCACAGGCCGTGATCGCGCGGACGTGCACCGGGTGCCACAACGAGCGCACCCGCAGCGGGAACCTCTCGTTCGAATCCTTCGACGTCGCCACCGCCGATCGGCACGCCGAAACGGCCGAGAAGATGATCCGCAAGCTGCGCGCCGGTCAGATGCCCCCGCCGGGGAGCCGGCGTCCAGAGGAAGGCGTGCTCGCACAACTGGCGGAAGTGCTGGAGACGCACGTCGATGCGCACGCGACTGACCCCGCGCCCGGCCGCCGCACGTTTCAGCGGCTGAACCGCGCGGAGTACTCGCGATCGATTCACGATCTCCTCGCGCTCGATGTGAACGCCGGCGACTACCTGCCGCTCGACGCGAAGAGCGCGAACTTCGACAACATCGCCGACGTGCAGCTGCTGTCGCCGACCTTGATGCAGGCGTACCTCACCGCGGCCGCCGAGATCAGCCGGCTCGCGGTTGGTGATCCCTCGGCGACGGCACGCGAAGCGACGTATCCCGTATCGCGATGGACATCGCAGCGCGAGCATGTCGACGGCGCGCCCTATGGGACGCGCGGCGGGCTCTCGGTGGTGCACACGTTCCCGGCGGATGGCGACTATCGCTTCCGGGTGTCGTTCTATCACGAGACCACCGGCGCGTTGTACGGGAACGGACGCGCCGCCCTCCACACGGCGGAGGCGCCGGAACAAATCGAGATCTCGATCGATGGGGCGCGCGTGGCGCTCCTCGACATCGATCGGTGGATGAGCACGTCGGATCCCGACGGCGTGAACCTGCGAACCGGGCCGATTGCGATCACGGCGGGGCCGCACCACGTGTCGGCGGCGTTCATCCGCCGTTTCGAGGGGCCCGAACAGGATTTGATTTCACCCCTCGACTGGTCGCTCGCGAGCACCAGCATCGCCGACGCGTACGGGTTCACGACGCTGCCGCACCTGCGCGACATGGCCATCACCGGGCCGTTTGCCGTCACGGGCATATCGCAGACGCCGAGCCGCCAGAAGATCTTCACCTGCCAACCAGACCCGTCTCCCCGTAGCGCCGGCCGCAACGTAGGCGCGAAGGCGGACCTGTCCGGCCGTCGCGCGGGTTCGAACGCACGCGCGAAGGCGGACGGCGGGCCTGAGGTGTGCGCCCGCGAGATCGTCGCGCGGCTCGCCGCGCAGGCGTTCAGGCGTCCGGCGGACGAGCGCGATATCAACCCGTTGATGTCGCTTTACAAAAAAGGTGCGGCCGACGGCGGGTTCGAAGCGGGCATCCGAATGGCGCTCGAGGGCATTCTGGCGAGCCCGCGTTTCGTGTTCCGTTTCGAAGAGCGGCCGGCCGCTGCGCGCGCCGGACAGAGCTACGCGCTGAGCGACCTGGAGCTTGCGTCCCGGCTGTCCTTCTTTCTCTGGGCGACGGGACCAGACGAGGAACTGTTGCGCGTCGCGGAGGCGGGGCGGTTGTCGGCACCTGTCATGCTCGAACGGCAAGTGCGGCGGATGCTCGCGGATCGCCGGTCCGATGTGCTGGCGTCGCGCTTCGCGGCGCAGTGGCTGCGGCTGCAGGATCTCGACAAGATCAATCCCGACGTCCGTGGCTACCCGGACTTCGACGACCAGCTCAAGACATCGATGCTCCGTGAAACCGAGCTGCTCTTCCATCACATCGTCCGCGAAGACCGGCCCGTGCTCGATCTCTTCTCCGCCGACTACACCTTCGTCGACGAACGGCTGGCCGCGCACTACGGCATCAGGAATGTGGTCGGCACCGAGTTCCGCAAAGTGCCGTATCCGGACGGCCGCCGCAAAGGCCTGCTCGGACACGGGAGCATCCTCACGCTCACATCGCACGCGGATCGGACGTCGCCGGTGCTCCGCGGCAAGTGGGTGATGGAAGTGCTGCTCGGTACACCGCCGCCCCCGCCGCCGCCAAACGTGCCGGATCTCGAAGCCACCGCGGAGGCGGAAGACGGACGGCTCCGCACCGTGCGTGAACGCTTGGAGCAACATCGCGCGAACCCCGCGTGCGCGTCGTGCCACCGCATGATCGATCCGATTGGTCTGGCGCTCGAGAACTTCGACGTCACGGGCGCGTGGCGCATCAAGGACAACGGCATACCGGTGGACCCCGTGAGCCAGTTTTACGATGGAACGCCGTTGACCGGCCCCGACGATCTGCGACACGCGCTGCTGAAGCGGTCCGGCGTGCTCGTTCAGAATTTCGCCGAAAACCTGATGACGTTCGCGCTCGGCCGGCGGCTCGGCTATGGCGACATGCCGGCGGTGCGCGCCGTTGTTCGTCAGGCCGCCGCAGCCGATAACACGCTGTCGGCGTTCGTGCACGCAATCGTGAAGAGCTCAGCGTTTCGAATGAAGAGCGTGGACGTGTCGACGGCGACCGCAGACGCGGGACAGAGATAAGTGTAGGAGGAGAGGTCGAGATGTCGTGTATCTCCGGAAAGCACATTCCTCGCCGCACCGTGCTGCGCGGACTCGGCGCGACCGTGGCGCTGCCCTTTCTCGACGCGATGGTGCCGGCTCGCCATCTCTGGAGCAGCACTGCCGCCGCCGCGTCGCTCGATCGCACGCGGCTCGTGTGCATCGAGATGGTGCACGGCGCGGCCGGCTGCAACGAGTGGGGCGCCAAACAGCATCTCTGGTCGCCTGCCGACACCGGCCGGGCGTTCGATCTCACGCCGAGCGCGCTCAGTCCGCTCGAGCCGTTCCGCAAATACCTGACCATCGTCAGCGACACCGACGTGCAGCCTGCGGAGGCGGTGACGCAGCCGGAGATCGGCGGCGATCATTTTCGCTCGAGCGCGGTGTTCCTCACGCAGACCCATCCGAAACAGACCGAGAGCTCCGATGTGCGCGCGGGGGTGTCGCTCGATCAGATCTATGCGAAGCGGTTCGGGCAGGACACGCCGATTCCGTCGATGCAGCTGTGCATCGAGAACGTCGATCAGGCGGGCGGATGCGCGTACGGCTATTCGTGCGTCTACACCGACATGATCAGCTGGGCGTCGCCGACCGAGCCGCTGCCGATGATCCGGGATCCGCGCATGGCGTTCGATCAACTCTTCGGCGCAGGCGGGTCGACGAAAGAACGCGCCACACGGCGGCGCGCGAGCAGCAGCGTGCTCGATTACATCACCGCGCAGGTGGCCGACCTGAATCGGCGGCTCGACGCGAGCGACCGCCGGCGGATGGAGCACTATCTCGAGGACGTTCGCGAGATCGAGCGGCGCATCCAGAGGGTCGAGGCCCGCAACGCCGGCGGCGACGCTCGCGAGCTGCCTGAAGCGCCCGCGGGTGTGCCCGATTCGTTCGACGAGCACGTGAAGCTGATGTTCGATCTGCAGGCGCTGGCGTTCCAGGCGGACATCACGCGCGTGTTCTCCTTCAAGATGGGGCGCGACGCGTCGAGCCGCGTCTATCCGGAAAGCGGCGTCGCGAAGGGTTTCCACCCCTCGTCTCATCACGGCAACAAGCCGGGCAACATTACGGAGTTCGGACAGATCAATCGGTATCACGTCAGCCTGCTGCCGTACTTCCTGCAGAAGCTGCAGGCGATGCAGGAAGGCGACGCATCGATGCTGGACAAGACCATGATTGTCTACGGCTCGCCGATGGCCGACGGCAACATCCACAACCACAAGCGATGCCCGCTCATCGTTGTGGGCGGCGCCAACGGTCGCGTGCCGGGCAACAGGCATCTCAAGGCGCAACCAGGCACGCCGATGGCCAACGTGATGCTGTCGCTGATGCATACGATCGGTTTGACCGACGTCGAGCGGTTCGGCGACTCGACAGGCGAATTCTCGTTGGCATAGCGGCCTCTCTCCTGGAGTCAGAGATGTTGAAGCACCGTTGGAACACAATCGCCAGCCTCTCGTGCCTCACGGCGCTATTCCTGAGTGCCGCGCCGACCGCGCGGACGACGGGTGTGGCTGACGCCGCGATGAGAGGTGACGTCGCGACTGTTCGCGCGTTGCTGCAACAGGGCGCAGACGTGAACGCCGCCGGGGGCGACGGGATGACGGCGCTCCACTGGGCCGCCGAGCACGGCGATCACGAGCTGGCCGCGGTGCTCCTCGCGTCGGGCGCCAATCCTGCCGCAGCCACGCGAATCGGGCGCCACACGCCGCTCCATGTGGCCGCGAAGAGCGGCTACCCGCGTGTGGTTCGTCTGCTCGTGGACGCGAAAGCCGACGCGAAAGCGCTGACGACCACGGGTGCGGCCCCGATCCATTTCGCGGCGGCATCCGGCAGTAGCGAGGCCGTCACGATCCTCCTGGACGCCGGCGCGGATCCGAATGTCCGCGAGCCCCAATGGGGGCAGACGCCCCTGATGTTCGCGGCGGCCGCTGGGCGCACCGACGCCGTCCATCTGCTGCTGGCGCGCGGCGCCGACGCGCGGGCCACCGCGAAAGTTGTCGACATCAGCGCGCGCAATCGGCAGGACGGCGCCGAGAGCCGGGCGCGGAACGCGCGTATCGCCGAGATTCAGAAGCAGCTGGCCGCGGCAAAGGCGGCAGCAGCGTCGGCGGCCGGTGGATCGGCGGCGGCACGTCCCCCGCGAGGGCGCGGCGACGCGGACTCGGGCGGAGAGCCCGAACCGCTCGGCTATGCCGACCTGGTGGGCGCGCAGGGAGGACTGTCCGCGCTCCTTCTTGCGTCGCGCGAGGGCTTCGACGAAACCGCGTTTGCGCTGCTCGACGGCGGAGCCGACATCAACCAGGTGAGCGCAGCCGATCACACGAGTCCGCTGCTGATGGCGACGATCAACGGTCACTTCGACCTTGCGATGCGGTTGCTGGCGCGCGGCGCCGACGTCCGGCTCGCGAGCGACGCGGGGGCGACTCCGCTCTACGGCGTGCTGAACATGCAGTGGGCGCCGAAGGCGCGGCACCCGCAGCCCGCGCATTACATGCAGCAGACGACCGGGTATCTCGAGGTGGCCGAGGCGTTGCTGAAGGCCGGCGCCGATCCGAACGCGAGGCTCCGAAAATCGCTCTGGTACACCACGTACAACCGCGATTTGCTCGGCGTGGATCGCACCGGCTCCACGCCCTTCTGGTGGGCGGCGTACACGCTCGACGTGCCCGCGATGAAGATGCTCCTTCGGTACGGCGCCGATCCGAACATCGGTACGGCCAAGGTGGCGGAGCGCTACGAGGAGGGCGGCCCGGACCCGAGCGGTCCCGATCGATCGGGGATGCCGCCGATTCCGTGGTACGGCCCGGCGGTCGCTCCCATCCACGCAGCGTCCGGCGTCGGCTACGGCCTCGGCTTCGCCGGCAACACGCACCGCCACGTGCCGGACGGCTGGCTGCCCGCGGTGAAATTCCTCGTCGAAGAGCTCGGCGCCGACGTCAACGCGCGCGATCACAACGGCTACACGCCGCTCCATCATGCCGCATCTCGAGGCGACAACGAGCTGATTCGGTATCTCGTCTCCAAGGGCGCCGACGTCAAAGCGGTGAGCCGCAGCGGTCAGACGACGGTGGACATGGCGAACGGACCGGTGCAGCGGGTGCAGCCGTTCCCGGAGACCATTGCGCTCCTCGAAAGCCTCGGCGCGAAGAACAATCACCGCTGCGTGAGCTGCTGACGCGATGACGGCGGCCGATTTCCGTCGTATCGCCCTCGGGATGATCGGCGCCGTCGAAGGCGCGCACATGGGCCATCCCGATTTCCGCGCCAACGGTCGAATCTTCGCGACTATCCATCCCGATCACAAAGCCGGCATGGTCAAGCTGACGCCGGATCAGCAGCAGGCGTTCGTGAACGATCATCCCGTGACGTTCGCGCCCGAAAACGGCGCGTGGGGGCGCCAGGGCTGCACACGCGTGAGCTTCGATGCGGTTGACGAGACCACGCTCGGCGAGGCGATGACCCTGGCCTGGCAGAACAGCGCCCGGAAGCTGCCGCCGGCCCGTTCCCGAAAGCCCGGTGCCGGCTCCCGTTCGAAACCGTCGTCTTCACGCGCGCGTCCTCGGTCGCCGCGCCGCCGCTGACCGCACCGGCCGCATGCCACTTCTCGCGCGCATGCACTCGGCCTCTGGATCGATGCGCTCTTGAAGACGCGTTGAAGACGAATATCCCTCGTATCCCAGCCCGACCATTGTGTCCTGGGTGTCCTTGGTGGTGAAGCACACGCACGGAACGGGCGTGTGCAACCTCTAGCCGTCGAGCAGCCGAACCGCAGCGGGCCCATACTGCGTCAACAGATCCCGTAACGTCTTCCCGGGCTCGTCATCGAACGTCTGGTCGAGCAGCGTCGACTGCGTCGCGCGATCGAGCCGGAAGTTCCTGAAGTCGTTGCGGAGCTCGCACCAGGCGGCGAGCGTCCACGTCCGGCCCCAGAAGAAGACGCCGAGCGGGCGGACGGTCCGCTCGGTGTCCGGCCCCTGCGCGCCCGCGTACTTGAGTCGCACCTTGCGCCGGGCGATCAACGCTTCGCGTGCGACGGACAGCGCATCCGCCGATTTGCCGCCGCCGATGGACGAGGGCACGAACAGGCGGGTCTCCGAGATCAAGGGCGCGAGGTCCTTCGGGATGACGGCCGCGATCTTGTTCAGGATCGCGTCGCTCGCGCGCGCGAGTCCGGGATCGCCGAACTGCCGGACGATCCGCGCCCCGAGGACGAGCGCTTGAATCTCATCCCGATCGAACATGAGCGGCGGTAAGTCGTAGCCCGGGCGGACGCGGTATCCGACGCCCGCCTCGCCGTCGATCGGCGTGCCGGCCAGCACGAGATCGCGGATGTCGCGATACACCGTGCGCTCCGACACGCCGAGCCGTTCGGCCATCTGCGCGGCCGTGGTCGCGGTGCGCCGCCGCCGCAGCAACTGAATGATCTGAAACAGGCGATCGGCGCGCCGCATGGTTCGATTGTGCCACCGGGCCGCTCAGGCCCGCGCCTTCGCTTCGACGAGGCCGATGACGTGGCCTTCGGGATCTTCGAAGACGCCAAGCGTCACGTCGGGCATCGCCGTCCGCGGCATGACGACCTTGCCGCCGAGCCGCTCGGACTGCGCGAGCGACGCCGCCACGTCAGGCGTCTCGACGTAGAAGGTCACCCAGGGCCGCGTGCCGGGATACGCCGCCGCGACGCCGCCCGGGATGCCGCGTGTGTCGCCGGTGTCGACCATGCCGTACGTGATCGGGTTGTCGGCCGCAATTTTCCAGCCGAAGAGCGTCGCGTAGAACTGCCGCAGCTTGTCACCGTCCTGACCGAGCACTTCGAACCACATCACGGGATGAGCCATCGCTGTCCTCCATTTGCTGATCACGGTCCGGCTGAATCCGGACACGGCGATTGCATCAGCGGAAGACAGGATGACAGCGTGCTCCTGACAGCGTCCTGTCAGGAATGATTGGCGCGATAGAGAAACCCAACGAAGTCTTGCCTTCGTGTCCTTGGTGTCCTTTGTGGTGGATTCCACGCCGCGACGGACATGTGCAGAATCGGTCTACCGCTTCGAGATGAGCCGGCTCGACGGCCGCCACGCGGGCGTCCCGTCCTCCCACTGGTTGTCCGTGAGCTGTTGGACGTCGCTGCCGTCGTGCCGCATCACGAACAGCTCGCCGTACGGCTGCGGCGCGTCGGTGTAGGTCATTTCGTCCTTGAAGCCGATGCGGCTCGACGCGAACGCGATGTAATTGCCGTCGGGCGACCACGTCTGGTGCGCATCGTTCCCACGCGCGACCGTCAACCGCTTCACGCCGGTGCCGTCCGGTTTGATCGTGTAGATCTCGTAGTCGCCGTCGGCCTGCCGCGAGAACATGATCAGATCGCCGCGCGGCGACCACAGCGGAAAATTGTCGTAGCCGCTGGTGAGGGGAGTGACCGCCTTCGTCTCGAGGTTCATGATCCGCAGGCCGTCGCCCTCGGGCCCGAACGAACGGTAGACGAAGCGCGTGCCGTCAGGCGCCATCGACGGAAAACCGTTGTTGTTGCGACCGTTCGTGACCTCGCGGAAGCCGCTGCCGTCCGCGTGAATCGTCGCAATCTGCGCACCGCCCTCCGCCCGATCCTCCGGTTTCAGAAACAGGCCGTTGAAGCCGTTGAAGAACGCGTTGAAGACGCCGATACCGAAGATGATCATGTCGCCGCCCGGCGACCACTGGGGCGCCAGAATGTTGCGTTTCGGATCCTGATAGATGACGTCGAATGCGTCGGTGCCCGGCGTACCGATCGCCACGCTCGCGCCGAACGGCCCTGCCCCTGCCGGCGCCCGGCCCATCACGACGAACCGATCGCCGCCGGGATTGAACGAGGGAAGCTGGCCGGTGAGCGTCAGCTCGTACCCCGGCAGGCGGCTGAACGTCTTGCGCCAGGTCGTCGGGGGCGCCGTCAGCCGCCGGTGGAACACGACGCGTGTACCGTCTGGCGACCAGGACGCGGTCCGCACGTCCCCTTTCGGTCCGCGCCTGCCGTCGGCGTAGTAGATGCCGGCGCCCGATCCCGCGGCGTCCTTCCGCAGATACGCGACGGTGGCGCCGACGAACGACGGATTGAACTTGACGCCCGGCCCGGCCGCGACGTCGGCCGACGCGCCGCTCGCGACGTCGACGGACACGAGGCGCGTGTCGTTACCCGGCTCGGGACTCGGCCGCCTGTTCGCGAGCGTCTGCTCGGCCGTCATGCAGTACGCGATCACGTGACGGCCGTCCTGCGCCCACTTCGGGCTCCCGCAGAAATGGCCATGCTCGGTGATCCGCTTCAGACCGGTGCCGTCGGAACGCACGACGTACAGATCGACGAGGTGCAGGTGCTCCCATCGCCCGTGCGCGAACGGCATCGAGCTGCCGCGATCCGACGCGAAGGCGATCCATTTGCCCTCCGGCGACCACGCCGGCCGGAAATCGCCGCCGGGTCCGGACGTCAGCGCTTTCGCGCGCCGCGACTGCAGGTCCATCGTCCACAGATGCGCGAAGCCGCCACGACGCGAGCTGACGAAGACCAGTTGCCTGCCATCGGGCGAGAACGCCGCCTGATCGTCGTACGCCGGATCGTCGACGAGCCGCTCGAGTCCGGTCCCGTCCGGCTTCACGCGGAATAGATTCGCGGAGCCGTCGCGGTCGGAGGTAAAGACAATCGATGCGCCGTCCGGGGCCCAGACCGGGTTGTAGTCGACTTCGCCGGCTGCCACCAGCGTCCGCTCGTCGGTGCCGTCGGCGGCGGCGATGAACAGGCCGATCTGGCCGGCGTTCGGAAACACGCGGGCGAATACGATCTGTTGCGGCTCGGACGCCGCAGCCGCCGTCCCGAGGAGAGCGGCGGCCATGATGAAGGTGCGCATGCGCGCATTCTAACCAACCGCGTCGCGACTCCAGTCACGCTTCCGCGGGGTTGACGCGTCTTGCCGATCGAAGCGCTGGCGCCCTGGTCAACCGCCGCGTCGACACAAGACCGGTTACTGGCCGCAGGCGACCGTACGCGACCGACGCCGACAACAGCCCGACGATCAGGGGGACTACCGCTGGCGCGACATCGCCGCCCATCAGCGTGATGACGGTCGCACCGGTCATGATGATGACCAGCCCCGCGGCCGCCAGCGGGGTGAGGCCGACGCGAATACGCAGGAGCCCTGGGAGGATGAGCCCAACGGCTCCCAGCACCTCAGCCACGCCGAGGAACCGTAGGAAAGGCCCAGGCAACGCGACCGGACCCTTCATCGCCTCGAGCGGCAGCACCAGTTTCATCCCGCCGGCAAACACGAAAATCAGCGCGAGCAGCCCCTGAACGATCCACAGCAGAGTATTGGTTCGCATGTTCCATCTCCTCTACTCCCTGGTCGAACGGCGACCGCGGAGATCGACAGCGACCCCCGAGTTACGGTCATCCAGCTGGTCCGAACCATTTCGCCACCATCAAGCCCATGGCGGCCCCGACCACGTTGCACACGAGATCGGTTGTCGAAGGGAACCGTGAATGGCTGAAGAGTTGAGATGACTCCGCGAGGAGTGACAGTGCGGCGGCCGCGACCACTATCGTGACCAGCCGGGAAGAGGCCATGCGCTGCCGGAACGCCAGGAACCCGAATGGCACATAGAGGAACGCATTGGCCACGATGTCGGACACCTTGACCGGCGGCGATTTGAACGGAATCCAGGCAACCGCCGGCCAATGTGTGTGCGCGTGCAGATCGAAAAACGGAACGGACACGCTGACAATTGCCGCGGTCCACACCGCCCATGCCGTCCCCCGTTGGCCGCGTTGCCAGAGGGTCAGGCACAACAGCCCTGCGATTCCGAGGAGGACGAGCGCCCCGAGATCGGCTGAGAGATCGCTTCCGGCGCCAGGCATCTCGCGTGATGATACAGGTCGATCGATTTGACCCGGCTGTCGTAACAAGTTCTTGGCGATCGAGGCGGCGTTCGGTATCCTTGATCTGATCAGATCCAACCCGTGCGCGGTGACTTTTGAAGGAGTGTGCGCGATGGAAGTTCGCAAGAGCGTCGGCTGGAAGTGCACCATCGGCGCCGCATTGCTCCTGCCGGTCGTGGGCGCCGGTGCGCCGTCTGCCGTCAGCGCCGAACAGGGCGCACCGCCGGCTCAGGTGACGTTCACGAAGGACATCGCCCCCATCCTGCAGCGCAGCTGCCAGAACTGTCATCGCCCCGACGGCGTGGCGCCGATGGCGCTCATCACGTACGAGGACGCGCGGCCATGGGCGCGCGCGATGAAACAGCGGACGGGGATCGGCCCCAGGGCGGGCGTGATGCCTCCTTGGTACGTCGAGAAGAACATCGGGATCCAGCAGTTCCACAACGATCCCTCGCTGAGCGACGAAGAGATCGCGATGATCGCGAAGTGGGCCGATGGCGGCGCGCCGCGCGGCAACCCCGCCGACATGCCTCCACCGCGCCAATGGGCGGCGAACTCTGCCTGGGCCATCGGTACGCCCGATCTCATCGTCAAAATGCAGGACATCGTCGTGAAGGGCAACGCTCCCGATTGGTGGGGCGAAATTCCGAGCGTGCCAACCGGGCTCACGGAAGATCGGTACGTCGCTGCGCTCGAAATCAAGGAAGTGAACGACGTCGAATCGCACGCCGGCAGCAACCGGGCCACGGTGGGCGGACGTTTCGTGGTCCACCACATGATCTGGCGGACGCAGGTTCTGAACGGCAAGACCGACCGCGAACAGGATCCGCTCGCGATCTTCAACGACGAGGAAAGCGTGAACTGGCCGGTGCACGAAGTCGGGCGCAACGCCGATTTCTTCGATCCGAAATCGGCGCGGCTCCTCAAGGCTGGCGCGAGCGTGGTGTCCGACTCGGTGCACCTGCACTCGAACGGACGCGATACGAAAGCGCACCTCGAGATCGGCTTCAAGCTGATGCCGAAGGACTACAAGCCGACCTACAAGCGCGCGATCTTCGGCCTTGGCAACGCCGTCGACATCGACATCAGGGCGATGGAAGCGAACCAGCAGCTCCACGCGTACACCGTGCTGCAGCAGCACACGAAGATCATCTCGTTCGAGCCGCACCTGCACGCGCCCGGCCAGCGGATGTGCCTCGAAGCGATCTGGGGCTACAACATCCAGACGCTGAACTGCGTCGGCTACGACCACAACTGGGTGCGCGGCTACGACTACACGGACGACTCGGCGCCGCTGCTGCCCAAGGGAACGATCCTCCACATCGTCGGCTACATGGACAACTCGCCGACGAACAAGAACGTGCCGGATCCGCGCAACTGGCAGGGCTCGGGGAATCGGTCCGTGGCGAACATGTTCATCGACCTCGGCATCCGCGTCGCGCTCAGCGACGAACAGTTCCAGGAAGAAATGGCCAAACGCCGTGAGCGGCTGCACCTGACCAAGAACGACAACGTCATCGGCTGCCCGCTGTGCCTCGTCATTCCGCCGCAGGCGCCGAAGGCGACCGGAGGACCGCAGTAGTGACAGCCGCGTTACAAACGTCTCTTCTTCGTGCCTTCGTGCCTTCGTGGTTGCATTTGATCGTCCTCGTTGCACTGCTGCCAATCGCGTCAGGAGCGGGCGCGCAGTCGCTGTCGTACACGAAAGGGCAGAACGTCGCGCCGGCGTACGAAGGCTGGGAGCAGGCGCCCGACGGGACCCGCTATTTCCTGTTCGGATACATGAACCGGAACTGGGAAGAGGAGATCGACGTTCCCGTTGGTCCCGACAACGGCTTCAACATCGGTGGCGCCGATCAGGGTCAGCCGACGCACTTTCTTCCGCGACGGAACCGATTCGTCTTCAAGGTCCGTGTCCCGAACGGTTTCGGCGAGAAGGATGAGTTGATCTGGACGCTGACCTCGCACGGCAAGACCGAGAAGGCCTACGCCTCGCTCCGGCCCGACTACATCGTTGACGACGTGGTGAAGGCGTCCGAAACCGGGGCGCTCGGTGCCGGCACGAGCAGCCCCGAAGTTCGATCGAACAAGCCGCCCGTCGTCACCGTGGCGGAAATCAAGAGCCGCAGCGTGAAAGCGGGCGAACCGCTGACCATCGTGGCCGAAGTCAAGGACGACGGCATTCCGAAGCGGCGTGATCCTGCACGCGTCGCCGCCGCCCAGGCGCGGGCAGCGGAGCAGTCCACTGGCACGCCCGCGGCCTCAGCGTCACCATCGCCCCCGAGGAATCCCGCGATGTCGCCGCCCACACGCATCACGGTGGGCAAGAGTCTCGGGCTGCACGTGTCGTGGTTTGTCTACCGGGGCCCTGGCAAGGTCATCTTCGATCCGCCCCAGATCAAGGCGTGGGAAGACACACGCGTCGGCTCGAACTCTCCGTGGGCGCCGTTGTGGTCCGCGCCGGCCGTACCCGCAGACGGCAAGATTCCGGTCCACGTCACTTTCACGGAACCGGGAACCTACATACTCCGCTGCCGCGCGGACGATGGAGCGCTGATGGCGGACGAAGAAGTGACGATTATCGTGACCCGCTGAGGAACGCCTCACCCTGACGCACTGAGGGAACGCGTCAGCGCGCGCACGTCGCGATCAACTGGTCCAACACATCCGGTTCCGGCGGTTTCGTGAGGTGGTGATCGAATCCTGCCTCGCGCGAGCGACGCTTGTCGTCGTCCTGCCCCCAGCCGGTCAGCGCGACGAGGACGACCCGGTCGCCGAGCGCCTCGCGAATCCGTCGCGCCGCGTCGTAGCCATCCATTTGCGGCATGCCGATGTCGAGAAAGGCGATCTGCGGCTCGAAGCCTTTCGCAATGGCGACCGCTTCGACGCCGTCGGCCGCCACCTTCACGTCGTGTCCCTTGAAGCGCAACATGATCCGCATGATCTCGGCGGCATCCGCGTTGTCTTCAGCAATCAGCACGCGGCATCGGTGCGCGGCCGCCGGCTCGTCACGAAGGGACGGAATCGCCTCGGTCTCGGCCGCCTGCAGCGGCAGGCGAACGGTGAACCGGCTGCCGCGGCCGGGGCCGTCGCTCGCCGCTTCGATCGTTCCGCTGTGCAGCTCCACGAGGCGCTTCGCCAACGTCAGGCCAATGCCGAGCCCGCTGTAGGCGCGATCGCGGTGCGCCTGCAGCTGGGTGAACATCTCGAACACGCGCGGCAGCAACTCGTGGGGAATGCCGACGCCCGTATCGGACACCGTGATGGTGCCGAGGCCGGGCGTGGCGGCGGCGGTCACGTCGATTCGTCCGCCGCGGGCCGTGTACTTCGCGGCATTGTTGAGCAGGTTCGAGAGCGCCTGCGACACACGCGTGAAGTCGGCATACGCCCACATCGGGCGATCGGGCAGATCCAGCGTCAGCGTGTGTCCCTGCGCGTCGATCGTCGGCCGCGTCGCCTCGATCGCGCTGTGGATGACGGCGCGCAGGTCGATGCGCTCGCGCCTCAACTCGACCTTGTTCCGTGTGATGCGCGACACGTCGAGCAAGTCGTCCGTAATCCGCACCAGATGCAGCAGCTGGCGCTCCATCGTGGTGCGTGCCTTTTCCACGAGCGGCTGATCGTCGGGCGCGAGCCGCATCAGTTCGAGCGCCGAGCGGATGGGCGCAAGGGGATTGCGCAGCTCGTGCGACAGCGTCGCGAGGAATTCGTCCTTCCGGCGGTCCGCCTCCCGCAACGCGATCTCCGCCAGCTTTCGATCGGTGAGATCGACGCACACGCTGACGCACCCGTAGATCTGGCCGCGGGTGTCGTACAACGGCTCCACGTCGTTCTGCACGTAGAGCACGGACCCGTCGGCGCGCACGATTTCGATCTCATTGCTGACAGGCGTCCGATGTGCGATCGCGTACTGCATCGGCAGATCGCTTGGCGGAATGTCCTGGCCGTTCTGCTGGATGCGGTAGGGCGCCTCGTTGCCGGCCGGCGGTGTCAGCGAGATGTTGGCGTCGACCGGCAGCCGCAGCAGCGCCGCCAGGGCGCGATTCGACGAGATGAAGCGGCAGTCGGGATCGTGCGCGATGGCGATGGGAACCGGTGCGCGTGCAATGATGGCCTGGAGCGAATGCAGCCGCTGGCGCAGCTCGTCGACGCTCAGGTCGTCGAGTGCGTCGAACGGACCCCAGTCGCCCATGGTGTCACGCGCATCAGGCGTCGGCTGCCGCCCTTGCCGGGGCGCGCTGCGCGCGGCCGCCCCCACCGCCCAGGACCACAGCCAGATCGCGTCCGTAGGCGGTCGCGCTCTTCGCGTCGACGGTCAGCATGAGGTGCTCCTCGAGCAGCGCCCCCGCCGACGGCGCCTCCGCCGCGACGCGCTGCGCGTAGATGCCGCGCGCGCATTCGACGTTGTCGGCCAGCCGGCGGCGGAGATCGTCACCCTTCTTGCGAGCGCTCACGTCGGCAGCGTACATGTTTTCGAGCTCGGCTACCAGCCGCGCGGCATATTCGCGGAATTCGACGATCGCCTTCTGCTCGGTCGGCAGCCGCATCAGGAGTGGCACGGCCTGATGTCGCAGGAGGTCTGCGAACTTCACCCGCAGCTCGACGTTCGCAAACGCCTGGTGCGGCTGGTCCGAATCGTCCGCGTACAGCACGGCGAACGCTTCGCCATCGAGGTCGATGGGCAGCGCCAGCCCGGATGCCGGCGTGCCGCCGAACGGCGTGCCGGAGGCCGCCGCCAGATCCTCGGCCGACAGCAATTCGATGCGGCCGGATGTGACCGCCCGGGTGAGCACCGAATCGATCGCGCGCGGGACGACGACGTGGGACATGTCCGCCGCGAAGTCGAAGCCGATCTGCCGCACGCCTTCCAGGCGATTGCGCTCCACCTTGAAGAGCGCCACTCGTGAAAACTCACTGCCCAGCGCGGTCACGACCGCCGCCAGCACCTCGTCGGCGGTCGACACGCCGGCGAAGCTCTCCGAAACCGCGAGCAGGCGATCGAGCGACCGCGAGATGAAGAGGACAGCCTGATCGCGCATCGCGCGGCCCTGGTCGAGCCGCCACTCGTTCGCGCGGGTCGTCGCCTCGGCGGACGCCGCGAGCGCTTCGTCGAGACGGACCTGCATCTCGTCGAACAGCGCTTCCAGTTCGTGACGTGTCTGCGCGGTTTCGGCACGTGCGGCGTCGACTTTCCCCCCCGCGGCGAGGAGCTCTTGCTCGAGCGACCGTGCCGACTCTTCCAGTGCCGCGTTCGACGTGTGAAGCTCGGCGTTCGAGGTCGTGAGGACCGCATTCGACGCGGCGAGCTCGGCATTGGCGGCGTCGAATTCGGCCGCAGATTCCTCGAGCGCGGCATAGCTTTGCTCGAGCGCCGCATGCGCCCGCGCCTGCTCCTGTACCTTCCGATCGAGCTCCTGAAGTTTCTTTTGCAGCTCCGCGCGCTCGGCGCGAAGCGCGTCGATGGTGACCTTGGCCTTGGCGGCCGTATCTTCGCTTGCGGCCCGGGCCGACTTTTCGGCTGCGACCGTCCGATCGATCTCTTGAAGTTTCTTCTGCAGCTCCGCGCGTTCGGCTCGGAGTGCGTCGATCGTGACCTTGGCCTTGGCGGCGATATCTTCGCTTGCGGCCCGGGCGGACTTTTCCGCTGCGGCCGTAAGCCGATCGACGAACGCGGTCAATTCCGATGTGGCGTGATTGCGAAAGTCCATAGTCGGGCGCACCGGGACCTCTTTGGTCTGAGCAACACTCGCGCCGCCGGCCACCGGATGATTCCGCGCGCAAAACGCGCGTTCTCCGGACAATTTGCGCCCTTTCCAACGCTCGTCGCTGCGGGATGGGGCGGTCTCAATTACGATCCCGGCGCCGATATCACGGAAGCGTAATCGACGGAATTTGGAGCTGGCTCCGAACCCTCGACCGTGCATGAGCTTGGAGGCAAAAGTGCGTTAGTTTTCTGCCAGTTAGGTCGTGACAAATGCCGACAATTCCTGACCGCAATGTCCCTATAATTCCAACTGGGTTTGTGCGCGTCACAGGGACAGAAATGATCAGACTCATCGGAGCCGCATTCGGCGCGTTCGTTCTAAGCGCCGGCCTCATTGCCGAGACCATACAGGCTGCAAAGCCCTCGCAGGCGCAGTCGCCGAGTCGTGCCCGTAAACCGGCGATGGCCGTTGCCCACGAAGCGGAGACGATGCCGGTCGAGTCGCAGGCCGCGCTGGTCAAGCAGTACTGCGTCGGGTGCCACAACGACAAAGGCAAGGCGGGGCAGTTGTCGCTGGCGAGCTTCGACCCCGGACAGGCCGATCAGACGGCGGAAACCACCGAGAAAATGATCCGCAAGCTGCGAGCCGGCATGATGCCGCCGGCCGGCGCGCGTCGGCCCGAGGCCGACACGCTTCAGAAGTTCGCCATGGCGCTCGAGAGCCGCATCGATACCGCGGCCGCGCTCCATCCAAATCCCGGGTACCGCACGTTTCAGCGCCTGAATCGCGCCGAGTACGGTCGATCGGTCCATGAACTGCTCGACCTCGATGTCGACGTCAATGCGTTTCTCCCGCCCGACACGATGAGCGCCGGCTTCGACAACATCGCCGACGTCCAGGGCGTGTCGCCGACGCTGCTCGAAGGGTATTTGCGGGCCGCGGCGCGCATTTCCAGCCTTGCGCTGGGCGATCGCAGTGCGTCGGCCACCGAGGCCACGTACAAGGTGCCGCGGACACAGTCGCAGATGGTCCACATCGAGGGCACGCCGTGGGGCACTCGCGGCGGCCTCTCAGTCGTCCACACGTTTCCCGCAGACGGCGAGTACACGTTCCGCGTGATGCTGCACGGGACCCCGGTCGGCGACCTGTTCGGCAGCGTCTTCAGCCGCAGCGAGCAGCTCGAGATCTCGATCAACGGCGAACGCGCGGCGCTGCTCGACATCGACTACCGGATGAGCGAGAAGGACAAGGCCGGGCTGAACATCATCACGCCGCGCCTTCACGTGAAGGCGGGACCGCAGCGTCTCGCGGCGGCCTTCATCCAGAAGTTCGACGGCGTCGTCGACGATCTCGTCGCGCCGATCGACTACACGCTGGCCGACACCGAATACGGCGACAGCGTCGGGATTACGTCGCTGCCGCACGTCCGCGATTTCAGCATCACCGGTCCGTACACGGTGACGGGCGTCTCCGACACGCCGAGCCGCCGCCGCGTCTTCAGCTGCCGGCCGCTGTCGGCGGCCGAAGAGATTCCGTGCGCGCGGCGCATCGTCACGCAGCTGGCGAGCCAGGCGTATCGCCGGGCCGCCAGCAACGAAGACGTCGAATCGCTGATGCAGTTCTACGCGGAGGGCCGCAAAGGCCACGACTTCGAGGCCGGCGTGAAGGCGGCGCTGCAGGCGCTGCTCGCGAGCCCGCAGTTCCTCTTCCGGCTCGAGGAAATGCCGGCCGGCGTGAAGCCGGGCCAGACGTACCGGATCGCCGACGTCGATCTGGCGTCGCGGCTGTCCTATTTCATCTGGGGCACGGCGCCCGATGCGGAGCTCCTCAAGGTTGCGGGCAGCGGAACGCTGCATACGGCGGCGGTGCTCGACAAGCAGGTCCGCCGGATGCTGCTCGATCCGCGCGCCGAAGCGTTGTCGACGCGGTTCGCGTCGCAGTGGCTCCGTCTCCAGGACGTCGAGAAGATTCATCCTGACGCGCTGCTGTTCCCGTCGTTCGACCACCTGCTGGCCGAGTCCTACACGCGCGAAACCGAGCTGCTCTTCGACAGCATCGTGCGCGAGGACCGCAACGTCCTCGATCTGTTCACCGCCGACTACACGTTCGTGAACGAGCGGATCGCAAAGGTCTATCGCATTCCCAACATCACCGGCGGCACGTTCCGGCGCGTGAAGTTGACCGACGAAAACCGCCGCGGCATTCTCGGTCACGGCAGCATCCTGATGCTGACGTCGGTGGCGGACCGCACGTCGCCCGTGCAGCGGGGCAAGTGGATCATGGAAGCGCTGCTCGGCTCGCCGCCGCCGCCGGCGCCGCAGGATCCGGCGCCGCCGCCGCTCGAAGAGACCAAGGCCGTCGGCGCCGGTGGCAAGCCCCTCACGGTCCGCGAGCGGATGGAGGAGCACCGCAAAAACCCGGCGTGCACGTCGTGTCACCGCATGATGGACCCGCTCGGCCTGGCGCTCGAGAATTTCGATGTGCTCGGCGCGTGGCGCATCAAGGACAGCGGCGCCCCCGTCGACACCAACGGCA
>WNFV01000763.1_pt1 | contig 64974 bp, 59 predicted proteins | sample 5400101 | NCBI WGS metagenome assembly WNFV01 (sample SAMN13153361, study PRJNA577476) | soil metagenome | isolation source: 115 cm soil or saprolite under grassland replicate 1 | place: USA:California | collected 2016-06-15
CGCTGCCGCCCAGCGGGATGCTCCGCAAAAAAATTCTTCCTGATTCAATGAAAAGAATGTTCGTGGTACGCGCACCGATATCCAGCAGCAGCGAACAATCGCCGACTTTGGGGTAGCTGTAGCGAAAGGCGTTGTAGAGCGCCATCGGCGCAATATCGACGGTGGAAGTCTGTAGTCCCGTTCCTTCCACAGCTGCATTGGCTTGCTCGAGCAAATCAACTTTGATCGCGACAAGCACGACCTGGATCTGTTCGCCCAGTCCTCCGCCGACGAGCTGATAATCCCAGACGACCTCGTCCAGCGGGAACGGGACATTTTGCTGCGCTTCGAACGAAATTATCTTGTCTAGTTTTTCCCGTCCTAGCGCCGGCAGTTTCACAAACCGGGCGAACACTGATTGCGCGGGCAAAGCATAGTTCACCGGGCGCAGGGGAATTTGCATTTCATGCACCATCTCGCGCAATACCGCGGCACCTTCCTCCAACGCAACATGAGCATCGCGACGTTGCCCGGTCTCAGGATCGAGAGGCACTTCGCGCAACCGATAATTCACCAGGACCAGACCGCCGTGGGCGACTCGGAACTCCGCAAGACCAAGGGTCTGAGATCCAAGATTAAGAGTGATCAGGCGCGCCGGTCCAGGCATGGCGTTAAAGGTCTAAATCGCAATTCCAAAATGCCAAAGCAAATTTCAAACGGGGACTATTTGGCAACTGGACCGCTCTCATTAACACCGGCCTTCAGACCAGTGCCCATTAGGTATGGTCCAGCAAAGGCCGTTTCAACGGCTTATCGAAACAGCGTTGTTCTGGCAAGCCGTTAAAACAGCTGAAGAGAGCGCGGCAGGCGATGACCAACGGTCTAAAGACCGGTATTATTGAGAGCGAGGATTTGCTCAAACCCGTTCGACAAATCTCGCGAGCACTCCAGATTCGGCCGTTCTTCCAACGAAGTTCTCCTGTCGCGCCTCTATCTCGAAACTGGATACGCGCGAATTTTCGGTGAGTTGCCGTTCCAGTTCTCGAACGACGCGCCGGCCGTGATCTGGAATTTATCGTTGCCGGCCTGGCCCCAAACATAACTCCCCACGTAATCGCCGCTGCTCTTGCCGTTCCATTTCCCGTAAACGAACCCGACTTCTCCGGTGTAATAGACCTGATTCAACGGCGAACTGATCATCTCTCCTGGCAAATCTTTTCCATCGGTGGCAACCATTTGCGATCGAGAATTGGAAGCGACGCTTGGCTTCGTTGCGGGAAAGGGCCCGACATTACTCGGAGCTAAATAGGTCACCGGAAACAGACCGAGCGGCGCCATCCCGATCTGAGCCAGCGCGGTTTCGCTCGCCAGTTGCGCGCCGTCTGACCAGGCCCGCACCGGGCCATTGTGAAATAGAAGCGATGCGTTGGACGCGCTGAAAACATTCGGCCGGGAGAGGCTCAGACTGGAACCGTGCTCAAATGCTGTCACAGCGGATGTGGCGCCACGGTTTTGTGTTGATCCGGAATGTTTGGCCTGCTGCGCTACAACGGGAAAGGAAAAGGCAAGGAAGCCGAGCGCCAGAAAGAGCACACCTTTAAACATGCGGAACTCAAAACCAAATCGCAGCAAACGCCAGCAGAATTTTTGCGCAAACCCAAGCCATTAACCATTCTGTCATGTTGAGCGGAGCGAAACATCTCTGGCTAGCTGCTTGAGATGCGTGGCAGAGAACCAGAGATTCTTCGCGTCGCTCAGAATGACAAAAAGATGTGAGCGCTTAACGCTTCAGCTCTTCAACGACTGTTTGAAGTACTCGATCGTCTTCTTGATACCTTCGTCGAATTCAACTCGCGGTTCCCAACTAAGAACTTTTTTCGCACGGGCGATGTCCGGCTGGCGCACCTTCGGGTCGTCCACGGGCAAGGGTTTGTATTCGATTGTGGATTTTGTCTTCGTGATGCGGATGATTTCCTCTGCAAACTCTTTAATGGTCATCTCGCGTGGATTGCCCAGGTTGACCGGCTCGTGGAAATCGCTCATCGCAAGCCTGAAAATGCCATCGATCAAATCGGAGACGTAACAAAATGAGCGCGTCTGCGACCCGTCGCCGAACACGCTGAGCGGTTGCCCGCTCAAGGCCTGCCCGATAAACGCCGGCACCACGCGCCCGTCGCGCAAGCGCATCCGCGGACCGTACGTGTTGAAGATGCGCACGATTCGCGTGTCCACGCGGTGATAGCGGTGGTAAGCCATCGTGATCGCTTCCGCGAACCGTTTCGCTTCGTCGTAAACGCCACGGGGACCGATAGGATTCACGTTGCCCCAATAATCTTCCCTTTGCGGATGCTCTAAGGGATCGCCGTACACCTCCGACGTGGAAGCCAGAATGAACGTGGCTTTCTTGTCCTTGGCTAAACCAAGCGCGTTGTGTGTGCCAAGCGCGCCAACTTTGAGCGTCGGAATCGGGAGTTCCAAATAATCAATCGGACTGGCCGGCGACGCGAAATGAAACACATAGTCGATTTGTTGTTCCGGGAGGAAAATAAAATTCGAGACATTGTGTTTAACGAACCGGAAATTCTCGTTCCCGCCGAGATGGCCGATGTTCGCCGTGTTACCCGTGATCAGATTGTCGATGGCGATGACGCGATGACCTTCTGCCAAAAGCCGGTCTACGAGATGCGAGCCGAGAAAACCCGTACCTCCGGTGACGACTGAAACGGGCTTGGAATTTTTGGCCATTGAGGAGTTGTTCTAATCGCTGCCGCGCAGGTTTACCAGCAGGAAGTGAGGGATGACGAATGGCGATGTAGTGTTCCCTGTCCTCAACGGATAACGCGTGTCCGGCAAGTTGCGCTGAGGACAGCGGACTCTGCAGTATTTGCGCTTCGTCATTAATTCGTCATTTACTTAGTTCCATGCGCATTTTGTCCGGGATCCAGCCCAGCGGTGCTCTGCACATTGGCAATTATTTTGGCATGATGCGACCCGCAGTCGCACTGCAAGCTGAGGGCGAAGCGCTTTATTTCGTCGCCGATTACCATGCGCTCACGAGTTTACGCGACCCGGAAATGTTGCGCGCAAACAGCCGCCGCGTCGCACTTGATTTTTTGGCGTGCGGACTCGATCCGGAGCGCGCGACGCTCTTTCGCCATTCGGATGTGCCGCAGGTGACGGAACTCGCCTGGATTTTATCAACGGTAACACCGATGGGGTTGCTTGAGCGGGCGCACTCGTACAAGGACAAACTCGCCCGCGGTATGAGCGCGAACGTAGGACTGTTCAGCTATCCCATCCTGATGGCGGCGGACATTTTGATTTACGACAGCGATGTCGTGCCAGTCGGCAAGGACCAGAAACAGCACATCGAAATCACGCGCGATCTCGCGGTGAAAATAAATGAAACATATGGGCAGATTTTCAAGCCGCCCGAGCCACGTATTCAGCCCGCAACCGAAACCGTGCCAGGCATCGATGGCCAGAAAATGAGCAAAAGCTACGGCAACAACATCGACATTTTCGGCGAGGAGAAAGAAATGCGAAAACGCGTGATGAGCATCGTCACCGATTCCCTAGCGGTGGATGCGCCGAAAGACCCCGCGAAGTCGACAATCTTCAAGCTCTACTCGTTGGTCGCGTCGAACGATGAAATCGCAGGCATGCGCGAACGATTTGTAAAAGGCGGTACTGGCTACGGCGATTTCAAGAAACAGTTGTTCGAAAAACTCTGGGAATATTTCGCGCCGATGCGCAAACGCCGTGAAGAAATTCTCAGGGACACATCGTACATCGACGATGTCCTCGCCCGCGGCGCGAGGCGCGCCAACGAAATTGCCAATCAAGTCATGGACCGCGTTCGCAAAGCTGTGGGCTTGCGTTAGCGATTTTTTGAGAGCCGCTTCGGCGCGGTGTTGCGCCATGCTGCTGTGAGGGCTTCGCGCACGATGTTGATCGTTGCCGCCGGCAAGTAAACAATTGTGCTTCCCTGTCGGCCCCATGCGCCGTTCGCTGCTGTGAAAACGCCCGGACTATTTCGGACAAATTCTTTTTGCTCGTCTGGCGGTAGCTTCACCATCGCCGAGTTCTCGTCGGGATATCCGAGCGTTGCGAAAATCCTTCCACCAACGCGAAAATCGGGATGATGCATGTGCGCCGATTCAATTGCTTCCGGAAAAGTCAGCGCCAGTTCGCGAAATTCATTTGGCGTCATGGCTCTGTTAAGCTCGAGCAGTTGTTCGATCCAACGTTACCTGCCTTAGAAAAAGAAAAAGCGGGAATCCAAACGATACACCACCGAGCAATGTTCCAACCGTCGGCAACCAAAGAAGCCGGACCCGCAAACGTTTGCCTTCGCTCTGAATAAACCAGATCAGCACGATTGCAGAAACGATCACATCCATCGCAAAGAATGCGCTGATGCGGTTGGCGAACAGTTCACGAACGAACAATGCAAAATTCAAGCCGTGCTCCAATAGCCACGGCAGAAATTGCGAGTAAGGGATGATCAATCCGAGCACAGAGCAGACCAGGTAGAAGTGTCGCGCTTTCATGGCTGCTTATCATTGCATGCGGCGACAAAATCCGTCGAGCCAGTTCACCTCTGCTCTGATACGATCGGCTGAATGACAATTCTGCGCGTTCACGTCGTTCCAAATGCCAAGAGCGACAGCGTCGTGGGCGAGCACGGCGGCGCAGTTAAGATCAAACTGCGCGCACCGGCGGTTGAGGGAAAGGCGAATGCGGCGCTGATCTCTTTTCTTGCCGAACAATTAAACATTTCCCGCCGTGCCATCGCGCTGAAACGGGGTCCCAAATCGCGCGACAAACTGATTCGGGTAAATGGCTTGAGTCAAGAAGACGTGCGCAACCGATTGCGCGAGAGAGATCGAGCGTCTTAAAGGCAGCCAGGACGCACCGCTCTCATTTCATTTGCGACTGCCTTTGTATCTTAGCGGCTCGGAGCTCTTCGTGACGGCGTCGCTTGCGGGCGCGGCGCGGTCGCCGGCTGGCGAGTTGCAGCGCTATCGCGATAAAACAAGACGCCGTGTGCGCGCAAATTGGTAACGAGAGCGTGTAAATCGGTTGCCAGTTGTTGATCATTCAACAGCGTCGCCACTAAACCTTTGCCTTGCGTGGCGCTACGCAAAACTTTCTGCGTGTCGGCGATTGCATTCTGTAAACCGTCCGCAGCTTTTTTTGCGGAGGCCATCGTCGAATCTGCCTGCTCGATTACGCCGTCCAGTTTCTTGGAGGATTCTGCCAGCGCAGTGGTAGCCTGGTTCAAATGTTCCATGCTCGCCTTGAGATTTTCCATGTTCGCCGGGGAAAGCGTGTCTTGATTCAGACGGTTCACAGTTGTGTCGATCTTTTGCACGGTACCGCGGAGGTCGTTCACGAGCGCACCGCCTGAGCGTGTGAGATCGTCGATGCCGGTCTCGCGTGCACCATTGACATCGGCATTCGGCGGCAGATACGCCTTCGGAGGTCCGGACGGTATCGTTACATTCACGAACCGATCGCCAAGCAAACCCGAACTGCCGACTGTGAACTTCGTTCCCTCAGGGATCTTAATGTGATCATAGATTTTCAGAGGTACAGCCACGCCACCGCCGTCACGAATTAGCTTCGGGCCACCCGCGACTTTTCCGATTCTCGCTCCGGCGAGCAAGACATCGGTGCCTTTCAGCAATCCGCTCGCATCACTGAAGCGCACGGTGACGGTGTAATATGTCCTAAAGCCTTCACCCAGCCGACCGAATTGCACGACCAGCGCGCCTAACATCGCCAGCCCTACAAAAACAAAAACGCCCACTTTGAATTCCAAACCTCGCTCGTGCCGGTTCATCTTGGATGTTTATTGTCGATCTTGCTGCTGATTTTCGCAAGGTAAGCGACGACTCACCCGAGCGCGTTTCGCCCTCGAGACTGCAAGCAATTGAGGTCAACCGCCTCCACCGTTAGATCGGCCGAGGAGGAAATCTTGAATGAGTGAATCGCTCGATTGCTGAAGTTGATTCGCCGTTCCGTTAAAATAGATCCGGCCGCCGTGCAGGTAGGCGATTCGGTCGGCCACATCAAACGCGCTTTTCATGTCGTGGGTGACAACCACGCTGGTCATTCCAAAGCGCTGCTGCAGCCGGCGAATCAATCGATTGATGCTATCGGCGACTACAGGATCAAGACCGGCTGTCGGCTCATCGTACAATACACACGAGGGCCGCCGAATGATGGCGCGCGCCAGCCCGACCCGTTTTTTCATCCCGCCGCTCAGACTTTCCGGCATCTTATCTTCCTGACCTTCCATTTCCATCACCTCAAGCATCTCACTAACTTTTGAGCGCAGAACTTTCCGATCGCGCTCGCCGGCTTCGCGCAAAGGAAAGGCAATGTTGTCTTCAACCGTCATCGAATCAAAAAGCGCGCCACCTTGAAATAGAATGCCAACCTTTTTTCGGATCGCGCCGAGCTGGCGCTCGTTCATTCCAATGATGTTTTGGCCCTGGATCCAAATTTCCCCGGAGTCGGGCTCCATCAACCCGACCATGTGTTTGAGCAAAACGCTCTTGCCGCCACCGCTGCGCCCAATGATGGCCAGCGTCTCGCCGCTGCTGATCTTAAGATCGACGCCGCACAAAATTTCCTGTTGCCCGATTTTCTTTTGCAACGAACGCACGGCAATCATGGGCGAAGAATTATCCGAAACCAGAGGAGGTTCCGCTGACATCTTCGGAGATGGAGGTGCTTCGATCATCGTAGTTCAAACTCTCAACCCCGAACTCTTTCGGGGTCAACTCTCAAACTGCAAGTCTCAATTGTGCAGCATTACTGATACCCGGCCGGATAAATAATGTTGAACAGCATGGTGAGAAAAAAATTGCAAACCAGGACCGCAAGCGAGGCGTTCACTACCGCCTCAGTGGTGGCCCGACCGACGCCAACTGCTCCCTCGCGTGTGGTCAATCCTTTTTGGCAACTGATAAATACGATGAGTATCCCGAAACAGAAGGCTTTTGACAGACCCATGATGATATCGCGGCTGCGTGTCCAGCGCACCATGTTCGCCATGTAGTAAGTGCCGTTAATGTCGAGCATGAAAATCGCAACGAGATAACCGGCTGCGATGCCCACGGCGATGCATTCCGCCACCAGAAGTGGCATCGAGACCATCATGGCCAGTACGCGCGGCACAACCAGGTAATCAACCGGATAAACAGCAAGCGCGCGCAAGGCATCGATTTGCTCGGTGACTTTCATCGTGCCGATCTCGGCTGACATCGCTGCGCCCACGCGTCCGGCTACCATCAGAGCAGTCAGCACCGGCGCGAGCTCGCGGCAGAGCGAAACCGAAACTACCGCGCCCACAGCTGAGCCCATTCCCAGTTTGTTAAATTGGAAAAATGTTTGTGCCGAGAACACCGCGCCAGTGAACGCGCCGGTGATTATGACGACGAGCTGCGAAAGCAACCCCACTTCGACAACCTGGTTGAGGAACAATTTCCACCGGAGCTTGTGGGTGAAAATGGAACGAAACGTGTCAGCAGCCAGCAGGACGAGTTCGCCGAGATATTGGACGAACGCGAGCAGCGGCGCACCGATGGCGCTAAAGAAGCGGACCATTATGAAAGACGCGATGAGAGATGAGCGGACAGTGAACGGCTAAAGAGCGTGCTGCGCAACGTTTTGTTCTAATCACCAATCGCCGATTACGTCGCTAGACGCTCGGTCTTTGTTCGCGACTGCAGTTCAGGCGGAATCGCGCCGATAAAAAGCGGTTCAAGATCGAGCTTAAGGAAAATCGTGCGAATTTCGCGAATGCTCAAAGTCGGTTCATCAAACTCGAGGTAAATGATGTCGTGATTGGTGTCTATCTTGTAACGCAGCCCGGCGATCTCCACGAGCTGCCGGTCCAATTCCAGGATCTTTCCCATTTCGCGCAAGCCACGTGCATAAATCTCAACTTCGAACATGCCCCGAACTCTAGCGGGCGGGTCAATGCCATGCAATCCATCTCGCACGAGAAAAATGATTGTTGGACCTCGTCCCTTCGAGCTTGCAATTGCGCCCGGCGCAAAGCTGCGTAAATGATGCCCGTTCAAGCGATGAGACGCGCTGCTCGGTATCTGTTGGCCGGTAATCTGGTAGTGAGCGCACTGTTCTTCGCCGGTTGCGAAACTGTTCCGCAAGGGATTCAGCAGGCCAGGATCGAGATGGCGCAACACATCGCAGCCGAACCGACCGGCGAGTATTATATTGGGCGGCGTTACTACAAACCCGATTACAAATTCTGGGGTTACGTTCGCAAATCGGGCCAGCCATGGAGCACAGCGGAGCTCGTGATGCTCAATGAGAAAGAGAAACTTGCACCGGACCGCGAACGTCTCGAGTTCGGTAGCGATAACAATTACGAATACAAGCTCTACGGCTATTTCAGTGGCGACAAAGTGTATGAGCCTGCGAGCAATGGGATTTATCCGGAGTTCGTTTTGAAGGGCTACGAGCTCATTTCCACCACCCCGACGCCGATTTTCAGAAGCCAAATGAGTGGCCGCTCTCCAACCGACCTGCGGTACGTTGTCGAGAAACCCGAATGAGAGCTTCGTCATCCCGAGCGGATCGCGCAAACGCGCGAAAAGTCGAGCGATCCCGCGGCAAGATCTCAAAGCCCTCTCCTCAGGATTCCTCGACTGCGCTCGGAATGACCCGCGATCCCCTCACGGCGGAATTCCTCCGTTATCTCGCGAACGAGCGGAATGCTTCACCGCGCACGCTCAAGGCTTATCGCCATGCGTTAACCAGTTTCCGCGCGGAAAACAAAACGTCGTGGAAAAAATGCGCCGCCGACGATTTTCGCAATTACCTTTTTGCGGTGATGAAACGCGGGCAGGCGCGTTCGTACGTGCGACTGCAATTCTCAGCACTACGCAGTTTCTATCAGTTCCTCGCCGCTCGGAAACGCCTGCGACATAATCCTGTCCGAGAAGTGCAACTGCCAAAGATGGAGAAAAAACTCCCGCTGGTCCTGACACGTCAACAGGTGGACGAACTTCTCACGGCGCCGACGCGCGAGCCAAAGAGCCGATCTGCCCCATCATGGATGCCTCTGCGCGATGTTGCCATTATGGAATTGTTTTACAGCAGTGGCTTGCGCCTGAGCGAACTGGCTGCGCTCAATGTGCCCGATGTTGATCCTTACACAGAGTCGGTGCGCGTGTTCGGCAAGGGCCGCAAGGAACGCGTCTGCCCGGTGGGTCTCCCAGCGCTGGAGGCGATCCAAAAATATCGGGCGAGGGCCAACGTTCACGCGGGTGCGCTCTTTATCAACAAAGCGCGAAGGCGAATCTCTGCGCGCTCAGTTTGGCTGGTGTTGAAACGGTATGTTCGGCGCACATCCATTCCGATTTCCATGAGCCCACACAAATTGCGCCACAGCTTCGCCACGCACATGCTTGATCGCGGCGCGGATCTGCGCAGCGTGCAGGCGTTACTCGGCCACGCGAGTCTTTCCACGACACAGATCTACACGCACGTAACCGTCGAACGTCTCAAGAAAGCATACGCGGACGCGCATCCGCGGGCGTAATCGAAGTGTGGCTTAGCTCGGCGCCGGCGCCGCCGGTGCGCTGCTTTGTGTCTGTGATTCCGGAACTTGGAAAGACAGCTTGCCGTCGGCCGCAACGACATCCACGCGGTCGCCGGGTTTGACATTGCCGCGGAGCAATTCTTCTGCGAGCGGATCTTCAAGAAAACGTTCGACAGCGCGACGCATCGGTCGGGCGCCGTATTGGGGATCGTATCCTTTGTCGATGAGAAATTCCTTCGCGCTTTGCTGCAGGTCGATGTGCACTTCCTTGGCTTTGATGCGCGTGAGCACTTTGTCGACTTCCAGATCAACGATGCGCAACAGTTCGGGTTTGCCGAGCGAATGAAACACGATGATCTCGTCCAACCGGTTAAGAAACTCGGGTTTAAAGACCCGCTTTGTTTCATCGAGAATCTTGTCGCGCATCGAATCGTAATCGTGTCCTTCACTCGGTGCGCCGAAGCCCATCACCGTCTGCTTCTTCAGCAAATCGGCGCCGACGTTCGACGTCATGATGATGATTGTGTTCCGGAAATCGATCTTGCGGCCTAACGAATCTGTGATCTTGCCGTCTTCCAAAATCTGCAGAAGAAGATGCATCACATCCGGGTGCGCCTTTTCAATTTCATCAAAGAGCACTACCGAGTATGGTCGGCGCCGCACGGCTTCGGAAAGTTGTCCGCCTTCCTCGTAACCGACGTACCCTGGCGGCGACCCGATCAAACGGGACGCCGTGAATTTCTCCATGTACTCCGACATGTCGATTTGGATCAACGCGTCGGCGTCGCCGAACATGAACTCTGCGAGCGTCCGCGCGAGATAGGTTTTGCCAACGCCGGTCGGACCAAGAAATACGAACGAACCGATCGGACGTTTGGGATCTTTCAAATCGGCCCGCGAGCGCCGTAATGCTTTGCTGATCGCTGTGACCGCTTCCTCCTGGCCGATGACGCGCTCTTTGAGCTCCGCTTCCATCCTTAGCAGCTTCTGGGTCTCCTGCTCTTCCATCCTCTGGAGCGGAACGCCCGTGACTTTCGAGATGATGTGCATCATGTCGTCGCCAGTCACGACGACCTCTTTCTCTTCGCGTTCTTCGCGCCACTTTGTCAAAATGGCATCGAGTTTCTCCTTGGTTTGCTTCTCCTTGTCGCGAAGCGAAGCGGCTTTTTCAAAATCCTGGGCCTTGATAGCTCCTTCTTTTTCTAGACGGATAGCTTCGATTTCTTTCTCGATATCCTTCACGTCCGGCGGCCGCGTCATTGAGTTGATGCGAGCGCGCGCACCTGCCTCGTCCATGACATCGATGGCTTTATCGGGAAGAAAGCGGCCGGTGATGTAACGATCGGAAAATCTAACGGCAGTCTCGAGCGCTTCGTCGGTGAGCTTGGCTTTGTGATGCGCCTCGTACTTCGGGCGCAGACCTTTTAAGATTTGAATGGCTTCATCAACAGTCGGCGCATCGACCTTTATCGTCTGAAACCGGCGTTCCAGCGCGGCATCTTTCTCGATGTACTTGCGGTATTCGTTCATCGTCGTCGCGCCAACGCATTGCAATTCGCCACGGCTCAGGGCCGGTTTAATGATGTTGGATGCGTCCATCGCGCCTTCGGCTGAACCTGCGCCGACGATAGTGTGCAGCTCATCGATAAAAAGAATCACGGTCTTGGAACGACGGATCTCGTCCATCACCGCTTTGATTCGTTCTTCGAACTGGCCGCGATATTTTGTTCCCGCGACCATTAACGCCAGGTCGAGCGTGATTACCCGCTTATCCCGCAATAGTTCCGGTACGTTCCCGTTTGAAATCTCCTGCGCCAGGCCTTCTGCAATGGCTGTTTTGCCCACGCCCGCTTCGCCGATCAATACCGGATTGTTCTTCGTGCGCCGGCAAAGCACTTGAATGACACGCTCGATTTCGTTGCGCCGGCCAATCACCGGATCGAGTTCGCCTTTACGCGCTAGCTCGGTTAGATCGCGGCCAAATGCACGGAGCGCCGGAGTCTTGACGTCTTTCTTTGTTGGCTCCCCTTCTTGGTCCGGTTCGGACGGCGTGAAATTCGGATCGAGCTCTTTTAAGATTTCGTTGCGCGTACGTTCGATATCGAGTTCCAGAGTCTTCAACACTCTGGCAGCAACCCCCTCGCCTTCGCGCAACAGCCCGAGTAAAATGTGTTCCGTGCCGACATAGGAATGATTGAGCGCCTTGGCCTCTTTGCCAGCAAGCGCCAGCACTTTTTTGACGCGAGGCGTGTATGGGACGTTGCCAACCATCTTTGTCTCAGGTCCGGAACCGACTTGTTTCTCCACTTCCATCCGCACCGTCTCGAGATCGAGCCCCATCTTTTGCAAAACGTTTACTGCCACGCCCTGGCCGAGCTTGATGAGCCCAAGAAGCAAGTGCTCGGTGCCCACGTAGTTGTGGTTAAACCGGTCGGCTTCCTTGCGAGCAAGCGCCAAAACCTGTTGAGCTCGGGGTGTGAAATTATTCATTAGTTGATGGTGCGTCCGTCAAGCCATTGCCTGAGTCTCGCACCATCTTACTAATATCAGGTTTGGGGAAAACTTTCAAACGGTCACGGATGATTTGGGCTCGCAGATAGTCGCGCTCTTCAGCATTTAGCTTCTGTTGCGAGTTCTTTTGCAGATGTGCCGGCTGTGTTTCGATGAACAATTCGTCGATTTGGAGGCGCTGATGTTCAGGGAATGCGCCGAGATCCATTCCAAGCTTGATAACCGACAGCAGGTTGAGCGCTTCCTTGGATGGCATGGCGTGTGCGTAAGTTAGAACGCCATAGGCGCGACCGATCTGGTCGCAAAGTGTGCTCGGTTTTCTTTGCAGCAAAGTCTGGCGCGCGTCATGTTCCTTATCAATGATCGTCTCGATGACTTTGGTTAGACGATTGATGATCTCTTCCTCCTTTTCACCGAGCGTGGTCTGATTTGAAATCTGAAAAAGATTGCCCATGGCTTCGGTGCCTTCGCCGTATAGGCCGCGCACGGCGAGCCCAATTTTGCTGACCGCCTGGATGACTTGGTTGATCAGCTCGCTCAGGACGAGCCCCGGCAGATGCAGCATCGCAGAGGCACGCATGCCGGTCCCGACGTTGGTCGGGCAAGCGGTCAAATATCCGAGTCGCGGATCGAAGGCGAAGTCGAGTTTGCTTTCAAGCGCGGTGTCGATTTTATCGATGAGCTTGAACGCTTGTTTCAACTGGAGTCCGGAACGAATCGATTGCATCCGGAGATGATCTTCCTCGTTGATCATGATGCTGAGCGTCTGTCGTCGATTCACCACCACCGCACTGCCCGCGCCTTTGGCAGCATGCTCACGGCTGATCAAGTGGCGTTCCACCAGCACCTGCTTGTCCAATGCCGCGAGATCCTGCAAACCTTCCGAAAACGCGTCCTGCATTTCCGGTAGTGCTTCCACCTGCGAACGGACCTGTTCGAGAATTGACGTGCGTTCTGCTTTCTTGGCCCAACCTGGAAAGGCACGGTTACGCAAATTCCGCGCAAGACGCACCCGACTGCTGATCACAACCCGGTGGTGCGGGCCTTCGCCGCGCAACCATTCTCCAGCAGTCGACAGCATGCTTGAAAATTTCATGGCGAGTTGGAAAGCTCGCTTTCAAGCTGTTTAATTTGATCGCGCAGCGAGGCAGCACTCTCGTAGTTCTCGTCAGCCACGGCTTTCTGCAGATTTTCAGCGAGGGCGCGCATTCGCTGGTTCAGTGCCATGGTGCGCTGCGCGTGTTCCGGCAATTTTCCGATGTGTTGGGTTCCTTTATGCATCGCTTTTAACAGCGAACCCAAACCCTCGGCGAAGGTTCCGTAACATTCGCTGCAACCAAGGCGACCTGTTTTTTTGAAGTCCGCCTGACTAAAACCGCACACGGAGCATTTTTTTGCCGGCGCTCCTTTTTCAATTTCTTCGGCTGCCCCGATGCCCAGCAGTAAATCAGCAAGGGCAAAACTGGTCGGATCCTGGACACCTTTTTCCTTCGAGCAAGCTTCGCACAGATTTACCTTGTGCATCTTGCCCTCAAGGATCTGCGTCAGAAAAACTGTCGCATCATTACATTTGCAAACGTCGCACAACATTTCTGTTAGTTAGACCTTGATCTGCTGCAAACATTCAACCCGATACACATTGCCCTGACATCGTCTCGCTCGGCGATCCTTGCTACTTAATCGAAAATCGGCGTGCCAGTCTTATGTGTCATTTCGCGGAACCGTGCGACGATGCGCGTTGTGATCGCGCCGGGTTTTCCGTTTCCGATAATGCGGCCATCGGCTTTAACCACTGGAACGATCTCGGCAGCAGTTCCCGTGAGGAAGCATTCGTCGGCCACGAAAATGTCGTGCCGCGTGAAATCTGCCTCGATCACTTTGATGTCGAACTCGCCGGCAATATCAAACACGACCGATCGCGTGATTCCCTGCAACGCTCCGGCCGTGGTCGGGGGCGTGAAGATCCGGCCGTGCTTGATGATGAAGACGTTGTCGGCAGTGCATTCGGCGACGTTGCCTACGTCGTTTAACATCAATGCTTCGTCAGCGCTGGCCAGATTGGCTTCGATGCGGGCCATTACGTTGTTCAAGTAGTTCAATGATTTAACCGCCGGATTGAGTGATGCTGGATTGCTGCGGCGTGTGGCGACAGTAACAATGCTCAGTCCTTTCCGGTAAAAATCCTCGTGATAAAGAGCAATCGTCGCCACAATTATTATCACGCTCGGATTTTTGCACTGCTCCGGATTCAAACCCAGATTGCCAACTCCGCGTGTGACGACCAGACGAATGTAACCGTCACGCAAATGATTTTGCCGGATCGTTTCAAGCAACGCCTCCGTCATTTCCTGCCGGGTCATCGGAATATCGAGACAAATCGAACGCGCTGAATTCCAAAGGCGCTCCAAGTGTTGTTCCAGGCGAAAAACGCGGCCGTTGTAAAAACGTATGCCCTCGAAAATTCCATCGCCGTAGAGCAAACCATGATCGAACACTGAAACCTTTGCGTTTGCTTCCGAATAAAATTTCCCGTCGATGTAAATCTTCGCTTCCCTGACGCCCGTCGTCGGACGCGGCCGACTTTCTATTGCAGGTTCAATTGTTTCCTCGGTCGCACGCCTGTGAGGCTTTGGTTCATCCAACACCGTCGCATCAGTGGTTTTCATGTTAGCAACAAAACCTGAAATGTTTATACGCGCAATTCAAACCGCAAAATCGGCGGCGCAAGCGGAGTCACTGCAGTACTCCATCCGTGATGTGCAACTGCCGATCGCCTCGTGTTGCCAGACGCGTGTCGTGCGTAACGACCAGAAGAGTTTTGCTGCGATCGCGCGCCAGATTTAGCAGCAGATCCATAATCGTGTCGCCCGTTTTAGAATCAAGATTTCCCGTCGGCTCATCGGCAAAAATAATGTCGGGATTATTTGTTAAGGCTCGCGCGATCGCGACGCGCTGCTGCTCTCCGCCCGATAATTCAGCCGGCAAATGATGCATGCGATCAGCCAGGCCGACTGCGGCCAAACTCTCCTCAGCCTCTCCCCTGATTGTACGACGCCCGATCATTCCCGGCAGCAGAACATTTTCGAGTGCGGTCAGTTCGTGTAGCAAAAAATAGCCCTGAAACACAAAGCCCATTTTTTCGTTCCGCAGACGCGCCTCCGCGGACGAGCTGCCGCTATAAAGCTCGCGTCCTTCGAATTTCACCGTTCCTGATTCCGGACGTTCCAGCCCTGCCAACGTGTAGAGCAGCGTGGTCTTGCCCGCGCCTGACGCACCGGAAAGAAAAACCGTTTCGTTGTGGGCGATGTCCATTGATATCTCGCGCAAGACTTCAATTCGTCGGGCGCCCATTCGAAACGACTTGCAAATATTGCGAGCGATCAGTTGCGGCTCATGCACAAGCAAGTATCTCCCGCTAATCTGTTCTGGTGCAAGAGCGCGATAACAAAAAGCCGCCGTCGGCTGCCACGTTGCCAGGTTGCCTTTCGCCACACGTGAGCTTGAGAAACGTTAGACGAACATCCGTGCTGTCCTCACATTAATGTCACGTCTAGCGATTCAAGCGTGGGCTGATCGATCGCGCAGGTTATGTAAAGAGAGTCGCCGCACTGCTACTTCCCAACAAAAGCCGCCGTCGAAATCATTCGCGGCGGCTGTTTGCGAAAATCAGCGCGTTCCCTTCGCTATGACATGCCTAGCGATTGAAGTGTTGGCTGATCGATCGTGGATGTGGTGTAAAGGCCGTGATCGCGCTGATAATCCGCGATCGCACCACGCGTAAGCGGCCCAATGAGACCATCCACTTCTCCGTGGTAATAACCTTGTTGCTGAAGCGCTGCCTGCACATTCGCGATCACTTGATCTGGCGGCAGGCGATTATGAGCGTAGATAGGCCCATCCCATGCATAATACGCGTTGGGATTGTAACCCCAAGCGGGGAACCAATACCCGGCGTTCCAATAGTACGGAGCACCGAACACGAACACAAAGTTGTTACGATAATGGTTATGCCACCAGTTCTGATCGTGCCACTCTGATTTGTAGTTGCGGAACACCGCGTATTTCTGGCCTTGCCAGTTTTGGCTTCCTTGAATCCGTCTCCCTTGCTGGAATTTCACGGGCGGCGCCTTTGCAGTATTCGGCTGTTTTGGAAGGTTGAAGTGCTGCGGTTTAAACGGCTTCCCTTGGGCGAACTTCGCTTTCGCTGCTTTCTGGCCCGAAACAGCTTCAGTCTTCGCCTGGTTCGGCTTGCCTGCTCCCTTCACTTGCTCAGCGTTCGCTGCTTTGGCTTTTTGCGTTTCATTCGCCGCTTTGGCTGTTTGTCTCTCAGATTGGGTTTGGTTCTTCTTGCCTTTCTGAGTTTGATAAGCAGCGTTGGAAGTTTGAGCCGTCTTAGCCTTTTGCCCGTGATAGGCTGCCGTTGACGTTTGGCTCTTCTTACCTTTCTGGCCCTGATACGCTGCCGTTGAGGTTTGACTCGTTTTGGGCTTTTGCCCTCCCGACGGTGCCGTCGTCATTTTCTTGGCGCCTGCTGCCGGATGCCCAGTGGCATGAGTCGCATGCTGGGCCGTTTGCGCCTGCTTTTTCGGTTGAGATTTCTTTTCTTCTTTTTGCGCACCGGCTGCGAAGCTGACGAGCGCAAGACTACAAAGTGAAACAATTAGTATTCTCATAACATTCTTTCCTTTGGCTTTTTAGACCTTTTGAGGGTTGCACTTATTCAACGTGGCAGCGTCGTTTTCTGGATGCATGTCCGCCGCAAAAATGAAAAGACACTCCATTGCTGCCGACGGACGGCAAAAAATTACCTGCCGAGAAAGGCAAGAGCCGCGCAGCGCCTTGCTGTGCGGCTCTACAATCCTTTGTCGGTATTAGCTCAGACCGAGCGTCTGCAACGTTGGCCTATCAACAGCCGAAGTAATCGCCAAGCCATTGTCGGATTGAAACGCCGCCAACGCGCCGCGTGTTTGCGGTCCCAGGCGTCCATCGATTGCTCCTGCGTAATAGCCTTGCTGTTGCAACGCGAGTTGCACATCTTCGATGATCCTGTCCGGTGTTCGATCCGCGTAGCCGGTGTAAATCGGTCCGTCATACGAATACGACGCGTACGGGTCGTAACCCCAGGCCGGATACCAGTAGCCAGTGTTCCAGTACCACCATCCGCCCAGCACAAACGTAACGTGCGGGTAGGAACTCACCCACCAACTGCGGTCATGCCATACCCGGTTGTAGTCGTAAAACGCGACGTAGTCCCCACCGCGAAAACGATCGTTTCGCCAATCGTTGACGATGCGCACGTTTCGGTCGCGATTCAACGCCACATTACGCGCGAAGGTGAGATTTCTCTTCTGATTCACCGCCAGATTCCGGGCAGCAGCTTTCCCGACGTTAGCCTGCGCAGCGCGCGCTCTGCCGATTTTTGCTGCCTCAGCGCGGTTGTTCCGCGGAGTGTTCGTGCGAGCTAGAGCCTTCTCGCGATTAGCAGTCGCGCGGTTGCGGACGGACGCCTTCCTTGCTGCACTGCGATTAGCAGTCCGCGCGCTGCGGGTTCTTGCCGCATCCATGCGGCTTCTTCCAGCCCTGTTTACACGAGTGACCGAATGAGTCTTGCCTCGCGGCCGCACGCTATGCGATGTCCGTGCCTTCGCAGTATGACCTCCCGACCTGGCTGCCACTACATGCGCGCTCGATGCGCTCTTGCTCTTCGGTGCGCGGTTGGCGTGTTTTCCCTTTGGAGCTCCCCACGCCGTGAGCGCCAGCGCGAGGCTCCCGATAAACGTTAGAAGCACAATACGTTTCATAATTTTCCCTTTTTATTTTGTTCGTTCATTTAACCCCGGGCGCGCCTGTGCCGTTGCGATGTTTTGGTCACACCTGCTGTTGACGCACAGCCTCAAATAACACAATTGCTACCGCTGTAGCGAGATTCAGACTGCGCGTCCCATGCATCGGGATACTGATGCAATTGTCAGTGTTGGCCGCGAGTAACTTATGAGAGAGTCCTTTCGTTTCGCGGCCAAAGACGAGGAAATCATTTTGCCGAAAATTCACACTGTAATAAGGACATTGGGTTTTGGTGGTTAGAAAAAAATAACGAGTTTCTGCGGATTGCGACCGCTGTAACGCATCGAACGAATCCCATAGTTGCAGCGGGACCTCCTGCCAATAATCGAGCCCTGCTCGACGCAATTGCCGGTCGTCGAGCGAAAATCCGAACGGCTTAACCAGGTGCAGAGTTGATCGCGTTGCGAGGCAAAGGCGGCCGACGTTACCCGTGTTGGGCGGAATCTCGGGCTCCACCAGAACAACATTGAACATCAACTCTTCCTCTTCCGCGCAATCTTAACTCTTCGTCCTCAAAGCAGATTAAGAGGCAGAGGTAGAGGAAGCGCCATCACAATTTGCTCGCCACGAATTTCTCGAGCTTCACCACGTCGACGGCGAATTTGCGGATGCCTTCTGCTGTTTTGTCTGTCGCCATTGCGTTCTCATTTAGCAACCAGCGGAATTTTTTTTCGTCCAATTCCAACCTATCGACTTTCGCCGTTTTCCCTTTCTCCCGGGTCAGTTTGCGCTCAACTGGTTCGGTAGTTTCTGAGAGTTCTTCCATTAGTTCGGGACTGATCGTCAGGCAATCGCATCCCGCCAACTCCAGAATCTGGCCCTTGTTACGGAAGCTGGCGCCCATCACTTCAGTGGGAATATTGAATTTCTTGTAGTACGTATAAATCTCTATAACCGATTGAACTCCTGGATCTTCCGTTCCGACATAATCGCGCTTCATCTCCTTTTTGTACCAATCGTAAATCCGGCCGACAAAGGGTGAAATGAGCTGCACTTTCGCTTCCGCTGCACGGACGGCCTGCGGCAACGAAAACATCAGTGTCAAATTGCAGCGGATCCCCTCCTTTTGCAGCTGCTCCGCCGCGTTCAATCCTTCCCAAGTCGATGCTATTTTAATCAACACACGTTCGCGCGGAATTTTGCGCTCTTCGTAAAGCTCAATGAGCCGCCGGGCTTTTTTAATCGAACCTTCAACGTCGAACGAAAGTCGCGCGTCGGTTTCAGTCGAAACGCGCCCGGGTACGACTTTCAGGGTGTCGCACCCGAACTGCACCAGTAAATGATCACAGATGTCTTCGATCTGCGCCGGACCAGTGAGCCCGGATTTTTTCCGATCCGCCAATACTCCCTCAAGTAAATGCGCGTACTCGGGTTTTTGCGTCGCAGCATAAACCAGGCTCGGATTCGTCGTCGCGTCCTGCGGCTTGAATTGCTTGATCGATTCGAAATCGGCCGTGTCGGCCACAACTTTTGTAAACTTCTTCAGTTGCTCCAACTGATTCAATTTCGTTTTTGTCTTCTTCTCCTCAACGACAGCAGTGCTCATGATAATTCCTCTCTTTTTTGGCTTAACTCAAAACGTACGCCCGAACAAAAGATCGACAACGACAAAGTCCACACGTTCGCGCAACTCGGGGCAACACGTTTCGCGGCGAGTCGAAGAACGTCGAAGCGTCCGACCTCTATTAAGCAGATGCGGACACTCCCGAAGGCGCTTCAGTCGTCCGTCGCGAACCAATCGCAGCACGGACAAAATTGTTTCCAAGTTCCCACATCGGTCCAGGGAATTTGCGGCATTCGCTTAATACGTCGTCGAGCGCGTTGACGAACATGTCGACTTCCTTTTCGCCGATGACGAGCGGCGGAAGGATTTTTAGTACGTCCATCGCATGACCGGCTACTTGCGTGAGAATGCGGTGCTTACTCAACATTTGAGTCACGATCATCTGCGCGAAGAGCACCTTGTCGATCTTGTGCAAAAGCTTCCATGCCATCTTGAGCTTGAACTCGTTAGGTTCTTGAAACTCGATTCCGACCATGAGGCCTTTGCCACGCACTTCTTTTATGAAGGAATGTTTCGCCTTCAGCCCGTCGATTCTCTCCATGAGCAATGCGCCAATTTTAGCTGAGCGCTCGACCAAATTTTCCTGATCGATTACTTCCAGCGCCGCCAGCCCACACGCCATTGCGAGATTGTTGCGGCCGAAGGTTGTGGAGTGCACAACGCAACGGTCCATACGGCTGAACGTCTTCTGATAGATTTCACGACGGGCGACAATTGCGCCACACGGCACGTAACCGCCGCTCAATGTTTTCGCGAGCGTGATGATGTCCGGCTCCAAATTCCAATGCTGGAATCCGAACATCTTACCTGTTCGACCGAGGCCGGTCTGGACTTCATCCGAGATCAGCAGCGTTCCGTATTTGCGGCAAAGTTCCTGGGCACGAATAAAGAAATCTGACTTTGGCGTTTGACAGCCTTTGCCTTGAACGGTCTCGATGACAAACGCCGCCACATCGCGAGCGCGCAATTGCCGATCTAATTCGGCGATGTCATCGAGCGGGACGCGTGTGTCGAAACCTTGCATGAGCGGGCCAAAACCTTCGGTGAAGCTTTCACAGCCCATCAACGACAATGAGCCTATTGTCAGACCGTGAAACGCGCTCGCCAGCGATACTACGCGTTGCCGTCCGGTCGCAGCGCGCGCGAATTTGAGGGCGCCTTCCATTGCCTCGGTGCCGGAGTTGCAAAAGAAAACGGCACTCAAATGCGGCGGCGTCCGTTTCACAAGGGCCTCAGCCAGCAGGCCGCTGAGAAGCGAACAGTCCATCTGCACCATGTTTGGAAGATCCAGATCGAGCACGTCGCGGATCGCTTGTTTCACCAGCGGATGATTTCGACCGATGTTGAAAACGCTGTAGCCGCTCAAAAAATCCAGATACGGCTGATTATCCATGTCGTAGAGATACGCGCCCTCGGCCCGAGCATAGACCTTGTCGAAACCGATGACGCGCTGCGCTGACACAAGGGTGCGGTTTATGTGCCGCTCGTGCAGTTGGTAGTTTTCGCCAAGACGCGAGGCTACAATCTCCTTCAAATCGAAACCCATGAGGAGCGAAACTTCAGCGATTCGCTTTCCAAACGCAAATCCTGTAGCCGCTTCGCTGTGAGAAGCGCTCGTCGCTCGTACAGAGACGACAAAGAAAAAAGCTGCAGGATTCGAAGCGAATCCTGCAGCTCAATTTTGTGAATTAAGCTTCGCTTAATCTTCGACTATCACACGCTCAACCGTGCGACGCTCCGTCGGTCCGGTGTAATAAACACGAACCTTTTGGCCGGTCACAGCTTGACCGGCCGCGTTAACAATGTTCGCCGCCGTGCCCAGAGCGAAACTTACAGGGCCCTGCTCACCCCTGACGACGATCGTCTTACCAGGTTCATACGTAGTTACCGTACCGGTCTCGTAAGTTGTGCTTGTAGTCGTCGTGGTTGTTGGTCTCGTTGATGTTGTTGTTTCTTCGGTCGTGGTCGTGCTGGTTTGTGCAAACACCAATGGCGCAACCAGCCCGCAGACCAAAGCAATAATTGTCTTCTTCACTCTCATGCCTCCTTGTTGATTAGGTTTATCCCAAGTTCGTGACTCAGGCGTTGAGCGGACGTTTCAGGTCCGTTCTATATTTTGACGGCGCAGGCAACGCATTATTCGAGATCGTTTGTCATTTCGACGATTTGAGCGGGCGTCGCAAATTCGGTAACATGGGACGCCAATGACGAGCAAAACATCGCACCCCGATCCAGTTGTTACGCCCGAACTGGTCAAACAACACGGCCTTACGCCTGAAGAATTCGAGCAGATTAAGAAAATCCTCGGGCGCGAGCCGAATTTCACCGAGCTCGGCATCTTTTCCGTGATGTGGAGCGAGCATTGCTCGTACAAGAACTCAAGGAAAGAACTGAGAAAGTTTCCCACCACTGGTGCGAATATTCTGGTCAAAGCCGGCGAAGAAAATGCGGGCGTGGTGGACATTGGCGACGGCTGGGCCGTCGCGTTCAAAATCGAGAGCCACAATCACCCCAGCGCGATCGAGCCTTTTCAGGGCGCAGCCACAGGCGTTGGTGGAATCATTCGAGATATTTTTACGATGGGCGCGCGCCCGGAGTTTTGCCTGAATTCCTTACGTTTCGGACCGATCGTAGCGCACGCCTCTGGTTCGCCAGAGGACGAATCTGCCGTGGCGGACTTGGGCAGAGATGAGGCACGCAAGCGGGACGCATGCGCTACCATCGCCGCAAACCGCCGCCTTTTCAGTGGCGTCGTGTCCGGTATCGCGCATTACGGCAACTGCGTCGGCATTCCTACCATCGGTGGCGAGATTTATTTCGATGAGAGTTTCGATGGCAATCCGTTGGTAAACGTTTTTTGCCTCGGCGTGTTGCGCCACGAACAACTCGCGCGCGGCACCGCGGAAGGCGCGGGAAATCCCGTTTTCTACGTCGGCGCTGAAACAGGTCGCGACGGTCTCGCTGGCGCAGCGTTTGCATCCCGCGAATTGACCGAGCAATCGCGCGAAGATCGTCCTGCGGTGCAGGTCGGCGATCCATTCAAGGAAAAATTGCTGCTCGAAGCCTGCCTCGAACTGATCGCTCGCGACGCAGTTGCCGGAATTCAAGACATGGGAGCAGCCGGCCTGACTTGTTCAACGTGCGAAACGGCAAGCCGCGGAGGCAGTGGTATCGAAATCGATCTGGCCAAAGTACCAAGACGCGAGCCAGGCATGACACCGTATGAAATCATGCTCAGCGAATCGCAGGAACGCATGCTGATCATTGCAAAGCGCGGCCGGGAAGATGTCGTTCGCCAGGTGTTCGAGAAGTGGGACGTGCCATGCGCGGAGATCGGCCGCGTCACGAGCGACGGCATCATGCGCGTCCGAAACAACGGCACGATTGCAGCGGAAATTCCAGCGAAAGCCCTGGCTGATGAGGCGCCGCTCTATTCGCGAGAAGCTCGGAAATTAACCGCAGAGAGCGCAGAGAACGCGGAGTTGATTAAAAAAATCTCAGCGAACTCCGCGTCCTCTGCGGTTGAATCCCTGCGACGACTTCTTCGCGATCCGACGATTGCGTCGAAAAATTGGGTGTATCGGCAGTACGATCACACAGTTCGCACGGGAACGGTGGTGAAGCCCGGCTCCGACGCCGCTGTGTATTTTGTTCGATACGCGAACAAGATTCTCGCCGCGACCACCGATTGTAATTCACTCTACTGCGCGCTTGATCCACGTGAGGGCGGCAAAATTGCTGTCGCTGAAGCGGCGCGCAATCTCACCTGCTCTGGCGCGCGACCGTTGGCCGTCACAGATTGCCTGAATTTCGGCAACCCGTACAAGCCCGAAAATTTCTGGCAATTACGTGAAGCCGTTGAAGGCGTGGGCGAAGCCTGCCGCGCGTTCGGCACGCCTGTGACAGGCGGAAATGTCTCGCTGTACAACGAGAGCCCCCTCGGCGTCGTCGATCCAACGCCAACAATCGCGCTGGTCGGACTGATTGACGATGAAAAGCACATTACGACGCAGTGGTTCAAAGACGAAGGCGACGTAATCATTCTCGTCGGCGTGGAACTGGCGCGCCTCCGGGCCGCAGCACATCTCGACGAGGGCGCCGCGGCTCCAAGCCTCGGCGGTTCGCGTTATCTGAAGGTCTGCCACGGATTAAAAATCGGTCCGCCGCCACACGTCGATCTCGCACATGAAATCAAGGTGCAAAATGCCGTTCGTGATTTGATTCGTGAAGCTCTCGTGCAGAGCGCACACGATTGCTCTGAAGGGGGACTTGCCGTAACACTCGCCGAATCCTGTTTCAATCCCGAACGGCTTTTTGGAGCAGAGATCGACTGTAGCCGTCGCCCTCTTGACGACGTGAAGCACGCGGAGCAAACAAATCCAGCCGACGCTTCGCATAGCGAAGCGGCTACAGTATTGTTTAACGAGTCGCAATCGCGCATCGTCATCTCGGTCGCATCTGAAAATCTCGACAAGACAATTTCGCTTTTACGCGAGCGTGACGTTCCATTTCAGCAGCTTGGAAACGTCGGCGGCGACGAACTGCAAATTCGGATCGACGAACAAACCTTTCGCTGGCGAGTTGCCGAGATTTACGAGCAGTGGTGGAACGCAATCCGTCGCGCAGTTGAACAAGACGAAAGCATTCCGAGCTTGTGAATCTGCAAAAGGCGCGATTGAATCCACGTCAATCTGATGGATTATTTGGTGTGACCAGCCCCTCGAACAGACCAGAGCCGGACCAGATGCCCGACTCGGCGGTTCTGCCGCAGCACGAGTGCGGGCTTTTCGGCGTGTTCGGCCACCCGAACGCCGCGGTGCTGACGTATTATGGTCTGTTTGCGTTGCAACATCGCGGACAGGAGAGCGCCGGAATCGTCACAAGCAATGGACCTGGGACCAGCTTTCTCATGCACAAAGACATGGGTCTGGTGTCCCAGGTGTTTGGCCAAGAAGAATTGGCACGCCTGAAGGGTACACGCGCACTTGGGCACACGCGTTACTCGACGACCGGCACCAGCACGATCAAAAATGCGCAACCTTTCGTGGTCGATTGTGTACGCGGCCAGATGGCTATTGCGCATAACGGAAACTTAATTAATGCCGACATCCTGCGCGATGAGCTCGAGCGGAGAGGGTCCATTTTTCAGACCACCGCCGACAGCGAAATTATTTTGCATCTTTTAGCGCAGCCTACCGACAATGGTGGAAATATCCTTGCGGCGTTGCGCCGGGTTGAGGGTGCGTTTTCGCTGTTGATCATGAGCGAACGTGAACTCATCGCAGTTCGCGATCCTTTCGGCTGGCGGCCGCTCGCCCTCGGGAAAATCGATGATGCATATGTGCTCGCGTCTGAAACATGCGCGTTCGATCTGATCCACGCCGAGTTCATCCGCGAGGTCGAACCGGGCGAAGTGCTGATTATCAATGAACACGGATTGCGCTCGGAACGGCCCTTTCCGGATGCGCGTCCCGCATTCTGCATGTTCGAATACGTTTATTTCGCTCGGCCCGACAGCATCATGGGCGGCGTTAACGTCGGCAAAGTCCGAACGGAAATGGGACGCGAACTGGCGCGCAGATTTCCTGTCGAAGCCGATATCGTGGTGCCCGTGCCCGACTCTGGTAACTATGCCGCTCTCGGTTTTGCTGAAGAGCTAAAGATTCCTTTCGCGCACGCCTTCGTTCGGAACCACTACATCGGCCGCACATTTTTGCAGCCGAGCCAACTCATTCGTGATTTCGATGTGCGCGTGAAATTGAATTTGATCAAGGAAATGGTGGCTGGAAAACGCGTGGTCGTGGTGGACGACTCAATCGTCCGCGGTACCACTTCGCGTGCACGCGTGGTGAACCTGCGCGAAGCCGGTGCAAAAGAAGTGCACATGCGCGTCAGTTGTCCGCCACATCGATTCGCCTGCCATTACGGCATCGATTTCCCTGACCCTGAAAAATTGATCGCGAATCAGATGTCGATGGAAGACATCTGTAAGTATCTTGGTGTGGACAGTCTCGGTTACCTTGATGTGGAAGGGATGGTTCGAGCGACGGGAAAACCATTGAACACTTTTTGTCTGGCTTGTTTCAACGGCGATTATCCCCTCCCTGTCGATCCTGCGCTGGATAAGTTCATCATGGAACGACGCGAGCAGCGCGCCAAAGCGCTGGCTGACCAGGAAGCGCAGCCAACGCTCTTCACCGACCTGAAATGAAGGTAGTGGCGATTGACCTCAATCGCCCGCGGCGGTTTCGGTGAACCGCCCCTACCAGCACATGACAAAAAAAGCGTACGCCCGTGCGGGCGTTGATGTTGATCTTGGCAATCGACTGAAAAGACAAATTCAGTCGCTCGTTAGGCAAACGCAGGGCCCTCAAGTCCTCGGGAAAATCGGCGGCTTTGGCGGGTTATTTCGTGCGAGTTTTCCAGGGATGCACGAACCGGTGTTGGTCGCCAGTGTTGATGGCGTCGGCACGAAATTGAAGATCGCCTTCGCCATGGACAAGCACGACACCGTGGGCGTGGATCTCGTGAACCACTGCATCAACGACATTGCAGTTCTCGGCGCGCGTCCACTTTTCTTCCTCGATTACATCGGCTGCGAGAGACTCGAGCCCCGCGTGTTTGAGCAATTACTTCGCGGCCTCTCCCACGCCTGTCGCGCGGCGGGATGCGCACTTCTGGGAGGCGAGACCGCGCAAATGCCCGGCATGTATCGCAAGGGCGAATACGATCTCGCAGGCTGCATCATTGGCGTCGTGGATCGAACGAAAGTCATCGATGGCAGCAAGATCAAACCGAATGACGTTGTTCTCGGTTTGGCTTCAAATGGTCTGCACACCAATGGCTATTCGTTGGCGCGAAAAATTTTGTTCGAGAAAATGCGCCTCAAGCCGATTTCGCCTCTGCCCGGGTCGACGATCAGCGTTGGCGAAGAATTGCTGCGCGTGCACAAAAACTATGACCCGATGCTGGCAAAAGTTCCCGCTGGCGTCATCAAAGGGCTCGCGCATATCACTGGTGGTGGTCTCATCGACAATCTGCCTCGAATTTTGCCGTCGAATTGTGACGTGGTAATTGAAACGAAAAGCTGGCGCGTCCCGAGCATCTTCCAAATCCTGCAGAAAAATGGAAACGTCGATCCTCAGGAGATGTACCAAGTATTCAACATGGGCATTGGAATGGTGGCAGTTGTCGCGGAGCGACATGCACCAAGGGCAATGTCAATCCTACGAGCGAAACAAATTGGCCGGATCGAACGCGGCACCGGCAAAGTGCGTTTGAAATTCTGATGCCAAGAGGTAACACACGCATCTCGCGTGTTGGCGAGCGCGTCCTCGCGGTGGCGCACTTTCTGTACGGTCGAAGCTGCCCCCGCAATTCACGTCCAAAGCAAAGACTGTTTCGGCACGACGCCGAAACCAGCACGCGGGACGCGTGTGCTACCCGGGCAGCTGCGGAGACGCTGGATCGGTCGCGTTCACCGCAACCTCCAGTTCCGATTCCGCTGTTGGCGCGACGGCTTTTCCCTTGCGCAACACGCGCTGCAGGCCTCCTCGAAAGGCAGCGAGATCAACCAGTTCGGCTACGCGCGATTTCAAAGCGCGCGCTCGGGTTGCAAGAAAACCCAGGAAAGCCCCGTAAAAAACGATTGGCCAGAGATCAATGCGAGAAACGTTAACCTGGTGGTAAATCAACAAGCTTATCGCAACCAGATTGAAGATGATCATCGTAATAACCATCCGGTTGCGAAGCCGCACGCGGGTCAAACACTTTCCTGCGCCGTGATATTCGGTGACGGTTTGAAGCGCGATGCTCCACCAGAAATTGCCGTAAATTTGAATGTCCCAGTCGTTCCAGCCGCTATCGGTGGAATAGCGCCACCCTTCTTCGTCAAGCAACCGAAACATTTCGCCCAGGAAATAGTGGCGGTCCCTCCCCTGCTCGCTCCAAAACACGCGGCGACTCAGGCTGCCGCGCGAGCGCACGCGTTCGGGCAAATGTTCGTGCTTCCGGATGACGTTTGCCGGTGTGCGCTTGAAACGCAGCCAGGTGAAATACCGGGAAAATCCGCGTACGAGCGGTTGCACAAACGCGAGGACCATGACCAGCAGACGCGCGTGCACCGTGTCGAATTTTGGTTCGATCCGCGCCCGCACCATGTACGAAAGTGCCACGCAAAAAGTACCACCCAGCATCAGATATGGAACAATGCGCAACCCAGGCAGAAAAATTCCGAGGCCAAACAAAAAGATCGTGAGCGCAAACCATTCGATGCTGCTGAGGTATGCCGCGACTTCTGATTGCGGCGCGGGATAGATCGATTGGAAAAATCCTTCACCGAAGATCCCGTGGTAAATGACGGGGCGATTAACAAACCAGCTGAAGCGCGTAGCGCCGTAGATTTGACCGCGCCATTTCGCTGTGCCAGTCGGGCCAAAAAAGATCAAATGCTTAAAGCGCAACAAAGATTCCGCTTCGCCGTAACCGTCTTGCTGTTTTAGGAAAGCGCGGAGCGTAAACCGTCGATAATGCCAGACGATTGCGGTCGAACTGAAAGAGATTACCCGTCCAGTCTGCTGAATTCGCCAGCAGAAATCGACGTCGTCGCCAGCCTTGCGATATTCGGGATCGAATCCGCCTATAGCTTCGAAGGCCCAACGGTAAAACGCCATGTTACAACCGGGAATATGCTCGGCGACTGTATCCGTAAGCAGAACATGGTTTGGTCCGCCCGGCGCCCCAGCAACGCACGCCTGAATCCAATTTTGTGCCGGCGGCGTGATGTTTGGTCCGCCTACTCCGGCGTAATCGCCACTGACAAGAGTGCCAATCAGGTAGTACAGCCAATCGACGTCCGCCATGCAGTCAGAATCGGTGTAGGCAAACACTTCGCCCTTGGCAGCAGCCGCCCCGGTATTGCGGGCGTGGCTTAGTCCGTGGTTGCTCTGATGAATGTAGCGCACCCACGCGAACTTCGCGGCTACGTAAGCGGTGTCATCGGTCGAACCGTCATCGACCAAAATGACTTCGTAAGCTGGATAATTTAGTTTGCCTAACGAATCCAGGCAGGCACCAAGAGTGCGTCCGCCGTTGTACGAGCAAACAATGACCGACACGAATGGCGCCTTGGGCAACGGAAGATGAGGTGAAGTCGAATTGTTTCCTCCGAGCTTTTCCTGAATCGTGTAGAAGGCCTTCTTCGGCTTGCGCTCGCGCGTCACGATGCCGAACGCCCAGTCGGTAATATCCTGGCCGCCCGTGAACCATTCGTCCGTCCAGGTGAAAAGAATCGTTCCGGCGAGACCGCATTTCACCACACTGTCGATGTGCCAGCCAAGCATTTCGGCCTGCTCCTCTTGGGAATGCCGGATCGTGTCCATGCCGAATTCACCGAGGATGAGCGGGTGCTCGCCGGTGAGATTTTGTAAGCGCAGCAGGTAACCTTCGAAATCGCGCTGGTTGTGAAGATAAACGTTGAAGCACGAAAAATCGGAATTCTGTGGGAGCAGATATTCGGTAGGCGGATACGTCGCATACGAAAAGAGCGCATCCGGGTCGATTGCACGCCCGATCTGTATTAGCTCCTCGACAAATTCAATCACTCGACGCGTGCCGAGCCAACGCGCCATCGTGCTGGAGATTTCGTTGCCAACGAGATAACCAAAAACTGCCGGATGCCCGGTGTGCGCCTTGACGGCAGCGCGGACATTTTCGGCGATCTGTTTGCGTATGGATCGTTCACGGAGGAACTCGATGTGTTTTTCCCACGGGAGCGTCACCAGAACGCGCATCCCCACGCCAGCGCAACGATCGAGGAACCAGCGCGGCGGCGAATGATAAATGCGAACAACGTTCACCCCCGCCTCGCGCATTAGCGCCAGGTCGGCATCTAGCTGTTCTGGCCGGCCGACATAATTTCCATCCGCATCCGGTTTGAACGGACCGTACGTGACCCCTTTCACGAAAAACTTCTTTTCGCCTTCGAAAAAGAACTTCGCCTTCGGGCAAATGCGGGACGTTGTCGTTTGTGTCATGTCAAGCCCTGTTCTGTCATTCCGAGCGGAGTCGAGGTATCTCTCGATTCACCAAGTTCAAGGCTTCGTTCAGCCTTCGCACAAAGCTACGACCGGGCAACTCCGAATCAGGCCTCGCTCGGTACTGGCATAGATTCTATGCAGGAAAGCTGTCAGCTTCCCCTACAAACTGGTCAATGCTTCACGCACGACAGCGCCCGTGCGCTCGATGTCTCCGGGCGTGTGCGCTGTGGAGATGAAGCCAGTCTCAAATTGCGACGGCGCGAAATAGACACCGCGCTTTAAACAAGCGTGAAAAAAACTGGCGAACATTTTCAGTTCGCTTCGCTGCGCGCTCGCGAGATCGACAATCGGCGCGGCAGCAAAGAACAAACAAAACATCGAACCGAGCTGGTGAAAGGTGATGTCGATGTTTGCGCTTTTGATTGCGTCATGCGCCAGGGCTTCAAGTTGCGCGCCCGACTCGTCGAGCAATTTCCAGCCGTCGATTCGTTCGAGTTCGCGCAACTGCGCCAAACCGGCAGCCATTGCGATGGGATTTCCAGACAATGTTCCTGCCTGATATACCGGACCGTCCGGGGAAAGTTGGTCCATGATTTCGGCCCGGCCGCCAAATGCGCCGACCGGTAGTCCGCCTCCAATTATTTTTCCGAGCACAGTCAAATCAGGTTTCACTCCATACAATTCCTGTGCGCCGCCGCGGGCAACACGGAAGCCAGTAATCACCTCGTCAAAAATCAGAAGCGCATCGTTGCTCGTGCATTCCTCGCGCAGGATCGACAGAAAGTTCTCTCTCGGAAAATAGAGACCCGCGTTCGCTGGAATGGGCTCGATAATTACCGCCGCGATTTCATTTTTGTTTTCCTGAAACGCTTTCCTCAATAACTCGGCATTGTTGAACGGCAGCGAGATTGTCAGATCAGCAAATGCCGACGGAACACCGGCGCTGCTCGGTTGGCCGTGCGTGAGCGCGCCGCTGCCGGCCTTCACCAGGAGGGCGTCTGCGTGCCCATGATAGCAGCCGTCGAACTTGACGATCTTATCGCGCCCGGCGAACGCGCGCGCGAGGCGGATGCACGACATCGTCGCTTCCGTGCCGCTGTTCACCATGCGCACTTTCTCGATTGAAGGCATCCAATCACAGATCAATTCCGCCATCTCCGCTTCAAACCGATTCGGAATGCCAAAACTCAATCCTCGCGTCGCAACCTCGCGGACCGCTTCGACCACAACTTTCGGCGCGTGACCGAGAATCGCCGGTCCCCAACTGCCCACGTAATCGATGTATTCATTTTCATCCACGTCCCAGACCCGCGCGCCTTCCCCGCGAGCGACGAAAAACGGCTCACCGCCAACATTGCGAAACCCGCGCACCGGAGAATTCACGCCGCCGGGAATGCGTTTCGTTGCGCGAGCAAATAGTTCTGCCGAACGCGAAGTCATTTGTAGAGGCGCTTGTGCCAAGCGCCTATCTATCTATGCTCGGCGCTTGATACAAGCGCCGCTACAACGATATTGTCCGCTCTCGCAACTCGGCGGGGTAGCCAAGTGGTAAGGTCGCGGTCTGCAAAACCGCTATTCGCGGGTTCGATTCCCGCCCCCGCCTTTCAATCAAGCGCGGTTCTGCTGGACAACCGGATTTTCTTCTACGTTCTGGTTCGATTGATTCGCTCGCCTGCCGTCGAGCTCACCATTAGGGCTTCGTCTATGTCGCTCGGTTCCCGCCCCCGCTTCTCTTCAAAGATAAAAACGCTAGCTCAACGACATTGACAGTCGGATGCCAGTGCATCAGGCTTCAATCGATTTACAAGGACGTGCTGCAATGCCCACAACGGACGCGATTGGAGAGCAAGTTATAGAAGCAATTGTAGCCGGACCAGATGGAGCAAATCGACTCTTCACCGTTATTGGGGCAGCCAATGTCTGTGTCGAGGCGACGCGTCAGCAGCGCACCACCGAGACATGGACTTTCTTAGTGGGACCAACTCTTACGCGCTTGCAGTTTCATCGAGCGATCGGCACGGCTTCAGTAGCTTCGCAGATCGTAAGCGTACAAACCTCGCCGCGGGAGTTCACAGTCAATATCCACTCGGTCGAGGCCGACTGGGACGATGAAAATCAACGGGTCAAAGTGCGTGTTGAAATCGGTCTCATAGCGAATGGGGCCACCGTGACGACTACCCAAATTCGCTATTGGGCCGCGATTCTGGCACAGATGTGAATAGGAGGGTTTCCCCTCGCTCCAACTACGCGAAATTCTACCGCCGCATCCCATCGTGATTCGCGTTTACCGATGCTACTGGCAACGTGATAAAAAACCCACGAGCATGCGGGTGATTTCACGGAGCCGTAAAGAATTATCGCAGAAAAATGGCTGGAGACAATCGAAGCCTAATTGAGTTTGGGTACTACCGCGAAGGCCTTCAGCGTTTCGAGTACGTCATCGTCGGAGTCTCTCTGGCGCTATGCGCGTACGTCGCCCAGACGCTGCATCCTGAGAAGCTCACGTTCTTGTCGGCTTACACGATTGAAGTCGTTTCGCTCGCGCTGCTTATTCTTTCTGCGGGCGTCGGCTTAAAGCGTATTGAATCACTCGTTCAAATCAGCCGCTTGAACGGTCAGCTACTCGACGCAATAGAAAAACGAGGAGCAGTCATGGCAGCAAAACCCGATTCCGAAGGGCTGATTTTCTTGAAATATCCGGGGAGGATTCTAACCAGCGAAGCAGCAGCAAATTGGCTACGCGACTTGAATGACAAAATAAAGGTTCTGCATCACATGATAGAGAAGGAAACAACCACGGCCGAGAGTCTATACAAATGGCGCAATAGACTGCTCTTAATTGGCTTTTGCGGCTTAGTTTTGTCGAAGGTTCTCACGCCATACCTCCATTTTTACTAACGAGATTTCCATTTTTCTTTCTTTGCTCGCAGGAGAAGTGCGCAAGGTCCGGCTCGAGGTTACGCGGAAGGGATGCGGCAATGCGTAAAACAGCATCGAATCGAACCGCACGAGCACGCGGACGATTTCAAAGTGATAGCCGGGCGGTTTCCCGGTTCCGATCGATTCCGCTTCCTAAATGTCGAATGATTCGGCACAATTCGTGCCGTGCAGCCTTTTAATCGCTTTCCGCTCGCAACGCCAAGAAATGAAATTATCACATGCAGTCTAATTCCCGTTAGGCGACTCAGAGCATTTCCCGTGAAATCGGCACACGCACAGCAAGACGAGAAGCTCTATCTCAACAAATTTGAGCCTCAGGAATTCGAGCTGGATGCCTATTCCCCCTCCGAATCCCCTTGGAAAGACAACAAGAAAAATTCCGCCTTCGAGCGACACCTCGTCAAACTTATGCGCGTAGAAGTTCGTCTCTGGGGATTGCAGGAGTACTTACGGACGCAAGCACCGGGGCTAGGCGAGAAGGCTGAGATTGCCGGTGATGCCGCTGATGTCGCTGGGCATGCAACCCAGATTATTCACTCCGACATTTTGGATGCCGCCGACAAGGCACTGGCCATGCTCAGACGCAGCCCGAATGGGGCGTTGACTCAGTTGCTACTTCACCGTTTGGAGAGCTATCCATACGATTGGGCCGAGGAGGGCTGGGAAGACCTTATTTCGAATTTACGCAAGCTCATCGCCCCGCCGACTGACAAACCGGGACAGCGAAAGTGACTTACATGGTTTTGCGGGGCAAAAAAAGCACGCCGTAACTGGGTACCAATAGTTTCCGCGGCAAATCCGCGAGTAAAGGTGAGAAAGCTCCTATTACACAGGCTAGTGCCTGCGTCTCGCGGCTGATACAGCCCTTACTTTGGCGCTGTAGCAGGCGCTTGTTTTGCAGAATGTTGGATCGAACCCTTTCCTATCGCGATCGCTTCGGCGCCAAATGGCGGGCTGGCTTTCGCCGGAAAAAGCGGTCGTAACACTGCGAACGCTTGCGAAGCGAACGCAATGGATACGACGATGATCACCGCTGCACATTTCATGGTTGGCGCTTTTATCAGATTCCGACCAGTATGAGCAAGTAAAATTTTCTCCTAGGTGACTCGTTAAACGTATTTGTTCAGAGGCGAAGCCAGATTCCAGTTTGGCGATTCCCCGTTTCCGACTACTTTTCCCCGCCGATGCCACAGTTTACTTATCGTGCGCGCAATGCGCAGGGCGGTTTGGTTGAAGGGGTGCTCGACTGCGCAGATCGCGCCATTGCGATCCGGCAGATTGAGTCGCAACACTGCATTCCGATTCGGATCGATATGGTAGAAGCGGCTAAGCCCGCAGAATCAAAAGCGAGCAAGCCGCACGCAGTTCAACGAAAATTGCGGCTGCTGAGTTCGCCCGAAGCCACCACGCCTTCGCAAAGCCTGAAAATTCCGCACGGCCAACTGCTAATTTTCACTGAGCAGCTCGCGCATTTGCTGCAAGCCGGCATGACGCTGGACGAAGGATTGTCGGTTTTGGAGAAACGGTTGAAACAACCGCGCGTGCAGCAAATGACGCACACGCTGCATCAGGCCCTGGTCGACGGCCGCAGTTTTTCGCAGGCTTTGAGCGACATGCCTCGAATTTTCCCGCCGTTGTTTGTGAACCTCGTCGCTGCGGGCGAGGTCAGCGGTGCGTTACCGCAAATTCTACTGCGCTTGGTGAAACATCTGATGCAGGCGAAGGAATTGCGAGACCGCGTGCAACAGGCGTTGATTTATCCGGCCTTTCTCGCGGTGGCCGGCGCTATTCTCGTCACAATTTTCATCACCTTCATGGTGCCGCAGTTGACCGGGTTCATGGCGCAAACCGGTGGCACGCTTCCATTGCCGACGCGCATCTTGCTGCAATTTCACCATGCGATCACCGGGTACTGGTGGGTCGGCGTACTGATACTGATTGCTGGAATGATCGGTTTCCGCGCCGTGGTTCGCACTCCGGAAGGGCGGATCGGATGGGACCGGTTCCGGTTGCTGATCCCCGGGTACGGACGAGTGATTCGCCACCGGTATTACGCCCAGTTTGCGCGTACGCTGGGAACTTTAATGGAAAACGGCGTGCCTCTGTTGCGCTCACTGGATCTTGTGACTGAGATAGCGGGCAACCGTTTTCTCGAAGTGAAATTGGGTGAGGTGCGCAGGGCGGTCATCGACGGCGCGACGCTCTCGGCTGCGTTGCAACAGCAGAAGCTCTTTCCGGATTTGTTTACGGACATGATGGCCGTGGGCGAACAAACCGGACACTTCGCCGAAACGATGCAAGCGATCGCCGACGTGTATGAGCGGGAGCTTGACAAATCCGTCGGGGTGATTTCGCAACTTATTCCGCCGGTGATTATCGTCATCATCGCTGCGCTGGTCGGGCTAGTTGTATACAGCATCCTGTCGGCGGTTTTCGAAATGACGCACAGCTTGCAAGTCCGACCGCATTAAACTCAGAGCTTGCAAAGCAGGCCGGGTCTGAATTAAACTCGCCCACTCAATGTTACCCCGCGCTGCGTTTGCGATCTTTTTGGCTGCGGTCTGCCGCGTAAGCGCGCAGGAAGCTTTGACCGACGCTCTGCCCGCTGCGCCTCCCGCGATTGCACAGCCACTCCCATCAAGCGCGTGGCTCGATCTGCGCCAAACGATGTCGCGCAATTCGAAGACGCAAGAGGCGCCAGCCTGGGTCGAAGCACTTACGCTTTTACCTGGCGAACTGACCGAAGGCAGTAGCGCGTCGAAAAGCGTTTTTCGCATTCGGGTGACGCAACCCGGTCCCGATTATCAAATCCTTTTCTTCCGATTGTTCTTCGACGACAAACCGAATCAGCAGCCGGAATTGGTGGCATGGGACGAATCCGGCAGCCACATTTTGCGCTCGGGCACGCTCGGCGTTGGGATGAATCTGCCGAGCTCGGATTCAGTCCTTATTCCGATGACCGGCGCCTCGGCGATCGATATCGAAGTTCCCGGCGACGGAAAGACGATTCGCGCGGCGTATCTCGACTGGATGACCGTCAGTGAGGTCGTCCATCCGGTGAACACCGAACATCGCGATGTGATTCCTGCGCCGTTCTCGGTGGTGCCCGCGCTGCACCCGCCGCCGGAAGACGTCGAGAACTTCGGAACAGTGACTGCCACCCTAGCAGTCGAAGCAATTCAGCTTGATGCTAGGAAGCAGCAAAACGCCGTGTTTCAATTTCCGATTGAAGCGCAACCGCTCACCGCGCTTTTGACTTTTGAAATCGCAAACCCGCGCATCGACGCGCCGCCGGAAGTCTATGTCAACGGCCAGAACATCGGGCCGGTTGCACTCACGCTGCCGGACCTTGCTGATCCTGGTTACCGAGGCGAATCCGAGCCCCTTACGACTGAGATGCATTTCAACTACACGGGATGGCTGCGCGCTCAGAAAATTGTGCCGTCAACAATCTTGAAAGTGGGTGCGAACGATCTCGTAGTCACCAACGGAGCGGGTACCGGCGCCTCCGCAATCCGAGCGACGCAAGTCCAGCTAAAGTACATCTGGGACAAGTCGGATTATCTTCTCCGCACCGGCAATTGAACTCGGGTGACAGTGAAGCTGTCACATTGAATGAGCCGAAATATTGGGAGTGTTGTGTCGACGTTAATCCAAACCAGATGCTGATAGCAATTATTGAAGATCAAGGTAATGTAGTCGCCGCACCGGGACGGAGGATCCCCGCTAATTGAAGATGAGAACAAAGATAAAACAGCAGGGCTTCACGCTATTGGAAATCATGATCGTGGTGAGCATTATCGTCGTTCTCCTAGGGCTGGCGATCTCAAAGATGGGCAATCCGACGGGATTTGCTAAGCAGACAGCCGTTCGAGCTGACGTGCAATCAATCGGAACGCAGTTGCAGCTCTACGAAAGTATGAACGGCTTTTACCCAACCACTGAGCAAGGTCTGCAGGGGCTTGTTACTCAACCGCAGAGCGAGCCGCGGCCTGCGCGCTGGTATCCGTTTTTCAAGCAAGTGCCGAAGGACCCTTGGGGGAGCGATTACGTTTACCGCTGTCCCGGTTTGAAAAACCCGGGCAGCTACGATCTGTATTCCGCAGGTCCCGACCGCATACCGGATACACCAGACGACGACTTTGGCCAGTAGGCAGCGTGCGGGACGTACGCGTGGTTGTCTAGATTTTCGTCTCTAAACCAACGGACAATAAATCGTCCGTTCGGTCACACAACTCCGGCGCACAAACGGCGGCCGTATCGTTCGGTCGCTGGCTACTATCGCGGTCGCCGGATGCTGATAATGAAGCGTTGAAGCGCTGGACCGTTGAAGGGACGCGTGGAGTCATCCTGAGCGCCGAAAACTTTCGCGGTCGAAGGAAGCCGTAGGGAGCGGTAAATAACTACAACGGATTCGTCGATTTCATCCCGAATGAGGCTCCGCTTCGATGCTTCGACTAGCGATTCCGTCTTTTTCAAGTTGCCCTTCGCGGCGCATTTAGCTAAAACGCGGACGTCCAGGCGATCAAGACACAGCTGCAATTGTATGAGAGCATGAACGGATTTTTCCCAACGACCGAGCAAGGATTGCAAGCGCTTGTGAGCCAGCCGCAAAATGATCCCCGACCCACTCGCTGGTATCAGTTGTTTAAGGAAATGCCTAAGGATCCCTGGAGCAGTGATTATATTTATCGCAGCCCTGGTCTGAAAAATCCAGGCGGCTACGATCTATATTCCGCAGGACCCGACCGGCAGCCTGATACTTCAGACGATGATTTGGGTGGCGGCTAGCATTCGCCGCTCGCAGTCTGACCTCGTTTGGAGGGATCGTCGGAAGGGCCGTGGCTACAGGCTACTGCTTCGGAGATGCATCAGTCCCGTTAGCGGATCCCCTCGTCGTTCTCGGGCTCCGCTGAATCATGCCACGTGTACGCGGCATTGAGTCCCGCGAAGGAATTAACTGTTGTAATTCCGGCGGCACGTTAGGAGGCAATTTTGGTGCATGTGTATTCGGCATGCCGGCGGGATTTGGAACCGGCATCGCAGGAGCAGGCATCGGTCTGGCTGCGGCACCTCCGCCCGGCGACGTTTGCGACAGTAGCGCTTGATTGAAGGTAAGCGTCGCAAAATTTCCATCCTTGCTGATCGTCACCTTCGTCTGGCCCACTTTGTCGGACCATTCGATGCCGGCGATGCTATAACCGTCCATTGGTTCCTTTGTACTAAGATATTTTTTGAAGTTGTGATCTGCGGTCGAAGCAAGCGTCACCAAATCGCCGTCCTGCGATCGCGCGGCGTTAGCGATGTAAAGGTCCTTTGCGAAATCTGGAGTCGCAGCAGGCGCTGCTACGGCAGTGGCAATCGCGAATGGTGATTGCTCCACCATTTTTGAATAGCGATCGAAGTCGTACTGCGGCGGAAGAACGTCCTCGGCCTGGCTGTAGGTTGCTCCGGCGAGCGAGATGATCGTTGCGAGTGTGAGAGAATATTTCATAACTTCAGTTCTTATTTATTACTTTCCCTTTTGCCCCGGCGCAAACCAGCGGGCGATCTTAAACTTGCCTCGCATCATTGTGGGATCGTTGCCATCAATCGCGAGATTAACATTTTCGAAAACCACGAATTCCTGCGGCCGTTGCACGTCGTAAAGAAAATGGACCAGCGGCGGCCACGGACTTTTGGTTTCGATTGAAGCGAAAACCGTCTGATGATTCGGGGTGGTCTCGCCTGTTCCGATCGCAGGATTTTCAACCAGGATGTTGTATTTGCCGGCGACTTCCCTGACTTGATCAAGCAGCGCAGAGGCTTCCGCTGGATCTTTGAGCACCGGCTGATGCTGCCGCATCCACTCGTCGCGCTTCGTCCAGGTGTCGCGCTCTTTCACGTAAACAGCTTGCTCGGCCAGCTTACTTCTCCGGGCGCCAAACTTCTTTTGCGCGCTCGCGACTGCGCCCCAGAGCGAACTCAAAATCCAGAGATTGAGCAGCACAGCAACCGTCCCTGCGACAATCCACGAGAGCACACGCTCACGCGGATTCATTCGTTGATACCAAGCCGGCATCATTTCGGTTTCCCCTCCAGGCGAAATTGCGCGTGATTGTTAGGCAAAATCCTCGGCGCAGCCATATCAAATTGAAACGTTCGCAACTCCGGGTTCTTTTTGATCTTGTCGATGAACTCGTAAGCCAACGCAGCCGTGTTCGCCTCCCCGTCCACGGAAATCTGACGCGCCGACTGATTATATGAAGTGATGCGTACGTCGGCAGAGGGCAGGCTTTCAAACAAATGCTGCAGAATTTCGACCGGGTAGTAATGCGGATCGATCGCCGGTGCGAGCGCTTTCCATTTTGCTTCGGTAGCGCGTACGAACTCAGTCCCAGGCGCGTCTCGCGCAATGCGACGATCGAGCCGGCCCAACTGGAACCGCAACAGCCCCAGATAAGCGAACAACAAAAAGAGGATCGCTAGGTAAGCGCCACCTATCCAGACAACCCGTTTTCGCCATTCCAGCTGCCGCGTCAGTTGCAGGCGACGGCGGCGCCAGCTTTCAGGCAAAAGATTTAGTTTGACCTGCGCCGGAGGCAGTTCGATTCCGACGATCTCGGTGGGGCTGGTCAGAATTCCCTCGACCGTCTCGCGCAGTTCATAGCAGGTCTCGTCCAGTAAAACATTTGGATAGGAAGCGTCTATGCCTTGCAGCTCGGCGCTCAATCGCAGTTGCGGCAGTTCGAGTTGGAGCTGATCGCCGTTGCGTTCGATCGACCGCGCAAGGCTGAGTTTGCCGTTCTCGGTCATGGCGTAAACGAGCATCTCGCCTTCGGGATAAATCAGAAGAGCATTGCCCTTGGGCGCGTATGTGCTGGCGCGCTGCGCGGCATACACAGTGACCTGCCGCGGAATGTAACCGCGGTCCAGGAGTGGCGAAGCCATCTCCGCAAGTTGCTCGTTTCTGATCGCAATCGCAGACACCACGCTTTCACTTTCGTTTTGTTCGATCAATTCAAAATCGCTCGTCACTTCGTCGGCCGGAAATGGCAGCAACTTTTCGATCTGCAGACGAATCATTTCTGGAAACTCCGCAGGATCAACGCTCGGCAGACGGAACCGTTGTGCAATGACAGCCGAAACAGGCAAGCCGAGGACAAACTCGTCGCTGGCAGAGAGTAGCGGCACTGCTTCTTCCAACGTTTGCAGTTTGCGGACCGTCCACGAACCGTTTTGCTCAGTTGTTGCGGCAGGGGCTTCGCCCGCACCTCCATTGTTGCGCGAAGCTTTACGGTCAGGCAGCGATGCGGGCGCGGCCGAGCGAACAAGATTCCAGCCGTTAGAAGTTGGAATAATAAAAATCGATGGCATTCCGGTCTGGATCTTAAAGCTCCTTCCAACTGAACACTCTCGGCCGACCGGCGGCGATCGCAGCTCCTACCCCAGCTGCCGCGCCAACTGGCGTGACCTGCTTTTGCACTACCATCTCCACCGAACGCGTAACGTCGCCCGATTTTCCGACGCTCACGATGCGAAATACAGGGTTCGGGCTTTTGTATTCGATAAGGTTTTGGATTTGATTAAGCTGCGGTGATTTCCCAGCTGCTGGGCCTGAGATGCCAAGGAGAGCACGCGCGGCATCTAGGGTCATCTGAGGATCGTCGGCTGTTCCATCCAGTCCATCCTGCCCAGCCCGCGCCTGGAGGAAGCGATCAACAAAATCATCTGGAATTCCAAACGCGCGTAACACGTCGCGCGAGGCGTACGCTGCATCGACCCGCTGACAGCCACCAATGATCGTGGTGAAATCTTTGTCCCATCCCGGATGCGAAGTGTATTCAGCCCATCCAAAAATCTTTTTAAGTTCGTCCACGGAAGTAAGCGCCGTATGTGACGGACGATAGTCGTCAGTCTCCTCGGGCGCGTTCAAGCGATGCAGCCCTTTGGTTGGCGTTATCCAGTCGAGCAGAGAATCCATCATTACGTCGAGATCGTTTAGGTCTATGCCCTGTATGTTCAGATACTGGCGCAGCGCCGCTACGAGCACCGGGTTCTCTACTCCGCCGGGCGCCAGCAAGTTCAAGTTGAAACGACCACATTCGCCAGTCATCTCAACATCGTATCTTTCGTTGCCCATTTTCTTATGCAGGTTTGCCGAAGCAGGTTTGATCGTGGGATTTAACGCAACCTCTGCGCCGGAGGAAGCCATTGCTTCAGCCGACAAAACACGGTTAGCCGTGGCAGAAAGTGTCAGGCGCGAATTGATGTTGAGTGCCCACGCAAACACGACGCCGGCAAGCAAAAATAGCGCCCAAAGCGACAATAGCAGCGCAGCGCCTGAATCCCGTTTGCAGCTTCGCGAAAGTTTTACCATAAGATTCCTTCGGCTAATATGGTGTCCGCTTCAGCGGGATGACTGCTTCCCACGGATCGGCTGCGTCCGGGCGGCCGACGCTGACCTTGACGAGCGAGGGCATCTGGTTTCCCCCAGGCCACCGCGGCAACCAAGTGTTGGCGTTCGGATCAAAGTAGCTGATTTCAAGGCTGCCGACATTCTTAATCAACGGCACCCAGGATTCGTCTTTTTCCCCAACATCGGAATCATCCTGCGGCTTACGCAAAATGCCCAAATCGAGCCGATCGCTGTTGTCGTTCCCCGGTTGCAAGCGCAACACAGCGGTGAACTCGCCGGGCGCATACCGCGTAAGCAGCCCGGGGCCAGCGCCGCAATTCCATCTTATCTCATCGCGCTCGCGATCATTTAGTTTGAACGGTTCGCCAACCATTTTTGCTCGAAGGGGACTCAAGCCTTGCCATTGAGTTGTCAGCAAATCACGGAGGCCATCATATTGCGCGTCCACGGCCGCTGCTTCCGATGAAAACCGCAGCGCAGTCAGGTTCGTTTGCACGAAGCGAAAAATTGCGATCGCCATCATTCCCAGGATCGCCACGGCCAGCATAATCTCGAGCAAGGTGAAACCGTGGTAACCACCACGCACCGCGCCCATGAAAGCAATTCGGCGTTTTATCAACCTAGCTAGACCGATAGACATAAAATTGAATCTGTTTTGATTGCGGAACACCGGCGTGCTGCCAGCGCGCAGTCAAGGTGACGAGATTGATTCCGGTGATAATTGTATTATCAGGCTCGGTCAAAGCGGCAGGAGCGGCTTTCTGGGTCAAGATCACCCTGCCATAACTGGTGTTGATCTTGAATTCCTTTTCTGCATCGGGCACGGCCGACGCAGCTTGGACTTGGGCCATGCGATCGGACAGGATCTGCCGCACAACATTTTCTTGCGCGCTGATCGTGGTTGCGTTGAGGCAATTCTCCACCGCACGTCCCATCGCGATTACCCCAAGAGCAAAAATCGCTACGCCGATCAGGACTTCGTACAGAGCAAACGCGTATTTCGATCTTGAGCGTCTTCGAACTCGTCTCGCAGCCATGATTGGAGTATTGGAGTGCTGGAGCGCTGGAGCGTTGAAAATTTCATTACCCCACTTCTCCATTGCTCCATCATTCCATTGGGGGTCACCTTGCCGCATATTGCGTAAGTTCAGACTGCGCTGTGAGCGGCGAGTAATCCGCCGTCCACGTCCCGGCGGGACCCCTGAATTGGACTCTCGCCGGTTCGCAGGTTCCCGATGGCCAGAATATCCATTCAGCAGGAGGTTTACCTGTCAATGCTGCCGGCAGCGAGACCTTAATCCAGCTTCCCTTGGGGAGGCGAAATATCGCCGTGGGTTTCTCTTCCTCTTCTTTTGCAAAAACTTCCGGCCGCAACAAGACACTGCTTTTACCCCAAACAATCAGATACGCGCGGCGTTCGATCACACTTCGCTCCTGCGCCTGGCGCACAAGTTGGTTGAAGCTATCGAGAGATTGCTTCAACCGCCTGTTAGCGATCACCCCACTCAAACTGGGCACCGCCAGTACAAGCAGCAGCAGCAATATAAAAATACTGAGGGCAATCTCGATTAGCGTAAACGCCCGAAACCGTTGCACCGCCGAAGTTACTCGATTGACGCAAAATCACAACCGGTGCTGCGGCTTAGCTACCGAGCGCAAGGCCGTGCACTGCGGTGAAGGCAATCGTCTGGGTCCACCAGTTGGAGTCGGCGCAGTGCGCGAGAAAGCGATCGATTAGCGCCTCATCGAGTTTACCGGAGCTTATCAAGTCGCCACGCAGTTCAGTAATCGTTTCAATCCAGTAGTCTGCCCACAACGAGCCGCCGTTGTAAATCGCGGTTTCCGATGTGCAGCCGATTTTTGTTAAGCCGAGCGAAGCCAGTCGAGGCGCAAGTGTCCGCCCAATGTGGTAATCGATTCCTCGCTCACGTGACCACGCAAGCCAGCCGTCCCAGAACGCACGCACCTCTGGAGGTTCAGCAACGCTAACCGGAAGGAAGTCGGGTTCGATCAAAAGAAGCGCGCCACCTGCTCTCAGGCTTGCAATCATGTTGGCGATTGCCGTTTCTGGATCGGCAACGTGATGAAGCACAGCGCGTGCTGTGACCAAATCGAATGCTCCGCGCTCTACTGGGCCGGCAAGAATGTCGGCCTGGCGCAATTCAAGATTCTGCATGCGAACGTTAATTAGCGATAAATCCAGATCGACAGCTAACGCTGTTCCGCCGGGGCTCACCCGTTCGGCGAGCCACGCAGAAATCGATCCATTGCCACATCCAACTTCAAGTGTGCGCGCCCCTGGCCTCACAACGCCGAGCACATCAATGTATCGGCGATGCATCGGATCTAGTAATTCCGACATCAACTCGAGTCGCGCTCCCTCGCCTTTCAAATGATGACCAAGAACATATTTTGGCATGCCGCAGTGATCGTAAATTACTGATAGACGAGCGGCAAATTGGTCGTGCAACTAGCCGCTAAAAAAAAGCAATCCATCAACAGCAGTTGCCTAGCCGCTGTGCTACGCTCACATCGCAAATGAAGCTCGCTTTGCGCATCGGTATTTTTGTAGCGGCAACGTTCGTGGCGTCGATGCTAGTCTGGCAGGGAGTTACGGCACAGGGCGCGCCTGATCCGCTGCGACCAAACACCAGTTCAACGGTGGCTTTTTTGGATATTGGAATTCTTGTCTTCCGCGAGGGCTTGGAATGCATCCTGGTGCTGGCAGCCATCACGGCAAGCATGATCGGCCCTAAGCGCGAGCATCGTCGGCCAGTCGCCTTCGGTGCCGCCTTCGCATTTGTTGCCACCTTGATTACGTGGTGCATCGCCGTCCGAATCGTCGGCTCGCTGGGCGATAATATGTCAGCGCTCGACCTTCAGGCTGCTACCGGCTTGCTGGCTATCATTGTTCTGCTGGTCATCATGAATTGGTTCTTTCATAAGATTTACTGGGGCGGTTGGATCCGCGCCCACACTCGCCGGAAAAAAACCTTGCTCGAAAATGCGCGCACAGCGGAAATTTCACAGAGGCGTCTTTGGTGGGGCTTAATCTTGCTCGGATTCACCTCGCTGTATCGGGAGGGCTTTGAAGTCGTGCTTTTTTTGCAGAGCTATAATTTGCGATTGGGCGGCGGGGTTGTCCTCAAAGGCGCCCTGCTGGGTCTCGTGCTGACTGGTATGGTGGCCGTGCTCACGTTTGTTCTTCAGCAGCGCCTGCCGTATCGGAAAATGCTAATCACAACCGGCATTCTGCTGGGCGTAGTACTACTTGTGATGGTCGGTGAGCAAGCCCAGGAAATGCAGCACGCGCAATGGATTCCCATTACACCGATCGCGTTCCTTGAAACATACATCCCAGGATGGATGGGACTCTGGTTCGCCGTTTTTCCAACAGTCGAAACGCTCGTGGCACAACTGATTGCAGCAGTGCTCGTCATCGGGTCGTATTTCGCTGCAAAGCGATTTGGTGGGGGCGTGGCTGGTGGCGCCGCCGTCGAAGCCCGCGCGCCCAGCATGGCTGCGATCAACGCGTAGGTAGGGACGGCAAGGCCACGCAACTCGCTTATCCCATGCACCCGCCACATTGCCCTTCGTGTTGCCCTGGTCGTATAGCGTTTACTGTGGGCTGACGAACGAAGGCCGAACTTATTTGCAATGCACTTTACTTGGTATTCGCGAAAGCCTCGTCACCTAAACAGCTGAGATTCTTTTTAGCGTTCGCGTAATTCGAGGACGCCATCGGTACTTACATGTTCAATGCATCGCGCAGATGCGGAACGAGGCGTTTGCTGAATTCCACCGAATCGCCCGCAGACAAATGCGACCATTCGGGACAGTTAAACGCAGAGAGATCGGGAAAATCAGAGTAATAAATTCCGGGCGTACCGGTCATTTTCAAAAGCGGATCCCAAGTTTTTTCTCGCGGCGTGATTCGATCTTCGAGTTCTTTCAAGCCACCGGTGTGTGGAAAGCGAACGAAAACAATCTTTCCACCGCGCGATCGGATTTTTTCCACGGCAGCGGTCACGTCAGCAAAACGTTTTTTGATTCCTTCATTCACTTGCGCGAAGAAAACGTCCTTCGGGACGTAAGTGGGAGGCGCTGGCGGCGTGAACAGCGGAATCCAGATTTGTTGGATTCGTTTCGCTAATTCGTTCCCGGGTTCAGCGCATTTCTCCCACATTCGCGCGCGACGTTCCCGGTCTTCAGTTTGAAAGTAAGGCGGAAAACGTGGTGGCACTAACGCGCCGGGACGATTCGGAATCGGCAATTGGTTTAGAAGCGCTTCGAGACTCAAATCGTCCGGCTTTAGAAACGCGACATGCTCTTCCAGCGGCATCGCAAGATATTCGCTGACACGCTGGGCGGGCGTTTGATTGTGAAACCGCTTTACTCCTTTCGCGGCACGGTCCATCGGCGGAGAGCCGGGCGGCGCGAAAAACAAAAACGGGACAACACTGCAAATAATTGTGCCGTGGAAATTTTTGTCGTCCGCCAGATCAGCTAGCGCAGGTAAAACAGTCGAACCAGCCATCGCGAGTTGGATCGGTCGTTTGCCCAATCCCTTTTGGAGTTCATCCAGGTCGACATCGAACCAGGCGCGCGAATCACCGATAATGACAAGGGATTCCGGCGCCACAACACGGCGTCGCAGCGTCCAAAGATCTTCGTTATCGTTGAGCGTCGGGCTATAGCCGAGCGAGCGGCAGTACAACTCCCACGCTGCGGTCGCAGCGATGACGACGACGGTGACAACAACGGCGATTCCGCGCCAGGGCGCGGGCGGAATCGGGCGCTCAAATTCCAGAGGCGGACCGCCGTGAATTTGTTCCTCCCGCGAAGGTTTGCGGAAGAACAAGCGCGGCAGCCGGAGGCGTTTTTTAAAATTGGAAATAGATGAACGCATTACTGCTTCCTTGAGTGAGAATGATGGCACATATCATCGCGGACCCGATCGCGGCGATCGTCCACGGCGGCAAACGCATCACTGCCGTCTCAAATGTGTTATCGCGCATGGCCCAATGCATCGCGATCACACCGGCCGTGACAATTCCAATTTGCAATAATTCACGCGTGGAAAGAATCGCATCGCCGTCTGGGTGTTGGCCGAACATGCCGCCGAGCATTCGGCTCGCGATCGTGAAATCAGACGCGCGGAAAAACACCCATGCAATGCAAACCGCCGCGTAAGTAGCGAAACCGGCGAGGACGCGAACCGGTAACGTGGTCGCCCACGGTTTGTGTTCAAACGAAACACGAAAGATGCGTTCGATCACCAAATAAGAGCCGTGCAGCAAGCCCCAGACGACAAAAGTCCAAGCGGCGCCATGCCAAAGACCACCGAGGAACATGACGATGACAAGATTAAGCGCCGCACGGAACGGTCTGACCTGATTGCCACCGAGCGGAATGTAAAGGTAATCGCGAAGAAAAGTGGAAAGCGAAATGTGCCACCGTCGCCAAAAATCCGAAAAGCCGATCGCTGCATAAGGGAAACGAAAGTTGTCCTTGAGATGGAAACCAAGCGTTAAGGCTGCGCCGATCGCACAGAGAGAATAACCGGCGAAATCGAAAAAGATTTGCCCGGCAAACGCGAGCACGCCAGCCCACGAGTCGAGCGCAACCAGCGGCCCGGGGTAACCGAAAACCCGATCGGCGGAACCGGAGAGCATGGTGTCGGCCAGAACAATTTTCTGAAACAGTCCCAAAGTCATTAGCGCTAGTCCCCAGAGAAATTGGCCGTTTTTCAACCGCGGAGGATGGAGAAGCTGCGGGAGAAAGTCACCGGCGCGCACGATTGGACCGGCAACCAACTGCGGAAAAAAAGAGACGGCGAGAATGAAGTCACGCAAAGACTTCGTCGGTCGCAGCACGCCCCGATAAATATCGAGGGTATAGGAAAGTGAATGGAAGGTGTAAAAGGAAATTCCGACCGGGAGCAAAATGTCCAGATGTGGCGGTTGATAGATGATCCCGACTCGCGCGAGCAGCCACTGAAAATTTTGGAGCAGAAAGTTTCCGTATTTGAAGAACCCGAGCATGCTCAGATTCATGCAAACGCTCGCAACCAGCCAGCGACGTCTTGCATGTTGATCTCTGGGCTTGCCCATTTGACGGCCAAGCCAGAAATCCATCGCGGTAGTCCCGAACAAGAGCGCAGCGAACGGCGGATTCCAGGCGCCATAAAAAATGTAGCTGGCTACGACGAGCAGATTTTTCCGCGCCTGCCACGAACCAATGCTCCAGTAAACAGTGACGACGACCACGAAGAAAACGACGAACGTGAGCGAATTAAAGAGCATGGCGAAGCTGCAATCGAATTACCTGATCGAAAATGCGGAGCGTATGATGCGAGCCATATTGAGGCAGATGTTTAGAGGGTCTGGGGCGATCTAACAAGTTCGATCCGCGTTCGCTTTTAGCTTCGGCACAAGCATCGCGCACCACCGACACTTCAGGTAACAGGTACAGCAAAAAAGCAGCGCCCATGCACGTTCCGCCCGGTATTTCGCGCGATTCCAGTTGAAGCAAGCCGCAAGCTTTACACTGTAGGCGGATGATTGCGCCGCATTATCGTGTTCCTGCGCTGGTTGGATTGCTTTTGGTTGTTTTCATTTCGTCAGCTTCTGTTCAATCCGCTGGTTCCCCTACCCCAACGCCGTCCGGAATAATCGATGAAAAGTTGTTCAGTGGCATGCGTTGGCGACAGGTCGGTCCGTTTCGCGGTGGGCGCGCGCTGGCGATCGAAGGCGTCGTAGGTGAGCCGGACACGTATTATTTCGGCGCGGTTGCCGGCGGGGTTTGGAAGACGACTGACGGCGGCGCAAATTGGACGCCGCTTTTCGATAAAGCACCGATTTCTTCCATCGGCGCGCTGGCAGTGGCGCCTTCGGATCACAACGTGGTTTATGTCGGCACGGGCGAGGCTGCGATCCGCGGCAACACGACGTACGGCACCGGCCTCTTCAAATCCATCGATGGTGGCAAAACCTGGGAGAACGTCGGGTTAAAAGATACCCGCCAGATCGGAGCACTGATTGTCGATCCGAGAAATGAGAATGTCGTTCTCGTAGCGGCGCTGGGCCATGCATTTGGCCCGAATCAGGAACGCGGAATTTTTCGCACAACCGATGGCGGCAAAACTTGGACGAAAGTTTTATCCAAAGACGAAAATACGGGCGGTATCGACATCGTTTTCGATCCGCATAACCCGAACATCGTGTTCGCGTCGCTTTGGCAGGCGCGGCGGCAACCGTGGTTCTTCTCCAGTGGTGGTCCGGGCAGCGGATTGTACCGGTCAGAAGACAACGGCGTAACATGGAAACGCCTGGAGGGGAATGGTCTTCCTGATGGAATTCTCGGCAGGATCGGCATCGCCGTTTCGGGAGCTGATTCCAATCGTGTGTATGCGATCATCGAGGCGAAAGATGGCGGCCTTTACCGCTCCGATGACGCCGGCCAGCATTGGACGCGAGTAAATGACGATGGCCGATTTCGTCAGCGCGCCTGGTATTTCAGCAAAGTTTACGCGGACCCAAAATCTGCAGACACGGTTTATCTGCTAAATACAGGGCTCTTTAAATCGGTCGATGGCGGAAAGACATTCAACCTCATGCCTGCAAGGCATGGGGATCATCACGGACTTTGGATCGATCCAACGAACCCGAACCGAATCGCCAATGCGAGTGATGGCGGCGCAAGCGTGTCCACCGATGGCGGCAAAAACTGGACCACCCAACACAATCAGCCGACTGCGCAATTTTATCACGTGGCCGTGGACAACGCGTTCCCTTACCACATTTACGGCGCGCAACAGGACAATTCGAATGTCGGCATTGCGAGCCGGTCGGACTCAGGAGTGATTGGCAGGGAGAATTGGTTCGAGGCTGGCGGCGGTGAATGCGGGTTCGTCGTGCCTGATCCGCGCGACTGGCACATCATCTATTCGAACAACGAAGGCTTCATCACCCGCTACGACAAAAACAAAGAGAAAGTGCAAGACGTCAGTCCGATGCCAATTGATAACTCTGGTCACGGCGCCGTCGATTTGACGCATCGTTTTCAGTGGGTCTCGCCGCTGATGCTTTCGCCGCATAATCCGGATGTGCTGTACACCGCGGCGGAATGCATTTTCAAATCAACCGATGACGGACAAAGCTGGACGCAGATAAGCGGCGATCTCACCCGCAACGACAAATCCAAACAGCAGCCAAGCGGCGGTCCGCTGACGAACGACATCACTTCGGTCGAATATTACGGCACGGTATTTGCACTGTCTGAGTCCCCGGTAAACAAAGGAACGCTATGGGCGGGCACAGATGACGGGCTTGTTCATGTTACGACTGACGATGGCCAGCATTGGTCAAAAGTAACACCGAAGATGCCGGAATGGAGCACCGTCAGCATCATCGATCCGTCCCCTCACGACGCGAACACAGCATACGTAGCGGTGGACCGGCATAAGCTCGACGATTTCAAGCCGTACATTTTCAAAACGACAGATCTTGGAAAAAATTGGAGCGCAATCACCACTGGAATTCCCGATGGCGCGTATGTGCATGCGGTGCGCGAAGACCCCAAGCGCAAAGGTTTGCTCTACGCGGGAACTGAACTCGGCGCTTTCGTCTCCTTTGATGACGGTGCGCACTGGCAGCCGTTGCAGCTGAATCTGCCGGTAACACCGATACACGATCTCGTCGTCAAAGATGACGATCTCGTCGTAGCGACACACGGCCGCTCGTTCTGGGTGCTGGACAATTTGACGCCCCTTCGACAAGTGAATTCGCAATCGGCATCGGACGTCATTCTGTATCAACCGCAGACCGCGTTGCGTTTGCATTACCCGGAGGAATTCGACAAACGACAGCCGGTAGGTGATAACCCGCCTCACGGCGCGGTGATCGACTACTATTTCAAGACCGCGCCGAAAGAAGAAGTCTCACTCGATATTCTTGACAGTTCAGGCAAAGTCGTAAGGCACCTTTCCAGTAAAGAGAAAAAGGAAGCCGAGCAACCGCCTGAATGGCCGGATCGGGTTGAGCGTGTGAAGACGATCCCGGCCAAGGAAGGGATGAACAGGTTCGCATGGGACCTGCGTTATGACGATCCGATTCAGATCCCGGGCGCATTCTATTCCAGCACGGGGCCGAAGGGACCCCTGGCGCTGCCAGGAGATTACCAAGTAAAACTAACCGTCGGCGGCAAATCGCAGACTGCACCGCTGAAGCTCGTGATCGATCCGCGAAACAAAGGACAGGAAGCAGCGTTACAAAAGCAATTCACTTTGGCCATGCAAGTGAACGATCGAATTTCGCAACTCCATCAAGCCGTGAATGAAATCCGCGACCTGAGATCTCAGATCCAAAATTTGTACAAACGTTTTGGAGATGATCAACGTTTGAAACCGGCGCTCACAGCGGCAGACGATCTCGATCACAAAATGTCCGAAGTCGAGCAAAAGCTCATTCAAGTAAACATGAAAGCCTCGGAAGCGAACCTCGTTTTTCCGAATATGTTGAACGAGCGGTTCGATACATTTAGCCACGTGATTGAGGCGGGCGATAATGAACCAACCAAGCCGCAACTCGAGGTGTTCCGGATGTTGAGCAGCCAGCTCGACGAGCAATCAAAAAAGTGGACGCAGCTCAAGAAGGAAGATCTACCGAAGGTCAGTGAGTTGATCAAACAAGCCAACTTGCCAGCCCTGATTGTTACCGAGAAAAAGTAGCGCGAGCCTCCGGCTTGTGTGTCAGTTCTCGCAAGCGGGACGCATGCGCTACCTTATAGCCGATCTACTATGAAGATCGACAAAGCTGTCATTCTTGCAGCGGGTCGCGGCACGCGAATGCGCGAGCTTACCGCGGAACTTCCGAAGCCGATGATCGAGGTGCGCGGGAAACCGGTGCTACAGCACATCGTCGAAGGACTACGCAACGCCGGGATACGCGACTGTCTTATTGTTGTTGGCTATCGCGCTGCTGCTGTGCGGGATTTTTTCGGCGACGGTTCGCGCTACAACGTCGCAATTCGGTATAAAACGCAAACGGTGCAAGACGGGACGGGGCGCGTTGTGGAGCTCGTTCACGATTTCGTCACTGATTGCCCATTCATCTTGGCTTATGGCGACATTTTAGTTGATCCGGCGAATTACAGACGCGTGGTCGATCTTCCCGACGATGTTGAGACAATGCTGACAGTGACGCGTGGCGAAGACGTTAGTAAGGGCGGCGCGGTGTTTCTGAATGACGAGATGCGTTTGGTTGATCTTCGCGAAAAACCAAAACCAGGGGAACCGACGAGCCCCTGGTATAACGCCGGCCTTTACGCGTTTCGGCCAAGCATTCTCGATTTCACCGCAAAATTGAAACCGTCCCCACGCGGCGAATACGAACTGACCGATGCGATCCGCGACCTCGCTCAGGCCGGTAAAAAAGTGAAAGCGCTCGAGCTCACCGGCGAATGGGCAGATGTTCGCGACCCGGAAACTCTGGCGCGATTAAACGGGTGAGATTGTCGACTTCCGCGATGGTGTGAACCACGTCACCGCGCTTGCTCGACCGGTTCCGACGATTCTTCGCCGATTTCTTCTTCAATTTCGCGCCGCCATTCGCGTGAGAGCCATGGCCGTATTACTCCGTAAAGCAAGTACGCCAGGAACAGGACTGCCGGCATCCACTCGTAATTCATCACCGTGAAAATAAGAACCAGGATGATGACCAGAAAACGCGGAATCGATTTCTTTGTTTTCCAATTAACTGCCTTGAAGCTCGGATATTGGAACCGGCTGAACATCATAAAAGAGAGAAAGAGCAGCAACGGCGGTAGAACGAAGCGCCAGTTGCCGAGGTGGTGTTCACCTTCGGCAAGCCAAAGGAGAAACAACGTGATTGACGCAATCAAACCGGCAGCTGCAGGTATGGGAAAACCTGTAAAGCTGTTGTGATGATTGGATCCGTTTTCCGCCGCGGCAGCTGAATTAAAACGGGCCAGTCGCAGAGCGCCGCAAGCCAGGTAAACGAACGCGATGATCCAACAGGCATTTGGAAATTCATTGAGAACGACCCTGTAAACCATGAGCGCCGGAGCGAGGCCAAATGAAACAATATCGGCGAGTGAGTCGAACTCGCGGCCGAACGCAGTGTCGTGGCCGCCGAGCCGCGCAAGTCTTCCATCTAAAAAATCAAAGACAAACGCGCCGAGAATGAACCAGATCGCTTCGTGAAAACGATCTGCGGCAAGATCGGCATTTGCACTTTGCAAAAGAGCGCCTTCCAAGATTTTAAGCGTGGCCGTGAATCCACAAAACAGATTGCCTGCCGTCATTAGATTCGGCAGCAGATAAATCTTCGATGGTTGTTCGTTCATTCGTTAGGCAGTCGCGCAATCGGGGTTGCTCCGCCCGCCACGTGGTCGCCTACCCTGACGAGAATGGTGGCGGCAAGAGGCAAATATAATTCCGTTCGGGAGCCGAAGCGAATCATGCCGAAGCGTTCGCCTTTTTTTAATTCGTCGCCGATGTTCGCCCACGCCACGATGCGTCTTGCGATTGCGCCCGTGATTTGCCGCACAACAATTGTGACGCGCGGATTCTCAAACGCCCACGTCATTGATTCATTTTTCTCGGAACAATCCGGCCGGCGCGCGTCCAGACAAAGCCCCGGCCGGTGCTGACGGTAAACGACGCGGCCGTCGATCGGCGCACGATTGGTATGCACGTCGAGGATCGACAAAAAAATTCCGACGCGGCGCGTTTTGTTTTTCAGCACCTCGGTTTCATCCAGCTCTACAATGTCCATAACTGTACCATCCGCAGCGGCGACGACTATGTTTGGATCTACGGGCGGTGTTCGTTCGGGATCACGGAAAAACCCGATAGTGCACAAAAAGAGCAGCACAAAGAACCAGAGTGCCCATGCCGACAACAATCCGAAAACGATCGCGAGCAGCGCAAGAAAAACCAAAATCCAGCGTGCTTCCCAGAAGGCTTGGAGGCGCATAAAAGGAGCCTATTTTCGGAGCTTGAAAACGGCTGGTCAAGACGCGAGAATCGATGGGACAGAAGTTTTGGCCCGAACCACAATATAATGGGCTCGACCGCCCCGAAGAGTTCAATTAGTAGCGTAAATAACCCGCTCCGAGCCACGAGATTATTTGTTGTTTCGAAACCTTTTTCGGCTATTCTGCTTATGTGGGGCGTCTGGCCCCACTTTTATGGCGCAAGTTCAAGAGGAAATTCCGGTCGACAAAGTTGGTACCGGAATCGCCTCAACGCAAAAATACGACGCGGCGCAGATCGACAAGCTCGAAGGTCTCGAAGCAGTCCGGAAACGGCCGGGAATGTTTGTTGGAGATCCGGACGAACGCGGATTGCATCACTTGGTTTACGAAGTTCTCGACAATTCGATCGACGAACATCTCGCCGGATTTTGCACAAAGATCGAAGTGGTCATCCACGTCGATGGATCGATCTCGGTGCGCGACAACGGCCGCGGTATTCCGGTCGATATTCATCCGAAATGGAAAATGCCGGCCATCGAGTTGGTGCTCACAAATCTGCATGCCGGCGGAAAATTCGGACAGGGCGCATACAAGTATTCTGGCGGACTGCACGGCGTGGGTGCGAAGTGCACAAACGCGCTTTCGGAATGGTTTAAGGCCGAGGTGTCGCGCGAAGGCAAGGTTTATCACATGGCCTTCGCCAAAGGCAAAACTACCGACAAACTCACGGTTATCGGCGAGGTCAAAAACAAGAAGACCACAGGCACACTCATTACGTTCTTGCCTGATCCGACGATTTTCACCATCACGACCGAGTTTAAGTTCGAACGACTGGCAACGCGCTTGCGCGAGTTGGCGTTTCTCAATCCGGGCCTGGAGATTACGCTTAGCGATGAACGCCTCGATCCGCCAAAGAAGGAGCGATTTTATTACAAACACGGGATCGAAGAATTCGTTAGGCAACTCGGCGAGAATAAACAGGTTTTGCACCCCAAGCCGATCGTGATCGCACGACAGCGTGACGAAGTTTTTGTCGATGTCGTGCTCCAATATAACGACAGCTACAACGACCAGATTTTGCCGTTTGCGAACTCCATCGCGAATTCCGATGGCGGCACTCATCTCACTGGCTTCCGCACTGCGCTTACAAGGGCAATCAACCAATACGCAAAACAGAACAACCTTACCAAGGAGAAGGACCCGCCCCTTTCCGGGGACGACGTACGCGAAGGACTAATCGCCGTTCTGAGCGTCAAACTGCCTAATCCGCGCTTTGAATCGCAAACGAAGGTGAAGCTCGTCAACACCGAGATCGACGGAATCGTGAACTCGACTGTGTACGACGGATTGATGACTCACTTCGACAAAAATCCGCCGATTGCGCGCCGCATTTTCGAAAAGGTGCTTACCGCGGCACGGGCGCGCGAGGCTGCCCGTAAGGCAAGAGAAACTATTCGTAAAGGTGCGCTCACCGGTGGCGGTTTGCCGGGAAAATTGGCTGACTGTTCTGAGCGCGATCCGGAACTGACCGAACTCTACATTGTCGAGGGCGACTCAGCTGGCGGCTCGGCGAAACAGGGACGCGATCGGCGCTACCAGGCGATCCTTCCAATCCGCGGCAAACTCATCAACGTTGAGAAAGCGCGCGAAGACCAGTTTCTCAAAAACAATGAGATCCAGGCGATGATCACAGCGATCGGCGCCGGGATTGGCAAATCGAAGGAAGAGAGCAATGGCAAAGACGAAGGCGTGTTCGATATAACAAGGCTCCGTTACGGCCGCATCATCATTATGACGGACGCGGACGTGGATGGCTCGCACATTCGCACGTTGCTGCTGACGTTTTTCTTCCGGCAGATGACCGACTTGGTGCGCGCGGGCAGAATCTATATCGCGCAACCGCCGCTTTATCAGATCAAACGAAAGAAGCGCGAGGAATACGTCGAAGACGACGCGCGGCTGAATAAAATTCTCATTTCACTCGGCGCCGAGGACGTGCGGCTGAAGAATCTCGCCGACGAGAAAGAATTCACTGCGACACAACTGAAGGACATTCTCGAATCGCTCGAGAAACTCGCAAAGCTAAGCGAAGCGGTGCGCCGCCACGGCGGGGATTTCGAGACTTACCTTACCCATCGCAATTCCAGGTCGGGCAAGCTCCCCACTTATCTGGTGAAGGTGCGCGACGGCAACGAGGAAAGCGTGCACTACTTTCACGACGAAAAATCCGTCCGCAAATTTCATCAGGAAAACCTGGATCTGAATTTGTTCGACACGCAGATCGATCAGGAGTTGCTCCCGTTAGGCGACGCGCCGGCGCGAGCGAATGGACCACGCAGACGCGGCAGGTTGGTCGAGTTGCACGAATCTGCTGCGATCGAAAAAATCATCGCCGAACTGGCTCGAAAAGGTTTGAAAGTCGATCATTACGCGACCAGCGATCGGCCCATCTTCGAGTTGATCGAAGGCGAGGGCGAGAAATCGATTTCGCATTCGCTGTTTTCCATTCCGGAAATCTTGCAAAAGATTTTGGAGATTGGCCGTCGCGGAGTGCAGATCAAACGTTTCAAGGGTCTCGGTGAAATGAATGCCAAGGAGTTGTTTGAGACCACAATGAATCCCGAGAAACGCAAACTACTGAAGGTTGACCTGAATGAGGACAATGCTGTCGATGCCGACAAGATGTTCACGATTCTGATGGGCGATGTCGTCGAGCCTCGCCGGCAATTCATCGAAGACAACGCGCTAAACGTGCGGAATCTCGACGTATAAAACGAGATGGGAGGCTTATTTCACAAGCTGCGTCATCCGCGGCGTTGTTATGTGGTCTGCACGATTCCTCGTTCGGGAAGCAATTTGCTCACGGACGGATTGCGCGACACCCGCCGGGCGGGCATGCCTAAACAATTTTTTCTGCCGAAGGCCGAATCCCGCTATGCCGCGGAGCTCGGGATTGATCGAGCTGCTGATTACACCGCGTACGTGCGCGCTATCGTGAACACGAAGGTAACACGCAACGAGGTGTTCGGTTTCAAACTGATGAGCTGGTATCTGGACGATTTCCTCGCGCGGCTCCGGGAGGCACATGGTTTTGGAAATTCTACAACAAGCGATCTGGAGCTGTTGCGCAGCGCTTTCCCCCGTCTTTGTTTTCTGCGCATCGTGCGGCGTCACAAATTGCGCCAGGCACTGTCCACGGCTCGCGCACTTCAGACAGGACTTTGGAAAGTGCAGAAGGGCAAAAGCATTCTGCGAGAACCGGAGTTCGATCCGGATCTAATCGAGCAGTCACTGCACGAAGCCGAACGGCAGGAGAAAATCTGGGACGATTTCTTCGGACGGAACGGAATCAAATCGTTCAAAGTGGAGTATGAAAAGCTCTGCCAGGATTATGAGAGGACAATTCGCGCAGTGCTGAACTTTCTGAGAATCAAACTGCCGGCTGATGCGCGCGTCGGTCCACCTGTGACGACCCGGCAATCCGATGAGATTTCGCGCATGTGGGAGGAGCGCTTCCTCGCGGAACGTCCATCCGCATACTCGCCAGCTTCTGGCTAAACCAAGTCATGTTGAATCCAAACGAAAAAGTAGAGCCCATCAACGTAGCCGAGGAAGTATCGCGTTCATTTCTCGATTACTCGATGTCAGTAATCATTTCTCGCGCGCTACCGGATGCCCGCGACGGACTCAAGCCATCGCAACGGAGAATTCTCTATGCGATGCACGACTTGTCGCTTTTTCCGGGGCGGCAACATCGTAAATGCGCAAAGATCTGCGGCGACACCAGCGGTAACTATCACCCGCACGGTGAAGCAGTGATCTACCCCACCCTAGTCCACATGGCGCAGCCGTGGGCTATGCGTGAACGGTTGATCGACGGCCAGGGGAATTTTGGATCCGTCGAAGGCGATCCGCCCGCGGCGATGCGGTACACCGAAGCGCGCATGACCCATCTCGGGGCAGCGCTAATGACTGACATGGAGAAGGACACCGTCGACTTCGTTGCCAATTACGACGAAACGCGCACTGAGCCGACGGTCTTCCCCGCAGCATTTCCGAACCTGCTCGTTAACGGCGCAACGGGCATCGCGGTTGGGATGGCGACGAATATTCCGCCACACAATTTGAGCGAAGTGATCGACGGCATCTGCGCGCAAATCGACAATCCCGACATCACGCTCGATGAGTTGATGCAGCACGTGAGGGGCCCGGACTTCCCGACCGGCTGCATGATCTGTGGCGTCAACGGGATTCGCCAATATTTCGAGAGCGGCCGCGGCAGTATTAAGGTGCGCGGCAAAGCGGGTGTAGAAGAACTCAAGGGCGGCCGTGAGCAAATCGTCATCACACAAATTCCCTATGGCGTGAACCGCGCCACGCTGGTCGAGCGGATCGCGCAGTTGGTAAACGACAAAGTGCTGACCGACATCAGCTACGTCGGCGATCAATCGGATGAGAATACGCGGGTCGTGATCGAGCTCAAACGCGACGCCAACCCGAAAGTCATCATTGCCAATCTTTACAAGCACACTGCGCTGGAAAGTTCATTTGCCGCAACGATGTTGGCGATCGACCACGGCCGGCCGAAACTGCTGCCGCTCAAGGACGCTAACGCAGTTTACATCGACCATCGGCGCGAAGTCGTCCTGCGTCGCACCCGATACGAACTGCGCAAGGCCGAAGAGCGCGCCGAAACGCTGGAAGGTTATCTCATTGCGCTCGCCAATCTCGATGAATTCCTGCGCATTATTCGCGGATCAGCTAATCGCGACGAAGCGCGAGTGAAACTGCTCGCATTCGAATTTACGAAACGCCAGGTCGAACAACTCGGGATTCTGATTCGCAATCCTGCGCGCCTCACCGATGGCCGCTATGTATTCAGCGAACAACAGGCGGACGAAATCTTGAACCTGCGTCTGTATCAGCTGACCGGACTGGAGCGCGAGAAAATCGTCAACGAATACAAGGAGCTCGTCGAGACCATCAACGATTTGCGCGACATTCTCGCCAAAGAGCAGCGCGTCTTCACCATCATCAAGAAAGAACTACGCGAAATCCGCGATAAGTACGGCTCCCCTCGCCTGACGGAAATTGCTCCCGATGAAGCCGAGATCAACATCGAAGATCTTATCGTCAATGAGGGTTGCATCATCAGCATCACGCACGCCGGCTTTATCAAGCGCACGGCCGTAAGCGCATTTCGCGCGCAGCGGCGCGGCGGCAAAGGCGTCATTGGCATGCAAACGCGCGAAGGCGCCACCGAAGAAGAAGAAGGCGATTTCGTTGAGCATCTTTTTGCCGCCACCACGCATGATTACCTGATGTTCTTCACGGCCAGAGGACGCTCTTATGTGGAAAAAGTTTACGAAATTCCCGAGATGGGACGCGCGGCGAAGGGCCGTTCTATCGCGAACATCCTTGAGCTTAAGCCCGACGAAAAGATCGCAGCCACGATTCGCGTCCAATCCAAAAAATCAGGCACAGGGCCGAATGCTGTCGATCAAACATGGGACGAAAATCTGCATATCGCGTTCGCGACACAATCCGGCATCGTCAAAAAATCGAACCTATCGGATTACGCGAACGTCCGTCGCGGCGGCATCATCGCCATTCAAATCGAAGACGGCGATCGCTTGATCGACGCCAAACTAACGAATGGCAACAACGAGGTCGTGTTCATTACCAGGAAGGGAATGAGCTTGCGTTTCCATGAAGAGCAATTACGCGATCAAGGCCGCAACACCGTTGGCGTTTGGGGAATTCGCCCGGAGAAAAACGATTACGTCGTCGCCATTGCCATTGTTGATCCGGACGCCATGCTTCTCGTGGCAGGTGAGAACGGAATCGGCAAGCGCACGCCGTTCGACGAATACCGGCGTCAATCCCGCGGCGGCAAAGGCATTATCACGATGAAAGCCGGTGAGAAAACCGGCGACGTCGTTGGCGCGCTCAGCGTCCGCGAGACGGATGAAATCATGCTCATCACTAACAAAGGCCAAATGGTGCGCACGCGAGTGAGAGAAATTCGCGAGACAGGCCGCAATACGATGGGCGTGAAACTAATGGATCTCCGCAATGGGGAAAAGCTTCAGGCGATCGCGCCCGTAGTGAGTCAGGTGGAGGAAGAGGAAGCCCAAAGTGCAGAGCCACCCGCTCAAAAATCCTGAGCGCGGGCTGTAGGCACCGCCTGTGGCCGGTTACAGTTCGTCTCTGTTCAAAACGAAGACAGCCCTCACAGGGCCGTGCCTACGACAGACGCACCGCGACCGGCTCTGGCAATCAGTAGCCGCCGCTGCCCACGTGCGTCGTGGTTGTAGTCGTCCGCGCAGCGGGAGGTGGGGGCGCTGCCGTTGTAACTGTGGTTTGACGTGTTGTGGTTGTGGTCGCCTCCGGCTCGCTGGCGCACGAAACCAGCATCAGGCCCACCACGGATAACGCAGCACTCAGTATCATTCCTTTTTTCATAGCGTAAATGGTTTGTTTACAAACCAATTCGTCACAAGTTGCGTCGGCAGATGTATTAGGACAACAGATTCTTTCTTTCCGCCGAGATTAGGAGCACCCTATTCGACCTGCCGCTGCTGTAGAATAAGGTTTATCGCGCCGCGCAGTTCATTCTGCCGCCTGCCCGCTTTGCCGCGGCTCAAAGGGAGCAGATCGAGGGGCTCAAGAAGCGTAATGCCGCTCCTGCAACTGACGACAAATGCAAGCTGATGGAAGCACGTATTAGCGCGTTGCAGGAATTGGTTTGGTGATGTTAATCGAGCTTGATCTTTGTTCGCTGTTTCTTTAGCTCCGCCCGCCTGCGTTTCGATTCCAGAATTTTCCTTTTCAGCGCTGCTGGCCTCGGCGATTTTCTGCGCCGTTCTTTTTCCCGCTTTGCGATTTCAGCCATACGCTGCCCTTCTCGAGCGCTCTCGATTGCGTCGAGCAATCGTTCCCGGGCGAGCTTGCGGTTCACCGCTTGTGAACGCGAATCCTGGACGGTGACGCCAATGCCGGTCGGGAGATGCCGCAGCGTCACCGCGGTTGAAACTTTGTTTACATTCTGACCTCCGGGGCCACTCGACCGCGCAAAGCTTTCCTCCAAATCGGTCTCGCTAATCTCAAGCTTTCGCATTCGATCAGCTAACGCGTCTCGTGACACACCCATCATTCTATTACTCCGTCGAGCTTTGAAACTTTCCGAGATTCGATTTCGATGTAACGACTTGACGATTGAGGTCCACGTTCTTCGAACAAAATTGCCGATGGCCGGACTCGAACCGGCACGGGCCAATTACGGCCCAACGGATTTTAAGTCCGTTGCGTCTACCATTCCGCCACATCGGCGCTGCGGCATACATTCTAAGCTTCTTCCATACCCGCGAAAATGGATTTCGCAGTGAGAACAGACTTCGACCCCACTTGAAAGAGTGCTTGTCTTAGGTTCGGAAATCTTCTAAAAAACGATCAATTGGCGCAGTCGTTGGTCGGCGTGCCGAAAAGAAAATCGAAATCTCTCCATGGCGCAAAAGCGCAAACCATCAAAGAAAAAACCAGCCGCCAAACGTCCGCCGCGGAAAAAGCCAGCCAAAGAGAAGAAGATCCAACCGGTTGAGGAGATTCTCTTCCGCGTTGAAGGAAGGATGTCCACGTTTGGCGGGCCACGCGACACCGGGATGTCGGCAGACGAAGGGCTTGCGCTGTTTACACCGGCTGATCTGCAAGATCCGAAATATTCGTACTTATTTCTTCCGACGCCGCCGCGAGGCACAACCGGACTTGGGCGGCGGCTTAACCCCGATAAATATTATTTTGCATGCCGTTGGAATTACAACGACACGCCAAGGGAATTTTTGAAGCGTGCGCTGGCACGCGTTGAGAATCCTGCAAACGGGCGCGCGGCCGATGCGCGGCCGGTTGACTGGGGTCCCCATGTTTCGACGGGGCGCGTGGCGGATTTGTCTCCGGGATTAGCGGCAGCGCTCGGGTTACAGACGGATGATGTCGTTCGGATAACGATCTCAGCATTGCGAGCGATACCGGTGAAACCTGTAAAGGACGCAAAGCGAGCTGCTCCGGCCATTCGAACTGCTGCGTCGACGAAACCTGTCATTAAACAATTTATCCGCAGCCCGAACTGTTCCTGTCGCAAGGTCGGAACAAAGATCGACAAGATTGTTTTACATTGCACTGAAGGATCGTTGGCCAGCGCACTCGCGGAGTTTCAACGAACAGATTCGCGAAAAGTTTCTGCGCACTACGTCATTGATCGCAATGGCGACATTTACCAGATGGTAAACGATGCCGATTGCGCGAATCATTGTATGGGCGCCAACGCTTGTTCCATCGGCATCGAACACGTCGGCAGCGAAACGGACTCACTTGCTGCGCCCCAGGCCGCCGCTTCCGCCGCGTTGATCCGCTGGTTGCTCCAGGAACATCAGATCCCGCGCATGAACATCTTTGGCCACGATTTCACGCCGGGCTACTGCCGACCGGGAGGGACAAGCTGTCCGGACAAGCTCTTCGGCCCGATGCACTCGCAAGCCACGATTGTTGCTTGGGTCGCGGCTAACGTGTGAACTGACTAGCCGTCCTGAAGTGGCGGCTCCGGCGGAGACGTTTTTCCTGTGCCAGGCTTGTTGCATGGAGTTGCTTTACCTGGTCCAGGTCCATAGTATCTCTTCAGCCAATTGCTCAATCCGTCGAGGCCCGGGAATAACATTCTTTCTGTAACATTATCTTGGTCAAGCTTGTCCCGAACTTCCCATTTCAGTTCTTTTGGGACGACGATTCGGCGATAAATTTGCGGATAACTTTCGAGAAAATCGTTAAGACAGAGCCTCGCGCCTGGCATAACAGACATGATCGCGCCCTGGTTTACGATGCGGGCATCCAGCGATGGGGGCTCAAAAAACAGCGCAAATCCTCCGTGCTTGATGCCAAAAGCATCGAGGTCTTTCAAGGTTTTTACTTCGGGGAGCATTTCGACAGAAAACAAAAAGGCATGTTCGTCTTCGAGAATGCTCTGAAGCGGCATTGGGAGAAGATCACGCACCTGACGAACGTCTACGCACCAAACAACTCCATCCTTGTCATAGTGCTCCTCTTCGGCAGTCGCGAAATGCAAGGCTACTTTGGGCGATACCGTCCAGTCCAGGACTCTCGTGGGCAACCGATGATGCTGGGCAACCGCAAGTCGAACCAAAAGCGTATCCGCCGGTATCGAGCCGGATTCCGCATACTTCCGGAAACTGCGAAGCATGGGTCCTTCAACATTGACATAATCTCCACAGAGTCTTTGGAGACTGGTTTCCAGCCCCCAAGAATGATCGGCCACGCCACGATAAACAAAATCAGACCGATACCTTTGAAAAGCAGTTCTGGGAATGTCGTATAAAGCATTCATCAACTCGGCCCAACTGCTGACGACGATGTCGTTTGCTTGCATGCTTAAGTCTGGGATTCTGGACAGTGCGGTGCGGGTTCAGGCGCGCTTGTCGTTATTATAATGTTCGCGAACCTTGCCGGAAGCAATCACCAGATGTCATCCCCACGGAAGCTAAATCAGTAATGGTTATCACGGCGAAAGAAGCTTGGGCAAGGTCTTCAAATTTGCTTGATTATCCGGAAGAAAACCGACTGAAATAGGGTGAAGCACAAGCGCGCAGCATAGAATGTTATGCCGACCAACGACAAACCCCAGGCGGACCGCAGTTTCAGGATTGCGTTGGCTAAGACGGTCACGACCTGGGCTCTGGTAGCGATCCTCGCCATAGCGACTCTTATCATTGTGGTTGCGGGCATAAACGCGATTCGCGTACCCGAAAAGGAACAAACGGATCGATTCTTCGACATCGCCAAGTACGTACTCGGCGTGCTTCTGCCGGTGATCGGAGCCTGGGTAGGAACCGTTCTCGCTTTCTATTTTGGACAGGTCAACTTCGAGGCGGCTTCAAGAAGTGCTGCGAATCTCGTACGTCAGCTCTCACCGCGAGAAAAGCTCCAAGCTGAGGCTGCCGATCAAGCGATGATGAAGATCAATGAGGTGACAACTTTCAAGATTCCGCCAGACAAGACAGAGGCCGACATTACGATAAGAGAGCTCATCGATGAGGGGTTTGAAAAGGACAAGTCGCATCCTCGGCAACGCCTTCCTATTCTGGATGCCGAGGGCAGAGGCAAATATGTGCTCCACCGAAGCACAATCGACGCATTTGTGGCGCCTAAAAAGCGTCCGCCAGACGTGGACGAATCGACGTTGTCACTCAAAGATTTGCTAGAAGACTCAAAGCTGAAAGACTACATCGTTAATAGCTTCATGCCGCTGGCGCCAGATGCAACACTTGCCGATGCCAAGGATCTTCTAGACAAAAATCCGCAATGTCTCGATATCCTGGTCACACAAGACCGAACCAAGAATGGGATTGTGGTCGGTTGGATCACGAATGTGATGGTGCTAAATGCGGCAACGATTTAAGAACGTCCGAAGCAGATCGTTGTTGAAGCCGTCCCCTCGAACAAAGACACCAGTAGACAAGCTCAGCCGTACTAATTAACTACCCTTCCTGAATCAAAGGCTCTGGAATAGGCGCTTTTCGGAAAATCATCCATACTCCTACGAGGACCAGCGCAGCGCCTAACAAGGACGAGATCGGAAATGTTTCGCCGCCTAACAACCAGCCGAGCATGACTGCTCCAGGTGGAGTGATGAGGGAGATACTTTGCAGCTGCGCGACCGTCAGGCGTGGCAGCAGCCAGTAAAGAAGCAGAAACGTCAGCGCCGAGCCGATCACAGCCAGATAAAGCAGGCAAAACACTGACGAGACGGTCCAATGAAAGCGCACCGGATTTCCATCAACAGCAAACCCAAGCAGTAACAACGGCGCAGTTCCGAAAATCATTTGCCACGCAGCGAGCATCGCGGGCGCGAGCTGCATCGACCGCGCCTTAACAAGCACGTTTGCGTAGGCCGCGCTCGCAGCGCCAACAACGACACCCACGCCTCCCCAGAAAGCAAGTGGGCCGTTGAATCCCAGCAGCCGTGCGCAGATAACGGTAACGCCACCGAGCGCAATGATTGCGCCGGCGAGCTTTTGTAACCTCAACGGTTCATCCGGCAGCATCCAGTGGGCGAACATTATGCCGAAAATGGGAATCGTTGCCTGCAACACCGCGGCAAGACCTGACGAAACATGCAGTTCCGCCCAGAACAGAAGCGTGTAGTTCACCGCAAACATGAGAATTCCCGTGACAGCGAGAACGACATAATCGTGGCGCGTTCGCGGAAGCAAATGCGTCCGGCCCATCGAGACGACTACAAGCACGATAATTGCGATCAGAAAACGAATCGCCACGAATGAAATCGGAGGGAGATCGCGTAATCCGATTTTAATGGCAAGCCAGGTGGAGCTCCAAACAACGCAAAGCGTCAGCCACGCCACCGGGACACCCCACCCTGCTTTCGGTCGCCACCTTTTTTGCAGCGATACGCTCATTGGTTTCACACGCGCGCGAGCATCGCGCGTGGCCTGCGACTCGTAAAGCAAGGCCGCGTCGCCGAGCAGTAACCTATTCACTGATTTGACAGTCGCTGGGCCTCCTGAGAGGGTGCGCGCACTATGAAAAAATTTCTTCCGCTCCTGCTTTGCCTTTTGCTCAGCATTTTCACTGTGGCGCGCGCTACGAAACCGACGCACACTCCCGCTCCCAACACGAAGACCGCTCAGAATAAATCGAGGGGACAAGAAGCGGACGCGAAAACGTTGCTTAATGATGCAAAAACCGGCGAACAAGCAGCTTCCGACGATGACGACAGCATGGAAGTCCCTTCCAGCGACGAGGGCGAAGACATGAACGACGATGATGACGGTGACGCGCCGGGCGATGAGGATACCGGAGATGGTGACGCAGGGGATGACAATGGAGGCGATGAGAGCGGCGGTAATGAAGGGGAATAAACGAACGCCAATTTAGTTCCGAGCAGGACAACTTTCTCGCTGGCATCTTGCCAGCGCGCGATCATTACAGTATTGCTAACCGCATCCCGTTTGCGGCGCGTTCGTCTAGTGGTTAGGACACAGCCCTCTCAAGGCTGGTACACGGGTTCGACTCCCGTACGCGCTGCCAATTT